>Ga0105047_10000034_pt1 | contig 158244 bp, 158 predicted proteins | sample MAT04_FD_78384 | JGI IMG/M metagenome (GOLD analysis project Ga0105047, IMG submission 78384) | Freshwater microbial communities from Lake Fryxell liftoff mats and glacier meltwater in Antarctica - MAT-04 (megahit assembly) | ecosystem: Environmental > Aquatic > Freshwater > Ice > Liftoff...
CCACTTTTCTCACACACTCGTTCACTAGGTCCTCGCTAACGGGTATGAATATCCATTTCTCAATATAATCTAGTTCAAATAAATATAAGTATCCTTCCCCTTTGCTGCGGAATCGTTCACGAGCGGTAAGAAAAGTGTAGCTAGTTAAAACAATAGGCTGCAGATATTCGAAAAACTAAAACATGTGGAGCATATTAAAACATTAACCCTATTTCATTTCTCTAAAGCTATAATTAAGAACACTTAATTATTAATGCGCATAATTATTATGGAACGCTCTATTCAAGCTGTTTGCGAAGAATTTTCTCGTGGTAATTTTCCTGCTGTTTATCCTTACCTTTCCGAAACTATTGAGTGGAATTTTGTGGGAGCTAAACCTATTGTGGGCAAAGCAGTTGCTATAGATGCACTAAATAAACTAATTGGTGAAATGAATGGTGCTGGCTTAAACAACACAAATGTAATTGTTAGCGAAACAGCAATAGTAATTGAAGGTTTTTGTGATTACGAAGACGACAAAAACGAACCCGCAAAGCTTTACTATTGCGATGTCTATACAATTTCTGGCGATGTTATTGAAAAAATTTCTTCTTACGGAGTTGAATCAAAAGAATAATGCTAGATTTCCTGCAACAATTTGCCGATGCAAAACGCATATTTCAATATGATTACATCTATATAGATGCGGTCTTTTTAATCATCTGGTTAATTTTTCTCCTTAAAAACAAAAAACATTCTGCGATCTTATTTGGGGCAATCATTGCTCCAATTATTTATTCTATTGATGCGATTTTTTGGTGGAATAAACAAGCTGTTGCTAACTTTCCTCCAACAACATCTATCCGGGAATACATTATTGGCGGAATCCAAATGCCGCATCCTTTGGGAGAATTCTGGTGGCTTAAATTTGGAGCCGATTTTATGATGACTATTTCTTACTCGCTCTTTGCCTTTCCTTGGATTTTTATAATGTTTGAAAGCATTAGTAAAAAGAAAATTCACTGGAAACAAATCATAAAGTTCTCTGCTGTATATTTCCTCTTTTGGATCTTGATTCCGCTACTATCTGGGCTGTTGAATATTGATAATAAGTTAGTAGAAGCTGTACGCCATATGGATACACAATTCATAACTATTATTGCCAGTGTAATAATTGGCTATTTATTATTACTCGTTGTTTATCGCAAAGAACCCATTAAAGTATTAAAGGTATTTGCCGTTGGAGTTGCAGGATCTTTGATAATGGAGCTGCCGTTGTTTATTTTTAAGATTCGCCCTACCAACATCGAGTTTATTGCTTTCGAAGCGCTATTTCTCCTAAATCAGGGCGTACCTTACTTATTCTTGGTTTGGGATAAATTCTTGAAAAAACGAATTACTAGTAATCAAACTTAGCAAGTTCTGCTTCCCATTCTGCAAAACGCTCGCCGTAAGTTGGGCCATAAGAAGCAGAGACTTCACGGATTTCTTCTAATGTCCGTTCTTCAAACAAATTATCGGCATCTTTAGAAAAGAAAAGATCTGCCCAGGCAATAATGCGCTCTATCTGATTTTCGGCTATATAGTCTTTTGCAGATAATGGTAGCTTGCGAGCAATTACCTGGTCTTTATCAATCCCTACTCCGGTGTGGTGCTCGCAAATCCTTGCATGTTTTGGCAAGCCTTCGGCCTCTAATATCTTGGCACCTTCTTCAATGTGAGCAATATAAGGCAAATCTCCACTACAGCCAATACTTGGTGCATTCACATTGATAATGCCAATATCGTGCAGCATTGCTGCTTCTTCAATAAAGCGTAGATCTTCAACAGAATACCCAATATTACGAGCAATGCGCAAGGCACGAGCAGTAACCAACGTAACGTGAATTGTATAAATTCCCAGGGTAAGAGGGTTAGTTATGTGCTTTGTTATTATCTTCCAATAATCTACTGCCATAGCTCATCTTAGCACTTAAAGTAGACATTGAAATAGCTGCAAAAGTAGCCGATTCTTCTGCAATACGTAGACTATCGCGCACGCGTTCCAAACTTGTTTCTGGTTCTAAGTTGTTATTAATAGAGCTGGCTAAATTTCTTAACAATGCTTTAACATCGTCCTTATAGATTTCGCGTATAGACTTTGGGCTTTCGTAAACACACTTTACCAACACTGGGTTAAATAGCACCCTGCTTTTAATTAACACTTCATGATTAATTTCGTGCACTGCCAAAATACTATCTTCTGGCAAAATTTTCCTAAGTTGCTCTATCTGGTTAAGTTCGAGCATTAAGTTAAGACTAAACTTTTCTGGGCTCCACCCTTCTATTGTTACGTATCCTCTATCTGAATATATCTTTGTTTCTGCAAATGCCTGCGCTGGTGGCCTATCGAAAGAATGAAAAAACGAAGCATAAATATTATTTGGGTACTCTACAGTGCTAAAGGCTCTATCTTCTATTTGCGGGTTGTTACGTCTGGTATATGTTTGAGCAGAAAGCAGTTTGGGCTTGCCGAACAATCTGTAGTAAATATCGAAGAAATGAACGCTATGTTCTATAAAGATTCCTCCAGATTGAGCTTTATCCCAGAACCAATGATCTGCATCTAAACCGCCATCGGAAGCAAGGTTATTAAGCTCGATTCTTTGGATATCTCCTAATAAACTTGTAAATACTAACTTACCTACCAAATTATAAATTTCATTAAAGCGCATTACATGATTCGCTGCTACCATTAAGCCTGCTCTTTTGCCTTGTGCAATAAGCTTATCTAAATCTTTTACATTCAGAGCACTGGGCTTTTCTACAAGCACATGCTTGCCATACTCTAACGCTTTTGAAACCTGATAAAGATGTGCAGAAGGTGGCGTACAAACCCAAATAAGATTAATAGTCTTATCTGCCAACATATCTAAATAATTGGTGTATGTTTTGGCAATTTTAAAGTCTTGCCCAACCTTCAATAAATTCTCGTTATTTCTAGAAGATAAAGCTTCAATTTTCACTTCGGACATCTCGCTAACAATCTCTAATAGAAATTTTGCGAAGTTGCCTACTCCCACTAAACCAATTTTAATCATAGGCTTACATTGTCACATGGCTGTAAAGCAAGAATTGTAAAAATTCTGTGAAATCTTGTAAATTACTAGAGATTATGGTGTTTTACAGGACGTTGACCCATCGAATATAATAAGACATCACGATGGTGAGCTACCTAACAGGTTGGTCTGTTAGCAATGCTCACTTTTTTATCCCTAAAGTCTTTTCCTTTCAGGGTATTCTTCACACCTAAATTAAGGTTTTGACTATCAATGAATACATACGTTTGCGTTCCTCTTTTTGTGTGATCCATATATAAATAATTATATAACCGAACTCTGAACTTCCAAACCGAATTTAGCAAATACCCAGAAGGCCAAGAGACTATCTCTTATAGCCTTAAGCTGATACAATGCACGGTGGAATATACCGAATTAGAGCTCGCTGCAAAAACAGCCCTCCTTACAGAAAAAAAGCTACGCAACATTGCTATTATTGCCCATGTAGACCATGGTAAGACCACTTTGGTAGATGCTTTTTTAAAGCAGAGTCATTTGTTCCGCGATAATCAGTCGGAAATGCAACAGCAGCAAATTATGGATAGTGGCGAACTAGAGCGCGAGCGCGGAATTACTATTAAAGCCAAAAATGCTTCTATTATCTACAAAGATTACAAAATCAATATTATCGATACACCTGGCCATGCAGATTTTTCTGGTGAGGTTGAACGCACACTGCATATGGCAGAAGGCTGTTTACTTTTGGTAGACGCTCAGGAAGGCCCAATGCCTCAGACTAAGTTTGTATTAAAGAAGGCGCTAGAGTTAAATCTAACCCCAATCATTGTTATAAACAAAATCGACAAACGTCATGCTACTCCAGAAAAAGTTTTAGACAAAGTTCAGGATCTTTTCTTGCACCTTGCTACCAACGACTCTCAATTAGACTTTAAAGTTTTCTACGCCATTGCTAGAGACGGAAAAACCTACGCCGAATTGCCACAAGCAGATGCCGAAGGAAACTTTCCAGACTCGGACATGACTCCATTATTAGAGGCTATTATTGCCAATGTTCCTACTCCTTTGGTAGATCCTAAGGCACCTGCACAAATGCTAATAAGCTCATTAGAATTCGACCCTCATTTGGGAAGATTATTAATTGGCAAACTTGGTCGTGGTGAAATTGTGTTAGATCAACCTTTGGTTGTTCTAGAAGGCGAAACTAAAGTGCAAGGCAGAGCCAAGAAACTATTCGTGCGTACAGGTTTAATTTGGACAGAAGTTGCCAAAGTTCAGGCAGGAGAAATTGTTGGAATAGCAGGTATAGATTCTAAAGCCATTGGTGGCACAGTGTGTGCATTAGAAGACCAAACTGCATTGCCAAAGTTAAGAATTTCCGACCCTTCTGTGCAGATTAAGTTCGAAGCTAACTCTTCTCCTATGGTTGGAAAAGACGGAAAATTCGTTACCGCCAAGTTATTGCAGCAAAGACTAGAAAAAGAAATTGAAACGAACATTAGTTTGAAGATCGAAAAAGGAGAAGCTGGTAGTTACTTTGTGGCCGGACGTGGTGAATTACAGTTGTCTATTCTGATTGAAGAATTACGTCGCGAAGGTTATGAATTTCAAATTCGTCGCCCAGAAATTCTGGTAAAGGTAATTGATGGCGTTGACCACGAGCCTATTGAAGAGCTTATTATCGATGTGCAAGAACAGTACATGGCAGACATCAATACAATAATGTCCGAGCGTAATGCAGAATTACAGGACATTGAAACAAATAATGGTCAGACTAAATATACCTACAAGATTCGTACTCGCAACCTTTTAGGCTTACGTAGCAAACTGTTAACAGCTACTCGCGGCAACGCAGTAGTAAACAACTTCATTTTGGATTATGTTCCACTAATAAAGCAGGAAGAAATGTTCCGTAAAGGTGTACTTATTGCTTCCGACCCTGGCGTTGCTATGGGTTACGCAATGAATACTATTCAGGAGCGTGGCACATTGTTTATTGAAACTGGCACAGAAGTATACGAAGGAATGATTATTGGTATTAACAAATACGAACAAGAACTTGAAGTTAATGTTACTCGCGAACGCCAGAAGTCTGGTGTACGTATGAAGCACGACGAAATTACTCAGACCTCGTTAAAGCCAATTTTGCCTCTTTCTATAGATTTTGCTCTTGGCTTCTTGGCCAAAGACGAATTGCTAGAGGTTACCCCAAACCATTTAAGAATGCGCAAAACTTATTTGACCAAAACTTTACGTGAGTGGTCAAAGCGTACTCATCTTACAGATCTTGCCAAGCAACAGCTTGGTATGAAGTAAAAGTTTCTAAAAATCTCTCTTATGCCTTATACTCTGCGCGGAGGTACTAAAAATGGATATTGCGCAATTGATTAACGCAGTGTTAGCATTCGTAATGGGTATTGTGGTTGGTGTTGGCATTACACTCACAGTTGTTAATGCCAGAAACACCCAAGACATTGTCGAAAAGGTTAAGAAAGATAACAGCGACATCTATTAAGCGAGAAAAAACCAAGGGGTCTTAGAAACAATGTTCAAAGTTTTTGCGTACGGCATTACAGGCTTTGCCGGAGCCTCGGCCATGGCAGGAATTGCCTGGTTGATTATCTTCAAGCTAACGCATCGTAAGCCAAAATCGAAAAAATAGTGTCATGTTATCTGTAGGAGAGGAAGCCACTTTCTCTCCTACAATTCCTAACCCCAAGCAAACACCATTGGAGTTATCGAGGTATAGCCTTCGTGCACGGCTCCTACGTCTGTAGCTAGGTCATTTTCCATCTTATCTGCATAGAGCTTGTTTTGGTACTTATAAATCCTATTTTCCTTGTCTATTTCTACTGGGTAGCTCCAAATCTTTAGTAAATCTTCACTTTGATGAGTTTGCTTCATTCCTTTACTTGCCCGATTTGGCAGATTAATATTCACAATTCTTTTTCCCCACAGATTCTGATGCAAAGTTTCCATTAAAGCTTCTTCAGCATTCTGAATAGGAAAACCCTCATAGTCTTTTAAAGTCTCTGCCTTGTGATCATGCTTTTTTAGCCAAAATTCTGGTGGTAAATTCCAGCTCATTGCAATTCCTTTATCTGCAAGGCCCAAGCCCATGGCATGATAAAGCGCACCAAAAGTACCAGAACTAAATAAGCTTGGTCCAATATTTACCCCCATGTTAATTCCAGAAATTACTAAATCGAACTTTTCGCCCAAGAAGTAAGCCTGAGAAAATTCCATTGCGTCTGTTGGTGTTCCCTCTACATAAACTGCTTTTATTCCATCTACAGTAGCTTCGTCCCAGGCAATTTCTTTAGCTCCTAGGGTAATTTTGCCTCCTACCCCACTCTGTTGAACTTTTGTACCTGCTATTACTAAGTCATGATCTTTCTTAAGGATTTGAATAAGCATGCGAATGCCAATTGAATTAAAACCATCATCGCCAGTAAGGAGAATTTTCATCGTTTTTAGCTCTAAGTATTAGTAGTATTTTAAACCCGAGTGCACATTCTGCACCACCGAAAACAATTGCTTGTAAGTTACTATAAGCTACGCTATACTCCATTCGGACAATTAATCACTTACTAAAGATAGTACGTGATAGTAGAAATCTGGCAGCAATGCCATACAAATTGAAGAGGAGTGTTATGCAAAGTGTTCCCTTAGGACTAATTATCGGATTTCTCTTTCTGTTACTGATTCTGCGCAACTGGCACATTAAAGCTGTGAACAAGGCTTATCAGAGTGGAATGAAAGCCGGTACTGAAGAATCGCCTGCCTATAAACCACCAAACAGAAGTGTTTTACAAAACTCTCTTCTTGGTTGGCACTATAAAAGGATAGATGAAGCAAAAGAATCTGGTCGCCAACATGCACACAGCGCAGCCACTAATGGCTATGTGCACGACGCATCAGGTAGATCGGCACATCATTAGAAGTGCTACACCGCCGACTGAAGAATAAGCATTCTCCAGTCGGCATTTTTCCCCTATAATAAGGTCATGGATCAAAAAATGCCCACTGTACTTCCTGGTACGCCTCCACTTCAGGAACTAGCAGAAATTACCGAACTTACAAAAGAGCTTAAAAAATTAAGTAAAGAAATGCGTAAGACAAATGCCTTACATTTCATTATTTTCAAAGCGCTTATTACTGGCTTGGCTACTGTTATAGGTGCCACACTACTTTTAAGTTTATTTGTCTTGGCTTTACGTCAGCTAAGCTACATAGAGGCCTTCTACCCAATTGTGAATGAGATTCTTACCAAAGTGAAAGTAAACGAATAGTAGAATTTTTATTGCAAAAAAAAAGCGCCACTCGTCTGAGTGGCGCTTTTAATTTTTATAGAACTGAAATTACAAACTCTTACGAGTTTCTCTTAAACTTTTTTCTAATGCTTCTAGTCTTACACTAAGCTCTTTTGAACCTCTGCCCATTAATTCTTCGCCTTTGTCTGAAATTTTTTCTTTAAGTTCGTTCTTCTTATCATTAAACTTTTCTGAAAAATCTTCGCCAGCTTCTAAAGCATTGTCTTTAAAATCGCTAACTTTATTGCTAATCATTTTGCGATTATCTTTATCTGAAAGTACAACTGCTGCTGCACCAAGTGCTAGACCAGATACAAAAGCACCAAAAATTGAAAATACTGTATTTCTATCGTTCATGAAAATAATAATTTTTATAAATAAATTTTAAGCTACAAACACTAGCCCTAAAATTAATTTTTCATTACTTTAACTACAGATAATGCTACGTCTAGCACCATACGAGCAGCTTTAACTGGAAGACCAGTAATTTCTTGTTTTAAATGTCTGACAGTACTTAATAGGTAAACAAGAGTACCTACAATAAACATTAACACTAAAATTTGCAGCACCAAATAAACTACTACAAGTAGTTGAAAAGGGCTTGATGTATATATTTCCATATGTAATTATACCCCACCAATACAACCAAGGACTGGCTGCATTGGCCACTTTTACAAAGACTTTACCAAAATTTGACAGAAACAGTGCTATAAGCTATCGTAATTTGGTCGAAAATCGATGTTCAGTTTTTCAAAGGAGAATTAAATGGATTACTTATCGTTTTTGCTGCAGTCTGGAATGCCACTAGAGTTGGGGTACGACCCACTAGGATTCAACAAAATGACGAACCTAATGTTTTTCATCCACGTTGCGAGCTTGTTAATCTTGCTCGTACCCACGTTAGGTATTCCGTATCATTTCTACAAGAATGGCCATAAAGCAGGCAGACTTTTTATGGGGCTGGGCGCAGCTGGATTTGGTTTGATAGTTGCCTACGGCTACTATATCTTTACCGTCCCCGTAGAGGTAAATGCAGTCATTTTTACAGCGACTGTTGCAATTGTCATTTTTGTGTTCTACTTGTGGCTTGTCTTCATTGGGCTACGTGGTCGATCTCCAAAAGATGACGGCCGCGCGTAGTGGTGTCCACCGGTTCCTGGCTCTTGTTATTGCACCCGCGAAAAACAAGAGCCTCTTTTTTCGCTTTGTAAATTTTATATATTGGCTATATAAGTGTGGGTTATAATATAAAGATGAAAATTTTCTACTCAACCTCTTCGTACTTCCGTCAGGAATACGCAACAACACATTTTGCAACTACTGTAAGCGTACTTGAAAAAGTTTTTGGCGCTAAAAATGTAGTTATCAACAAATTCAATTTGCCAGACGATGGCCCAGTCGATGAAGACTCTGTGCTAAAGAATATTAAAGACAACGAAAAAGCCATTCGCAATTGCGATGCTTTAGTTGCAGACGTTACTTGGGGCAGTGCTACTTTAGGAATGCAAATAGGCCAAGCAATTAGCGAAAAAAAACCATTGCTAACTCTGCGCTACAAAGAAGACAGAAAGTTCCACAGTTTTAGCCCATTAAGTTTGCCTGGTGCAACAAAAAACTCACTATATAAAGAGTATTTAAATGAAGAAGAGCTAATAGAAATTGCTAACAAGTTTGCAGAATTTGCAGCCCACGAAATAGATACAAAATTCTTGCTAATAATTCCTGCACTTATAGATAGATACTTAAACTGGGCCAGCGACTACTACAAAAAGCCAAAGGCAGAAATAGTACGTTCTGCAATAGAGCGCGAACTAAAGAAAGACAAAACTTGGCAGGAATATTTAAAGCACACTCTTTAGGTTTATTCCAAAAGATTTAGTTAGTACTGCCTAATAAGCGCAATTAACTTGCCGCGAATTTCTACACTACGTAAATAAATGGGAGACATACTAGAGTTTGCAGGTTGCAAACGAATACGATCTTTCTCTTTATAAAACTTCTTTAAAGTAGCAAATTCTTTGTCTACAATTGCCACCACAGTGTCTCCGTTATTGGCCGTAACCTGAGATTGCACCACAATAAGATCGTCATTAAAAATACCATCTTCTACCATAGAGTTTCCTTTAACCCTTAATGCAAACACTGGAACATTATTTTTAGGAAGAATAGCTTTGCTAACAAGAATTGGTTCTGCATTTTCTATTGCTTCTATAGGTTCTCCTGCAGCAATATTACCTAGTAAATCTATTTCAACAATTTCTTCTCCTCTATCTGTGGCAGATGTAATGCGCATACTGCGCGCCTGGTTCATTTCTTTACGTAAATAACCCTTTTGTTTGAGCTTTTCGATATGCTCGTGTACTGTAGAAATAGCCTTTAGGTGAAAGTGACCCTTAATCTCTTCTAGACATGGCGCTATTTTATTAGCCTGCCAATAAAGATTGATATAATCTAGAATCTGTTTTTGTTTAGGTGTGAGTGGAGATAACATCGACTTTCAATTAGTATACCGTAAATCTACCGAAAGTCAAAAGTATTTTTTGCAAATTTCTTCTTCTCATTATTCAAGCCACATTAAGTTAGTAGCACCATCAATTACCACCATTTGCTCGTAGCCTCCTCTTGAACCAGCCGTGTAGATTACAGTAGTAGCACTTGCCACTTTGCCAGGGTTTAGATATCTGCGCACTGCGTTATCCGAAACATCTAGATCTGCTAAATCTACAACTTCTACTGCAAGATACTGACCAGTACTAGAAAGCTGTGGTAACTCTATAGAATAGTTTGTAGAGCCAAGCAGTTGGGTTTTTTCGTACATAGCTGCGTCTTCTGTTTTACTGGTATTAAGCCTATAAATTTCGACACTAAACTGCCCTTCTGCTGCTGGAAGGTCTTTTGTCTTAATACTGGTGGCAAAAATCTTTCCGTCTCTAGATAGGGTAGGCTCAATACGGTAACCACTAGTATCGGAAACAAATATTGGTTTATCTTTCTGCACTACTTGTACTCTAGGAGAAAATGTTTCTGTATTTGGGTCTACAATGGTTGCGGCATAAGTATTTCCGTCTGTAGTAATATTCGATAAATCTTGCAGAGAAGGAAGAATAGAGGTCTGACCATCTAGTAGCGAAATAATAGACCAAGTGTAATTATATTGCTGCAAAATAAGACTATTACCATCTGGAGTAAGTCTAAAGTTAAACAAAGAATCTTGGAATTTATCTAAAAACGGCACTGCGCGCAAATTTCTTTTGTTTCTGTCGTATCTATAAATAGCAGGTAACCTAGTAGCATCGCTATTGCCGTTTTCATCGCCAGAGAAAGGCTCCTGACCCAAGAAAAAGATGTCTCCAAACCTATTTACTTGCAAAGAACTTAATAGTAAATTTTCCTTTAAGTCTATTCTATTTAGTTGAGCAGTCTGTGTATTATAAATATTTAACTTTGTAGGAGAGTTCTCTTCTTCCTGAGTAGTAAAAATTATCTCGGAATTTGCTAAGTAAGAAACATACTCGCGGATATAATCGGACTCCGGAACAATAATTCCATTATTCTCGCCTACTGTTGCCCAAAAAAGCTTTGCAGTTCCTTCGTCGAACTTGGTAAATAAATACTCTGGCTTAACTGTTTTAAACTTTAATTCGTAGCCACTGGCCAAGTTAAAGCCATAAATATCTGTTAAACCTTTTCTTACACTTACCGAATAACTTTCACCCTGAGTAAGCAAACTTGTGGTGGTAATAATTATTTTTTCGCCATTTAACTGATAGTTCGCCGGCACAGAAGGATAAAATACAATGTAATTTGCTAAATCTTTTTTATGAATTGCATTAATTGGTCTAGAAAAATCTAGTACAAATGTCTGTGTAGTAGAAACAGCTCTTTCTAAAGTGCCGTAACGAACATTAAAACTTAATAACCTATTACTTGGTCTAAAGCTAAGTGTTAACAGCGACACAAAAAAGGTTAATAAAAATAGCACTGCCATAATTGTAATTAAAACTTTGCGCTTTCTTAGTTTTAGTTTTTTTATGAATTTATTCATTATTCGTAAGGGTTTCTAGGTACAGGAATGGCTTCTACAGAGCTTGGATTAATAATTAGAAAGGTCTCACCATTTGTTTCTACTTGCTCCCACTTACCTTTTATTTGTACCCAATCGTCTTGTTTAAAGTTTTTTAATAGCTCGCTTTGCTTAACTTCTAGGCCAATTGGAGTTGCATCTACAGCGCAGCAAGTTACAACAAACCTACCAATTAATAGATCTTCGCTATCATAAACACTATCTGCAGTACTGCCTTGCTCTGCATTTGCAGGTCTAGAGTTAAACAAGAAACCACTTACTTGCACTTCTTTATCTGCATATTTTGTAAAGTTGGCTTCATAATTTCTTAGTTTTACCCAATCTACTACTCTTAAAGTTTTTGTATCGCGCTCTAGCAAAGGACTAATTTCCTCTGTACTAGGGTTTAAATTTGCCCCAATATTTAAATTTCTATTATTAGCTGTAACAGAGCTAAGTGGTTTTGCAGGAGCCAACACACACACCAACAAGACAAGACCACAAATAACCAAGTATTTTTTTGCAACTTTTGGCCAAGCCTTTTCTACAAGTGCCACAAATAAGACAAAAGCCCAGACAGCTGCAACTATGAGATTAAAAGTAAAATACCCAGCCGCTACGTATAAAGCCAACCTACCACTAGCAGATAGCCATAGTAAGTACCCCACCAAGCCCAAAGCCAAAATTAAACTAAGTAGGTTTCTAAAGTATTTCATTAAGTTCTGAAATTTTTGTTTAATAGCCACTGGCAGACAGACCTAAAGTAATAATTAGCGTAAACACTGTTACCAATGAAATTAAAATAACTACTAGCTTAGGTTTAAAAGTAGAAAGCAACATAGAGATTGCTTTTAAATCTATCATTGGGCCATACAACAAGAATGCCAATACTGCACTAGGACTTAAGACTGCAGCATAAGAAAGCCCAACGAAGGCATCTACAGTAGAGCAAACAGAAATTATTACAGCCAAGATAATCATGGCAGTAATTGCCAAAATTGGAGCACTATTTAATGCAAACACATAGTCACGAGGAATCCAGGTTTGAGTAATTGCAGCAATTGCTGCACCAATTGCCAAGAAGCTAGCCATTTCTAAGAATTCTTTAATAGCAAGCTGTAAGTTGTGACGACGGAATAATGTTTTGAATCTATCTTTTACAACATGATGAGCATGATCGTGCTCTGCTTCTTTTTCTGCAAGTGCGGCCTTGCTTAAGAATTGATCTTCATCTTTAAAGAAGGACAGAATAATACCCACTAAAGTTGCAATAATTAGACCACCAACGAATCTAGCAATTATAATAATAGGCTGACCACCAAAGGCACTAATAGTAGAGGCAATTACTACGAAGTTTAAAATTGGCGAACCAAGATAAAAACTAATTGCCTGAGAAACACTTAACCCCTTGGCTAGCAATTGTCTGGTCACTGGCACGTTTCCGCACTCACAAACCGGAAAAATCATTCCCATTAGCGCACTGGCCAAATGAGAAAGCACTCTGTTTTTTCCTACTAGTTTTAATAGCCATTCTTGCTTTATAAACACTGCCAGCAAGTTAGAAACAATAATTCCCAAAATTAAGAATGGAATAGCCTCTACAATAATTCCAAGGAATATTGTAATGGTATCCTGTAATTTAGGGTCCAGGGCTATTGTTAACATGTTTAGATTATAACTCACCAAATTTTGTTAAAATTTGCAGATGTTCAAGGTATTAGTTAGAGCCGTAATTAGTTTTACTATTATTGTTGCCACCATCTTGGGGGTAACTTTTATTACCAATTTGCAGCAGACAAGAATTATTAACGACTTTAATCTACAACAAATTGCTCTAGAAAATACAGAAATTATTCCGATTGCTTTAATAGATCCTAACACTCCTCAGCATGGCAGTTTAGATTTAGTGTTTATAAACAATACTGGTCGCAATTATCCTGTAGACATTAAAGTTACTATTAATGAAGAAATTACAGTAGGAAAAACTATCTTTACTACTCTTTATGCTGGCAAGAACGAGCCACTGCATGTAGATTACGAAGTTGTGCCTTCGCAGTTGCGCAGTATGAACGAGTTAAAGCTTTCAATTACTGTTAGCACAGAAACCAATACTCTACCCTTGTTAAAAGCGCATAAAAGCACAGTAGAATTCGATTTCACCCAGAAGCTACAAGCTTACGGAGATGCAGAATTATTGCAAGTTAAAGACTTGGCCTTAACCCCAGAAATTATTAAGTGGGACGCCAAACCACAAGATGTTAGCTGGCAGTTTAAGATTGCCAATCCTTACGGAGTAAATTTTAGTGAAGCCTATTACAAACTTAGTCTGCAAGAAATAGAGGGGCAAAAGACCTACGACTTAGCTGTAGAAAAAATAATAATCCCAAATAGTAAAGAACTAATTCTGCAGCAGAAGAGCACCCTTAATGTTCCGCCTCTTGTGGCTTTACAAACAGGCTCAAATGGCAGATATACTCTTGTAGCTTCTGTAAATGCACTCTCTGCCAGTAGAAAGATTGTTGCTACTAGTCAGACGGGGCCAATAGAAATTAAGGTATTAAAACTCTAGTTTGTATAACTCTTCTAGAGTACTGCCGTTAAAATAATAAGTGTTTTCTAGGCGCACTCCTCCCCATTCGGGGTAATATAAACCAGGTTCAATTGTTATTACGTTGCACGGTTGTAATTCTTCTGTTCCTTCTCTCGGCCAGAAAGGTGCTTCGTGAACCCCAATTCCAATGCCATGTCCCAAACTATGAGTTAGGTGCTTGGCCTCTTCTTTAAATAAGCCAACTACTTCTTGATGCACCTTCGAGAAAGTTTTTACTTTGGGCAACAGCTCTACAGCAAGTTCATAAGCCTGTTCTACAAGATCTCTGGTTTTAATGAATTCTGCAGACGGTTTTTCTCCCCACCAAAAGGTCACTGTATGATCGCTTAAATAATTGTTAATAGCAGCGCCAAAATCTATAAGCACTATTGAATTTTGTTTTAATGTAGTTGTATCTGGGTTGTGATGAGGCAAAGCAGAGTTCTTCCCAAAGGCTACTATTGTAGGAAAAGCTTCTGTAGCACCTCTTTTTGCTAATTCAGTTTGAAAATTAATTCTGGCCTCTAATTCTGTAACACCAACCTTTAACTTTTGGCGCCAAGAATTATAAGACTCTATGGCAGCTTTCGCCGACAATTTCATCTTAACTATCTCTTCTGAAGTTTTTCTTAAACGAAGTCTATTTAGTGGATTTTTATCTGTAGACAAAGATTTAAATTTAACTGCTTCTTCTACAAATTTCTTGCGTAATCCAATAGCAATACCATAGGGTAAGTGCTCTGCTTCAAAAAATAATTCGTCTTTAAAGTCTAGCTCTAGAATTTTTTGCGAAAATCTTTCGCCCGCAGCTAACTCAACTATTTTTACTTTCTTGTTATGTGCTGCTCTTTTTACTTCCTCTAAAACCATTGAGGGAACTATATGCCAGGCACTTTGCAGTTCCCCCATACTAGAAAAATTTCCTACCAGTAAGGTTTCAATATCTTTATCTGTCGTTAAATAGCCGGTTAAATAGGCAATATTTTCTGGGGTACTTACTAATAAGTGCATTGCTGTTGAGGTTCTAAAAATTATCCTTATACTGTAGTTAAGTATATATGTCCGACTTACTAGACGAAACACAACTTAACGATCCTGCTGCCAAACCAGCTCCTGGGAAATTGCGCGAACAAGTGCAATCGGAAGTGGTAAAGATTATTACCAAAGGCCTAGAAAATGGTACTTTATCCGAGGAAAAGGCACGTAACATTGCCAAGCTTATCTTAGATAGACTTCCAGAAGGTGTTAGCGAGGAAGAACTTTGGCACATTCTGCCAACTTTAGACGACGATTTTCTAGAGCTTTCTGAAGTTATTGGCCCAATAATGGAGGAATACGAAACAAAAGTTCGCGAGGCCGTAGACAAAAAACTTACTGCGCTTGTACGTGCCCAAAAATTTCAAGACGCATTGGCACTAGCTCGCAAGGCAATTACCTTCTCTTCAACGCTTTCTTAAGAAATAATAATTCCTAGCACCCGAAAACTGAGTTCCCCTTCTTGACACTTTCGGTAATAGATTCGTATATTCTAAGCAGATGCTTGCCGAATATAGACCGAAACAAAATACGCTTATTACTTACACCAAAAAGACTGATAATACCCAGCAAGTAGAATCGGGCTTTCCTTCGCCAGCAGCAGATTTCCTAGAAAATTCACTTAATTTACACGAGCATCTTGTTTTACACCCTGCCTCTACTTTCTTTATGAAAGCCGGAATGGTAGTAGACGAAAAACTAGGAATTATGCCCGGAGACATCTTGGTTATAGACCGCGCAATACCACCAGGACGCGGTGATACTTTAATTGCAGTAGAAAACGGAGATTTGGTGGTAAAAGCCTTCTCTAGTGTTAAAGACTGCGAAGTCTGGGGAATTATTACTTATATTATTCATGCACTATGATAAACAGAAAATACGCCCTGGTAGACTGCAATAATTTTTACGCCTCTTGCGAAAGAGTTTTCCGCCCAGAACTTACTGGTGTGCCAATTGTAGTTCTGTCTAATAACGACGGCTGTGTTATTGCTCGCTCTAACGAGGCAAAAGCGTTGGGAATTGAAATGGCTGCCCCACTTTTTAAGATTAAAGAAGCAATTCTTAAACACAAGATTCAGGTCTTTTCGTCAAACTTTAGTTTGTACGGAGACATGTCTAACCGAGTAATGTCTATTTTGGCAGAGCATACTCCAAATTTAGATATTTACTCTATAGACGAAGCATTTTTAAACTTTACTCACTTGGTTGGCGACTGCGAAGAACGGGCTGCCAATATTAGGACCCAGGTTAAACAGTACACTGGCATTCCTGCTTCTATTGGTGTGGCTGCTACAAAAACTCTAGCCAAAGCAGCAAACAAATTAGCCAAGAAAAACGCTAGCACAGACGGAGTACTAGACCTTACTAGCTTACAGCCCTCTGTTGTAGATCGGCTCCTAGAAACACTAGATGTGGGCGATTTATGGGGCATTGGCTGGAGCAGCACAGAGAAATTACACAAATTAGGGATATTAAACGCCAAACAACTTAAGTATTCCTACCTTCCATGGGTACGCAGCACAATGGGTGTTACTGGCGAACGTACAGTTCTAGAGCTGCGAGGCATAAGTTGTTACCACATGAATCCTGCTCCGGCAGCGCGTAAAACAATTTTAAATTCGCGCACCTTTGGCGAAATGGTTACCACTTACGACGGCTTAGCAGAAGCAATTAGTACCTATACTTCAAAAGCAGCAGCCAAGTTGCGCGACCAAGGAAATGTTGCCAAGCTTGTTACTGTCTTTATTCGCACCAATCGTTTTCGCAATGACTTACCTGCTTACCAAGATAGTCATACTTTAGCCCTAGACTACAGCACAAACTACACGCCAGACCTGGTAGAAGCTGCACTTAAAGCATTAAAGAAAATTTATCGGCAAGGGTTTTCTTATAAGCGAGCAGGAATTATTTTTAGCGAACTGTCTCCGCACGATGCTACTCAACTTACATTTAGCGAAAAGCCAATAGATTACAAAGCTCGTAGCGAACAAGAACACAAACAATCTGCACTAATGAATTCTATCGACGTGCTTACAAATCGTTGGGGAAGCAGGATAATTAATGTTGCCACTACAGGCATTCGCCAAGTCTGGGCAGGCAAGAAAAAGCTGCGAAGCCAAGCATATACCACAAGTTGGCACGAACTTATGAAAGTACGGGTAGGCTAAACAACTAGTAAAGAAGACAGTAGAAACTACTTGGCTCCGCTGCGCTTAATCTTGCGCAAGCTTTTGGTAAGCATGTGGTTTTCTAGGTCGGCAACCTTTTGGCGGAATTCGTAAACATCTGTATCTTTGTATAACAGTCCGGTTGCGCCTTCTTCAATAAGGTCGTCTATTAGGAGAGTTGCTTGCTCTGGGTCTGATAACTGCCAATAATGAGCAATCTTCAATTTATTGTTCTTGCCGCTAATTGCCTGCAATAAGAATTGCTTAAACAAGTGCAGAGAGTCTGGGTCTAAACTAGAAGTCTTGGCACTACTTAAACCACCCAAGCTGTTTCTTAACAATGCTGTTACGTCTATTACAACTCCATCTATTCCTAATTCTTGTAAACTTTCAAAACTAGACAAATAAAGTGGTTGTGCCAAAGTATAAAGCAGCTTAAAACTTGCAGTACGGCGGAAGCCAGAAGAAAGAATTTCTTTCTTATATAATGCAATTTGCTCTATGCTTTGTTGCGGCGGAATTGCTACCCAGAAATTGCGGTGTCCATATAGATTGCGTAACTGGGTAAGCACCTGAATTTGCCCTGCAAACTCTAGCTCGTTAAGCATATTAATTAACATTGGCTTTGGCGAACAAGCAACAAGATATGAAGCTAGGTACTCACAAATTTTCTTTTGTAACGATTTTGTTTTTTGCAGATTTATAAGTTCACTTTCTACTCCTAGAACTTTGGCTACATCTACAATAGAAATTGGGCCAATTCCATCTAGGTTATTTAACAGAACTTTAATTTCGCTTGGAGGTCTATTTAGTGCAGACCAAACTTCTGTAGCAAGTTTAATTTCGGGCAACATCTGCATCACTGCCTCGGCTTTTTTCATTTTCTCTGGCTCTGGGGTTACTATATCTTTACCATCTTTTGGTGAAGGGTCTAGCTCTATAACGTTTGTAACTGCGCTAATTGGTGTAGCTGCTGCCGGCGTAATAATAACTTCGTCTTGAGGTGTTATTGATTGTTCCTCTATTACCTGATCTATTGAATGCTCTATTGACTGCTCTACAACTGGTTCTTCTACAAGTGTCTGTGCACCTGTTGCCAAATCTGTAACAGCCACTCTTCCTGGTACAGATGGTAATACACCACTTGGCCAAGAGAATTTTGCAAGTTCTGCATCTGGCAAAGAAATAATGGTGTCGTAACTTTGTAAGAAAATCTGACCGCCTTCTATAAACCATTGCCACTGATAACGGCCAGCTTTAAAACTGTCTAGGTGCTGGTCGATATGGAACAGAGTAGTAAGTTGCTGCTCGGATAATTTTGGTCTTTCGCTCCATAGTTTAGATACCTTTACTTCTGTATAAGGAGAATCGCTAGAACGAGAAGATTTAACAAGCATGAATTTTTGTGAGTTGCTTACTTGTACCTGAAGTTTTCCGTTTCCTTTTAATAAGAGGAAGAAGTCCGATTGATCTGTCTGCCATTGTTTGCTGGTAGGCAATAAACCAAGGTTGGCAACAACTGTAAGCATATCGTTAGAACCAGTGGTAATATCTTCGCCATAAACTACTCCAGAAACTTCTGCCGTAGGCAAAATTTGCACCAATACAGGCTGAGATAATCCACCTTCGTACTGAATTTGCTGTCTATGAGCAATTGCAGTGTAAGAGAATAAGTCTAACCAAACTTTATGAATATACTCGCAAACCTCTTCAACGCCTTTAACATTGTTATAGCTTACCTGCCAAGATGTATTTACAGATAGCTCTGCTGTTAATGGTGAAGGACTAACTTGCACAAAACTGCTAGCTGTAAGGACAAGTTTTTCATAGGCAGAAGAGATTTCTCTTTTTAACTGAGTATTAAAACTTCCTTGTGCCAGCAAGTTAATAATTCCCGCCGAGATCTTTTGCCAATCTTCTTCATAAGAAGAGTCTGCCAACTGATCTAGAAAATCTAGCATTTTATCTACAAGATTATTTTCCTGAAGAAAATCGTCGAAAGCCGAGCCACTCACAACAAACCCCGGTAAAATATTTACCGCTAGTTCTGTAAGCTTAGACAAGGTACTTGCCTTTGTACCAACAAGATCGGCAAGACCAAGACCTTGTTGAGGCAACATATAAATATACTTAGCTAACTTTTGCGCCATTTATACTTTACTGTAATTGATTTTCTAATCTTTGTTAAGCCCACACTAATGTTCTTTTTTAGAATATAAACTGCTTTAAGTATTTGGAAATATTCATGCCTAAAGAAATGTATAGCCTGCAAAATTAAGAGTACGAAAAATATAATTAATGCTATTACTGCACTAGTTACAATGCCGTTGTGTCTGGCCACTAACCCAAAGCTTTGCTCGTATACAGAGGGCTTTCCTGCAATTGTGTATTGCAACTTAATTGGCAAGGTAACTTCTTTACTTGCAGAAGCAAACCAAATACCAAGTTTATAATTTTCAAAGACAAAGTCTTTCTTGGTATGAGGAGCAATTCCGGTGCTAGTTATTTTGCCATTGCCTTCTACAACGCTAAAATCTTGACCTAAAACTTCTAAAGACTCTAAGAAAACATAACGATTGGTATTATTCTCTACTCCAATAGTAATTGGTAAGGCGGTAAAAGTAAGAGCGTCTGCCAAAGTAGACATAGTAATAGATACTTCATCATTTTTAGCTGGAGTTTCTGGCTGCAAACCAGTACTGGCAACTTGGCTTTTAGCTATCGAAAAGTCTACTAAAATTTTCCTGTCGTTCGAGTTTAAAACAGGTGCTGCGTAAAGTTGAAAACCATCTGGCACCACAAGTCTTTGCTCGAAAGGTTGCACAACAGGCGCAGGATTGTAATATAAACATTGGTCTGTGCAGTATTCCAATACTTGAATTGCATTGCTGTTTTCGGAGGCAGCCAATTGCCAAACAATCTTTACAGGAAAACCCCAGCGATACAACACAGTACTAAGGGTATTTAGATAATCTACATAAGGAAGACCATTATTCTCGTATGAATATGAGTTTGGATTATTATCTACAGGCAGAATAATTCGCTGAGTATTAATAGCCTCGCTAATTACTGTAATTGCTTCTCCAATATCTGCCCTTTTAGTTAATGAACCATGCAGACTATTTATATAAGAAACTGTTGCTGTATCTAAACCTTTGTAATCGTCTTCTAGAATGGTGTCGCCAGAACGTGTTAGTTGGTTAGGCAGGCTAACAAAAGTAGTTTGATAGTTTGTTTCTGTTGGAAGATCTCTATACAGATAAATATTTCCGTAGCGATCTTTTACAATGCTGCTGCCCGGAATTGTGCCGGTCTCTAATAAGGCCTGACTGGCTGTTTCTCGTCCCAACAAGGTGTAATTCTGATTACTTGGCAGACTAAAACCCAATGTATATATTTGCGGTTCTACCCAACCCAACTGAAACTTATAAATACCCTTAGTTTCTAAAGTGTAACCGCCAAGCGTGTAATTTTCTGGCTTTAAACTAATATAGTCTGGGTCTCCCCAAGCCATAGGGTAATTAAGTTTGTAGCCAATTCCTTTAAAAGAAACTAGCGGGTCTGCACTGCGCAGTTCTCCTGCAGTAAATCTGCGGATATTATTTTGCAAGGGGTAGCCTTTACCCTTTAGGCTAAGAATATACTCTGTGGTACCACCGGGTAGAACAGGAGTAGAATCGAAATCCATTAAAATGTCTGTCTCGCTTATCTTTACCTTGGCACTAGTTGCAGTAGATGCAGAAAGAGTATCTAAAGAGACAGCATCCCAAAGATTGGGAATTACCATACTAGTAACTGCTTTTACAGATTGCTTGTTGGTAATAAACACCTTTAATTGCAGAGTGCTAGATGTGTCTGTAATCCATTCCTCTACTCTTAAATCTACTTGCACATTGTTTGTTGCTTGTGCCTTTACAGCTGGAGCCTGTAAAAATACACTGCCAAAAACAGTAATAACTGCAAACAAAAAGGTAAGCTGTGTACGGGCAGTACGGAGCAAAATAAGAATGAACTATATTGTTAGCTATTTAAACTATTGAATCTTGGTGACGAATTTTTCTAATCGCGACCTTGTCTCTACTATACCTATTATCTCTATTACTTCCCAGAGTGGAGGCGACATTGTTACGCCAAGAATTCCTATACGAAGAGTCATAAAGGCGCTACCAGCTTTTATTTGCAACTCTTCTGCTAAATTTCTTACAGCTTGTTCCCAAGTTTCGTGACTTTCAAAAGTAGAATCTGGCAGCGCCAAGAACTTTTCTACAATAGAAACCATTGTTTCTTTGGGTAAATCTTTAAAAGCTTTATGTTCAAGCTCGTAAGCACTTGGTGCTACAAGCACTACTTTTACAGCATCAAAAATTCCATTTAGTAATGTTAATCTGTCTTTTTCTAAACCCACTACTTTTTCTAGCGCAGCTTTATCTACAGATTTAAGGTCAAAAGGAGGTTCTGAGTAAAAACGATCTTGCCAACCCAAAATATAGTCTGTAAGTTCTGCGGCTGGCATTGCCTGCAGATATTTATGATTAAACCAATCTAGTTTTACAGTATTAAAAATTGGATTCCCTTTGTTAACAGCTTTTAAATCGAATCTTTCTACAAATTCCTCTAAAGAGAAAATTTCTTCCTCGGTTTTTGATGACCAGCCCAACAACATAATGAAATTTTCTAATGCCCCAGGAAGATAACCAATCTTTAAGAATTCCATTAAAGCCACATTACCTTTACGCTTAGAAAGTTTTCCACCATTTGGATCTAGTACATTGGGAATATGAGCCATTGCTGGAGCCTGCCAGCCCATAAACTTAAACAATGTGAAATAAATAGGTGCAGTTGGCAACCATTCAACCCCTCTAAAAACGTGACTAATTTCCATAAGATGATCGTCTACCAAAGAAGCCAAGTGGTAGGTAGGAAAACCGTCCGATTTCATTAAAATGTAATCGTCTAAGTCTTTTGTGTTTACAGAAATATCTCCCATAATAAGGTCAGTAAATTTGACCACTTCATTTTCTGGCAACTTAATGCGAATTACGTACTTTTCTCCTGCTGTCACTCTTTTCTTAGCTTCTGCAAGAGGATAATCTCTATACTGACCTCTATATTTAGTTAATTGCTTTTGCATGCGTTGCTCTTCTCGCATTTTCTCTAGCTCTTCGGGGGTTTCGAAAGCATAGTAAGCATGACCAGCTTCTAAAAGTTCGTCTGCATATTTCTTGTATAGATCTAATCTTTCCGATTGCTTGTATGGTCCGAACTTTCCGCCAACTTCCGGAGACTCGTCTATCTTAATGCCCAATAATTTATGCGCTTCGTAAATTTCTTGCTCTGCGCCTTCTACTAAACGACTCTGATCTGTGTCTTCAATGCGCACAAGATAATCTCCGCCATTTTTTTTGGCAAAGGCGTAAGAATATAAAATTTTCTGCAAACTGCCAATATGCACATATCCTGTAGGACTAGGTGCAAGTCTGGTACGGACTTTATTCATTAACATTTAATTCCTTTAGAAGTTACGTATTGCTATTATAGTAGAAAACACATGAATAGCATTAGGGATTGGTTTATTCCCACTCCATCAAACAACTTTCGTGCTCATCTTATTAGCAACGCAGCATTGCTGGTCTATTTGGTATTGCTTATTCTGGCAAATTTTTTCTGGGGAAACCTAACAAATTTAAAAGCACAGGCAGCTTTTAGTTCTACCCAGGTTATAAGTTTGCATAATCAGGAACGCTCCAAAGTTGGTTTAGGTGCCCTCACTTTCAATTCTATTCTTGCAAACTCTGCCAAAGCGAAAGGAGAAGCCATGTTGGCATCCGATTGTTGGTCGCACTACTGTCCTAATGGCAAAAGCCCCTGGGATTTCTTTGCAGATGCTGGCTATAGCTATTCTTTTGCAGGTGAAAATTTGGCAGAAGGGTTTAGCGATGTAGAAGCACTTATGCAAGCCTGGATGAACAGTCAAACTCATAGAGAGAACATTCTTAAAGCAGACTTTACAGAAATTGGAGTAGCTATTCTTAATGGAACTTATCAGGGCAGCGCAAATAATACATTAGTAGTAGTGCATTTTGGCAAACCACGCTCTACAGCAGCAAAAGCTCAGCAATCTGCAGGCAGCGCTGCCACTCCAAAACCAGCAACTGTAGCACCTGCTGCAACCATTGCACCGGCAATAAGTATTACCAAACCGGTAAATGGCTCGCTAATTAAAGAAAACAAGCCTTCTATTGAAGGTACTGCTACTGGCCCACTATCTGTTGCAATAAATAATGAAGCTCCATCTGGCCAGCTACTTCCTAACGGAGGAATATTTATTTATGTTCCAGAGAACGATCTACAAGAAGGTCAGAACACTATCTCGGCGTCGTTAGTAGCCAACCCAGGAATTATTGCCAGCAGCACAATTACAGTAGATTCTATTGCTCCAATATTTGAATTTAACAAAGTAAGCGTAGACGGCTATAAACAGAATGTAGCCAATGAATTGGCTTGGCTAGTTACCTACCAAGCAGATGAGCCTCTGGCAAGCATAACTGTTATTACAGAACAAGGTAGAGAAATTGCAGGTGCTCTTGCAGAGGGTTCTGTAGCAGGAGAAAGCAACGTCTTTAACTTCCAACTTTCGGACCAAGAGCTAAATAGCAATCTTACTTTTATGCTAAAAGATTCGGCCGGCAACACAAGGCAAGAAAGTATAACTAGCGAAGATTTAAAAAGTCTGGTTGCAGCTGGTCAAACAACTGTACTTACCCAAGGCATAATTGGTAGCGCTAATAATAGTGGAATTATTGACTACCTAGGCAATGTGTTAAACTCTCCTTTGCGAGTAGCAGCCTTAGCAATCACGCTATTTCTAGCAACTTTGATAGTTTTGGATTTATACTACAAGCACAAATGGCGAGAAAAAGGAGTAATCGTAACCGCCCCAAGTACACAACCACATATTTCTTTACTAATGATTTTGCTGCTTATCATTTTAATGGGCAACTTAGGAGGAGTAATTTAAAGTAATGAAACAACTACTTAAGCACATAAGTTTGCATAAGTTCGAGTTACTCTACGGTGCTTTCTGTGCCTGCTCTATTCTCTTAATACAAGATATTAATAAGAATCTCTTACCTTTCTATTCAATTATTACCATTGCAATTGGCATCCTTCTATTATTACTAGAGCTACTATCTGCTTATATGACAGGCAAAACTAGACTGCATCAGTTTGGCTTACCTCTACTAGAAAAATATAGCCAACGAACTCAGCTTATTCACCACATTGTTATTCCTGTTGCCACATACTTGGCAATTCTGGGGTTTGTATTGGGAAACAATCGCACTAGTTTGAACCTTATTTACTTTGTAATGAACTTCATTTTATTTAGCGCCTTATTTATTAATATTCAGGCTTACTACCTTAATAAATATCGAACTCAACTAGCTACAGAAGCTGTTTACGACATTAGTAAAATTATTATTTATTTCTGTGCAGTAAACACAGTAGTAAACCTAAAGAGTCTATATTCTTTGAACTATTTTGTAGTAGTGGCAATTGTGGCCTTACTGGCAGGAGTTTTAACCTACATGTTGTTACTGCGCAAAAAACATTTGCCTTCATTATTAGTCTTAATTTTAATGACAGGTGCGCTAGGTATTGGTTATATAACAGCAACACTTTCTGTAACACTACAGGTGTCGAATTTAGTAGTAAGCTTCTTTAGTGCGCTTATTTACTATACTTTTAATGCTATTATTCATCACGAACTAAATAAGACCTTGAATAAGCAGGTGCTACTAGAGTATATTCTTGTGGCTGCTATTTGTTTTGCAGTAGTAATTTTGTTAACAGGAATATAAGATTTTCTTATGAGATATTATTTAGGTGGAATTCCCGATCAAACATTTGTAGATTATGCTCGCGACCTTAACAGGGCGCTAGAACCATTTAAGCGAAGTTTAAGAGTAACACCACTTACAGACTTAAAGTTCTACTGGAAGTACTTAGGAGAGAATTTTCAGCCTATTATTTTAGAAGAACTAGAGGCCCAATTAAAATTAAAGTTTGCAGAATTACATGTTAGCGAGTTTACTTACCCTCTTTCTCCGGTTATTTTCGGTTCTAAGTGGGAATATAGACCAGATGTAATCTTTGCTCGACTAGAACCTAGCGAAGAGCTTAATGCTTTTTACCGTTTGCTTCATGAATTGGCAATTGAAAGACAAGACTTGTCTATTGTTCGTAGAAAAGATCCTAACCACTTGGTAGGAAACATTAAGATGGCCGCACTTAAAGGAAATATTTCTCAGGCAGATTTAAAAGCGCTAGAAGAAACAGTTAAGGCATACCAAAGACCACCTGCAATAAAAATTAGTTCTGTAGTATTTATTGGCACCGAAATTTATAGGGGCCAGGTGCAAAGTACAATTTTAAAAACAATACCTTTATATAAAGCAGTCGAATAATTCATGTCTACTGGCCAACGTTTGCAATTAATGCTTGGAATAGTGTTCCTTTTAGTATTACTTGTAGTGGGCGCAGTGGGTTTATATCTTGGCCTAAAAGATTTTAGGCTACAAGACAGATTGGTTTCCAAAATTAAAGGTGTTACAGATTACAAGGAAGAATATATCTACCCAGAAAAAGTCTAGACAAAAAAAATCCCGCTTACGCGAGATTTTTTTATACCAGTATTACTTAGGTAAAATTGGCAATCTTATTTGGTGAACTTTTGTAATGACTTACTTGTCACCAAGAAGATTACTGCTAATACCATAATTCCAGCAGCCAATACTACCATTTCAGTTTCTGAAATAGCTGTGGCTTCTGGTTTGATACAGGTAATACCGTATTGAGTTCCACGACAAGTACTGTCTGCAAGAACTGCGCTAACTGCTACAACGTTAAATGTTGCAACGGTTACAATACCAGTAGCTAATTTTGCAATTGCTTTCTTCATGTATTTTTCCCTAAGTAAATTAATTCGAAAACATTATACCCTATAGTACAGTTTCAGTCAAATGTTATTGTACAGGAATCTTTTCTGCTGTTATAACTATTCTTACAGGCGATCCAAAGTACTTACAAGTGTAAAGCACCATATCTGCCTGAACGTTCTCTAGAGTAGTAGCTTCATATTTTGAAGTTACCCTATAGCGAAAATCTCTTTGCTGATAAATAACACTAAATTCGTCTCCAACATTTAGTTCTGGCAATTTATTAAAAGAGTTTGAAGTTCTATAGTCATTACTCCAACCTAATAAGCCGTATCTATGAGAAGCTAATAACATTGGAATAGAACTCATTGGGTTACCAAAACCATCTGGTTGCCAAACTCCCTTTTCTAGGCCTTTTTCTCCGTCTCCACCTTGGTGAATTTCGGCATTAATACCAACTTTATCGATAATTAAACGTGTCTCTAAAGGATGACCAGCGTTAAAATCTGGTAATTTTGGAACTACAGGTTCTGAAACTTCTGGTTGAGCAACAGTTGCCGGAGTTAAGTTTTCGGCTTTTACAGCTTCTACTAAACTTTCGTTATCTTTTGTTACTGCGTTTTGATCGATGTAATACCAAAGTCCTGGGGTAAAGTTAAGCACTACAAGACCAAGGGCTACAACAAGCAATAATACACCTAAAGCTTTATAGACGTACAAAGTACCTCTAAACAGTTTATAAAATATATCGTTTTGCGAGTTATTAATTTTCATACTATGGGCTATTATACCTCATTTGTAAGGGTTTTCGCAAGGGCTAATGATACAATAGTTTCATCGACTTTATATCTTTGTTACACACCAGAAATGCTCACAAAAGTACGTAAACTATTTGACCCTGCACAACGCATTCTTCGCAATGCAGAAAAACGGCTTCCAGAAATAACCGAGAAGCTGAAAGAGTATGATAGCAAACCAAATTCAGAGCTTACCCGTATTATTGCCAAGCATAAAGAAGAGCTAAAAGTGCTTGCAGAAAAGATTTCTTTCGAAGAAAAGAGCAGCATCCGTTTACGAAAGAAAACAGACACACTTTCTAAGATAGAAATTGAAATTTATCAGAAGCTTCAAGCTCTACTTCCAGAGGTTTATGCAATTTTAGATATTGCCACCAAGCGTAAAGTGGGCATGTCTAGATTCGATGTGCAATTCCTTGCAGGATCAATTCTAGCAACTGGTCAGAAGCTAGTAGAAATGAAAACCGGAGAAGGTAAGACAATTACTTTCCAACTTCCTCTCTTCTTATATGGCTTAACTGGAAGAGGTGCACATTTAGTTACTGTAAACGATTATTTAGCAAAACGTGACGGAGAATACGCTGGTCATATTTTCGGTGAACTTGGCATTACTGTAGGAATCATTACCCCTCAGGCAGCTTATAAGTTTATTCCAGATAGCGAACTTGCAGAAAAGAAAGGCCCAGACGCTGCCAAAGAACGTGCCGCACACGGTGAAGCTATTAAAATTAGTAACCTAAACGGTACTAATTTGTTGGAGTGTTCCAAGATGGATGCTTACGCCTGCGATGTTGTTTATGGCACCAACAACGAGTTTGGCTTTGACTACTTGCGCGACAACATGGCCAGAACATACTCTTCTAGAGTGCAGCGCGAACTTTACTTCTGTATTGTAGACGAAGCAGACTCTATCCTTATTGACGAAGCTAGAACACCATTAATTATTTCTGCACCCGCTGCAGATTCAAACAATCTTTATGCCAGTTTTGCTCAGTTAGTAAAACTTCTTAAAGAAGAAGATGATTTTGTAATTGAGCATAAAGAGCGTGCAGTAAATCTTACAGACGCAGGTATTGCCAAAATGGAAAAACTTCTGGGAGTAAAGAACATTTGGGAAGACTACCGGCTAGCTCACCACATGGAAAATGCATTGAAGGCGCAGGTTTTCTACGATAGAGAAAAACAATATATGGTGCGTGCTGGTGAAGTTGTAATTGTAGACGAGTTTACTGGCCGTGTTTTACCTGGAAGAAGATATTCAGAAGGGTTGCACCAGGCAATCGAGGCCAAAGAAGGCGTGGCAATTCAACAAGAATCTAAAACTTTGGCTAGTATTACATTTCAGAACTTCTTTAGAATTTATAAGATTCTGTGTGGTGGTTCTGGAACAATTCTTACAGAACAAGAAGAATTCTTTAAGATTTACAACTTAGAGTGTTGCGATATTCCAACCAACAAGAATATGGTTCGTAAAGACGAGTCCGACAGAATTTATAGAAATAAAGAAGCAAAGTTTAACGCCGTTGTAAGCGAAATTATTGAAACTAGCAAAACTGGTCAGCCAATTTTGGTTGGTACCACTTCTATTTCAGATTCAGAATATTTGTCGAATCAACTTACTAAAGAAGATATTAGACATGAAGTACTAAACGCAAAATACCACGAGCGCGAAGCGCAAATTGTGGCCAAAGCTGGTGCGATTGGAGCAGTTACTGTGGCAACCAATATGGCAGGTCGTGGTACAGATATTCCTCTAGGAGATGGTGCACGCGAAGTTGGTGGCTTGTACGTTATTGGTACAGAACGCCATGAAGCACGCCGTATAGATAATCAGCTTAGAGGTCGATCTGGAAGACAAGGAGACCCTGGAATGAGTCGTTTCTACGTGGGACTAGACGATCAAATTATGAAAATGCAAGGTGGAGAAACTATTCAGCGCATAATGGCCGCCACAAACTTCCCTGTAGATTTACCAATTGAATCTAAACTTGTTAGCCGTTCTATAGAGCGTGCCCAAAAGCGTATGGAAGGTATGTATTTCGATTCTAGAAAACACGTTGTAGAGTACGACGATGTTATTAACCAACAACGCGAAATTTTCTATAGTCGCCGTCTTCGTTACTTAACTCTTGCAGACGAGCTTGCAGAAGCCTTGGCAAGCGAAAAAAAGAGCGATGAGGACAAGAACAAACTTCAGAAATTAGAAGATCAACTACAAAGTGAGTTCGACGAAGCAATAACTGGCAAAGCAAGGAGTATTTCCGAAAACTACTCTGTATTTACAGAGCACGAAGGAAAAACAACTACAGAAGCAAATTCTGAAATTGCCAAACTAATAATGAGTGTTGCTGCAGACAATTCTTTAATGATTGCTGCCAACTACTTAAAGCTATTTAAAGAAGATATAAAGACTAGCGCTCAGTTAGAAGAAGTTATTACTAGGCATTTAACAGAAGACAAAGGCGACCAAGAAAAGATCTTTAGCTTTACAGAGAAATTATTACAAACAGCCATTAACCTAAAGCTTAAGGAAATTAGTAACTTGGGTAGTTTAGTGCATGTAATCTTTATAGAGGTAATGGACGAGCTGTGGACTACTCATTTAGAGTTTATGCAAGATATTCGTGAAGGTATTGGTTTAAGAGGAATTGCTCAATTAGACCCGCTTGTAGAATATAAGAACGAAGGCTTCAAGGCATTTACAGGCTTTATTAGCAGACTTAGCGATAGAGCTCTAAACTTATTCTTACAAATTAGCGAGGTGCGCATTCAACCTGCTCAAGAAATTCCAGCAGCACAAATTAGTACTAATGCAGCAGAAATAGAAAACCTGTTAACTGGAACGCGCGAAATTGGCGCAGAAAAGCCACAAAGAGTAGAAGTTATTACTAAAGAAGATAATAAATCTGCTAAACGTAAGGAGTTGGGTGTGCCAGAAAAATGGGGTCGCAACGATGAATGTTTCTGCGGTAGTGGCAAGAAATACAAAAAATGCTGCTTAGGTTTAAGCCCAGAAGAGCAAGCTGCCAAGATTAAAAAGTATGGAGGAATTAAAAAAGGCGTAATTGCCTAACGGTTCACTACTAAAAAGCTCCCCTATTAAGTAGGGGAGCTTTTTTATTATTTATAATAAGTTTAAGAAAGCCTTAACTTTAAGGCTGTGGTAAAAGCAGAAGCGGCTGTTTCGCTTGTTAAGATAGATTTTCCCATTCGGCCGCGTTCTATTGTAAAACTCTCTATTGCAGTTAATTTTTCAAATACAGCTTGTTCCGAAGTAGAGAAACCCCCTTCTGGACCAACCACCTGCAAGATTTTGCTGAAGTCTGTTGTTATTTTGTCTCCGATAAAGTCTTTAGCAGATGCAACATCTGGAATAATTATTAAGGCACTAGCTGCAGATTCTAGTTCTGCAGTAAGTGCAGCAGCTAGTGATGGTGCAAAATCTAGATGAGGTAAGAAACTAGATTTAGATTGAGTAAATGCGCTTTGCACAATTTTCGATAACCTACTACGTTTTTGCGAGCCAATTATTTTAAGGGTTACATTACTATAATCTGCTTGGTAGAGCACAATCTTCTTATAAAGGTCGAACTGCACTACGCTACCCAATGCTTGTTCCAAGTTTGGTAAACGGATTAAAGGCAAAAGTAAAACTAGGTTTAAGTCGTCTGGCAAAGCCTTTTTACTTACTTCTTTAGTAGTTAGTTTAAACAAGATTCCTTCTTTGGTTAATTTTAATAACTCGGCCTCGCCACTTGTACCCTTACCATCGGATATTACAAATTTATAAGGTCTGCTATCTGCTTTTAAAACAGTTAAGTGCTCTATTTCAAATTCATCTCGAATAGCCAACTTCATGCCTACTCTTTTGGAGCTTAAACCAGGATACAAAAGGTTTATTGTGCGCATAGACTATTTATTGAGGAGCAGACTCTGCTGCTTGCTCTTTTGCCTGGGTAATTTTAGCTCTTATTTGCACTACTAAATCGTCATAACTTTGGAAGGTTGCTCTTCTGTCGTTAATAAAAACTGTAGGGGTGCCTGTAACGTTTAGTTTTTCTGCCTCTGCCAAGTTTGCAGCTATTCTATCTTGCACTTCTTTAGACTCTCTATCTAAATTGAACTTATTAACATCTAGACCAATTTCTGCTGCAAAAGCAACATAATCTGTATCATTGCGCTTTTCAAAGTTGGCAAACAAGATATCTAAATATTCATTATATTTATTCTGATTTCTAGCAGCTTCTGCTGCATAAGATGCCTGGAAGGAAGAATTTCCTAAAATTGGAATTATTTTTTGTGTAAACTCTACGTCTTTGCCAAACTCAGACTTAATCTGCTTGGCTGTTGCTTGAAAATCTTTGCAGTGAATACAATTTGGGTCTAAATACTCTACTACCTTTAATGGAAGAGTTATTTTATCTGTAGTACGGAATAAGAAATAGGCACCAGCAATTAACCCACCTGCTAGCAAAATACTAATAAGTAACACCACCCAAGTTTTCATTGCCTCTATGCGGTAAAATCTAAACTAATGCAACACATCCTAGATTTTAACAACCTTAGCCAGAAATTAGAAATTTCGGAAGATAGCGAGATACTAGGTGTCTTCATTATAGGAGAACACGTCAATGTGAGTGCAAAATTAGAAATAGTACACAAACTTCCCAACCTAAAGAGTCTTACAGAAATTAAAGTTGTACTGCTAGACCACGCAATCTTTAACTTAGAAGCCAATTTACAGATTCTAAAAGGTGCAAAAAATACAGATGCTTACTTAAAGATTTCTGTATTAATGCTTTCCGATAACGCCAAAGCAAAAGCAGTTCCAGCTTTAGAGATTACCGAGAATGAAGTAAAAGGTGGCCACGGAGCTACCGTAGGAAAGCCAAATGCAGAACAAATGTTCTATTTACAGTCTAAGGGCTTTAGTACTATGTTGGCTAAACAAGAAATTGCTTACGGTTTCTTGGCTCAAACTATCGAAAAAATTGCCGATACCAATATTAAACAGAATTTATATATGCAGGCTTCTAACCTTCATGAGTCTTTGGACTAAGCTACAAAAATATTTGCCATTAGCTTTAGTTTTCTTGGCAATTGTAGTAATGTTGTTAGTCTTTTTCCCAAATGCAATTGGCAGTGTAGATGAGTTTAATTATCTTGTAATTGGGCAGCGCATAATTTCTGGTGAAAGTTTAATTGTACCTTTATCAGAACCAAGCTTAGCTGCTGGTTTATTTATTACCGACACCGGGTTCATCTCCAAATACAATATTGGACAAGGCATTTGGCTTACCCCATTTATTGCCCTGGGTAAAATTATCCCTGGCGGAGAGTATCTGGCAGGTTTAGTTGCATTCGGTCTACTAATACTAGTTTGTGCATTAGTCTTAAAGCAGAAAAAACTTGCACCACTGGCACTCTTTTCTGTCTTACTGCATCCGCAAATAATTATGTTTACTCGCACTCTGTACTCGGAGCTTATATCTGCAGTGCTAGTTACTCTTTCTGCTTTCTTATTACAAAAACGGTCGTTACTTGGTGGTATTTTTCTAGGTTTAACTTTGGGAGCTTTAGTACTAACAAGATATACACTTGCTACTTGGGCAGTAATGATAGTTTTATATTTAATGTGGCAAGTTTACAAAGATAGGTCACTGCTTAGATACTTAATAATTGTACTTATAACTCTAGTAATCTGTGCCAGCGCAATTGCATTCTTAAATCTGCAACTATACGGAGGAATTATTAAATCTGGTTACACTTTTTCTAACGAAGAGTCTGTGCAACTGGCAAATATTGTTACAAGGCTACCTACGTACTTATTAGCTACAAACCTAATTTGGCCGGGAACATTTATTTTGGCAGCAGTTTTAGCTGTTAAGAAACGAGGAATTTATGCTCTGGTTACTGCTCAATATCTAGTGTTTCTGGCAATTTATTCTGTAGCAGGTGGCTGGTTATTCCAAGGAAAACTAACCGATTTACTTACGGGCTTAAGATTTTTCTTGCCAATAATTCCGTTAGCAACCATTCTAGTATGCGGAAATTACAGCTACTTCTTAGAGAAACTGCCAAGGCTTAAGCAGCTATTAAGCCCAGCCAAAAAATCTGTAAGAATTGGTTTTAGTCTAATTCTTACAGCATGTATTTCAGTGCTATTTAGTTTAAATGCAGAGCACAACAAGTTTCTTAACGAACGTGCCGAAAAAAGCGCCCAAATTTCAGAAATAATTAAGGAACAGAAGGCAGAATATGTTATTGGAGGACCAGAAGATTTTATTTTACTTGGGGTTGGAACTCATTATATAGATGCGGGTTATCTAGATAGAGTTAATAAGGAGCTTGCTAGTAACCCAAACAGGGGCTTAATAATTGCTGTAAAGTATAGTTCGCGAACAGATAGACCTATTCCAGATGTACTAAATCTGGCAACAAGCTTGGTACGTTTGGGCAAAGCAGATAAGGTGTATAATTCAGAGCATTTAGAAATTTACTTAATTGATGGCCAACAAGAATTTTTGGCTTATCGTTTAGAGCATTAATGGATACAAATACAAGACTAGAAAATTTAAGATCGGAATTCCCACTTTTGGCCTCTATGCCAGAGCTGGCCTATTTAGATTCTGCTGCAACTTCTCAGAAGCCAGCTGCAGTATTGGCTGCAATTACAGATTTTTATACAACAAGTAATGCCAACGTACACCGAGGTCTTTACCCACTTAGCGAAAAATCTACTGCAATGTACGAGTCGGCTCGAGAAACAGTTGCCAAATTTATTGGAGCAAAACCAAATAATGTAATCTTTACATCTGGTAGTACACATTCTGCAAATCAGGCAGCTCTACTTTTAAAGAAATATTTGCAGCCAGGAGACATAATTCTTTCTTGGGTTGCAGATCATCACAGCGAATTCTTGCCATTGCAAAGAATTGCTTCAGAAAGTGGTGCTATTCAAAAACTTCTTGAAGTTACAACAGATGGCAATTTAGACTACGAACAACTGGCAATAGAATTAAAATCTAGCCAAGTAAAAATATTGGCGTTGCCAAGTATAAACAATGTCTTGGGAACTCAAACAGATCTTGCCAAGGTAAGTGCACTAATAAAAGAGTTTTCTCCAAACTGCAAATTTATGGTCGATTTAGCCCAACATGCCGGATACAAAAACTTAAACGTTTTGGAATTAGGAATAGACATTGGCTTTTTCTCTGGCCATAAGATGTTTGCAGAAACTGGTATTGGAGTATTATTTGCAACTAACGAAATTTTAAATCCTTTAAACCCTATTTTCTTGGGTGGCGGAATGATTGCCGGAGTGTCACAGAATAAAACAACCTTCTTGCCTGCACCAGCTGGTTACGAAGCTGGTACACCAAATATTGCCGGTGCTATTAGTTTAGCTGCTGCCTGTAATTATTTTTCAGAACTTGGTCTTAATAATATTTCTGCAAAAATTGCAGAGTTAATGGCGTACTTAATAGATAACCTTAAAACTGTGTCAGACTTAGCAATATTGGGTAGCCAAGAAGCATCTACACATAGTTCTATAGCAAGTTTTTTTGTACAAGGAGTTCATCCTCACGATATTGCAGATGTGCTTGGCCAGAATGGCGTGGCTGTAAGAGCTGGTCATCATTGTAATCAAATATTACACCGCGAAGTCTTACAAATTCCTGCTAGCGTAAGAGTTAGTTTGCACGCTTACAACACCAAAAAAGATATAGACAAACTAATAGTAGAGCTTAATAAAGCAATTACCCTTTTAAAGTAATTATGAGCAATTTTTATAGCAGAGAATTAATTCTCGAAAACTATCACCAACCAGCAAATCGTAAGCAACTAGCAAATGCCACTGGCATTGCAGAACTGGCTAACGTTACTTGTGGCGACGAAATAAAAGCCTACGTAAATATAAAAGAAGACAAAGTGGCAGAACTTAGCTATGAAATTACAGGCTGTGCACTTGCAATTGCCACTGCCTCTATTCTTAGCCAAGAACTAGTTGGAAAAACTACTGCCCAATTGGCAGAGCTAGATATTCCTTTTCTAGAAGAAACTCTTGGCGACAAGTTAAGTATTAACAGAGTAAAGTGCGCACTTCTTGCATTAAGAGGGTTTCAACAAGCTGCAGGAGTAAGAGAAAAAACAGCAGCCTTCTAATTTGCGCTTTACCAACCCATTTAGCACTCTCTCATCTTGATTGACAAAATAGCTTAAAAATTTTATTATCTAACTATGAACCCCTTCCCAGATAACTTCCAAAAAATGATTCGGAATATTGCACCTAGACATTGCGATTTTTGTGGACATAAGTATTCAGAAGAAGATTTTCACCTAGTAAAAATGCAAGGTCAGAATGCTGTTGTGCATCTTAAGTGTGCACAATGTAATAGTTCTTACATGCTAAATATTTATAGCCCTGGCACAGGAGTTCTTGGCAGCTCTAGAATGCAATTAAATCTAGACCTAGAAGATAATCAGGAAATTACACAATTTGCCAACAACACTGCAGTTACTCGTAACGAAGCATTAGATGCATTCAACCTATTGGTAGAAGACCCTAAAATTCACGAGTTACTAAATAAAAAACAATTGGGTAAATCTTTAGCTAACTAAATTAGCCAGTTCTGGGTGTAAATCTGTAACTACCCTTATGTGTTCTCTGTCTCCCATTTTTTCGAATTGTTCCGCAAGGGGGCTTGTGATAAGCACTTGAATTCTGCTATCTCTGGCACATACAGCTCTTAACTCCTCTAGCAGTAGGTCTCTGTGCAAGTGGTCTAATTCAGAGAATACGTCGTCTAGTAAGAGAATGGGAAACTGACCGTGAAGCTGCTTATAGTACTCTGCAATAGCTAAATAAACCAATAAAGAGAAAAGTCGTTGTTGGCCTCGTGATGCATGCAACTTTATATTGCGCCCTTTTAGTATGAAAGCTACATCGTCTCTTTGGGGGCCATACAAACTGTTGCCCACCAACATTTCTTTTTCTTCTCCTGCCAATATTTTTTCGGCCAAGGCACTACGAATAGCCTCGTGGCTCTGGTCTTCTGGCAAGTATTTAGAAATAAATTCATACTGTACTTCTTGCAGACCAGGAATAGATTGAAAACTAGATTTAAGCAGCCTGTTTAACTCTGGGCGAATTGCTTCTAGCAGTTCAATGCGCTTAAAGGCAATGTAACTTCCATACTCAATTATTTTTTCATTCCAAAAATTGAGTTGAGTAATAAGTTCCTCGCGACTAACATAAGAATTGGCAAACATTTTTAAGAGCCTATTTTTCTGCACCAAGGTGTGTTTAAACTGCTTGGAAGTATTGGCAAATGTGAATGTAAGCTTGCTTAAAACACTGTCTAGAAAATCGCGCCTAACTGCGGCGCTATTAGAAAGCAAATCTACAGAATCTGGAGAATAGACCAAAGTACTAACAGAGCTGCGCACGTTCTTAGAAGTTGTTTTCTTGGCATCTAAAAACCAACTTTTCTTGTTTTTTAAATAGCCAAAGGCAATGCGTTTGTCCGATTCTGAAGAAGCAACAACAGCGGCAATTACAGAATGAGCAGCAGCATTTCCAAGAGGTGTAATCTCGCTATCTGGTAGTTCGCGGAAAGATTCTTGCGCAGACAAATAATCTATAGCTTCCAGCAAGTTGGTTTTGCCGCTACCATTGGGGGCCACAATTAAAGTAAGACCTGGGTTTAATTCCAGGTCTAGCTCTAAGATATTTTTATAATTTTGCAGTCTTATAGACTTTAAGTACATTTATGCTTTTTTTACCAAGCCTAGAATCTTTTGCAAAGCTTTCTGACGTAGTAATGTGCTGGCAATATATTCTCTTCCCTGAGGAGAGTCGTAGTCTGCTTTAAGTTTTGGGTCTTCTATCTTGGCAATTTCTGTGTCGATATCTTCTGCCATTACTTTAAGCTCGTAGGTCTTTGCTACAGTTACAAACAAAACGTCGGTCTGCACTTGGAACTCTGCATCTGCTTTCCAGGTTTCTTGTAGTTTTGCTAAGTCTGTTTTCTGGAGTTTTAAGAAATCTTCAAACTTAAGGCCTAGGTCTTCAATTCGCTTGCGATAATCTCCTTCTTTGGCGCTTATTAACTGAGCAACCAAAGGAGCTGGAGCACCAATTTTAGAGCTTTCAATTACTTTCTTAACAATATCTGTATTGTATTGATCTTCTGCTTCAGATTCTTTTCTAGAAAGAATATTTGCCTTTAACTTTGCACGAACTTCGTCTTCTGTTTTTACTTCTGGCATTCCCAATTCTTTAGACCAGTCAATTTCTACTGCCTCTTCTTTAAGTTCTGCTTCGCCTTCTTTATCGTTTTCTCTTTCTGCTGTGTCTTCTTTAGCTTTTTGCTCTGCAATAATTTCGCTCTTTAGTCTTGTAAACAATTCGTCTACTTCGGAATCTTCTACATTAACTTTTGGCTTTTCGCCAGAAATCTTTGCAAAGTCTGGTAGTTCTACTTCTGGCAAAATGCTAAATTCTGCAGAATACTCGATATCTCCGTCTAGAGTAAATTTTGTAAGGTCGTATTTAACAGTATTTAAGGGTGTAAGCTTTTCTTTTGAAACAACTTTTGTTGTAACACGAGGTAATAAGACGTTTAAAGTTTCTTCTAAAAGTCTTGGACCAAGTCTAGCCTCTATTAAATTGCGAGGAGCTTTGCCAGGACGGAATCCTGCCACAGTTGTCTCTGCTGCTAATACTTTATAAGCTGCGTTGTGAGCTTCTGTGTAATGGTTGCCGCCAACTTTTACTTTTAACTTAATTTCGGAGCTTGTTAATTTCTCTACTTCGTAAGAAATACCATCTAGGTTTACTTCTTCGTGATCGTGGTTATGATTGTCCATATAAAAATTGCTAATTGCTAAGTTACATGCAGGATTTTAGCACAATTGCACCCTACTCGTTGTCGTCGTCGCTGCTAAACGAGCTGCCAAAGCTGTCTTCCGACTCTTCTACAATTAATGGGTCTAATTCTGAATCTTCTGTAGGAAGTAAATCTTCTACAATAGTTGCTTCCGGATCTTTCTTCTCTAGGGTTTTTGCAAGTGTAGGGTCTTCTTCAACTGCAACTTCCATTTTTTCTAGAAGAGTTTCTGAATGATCTTCTGTACCTTCTAAAATTAGGTCTTCATGAAGATCGTCTGCTACATCTGTACTTGCTGGAATTTCGCTAGATACTTGATCGGATACTTCTTCTAAAACTTCATCGTCGTCTTGGTTCATGTTTTCTTTATGGGCAATGGATTAACTAACAATCCTATCATCCAAATTTACGCTTTAGTTTGTCAAGTAATTGCGAAAGATTTCGCGTACTTCGGCGGTGTTTTTGGTTAGCATTAGCGCCGAACGCATGCTACTAGCATTGGGTATGCCATTAATATACCAAGCAAGAATTTTACGCATCTGCACAAACGCTCCGGGGCTTTTAGAATCTTCATGCCACTGTGCATGCTGCATTACGGTTTCTGTTTTTACTGCCATTGTTTGCTCTAGCTCTTTATTAAACATAAGTTCGGCTAGTAGCCACGGGTTACCGTAAGTTCCTCTACCTACTAACACTCCGTCTATTTCGCTATCGGCAATTTTTTCTTTGGCATCTTGCAAAGACTTAATGTCTCCGTTACCTAAAAATTTTGTGTTGGGAGAAATTTCTTTTACAATTTTGGCTGCGTTACGAATTTGCTGCCAATCTGCAAGACCTGTGTAAAACTGTTTTAAAGTTCTGCCGTGCAAAGTTATTGCCGCAGGTTTTAAGCTAGCAATTATTGGTAGCCAAGTTTCTACTTCTGGTGCTTCATAACCAATTCTGGTTTTAACACTAACTGGTACAAGCTGTCTTGGCTTAATTTTCTGTTTGCGATCGTCGTACATTCCTTTGGCAACAGAATCTTTTAAGAACTTATTAAAAAGTCTTTTCGCTTTGGCGCTTGAAATTAGCGGCCACGTTTCCCAAGCAATTCCATTTGCCTGCCAATCTATTACTGCTTGTTGAACAGCCTTAATAATTTCTGCAGCTACTTCTGGAGTACGAATTAGACCTGCGCCACAGCCACGGTGCACAACTGTTTTGGCAGGGCAACCCATATTTATATCTACACCATCAAAACCAAGCTCACACGCCAGCTGGGCAGAATAATAAAAAAGCAAAGGATCATTACCATAAATCTGAGCCACCACCGGACGCTGTTCACCGCGGTACCAGAAATCTTGTAACAGTTTTTCGCTCATCCTAATAATACCTTCTACAGGAATAAACTCTGTCACTATTACATCTGGCTTGGCAACTGTTGCTTGCACTTGTCTATAGGCATAATCGGTTACACCATCCATTGGAGCTAAACCGACAATAGGTTTTTTGGGCAGATCTTGCCAAAAATTCATAACTATTAAATGTGCTGTAATCTCTTTTAATTATCGTTAAATTACAATCTTATTGTAATATTGAAGTGTGATTCTATCAGACGGCGACATTAAAAAACACTTAGCAGCAGGCGATATCCTTATAGAGGATTTCGACGAAGCCCGCTTGCAGCCAGCAAGTTACGACGTTCTACTGGGCACAGACTTCCTTGTTTACGACCATCAAAACCTTTCTGTTATAGACCCTCGCGAAGACATTAGCAAATTTATGCGAAAAGTTATTGTACCCAACGATGGTCATTTTGTATTACAAGCTGGCGAATTCGCTTTGGGAATGGTTGCAGACTTTGTGGGTGTTGGCCCAGAATACGCAATTGAGCTAATGGGAAAAAGCAGTTTAGCCAGATTGGGGTTAATTATTCATACCACTGCTGGTTTTATAGACCCTGGTAATCAGCTAAATGTAACCTTAGAGCTGTTCAATACAAATAAAGTAGCAATTAAGCTTTACCCTGGCATGAAAATTGCCCAAATTTGTTTCCGCAAACTTTCTTCTCCAGCAGAAAAACCATATGGAACAAAGGGTTTAAACTCTAAGTATTTCAACGCTCGCACTGTGCAAGCTAGTGCAATGCATAAAAATTTCAAGAAGCCCCAAAAGGACGACAAAAAAAACAAATAGTTAAGATAAGTATTTGCACAGATGAAATTCTCTTTTTATCCGGAACTGCATATTGCCTCTACTCAGAATGAAGACTCATCTACTGCCTTAAAAGTTAATACTTTATTACAGAATATTAAGCAAAAGCAGCCGGCTATTAATGCTTTTCTTGGTGCCAGATATAGTAGGTCGATCGATTCTATTACAGAAATTGCCAAAGAGGTTTATACATCGGGCAAAGACGCTAGCAAAAGATTGGAATCAATTTTCTTTGGTTATGGCCACAAATCTGTTGGCGATATGGCCGAATTATTCCTTACCCTAGAAAATGTACCGATGCTGGTTGCCCAACGTACGTTCTACTCTATTCCTGTGCATGCTGGCCAAGAAAGGTCTACAAGGTATCAGAACTTTTCAAAGCCAAATTTTGTGAGTTTGCCGGCAGAAATAAACTTAAGCCCCGAGCTTAAAAAAGAGTATGCCGCAATACAAGATAATATTTTGGCCAAGTATAACGAGCTACTACCAAAAACCTACCAGCAATTAAAAGAGTTTCATAATATAGAGGATAGCGAGAAGCAAGCAATAGGTGCACTTCAGGCCCGAGCATTCGATACTGCTCGTTACCTTTTGCCTTTAGGTTTACGTACTAGCTTGGCAGTTGTTACTTCTGCCAGGTTGTGGTCCGACTACATTGGCATCTGGAGAGCTAGCTCGCTTTCTGTAGAAAGAGAAATGGCAGAACTTATATACTCTTTGCTTACTTACGAAGATCCTAAGGGCGAGTATCTTCCAGAAGCAGATGCTTTAATTCGCCATACCGAGGCTAACCCAAACCGTAAAGAAACTGCTAATGCATTCCTAACGAAGTTACAAAAGTATTTAAAATCTGCAGCAACAAAACTAAGAACGCTTGGTACTTCAAGTCGCTTTGCTGGTGAACCACTTAAAGAGCTTATCTACAAAATTGCGTTATTAAAAAACCCTAACTTTTCTATAGACGACGTTAAACTCTCTGATGCTCAACTTACCGAAATTTCTGAAATTATTATTGCAGCCCATGACCACCACCACGGACTTGGAAATCTTGCACAGACTGGTCATATCTTAATAGAAGGCTATACAGACTACGGTACTCTAAAAGACCTAGTGCGCCACAGAAGTTTAGAAAGATTTATACCTTTCTACGAAGAGCATTACGACTTAATGAGCAATCTTGCACAAACAAAAGATCTTTTTAGCCTTTGCCCATATCTAGAGCACGAAAATTTCTTAGAGCTTAAACAAGAATATATCGAGGTACTAAATAACCACTATGCAAAAGTAATTTCGTGGCTTCTTAAAGCAGAAAAGACTATTACCACAGACCAGCTAAACGAATTTGGTCGCTACTTATTGCCACACGCGCATAATTTAAAGTATTTGTTTGCAGGAAGTTTAGACGACTTAAACTATACTATTCGCCTGCGAAGTAGGAATGGTGGCCATATTGGCTATCGTGCAGAAATGGCGAAGTGGTCCGATGCCTTAGCTTCGAATAGCAAATATTGGTCTCTTCTAGCAGCTAAATTACCAACAGTAGATGCCTTTAGCCGCGAACAGTTTATTGACCGTTCTTAAAGCTTGGCTTAATTGTCTATCTTTATGATTCTGGCGCTGGAAAGCTCTACTAATATAAGTTGTAGTTTGTAATCTATATTTTGATAAGCATTTTCTTTTAAGTAAAATCGCACAGCGCGCTGCCATTTAAATAACTTAAACCTGGTAAGGCAGCCATCTAAAAATGGCAAAGTTATTACAGACCTAGTTCGAACCTCGCAGAACAAAAGTTGCCCAGCTTTTTCTACAACTAAATCTAGTTCTCCCCAGGGCAGAAACCTGCACTGCCAAGCAAGAATAGAATAGCCCTGTTGAATTAAGTGCCGCAAGATAAGCACTTCTCCTACAGAACCAAGCAAATTTTTGTTCATAGTTAAGTCTAGGCGGCTGGTCTGAAATTTCTCTGAAACTTGGTTAAGAATTTTGAAGATTTATCTATGTTAAAATATTGCGGTGGAAACAAACTATACAGACAATAACTACGCACCAGCAGTTGAACCAATCATTATCAAGCTTGGAGGCTCTATTATCTCTAGACCAAATCAGTTTATAGATTATGCATTTTTGCGTGAATTCCGAGACTTTATTACTAGCGAAGTGGCTCAGGGTCAGAAGTTTGTAATAGCAGTTGGTGGCGGTCATTTATTCCGCGAAGTTCTAAAGTATGCCAAAGAATATGGCAATATTACCTCCGAGGAAGCTCAACACTGGATTGGTATTGCAGTAAACAACTTAAACGCAGAACTAGTAAAAGCATTTTTTCCTCCAGAAATTGTGAGCCCAAAATTATTACGTTACGAAGATATTAATAGCTTAAGTACAGAACTTTTTAGTAATCCTATTACTTTTGCCGCAGCTTTTATACCAGGACGAAGCGCAGATTGGGCAGCCTTACAAATGGCAAAAGTTTTAAATGCCCAAAATGTTTTTGACCTTAAAAATAACGATGGTGTTTACGAACAAGACATTAAAACAAATCCAAACGCTAAACTTATTAGCAAAATTACCTGGTCTAAATATTTGTCATTAATTGGCGATATTGAACATCACGAGCCAGGTGCCAGTTATCCGGTAGACGCTGTTGCAGCCAAAGAGGCCGCAGAAGCAGAAATTACTTACACAGTCTTGAATGGCCGAAACATAGAGAATCTAGGCCTAGCTTTACAGGGACAAGACTTTGTGGGTACAGTGATAGCAGGATGAGCAACAAACTATACTTCTTTATAAATATTCTAGTTTTCTGGGTAGCTGTAACAGCAGTAACTGCTATTTTAGTTCCTGCCAACGGCAGAATTTTTTCTTTAATTGCTGGTGGAGCAATATTAGGCACTACTGCGTTAATAGTAGAACCACTTATAAAGTTTTTTAAATTCCCTGTAAACTTATGGTCAATCATTCTATTTAGTGGAGTTATAAACTTTGGGTTCTTTTATTTTCTAAGTTTAGGTTTTTTACCAGAAATTTTAATTATTAAAACAGGTAGCTTCGGAGTAGAATTGGCACCAGTTACAGTAACACCAATTAAATTGGTAGATAAAACTTCTACAGTAGCTTTAATTACAGGAATAGTAACTTTGTTACAACTATTAGGACGTAAGCTGGTTAACAGTTAGTACTAGTTAGTTATGTTAAAATCAAACCATGAACGCGATATTAATTGCACAAGTAGTTGTTAGTGTTTTATTGGTTTTCTGCGTATTGCTGCAGAGAGGTCAAGCTGGCTTGGGTACAGTATTCGGAGGCTCTGTTACAGAAGCTTTTCGTACCAAAAGAGGATTCGAAGCATTTTTGCATAACTTTACAATTTTTCTAAGTGTTATTTTCGTTGCTTTAGCTCTAACAAACGTAATCTTATCTCGCTAGTCTGCCCATGAGGTTACAAGACCTTCGTGACCAGTTTTGGAATTACCCCGATTGGCTCTTTGCCTCCGAAGATTCGCTATTGCGTAGGTTTTTTGGGTTCTATGCCAATACTCGCCCAGTAAGTATTCTAATAAGCAGCGCAGTTATTTTCATGCTTTTAACAGTACTTGTTGTACAGCAAGCTCCGTTGGTGCTTGGTTTTAACAAAGACACTTATTATGAAGGTGTTATTGTTAGTACAGATGTAACTGGTTTGCCAACAGGCCCCCAAAGGTTGAATCCTTTACAAGTAAGTATTCCTCAATTAGACAAAAATATACTAGAGCTAATCTATGAACCACTCATTTCTATTAATCAAAACGGAGAAATTGAACCAAGACTTGCAGAAAACTTTAGTGCAGATGTAGAAAACAATATTGTTAAGGGTTATCGCTTCTCTCTTCGTAAAAACATTACTTGGCACGATGGCACGGCACTTACTACCAAAGATGTAGAAGCAACATTCAAACTTATTCAACAACTTGGTAAAGATATTCCAGATATATATGGAGGCAATATTACTCAGAACTTAAAGTTCGAGGTTTTAGACGACTACCTTTGCAGATTTGTTCTAGAAGGCCAAGCTATACCAAATTTTTACGAACTTATTACTTTTAAAATCTTGCCAGCAAGCAAAGCTGAAGAATTCCTTAAGGTTGTTAATGCACCTTATCAAAAGGTAGACCTGCCAACTGTTGGCCAAGGACCTTATAAAATTCAAGAGATTGGTTCAGATTATGTAAACCTTATTGCTCACGACAATTACTACAAAGGAAAACCACAAATTAACAAGGTACAGTTCAAATTATTTACCTCGGAAGAAGAAGCTGTGAGAGCTTTTCAGGCAGGTAAGATTCATTCTATTAGTAATTTAAATGCAGAGAATTTTAATAAATTAAGTAAGAACCCAAATGCAGTACTGCATAGGTCTAATATTATTTACACTCAGTATTTCGGGATGTACTTTAACCTTTCAGAGAATGGTCCAGAGCAAGTGCATTCCAAAGCTGTTCGCCAAGCATTTTCTAAAGCATTAGACAGAGAAACTATTGTAAACAAGGTATTTGCAAAAGCAGAACCTGCATATAACTCAATTCCACCTAACTCTCCTTACTATGTTGCCAGCGGCAATGAACCAAAATACGATGTTGCAGGTGCCAATAAACTATTAGATACAGACGGTTGGGTAATGAATGCAGATGGTATCCGCCAGAAAGGCGAACTTACTCTTACGCTTAACCTTTCTTATGCAGATAATCCAGATAGAAATGAAGTTGTTGCAGGAATGCAGGAAAATCTTGCCAGAGTTGGAATTCAACTAATACCAAATCCTGTTAGTCCTACTGAACTTGTAGACAGAAGAGTCAATCAGGATTTCGATTTAATGTTCTTGGGAGTTACAACTTTTGTAGATCCAGACAGATTCGAGTTCTTTCATTCTAGTCAGACAGCAGATTCAGAGGGTGGAGGTTCTAATATTAGTAGTTACACTTCAGAAAAAACAATTAAAACTATTGTAGGAGGAAAGCTAACAATTACTCCTAGAGTAGACGAACTGCTAGATAATGCCAGAAAATTGGCAGAAGACGACTTCGATGCTCGCTTTAAACAGTACAAAGAGTTCCAAGAAATTATTGCAGACGAAGTGCCGGTGGTATTTATTTATTATCCAAGTATTTCGTACCTAACAAACGACCGTGTAAAAAATATAGATCTAAGTACAATTAATTCTCCTGAACAAAAGTACCAGAATATACAGGATTGGGAAATAGTTTATAATTAGTTAGTAGTATTTTACTTTGTTTTAACAATAACAATGGATGCAATTTTAGGTGGTGGTGTTTTTGTAATAATTTGTGTTGTAGGATTGGTTCTTTTAGCCTTAGTTGCTTTTGTAATTGGTACATATAACGGCTTAGCAAAAGCAAAAATTCTTGTAGAAGAAGGCTGGAGCGGCATTGATGTGCAACTTAAAAAGCGTTATGACTTAATTCCTAACTTGGTTAACACTGTAAAAGGTTATGCCAAGCACGAAGAAGGAGTTTTAACCAAAGTAACAGAAATGCGTTCAGTAGCTATGAATGCAAAAACAGTAGATGAAAAGGTTGAGGCAGAAAATCAATTAACAAGTACTTTAAAGACTTTATTCTCTGTTGCAGAAAACTACCCAGACTTAAAAGCAAATGCTAGTTTTATTAACTTGCAAGATCAGTTGAGTGGAGTTGAAGGCGAACTTAGCAATGCCAGACGTTATTACAATGGCACAGTTCGCGAATTTAATACTGCAATTATTACCTTCCCAGCTTCTATTTTGGCAGGAATATTCAAGTTTACAGCCAAGCCTTTCTTCGAGGCAGAATCTGAGGCAAAGCAGAACGTTAAAGTAGAGTTTTAGTCTTTTGTTCTAAAGTTGCTATTTAGTTTCTTGGTAAACGGCTAGATACTGGGCAATTACATTTTGCCAACTAAAGTCTTTAGCTCTTACCTTTGCAAGTTCTTTGTATGTGCTGGCTTCATTAGAAGCCAGCACATTTTTTATAGCATCGGCCAATGCAGATGTGTTGTCTGCAGGAACCAAGACACCATATTTTCCATTATCAAGAATTTCTTCTGGTCCTCCGGAGGCTGTTGCAATTACTGGCAATTTGCTGGCCATTGCTTCTACAAGCAACAAACCAAATGGCTCGTGCAAGCTAGGGAATACAAATAAATCTGCCGAAGACATTAGTTTTGCCAATTCTGTCTGAGAAAAAAACCTATCTACAATATAAAAGTTTGCTATTTCAGAACTTAGTTTTTTAAGTTCCTCTAAGTATCCTCCATCGCCTCCTACAACCACAAAGTTTACTTCTGGGTTTTGCATTGCTGCTTGCAGCAAATTCTGAAAACCCTTTACTTTGTGAAGTCTACCAATACTTAACACCATCTTTGAAGTAGATTTAGTAAGGACTATTCCTAATTCGTTTAATACTTTTGTTCTGTCTGCTTTCGATTCTGCAAAGAAAACATCATTAATTGCATTGTTAATTTGCACCATATTTTCTAGCTTAATGCCATAAAGCTTTTGCAGTTTTGAAATTTCTGTTTCGGACAACACAATAAATTTATCTACAAAACGTAGCCAAAGCTTTCCTAGTAGTAAGTCCGATAAAAAGATAAACAACTTTTGAGAAGTAGATCGTTCGTTTACAGTAAATGGATTATGAGTACTAAGAATAATTTTTTTACCATTTAGCTTGGCAATTAATTGCGCCCAATAGCCTTCTAGCTTGCGCAAACCATGCACATGAAAAACATCTGCATCGCTTCTAGCAATTAAAGAATATAGAGCTGGTGAAAATTTATGAAACTCTGTTAGGTGAAACATAACAGGTGCACGCTTTACTGTAATGCCATTCCAGTCTTCTAGATGTGCAGCAGAATTTAGAACCTGCGAGTTACGATTTGAATTGGTAGTTAAAACCTCTACTTCTAACCCCTGCTTTTTTAGCTCTATGGCAAGGTCTGCAACTATAGATTCCATTCCCCCTACTACAGGAGAAAAAAAGGTGGAAATAAGCGCTACTTTCATTCCTAGACTATACCAAGCCCGCCTGCATCTGAGAAAACTTTTTTACTGTTAACAATTGGCTCTGTACTTGGGTTTCGTTAATTCTTGTATAAATTTTTATCTCGCTATTGGTATGTGGGCAAACCATTCTACCTCCTAATGATAACTGAGAAAGAATAGTTGCTGGCATTTCGGACATCGAAAAACCAGAGAAAATTGCAGAAAATGGAGCGCGCTGCCATAAACCTTCCGAGGCATTTTTAAAAATCATTTCGTAGTTTTTTAGACTAGGATAATGAGCAAGATTCTTGCGTGCAATATCTAGTACCTGCTGATCTCTTTCTAAAGAATAAACAAAGCCTTCGTTTCCTACTGCAGAGGCAAGTAATGCCAAGGTATACCCACTGCCAGTTCCAAGTTCTAGAATTTTTGCGCCAGCCTTTACATCTAGTGCTTGCATCATTGTGGCTACAACAACAGGAGAGTTATTCTCCATTCCATCTTTAAAATCTACGTCTTCGTCGGAATAAGCAGAATCTAAATGTTTAGCATCTACAAAATGTGCTCGGTCTACCAGCTTAAAAGCTGTAATTAAATCTGGGTTTGTAAGGACTGGTTGTTTGCCCCCTGTAAGGACTTCCAGCAAATGAGCTTTTGTCCAACCGTAAATTGCACTGTCTTCCATATTACCTAAGCATAACAATTCTGTTAAATTAAGGTAAGCCCATGCAAGGTAAGGAAAATGACCTCAAAAAATATGCAGTAATTCTCATGTTAGCTTTGGCAGTGGGTTCCTTTTATATGTTTAAAAGCGGCCAGTCTGCATTACTTAGCAAAACTTTAAACGTTGCCTTTACTGCCGGAGAAGCTGCAGACACTCCTGTTTCTGCGCCAGTAGACTTTAACCCAGTACTAGAAGCAGAGAAATCGAAGAAGTCTTTACTAATTTTTCCTGTGAACGAAACAATAAACTTTACGAATAATAAAGATGCTGGCTTAATAGACCGCACAAGATCTTTAGGCAGCTGTGAAACAAGCAAAAAGCAAACACGTACTGTTAACAAACCAATTACAGGCACTACAGACAAGTCTTACACATATGTAGTGGAATATTCTTTAGGAGACTGGATGAACAGCAACAGTTTAGAGGGAACAACAAATTCGCCATTTACCCCTCCTTGTCTTGTTGACAGCAGAGACAATGCAGATAACAACATTAACTTTGCAAATCAATATTCCTTAGATTTCTACGCAACAAATATTTCTGGAGAAATGAATAGTATTGCCGGTGTAGCCAATGGCTTGGTATGTTTGGCAACTAGTACCAGAGATATTAGCCAGAAATATTCGGCCACACAATTAAGCTCTGGAATATTAAACAAATTCAGTACTAGCGAAGAATATTCAGTTGCACAACGTGCCGCTGTAGCAGATTCTATAGTCTTGCCAAAGAAGTCTTTGCCAGACTTTAATAAAGTTTTCCAAAAAGAAAATCTATGTAAAGGAGAAATTACCAGTCTTTATAATAGCGATATTGCAACAACAGGCGAACAAATATTAGATTCAGATCCTGGTGAAATTTATAACCTTAATATTCCTCTGGGAAAGGAAATTTTAGCAAAGGCATACAAAGATGAAGGTTACCAATTAACTTCGCTTGGGGCAATTGGCCATAAGATTATTCATAGAAATAAGGCAGGAATTTATGCAAGAGTTCTTAAAAACACTTATGAAGGTAAATTGCCTATTTTAAGTTATATGCCAAATCCGTACCCAGAATTAACAACACCAGGCTCTGGAATTAAATTCCAGCAAAGATTGGCAATTGGTGGAGTTAATCAGTTACAACAAGAAACAAAGAGCTTCTACTTCCCTTGGTTAGGCCAAATTAGGCAGATGCATTTACGCATTACAAACTTATTAAATAATGTTAGTGCAAAACCATATAACCCAGACACAACATTTAACACACAGGTGCAACCTTTATTGAGTGCTGCTGCAAATAATGGTTTAAACGCCTCTTATACAAATGGTGGAGAAGTTAAAACTGTAAAAGAAAAGTTAAAAGAAGTATTAACTTTCGATTTAAATATTCTTTATTGCCCACAAACAGATTCAGTAAAGAATACATTAGAAATATTAAAGAATTCTGGCACAGTTTCTAAAGCAGATTACGACGAGTTTGCATATCTTGTAGATCATACAGATTGTGTTAGCCAAGATATAACAGCTGCAGACCCATTGCAAGAATATTTATGTAGCCAAAACTTAGTAGAGTTAATTTACTGCCAAGGCACAAAGTATTATCCAAAAGAGTTGCTAGACAAACCTATTGTTCCAGAACCAGACCCTGTTGTAATTGAACCTCCGTTGGCTTGTATTCCTGCACCTACAACAAGTCTTCCTGCAATTGCTAGCCCTACTCCTGGTTTTGGTGTTGTGGAAGACGTAATTAGGGCAGCAGTGAACTTTATTAAACCAATAAACAGTGGGGCTAGAAGCACAGTAATTTCTGCTAATCATCCTGGAATAGACTGGGCAACAAACAAAAGATACTATCCACTTTATGCAATTGGGAACTGCTCTGTAGTCTTTGCTGGAGTTACTACTGGTGAAAGTAGCGAGAAATATAGTATGTGGAGCTCTGTAGATGGTGGTTATCGCAATGAAGGTCTTGGAGGATTTGGTAGAGGAATTCTCTTAAACTGTCCGCTAGCAAATGGTCAGAGTGTTTACCCAGCATATGCCCATTTAAGTGAAATTAAAGAATCTATTTTAAATGGCAGCCAAACTACAGTAAGCATAGGAGAGCAAATTGGCATGTCTGGCAATTCTGGAAATTCCTCTGGAGCTCATTTACACTTCGAATTGCGCAAGTCTGGTGGCAAAGTTCCTTATAGATATTCAGGAAATAATGACCCCAACTATTACGACCCTACATGCTTACTTTATGGCACTTGTATCTTCCAAGGCTCTGGAGAAGGAGCTGCTCAGCCACCAGTTTCTGGCCCTGTACAAATTTGTACACCGGTTTCGCCAACACCTGTGCCAAGTAATCCGTCGAATCCTACTTTGCCGGTAGTAAATTTGCCTTATAACATTACTAGTCCGTTTACTTCTGCAACACAGGTTGTAACCACAAAGTGCGATGCTTACTCTTCATTAACTGCACCAGGCAGAGTTACACAAAAAGATTTAGCAGTGCTAAATCTGTCTTATAACCAAGGTGCAATGACTGGCACTCGTAGTTTAGGAGACATAAACAAGATTATTAAAACTATTGCTACTCAGACCTGCGTACCAGCAGAAAAGCTTGCTGCTCATATTCAGGCAGAAAGTTATGGTACAAATGCATCGCCTACAAATCCTAACGCTAAGTTAGAGAAAAGATATAACGGAACTATAGATCAAACTAGAAATAACACTCCCAATATTTGTGGCTGTGTGGGGCCTGGTCAATTCTGCCCCGGCACAATTAGCGCTTACTTTGCACCTGGCGGACATTCATATAGTGCAGTGCGAAGCTGTATGAGAGGCCTTGGCTTTACAGAAGCAGATTTAGGAACAGACGCAGAACCAAGAGTTATAAACGCGTCTATGGTTGGTGCCAGTTTGTGCGCCACAGCAGTAAAACTAAAGAATGATTCTAGAACAGGAGAAACATCCTGCCAAAGCTGGACAGACGTTCCTGCTTGTAGTTCATATTCCAATAGTGAGATTACAGCCAACAGAGACCAATGTCCTCTGTACGCCTCTTCTAGAGCGTATTTAGGCTCATGTAATGGTGCTGCGGTCTACAAAGCTTATTGTAATCAAACAGCAAACCTTTATGACCCGAACTCATATATTAGTTACTACAAAAATCTTTATAAATAATGCGTGATAAAAGATTAATCTACATTGGAATTATTGTCATTGCCTTAATTGGCTTGGTAATTTTTATTCTAATTAGGAAACCTGCTCCAGACCTACAAGTAGGAGAAAACGTAGATCTTGAAGTAGGTGCAGATTCGGTGGTAGTAATTATTGAGCAGACAGCAGACCTTACTCAAATTAATGACCTTAAAGCCAGGGTACAAAACAGCTACCCAGATAAAACTATCGAGGTGCAAGTTGCTTATCCATATAGTGAGGAAAATAACGAAACCTTAAAAACAAGAATAGAAAACCCAGAAGAAACCCCAGATTCGGAACCTAATGAAGGTTCTGATCCGGGTATTCCAGATGGAGGCTAGTCTACTGTAAAAGCTGGTCTACAGTATTTACCAACTCTTCTAAAGAAACTACTTTTGAATCTGCTGCACTGCGAAGTTTAACTTCTACTCCTCCTGCTTCTACACTGCGCTTCGTTAACACTACGCGCACAGGAATTCCAATTAGTTCAGAATCGTTAAACTTTTCTCCTGCACTTGCCTTTGCTCTGTCATCCCACAGAACATCATGACCTGCAGCTTCCAGTTTTGTAATAAGTTCTTCTGCTTTGCTGTCCATATCTCCGTTTAAGGTAATAAAGTGCACTGCAAATGGTGCTACTTGTTTTGGCCAAGCCAGACCTTTTTCGTCGTTATACTTTTCTGCAATTACACCCATTACACGCGATGTGCCAATGCCATAACAGCCCATATAAACCTGTTTTAATTCGCCAGTTTCTGAAGTGTACTTATAATTAAAAGCATCTGGAAACTTGGTCATAAGTGGAAAAATATTTCCTACTTCGCAAGCTGGGTATGTCTTATATTCTTCGTTTGTTTGTGGGTCTAAGTCTCCTACATTTACAGTTTTAATATCGTAAACTGCTGTTGGCTCTGGCAAATCTCTGCCAAAATTAACATTTACAGAATGGTAGTCTGTTTTATTGGCGCCACATTCAAAGTTTGCTCTACCTACAACAGATTCGTCGAAGATAATTTCTACGTCTGTTGGCAAGTCTAGAATTCCGGCGTAGCCTACCTCTGCTTTAGTTACTTCTTTAACAATTTCTTCAGAAGCAAGCTTTACACTGTCTACTTTTAGTACCCCAGAAAGTTTCTCTTCGTTAATGTCGTAATCTCCGCGCACTGCAGCGGCTACAACTTTTCCGGTATTTGTTTCGTAGATCATTGTCTTGGTAGTTTTCTCTACAGGAATCTTTAAGAATTCTGCCAAGGCTTCTACTCCAATTATTCCTTTGCCAAGCACATCTTCTCTTGGTTTTTCTTCTTCATTGGCATCTATATTCGTTCTAGGAGCTTTTGCAGGAGCAACTTCACGATTGTAAACTACACCTGTAGAAGGAACTTCGAACATTAAGTCTTCGCCACTGTCGCACTTGGTTTGAAACTCGTTAGAATGGCTTTTGGTAAAGTCGCCACCAGAAGCAGCGGCGTAAACTGTGTCTTCGCCAATTCCTAGCTTACTGTAAATATTTACGTAAACTTGACGCATAAGTTCGTAAGTCTTTTCGAAATTTTCTAGAGAAGTATCGAAGCTATATGCATCTTTCATGCGGAATTCTCTACCACGTAATAAGCCAGATTTAGCGCGAGGCTCATTTCTGAACTTACTCTGAATTTGATAAACAATTTTCGGAAAGTCTTTATAGCTTTTGGCAAACTTTTGCACCAAAGGCGTAACTACATCTTCGTGAGTTGGGCCAACAACGTAAAGACTATTATGTCTGGCCATAGAGTTATCGTTGGCAGGCACAGCTTTTAATAGAACATCTACTTTATCGAACCGCTTTGTTTGCTGCCAGTTTTCTACTGGCTGCAAAGTTGGCATAAAAACTTCTTGTGCCACGGTGTTCATTTCATCGCGCACAATTTTTTCTATTTTGTTAAGCACGCGCAAACCCAAAGGCAAATAAGAATATACACCTGCCATAAGCTGGTCTACATATCCTGCTTTTAACAGCAAGGTGGCATTTTTAGAACTAAACTCTTTGGCAGACTTATTTGTCTGTCCTACAAGTTGAGAATATTTTTGCATTTTCTTTTTATTTGAGAATTAAGGTGGGAACTAAAATGCCTAGAAAGGCAGATCGTCTGGATCTATTACATCTTCTTTACCCCCCTGGGGAGCCGACATTGCAGGAGCACTAAAGCCCTCTGCTGGGTCTACAGCCTTTGCAGCATAGTTAGATCTTGCTGCCGGAGCACCCATTGCTGCACCTGCGCCTGCACCTTCTGCTGGTTTCTTCTCGTACCTATCTATTAAGAAAGTATCGTCTGCAATAAGTTCTGTCTTATATCTCTTTGCTCCGTCTTTGCCGTCCCAACTTCTTGTTTGCAGTCTTCCTACTACCATTACACGTGTGCCTTTTTTTACTCTTCCCATTAAACTATTTGCCAAACCTGCCCAGACAACAATGTTATGGAATTCTACTTCTTCCTTCCATTCTTCGCCCATTTTGTAGCGTCTGTTTGTAGCAACGCTAAAGTTACCAACTGCAGTGCCATTTGGGGTATAACGAAATTCTGGTTCGCTTGTTATATTTCCTAATAATCTTACTTCGTTAATATCTCCAAATAGTGACATTGTTGTTTCGTGTTCAGTTTATAGACAATTTTACAACATACAGAGGCCGCGTTAAAGAAAAAGCTTCAAACTATTTGCAAAAATCAATTATAGCTGTAGAATCTGGCGTCCTATTCGTTCGAGATATTCACGGACAATGGGCGGAGGCCAAATGGCAAAAAAGAAAAAAAGTATGCAGTTACTAGAATATGGAAGATCTATATTAAAAGAGCTTGGGCTTGAACAGCCAAAAGCAGATATTATATCGAAACCAATATTTGAGGTAAAACCAACCAAGCAGAAAAAGAGTAAGACAAAAGCAGCTATGCCAATATGGATCCGTTGCGATTCATGTGGAAGAGGAATGCCTTGCGATATCTGTAACAACAAGAAAGGTTGGTGGTCTAATAATCCTCCTAAGGATTAATAATGTATCTGGGCAGCGCTTAAAAACGCTGCCCCATATTCCAAAAAATTCCCTTATAGTCATTTAAAAAAACACCCCTTAGTTGTACAATGCTGTGTGCAAGAATGCCGAGAATTTCACGGCTCTCGCATGAGGATACAAAATTATGGCACCAGCTAAAGTTTCTAGTCGTACTAGACCAACCACTTGGCAATACGGCGAAGAAGATTCAATTCTGTGGGAAAATGTGGACGCCATGACTGGCATGTTTACCCTACCGGTTGATTACTTGTACGAAGAGATTTGTACAGGCATCAAACCTGGAGGTGTTTCAGCAGCCCAATGCAGACAGACTAAGAGTGGTCATACTCGGAACCCCGAAGAGCAAGAAGGAGACTAGTGGCAAAGAAAGACAAGCAGATCCAATTTGCACTCAGGTTGACGACAGCTAAAGAAGCAAACATAGCACCTTCCAAACCTGGCATTCTCTTTCGATTAAAAAGCGTGGAAAGTTCTGAAATTGTCAAGGAAACTACACCGGCAGAAGAGGGCTTTGACCCAAACCTTTACTGGGAAAAGTGCAAGAAGTGCAAAGGCACTGGCAGGCTTGGTAGAGGGCAGAAAGCTTGTCTAGTTTGCGACAACGGTTGGGTTCTAGATGGAACCCAGTAATGCGCCAGTGGTTTAGAACTCTGGCTTTTGGTGAAGTGTCTGCAAATAACAGACACTTCACACATCATTTTCAAATATTCCCTATGTTCCTGTTATTAAATAGTTTCTTAAAATTGTAAAATTTATTGTTGCATACCAAACGTTCAAGGTTGCAATGCAGGAGCATATGTCAATAAAGGCTAATTCTGCACCAAAGGCACGTTCCTTTAACATTCCCACAAAAACAGGAAAACGCCTCTGCAAAACCTGCAATGGCGTAGACCGAATCGGACATGGCGCGCCATGCGACGACTGTATTGACGGGTATGTTGAGGAAAAAGCAACTCCTGAGGAGCAGAAAAAAAGGAGTTAGCATGAGCTTCATTGTAGTCCGATGGCGGTTGCAAGCAACCGCCATCACCACCGCGAACTTTGACTTCCTCTATTCTTTTCCTTAAATTTAAGTTAATTCACTTAATTAACTGCTTTATGGATCAAACTCCACAAAACACAGCTTCCCAAGGTTCTAAAAGTGCCCCTGTGGCTAGTACATTAACTCCATCGAATAGGAAAGTACTAGCAATTGGCGGTCTGGTAATATTGGTACTCATTTTTGCAGGTGCAGGTTATACAATTCTGAACTTAAACGATAAGCCAGCAAATTCAAATAACAGTAATAATGTGGCGATTAATGAAACACCTCAAACGGAAGTAACTTTAGAACCTGTTGCTACCATACCCGCAGGACAAACTAACCCAAATATTGTAGGTTTTGGGCAAACATTTCCTTGTGCACCAAGGTCAGATGAAGAGTTTTATCGCACAGATGGTACCTTTTCGATTGATCCTAAAAACCCAAATGTAATGTATGTAAATGCCGAATACAAAGGCTTTCATAAATCTACCGATGGCGGAAAAACCTGGAATCTTTTAACCAATGGAATTCAGGCGTACGGATCTGATACAGATCCAAACAAGCCTTGTTATTCTGAATACCCATTTTCTATAATTGACCCTACAAACAGCAATAGAGTCATATTGGCAGTGAGCGGTGCAGGTGGCACTATTAAGGATAGGAATGCTCTAAGTGCGGGTATTCGTATTAGTGAAGACGCAGGTGCCAGTTTTACCCAGATGATAAACGACACCATGAACGGCTATGTGAGTAGTATTACGATAGATCCTACAGACCCAAACACCGTTTATTATGGTACGAACTCTGCTCCTCCTTCTTACCTCGAAGCAGACAAAAGTAAAAGCTTTGTGACAGTTGGGCTTATTTACAAGACCACAAATAATGGCAAAACCTGGAAAGAACTTCCAACTGGAGTAAAGAAGAATACTGGTGCCACAAATGTTTACGTAAATCCTGCCAATAGTAAGGAAATCTTAGCAACTACTTATACTGCACCTCCTCCAACTGGTGGAAGCGGCGGACGTAACACCACAGGAATTGAACAAATGGGACTATTATGGTCTTTAGATGCAGGAGAAACTTGGACAATTTCTAAGCCTCTTCCAGAAGACTATTTAGCAATTTTAATGAGTGCGAACTCTCCAAAAAACTTTAATAAGTTTTTTGTCTCACCTCAATCTGGAGCTGATGCAACACCAAAGAGTTTCTATTCTACAGACGGAGGAAAAACATTTACTGCCTCAAATAAGTATATTGATTTCGCTAAGTATGATCCTAACGACGCTACAGGTAGCCGTTTAATTGGCTACGTTTGGCAAAGCGTAAATGGTCCTGCAGTAAATAAACTATTAGAAAGTAGCGATTCTGGAAAAACTTGGCATGAATTCTCTAACTTACCTGCAGAAATAAAGAATATTGGCGATAAAAAGACAAAGATAAGTAATATTGTTTGGCACCCAACTGAGCCGAAAACATTCTTTTTAACTGGTGCTGGAATGCACGTTTGGAAAACTAAAGACAACGGCAAGACCTGGACAAAGCTGCTTGATTACACAATGGTATAAAAACTAGGAATTAAGAAACGAATGGCGCTAGATAGTAATTTTTCTGGCGCTATTTTTTGTATTTTCTCTGTCTGCCAATTGGCCACAGGCTGCATTTACATCGTCTCCCATGGTAACCCTTACCGAGTGATGAATTCTGTTGCGCTCTAGAACATCGCAGAAAGCTTGAATTTTATTCTTGCCACTGCGTTCAAAGCCTTCTTCGGCAATTGCATTGTAGGGAATAAGGTTTACATGAGCCAATCTATTGCGCAGCAACAAACCTAGCTCTTTGGCATTTTCTTCGCTATCGTTTACACCACGTAGCATTACATATTCATAGCTAATTCTCTTGTTGGTAATGCTTGTATACTCATCTAGAGCGTCCATTAGTACGTCTAGAGAATAAATCTTGGCCACTGGCATTAACTTGGCGCGCAACTCTTGGTTAGAAGCATGCAAACTAATTGCCATTCTAGTGCGGAAGCCATGATCTATAAACTTCTTGAACTGAGGAACATAGCCCGAGGTAGAAACTGTAAGTCTACGCTCGCTCATGCCCATTTTGTCTTTAAAGATAACAATAGACTCTTCTACGTTTTTTAAGTTAAGCATTGGTTCGCCCATACCCATATAAACCACGTTAGAAACTGTCTGTCCTTCGCCCTGCTCCTTTAGGTAACGAGCTGCCCATAATACTTGTTCTACAATTTCGTCTGCACTTAAATTGCCTCCAAAACCCATTTTGCCAGTGGCACAGAACGAGCAGTTAACAGGACAACCTACCATACAACTTACACAGACAGTATTTCTACCGTCTTTATGCATCATTAATACAGTTTCAATCTTCTGACCGTCTGCTGTACGCTGCAATAGCCACTTTACTGTGTCTTTCTTTTTGGAGACCAATCTTTTAGTTTCGCTAAATAATCCTGCGCCGAATTCCTGCACTAATTTGTCGCGCAGATCTTTTGGCCAGGTGGTTAGTTTACTAAAATCGCTGCCAAATTCTTCGTAATAAAACTTCTCCGCCTGTTTAAGACGGTATGACGGAAGCCCAAGTTCGGCAATTTTAGTAAACATGCTGGGGGATTATACCTCATGTAGTGGCATACTTGAAGAAAATACTATCCTATAGTAAACACTCCACTAGGATTTTTAATATCTAGAATAGTTAACACACAACCTATTTTTTATTATGAGACATACTTATGAAAATAAAAGCAGTTCCAACAGGAAGCCATGCCGCAAACAAAGTCTCGTGGCCAGTTGCTAACGCAATAATAGAGGAGGCAATAAATGCTGAGATTTGAATTTTCACATATGTTTTTTTGTCATACAAAATTTTATCTTCAATCCATTTTCTGCCAGCAGATTTCTTATACTCCTTCAACACTTTAGCCTCATCTCCTTCCTTTTCAATAGCTAAATTTAAGAGTATTGATTCCGCTGCACCTCCACACATCACACAACATGCCAAGAAATTGTTTGAGTTGTAACAAGCGACGGCTTCCATTGACCGTTGATAGAATCCTACCTTGAATTTCGCTTCGTAAGGTTCCAAAGTTTTTGCAAATCTTGTGGGTTCCGTAGATAGCAATGTATATTTAGCCTCATTTTCAAGAAAATGTTTTCCAAAACTTGTTATACAATAACCATCATTTGCGTAACTCTGACCAACAGTAAGAACATGCTGATTCCAACCTGGAAGTAGAATGCCCCTTCGACAGAGTTCCCAGCAGACCTCATAAAAGACTACTGAGACTTTAGGTTTTATTGCATGTGAATTATTAACCGTGAAGCCCATTTCTTCGGAAATATACCTATCTATACACACAGGTAAATACAAATCAAATCGATAAGAATTAGTATAACTAGATGGAGTTTTAAGGTAACCCTTCAAATAATTAATAACAAAATCAAAGGCATTATCCTGTGTCATTATTAAACTAAAAAAATTAGTTATCACAATTGTACATTGAGAGTTCGATAAGATTCCGCAGGAATCTTATCGTGGGCCGTTATACGGCATCCACGTTGCGCTATTTTCTAGAAGTTTCTATAAAAATTACTGCGTAATTTTTCTCGGGGGCCGCTTTGCGGCATCCACGATTTTGTATTTCGCTGAAAGCGAAACAAAATCGGGGCAGACAGACTCGAACTGTCGACCTCTCGGTCCCAAACCGAGCGTTCTAGCCAACTGAACTATGCCCCGATAACATTGGCTAACAGATACTAACACAGAAACTACAACCTGCCGGGGGAGGGACTCGAACCCTCACGCCTGTTCAGCAAAGGATTTTAAGTCCTTCGTGTCTACCATTCCACCACCTCGGCACGTAGGAAGATTTTAATACATCTTCCTTAAACTAGCTAGCAAATGGCGCTATTCGCCAACACAAGACACTATTAATAAAAACGAGAAATTCCAAAAAAGGCCACGGTGAGATTTGCACTCACGAATAGCGGTTTTGCAGACCGCCGCCTTACTACTTGGCCACGTGACCGAGAATTTACTCGATTATACAATACTGAACTGGGTTGTTGTGCTTGCAGTTTCGTTTACTTCAACTTCTGTTACACCGCCTACCATAGCAAGCTGTCTAGCAAATTCAATTGTAGGAACAATAGCTTTTACATTGTTCTTTAATCCACACTTTGCCAAAACTTCTAATAAACGTAAGTTGTTTGTTGTTACTACCAATGTTTTGTCTGGTGCAGCGACTGCCATTTCGAATGCTTTTGTAACGTCTGCTTTAACATCTTCTGCAACATTGAACATAGGAGAAAGTTTTGGTTCTACAAGATGACGAACATCTTTGTCTACCAATTGAGTATATTCCACTGCTAATGCTGGGTATTTTCCAATTGTAGTTTCGCCAGAGAACATAACTGCATCTGCGTTACTCCATACTGCGTTAGCAACATCATTTACTTCTGCTCTAGTTGGCATTGGGTTTTCTAACATGCTTTCGAACATCTGAGTTGCCATAAGCACAGGCTTGCCATATTTATATGCAGCAGAAAAAATTTTCTTCTGAGACAAAGGTACACGTTCTACTCCCATTTCTACACCTAAACCGCCACGAGCTACCATTACGGTGTCTACAACAGCCATAATTTCTTCAATATTATCTACTCCTTCTTCGTCTTCTACTTTTGCCATAATAGTCATTTTAGAATCGCCCAATGCTTTTCTAACAACTTCTACGTCTTTTGCAGTACGAATAAATGAAGCAGATACCATATCCCAGCCAGTTGCTGCGGCATGGTTAAGAAGGACAATATCTTTATCTGTTAAAGGGTTGTCGTTTAAACGTAATCCTGGAAAGTTCATTGCTTTTCCTGGTTTTAATAACATTCCAGCTGTAACCTTTGCCATAAAGCTTTCGCTTTTTTGTTCTGTAACTTCAAGACGAACATCTCCGTCTCCTATCATAATCTTCTGTCCGGCAACCATGTGTTTGTATGTATCTGGGTAGTTTGCAGGGAAAATGTCATATTTGTCGCTGTTTCCAAATTCAATAATGTCTCCAACTTTAATTGGCTTTGCTTCTGCAAATTTATTCATGCGCACTTCCGGACCTTTAACGTCTACCATTAAAGCAACAGTATCTGAATTTGCTCTAACTAAAGCCTTTACTCTGTCTAGCTCTGCAGTATCTGCAAAAGCACCATTTACACGGGCAACTGTTAAACCATTTTCAATACAAGCCTTCATTGTTTCTGGAACCCAAGTTGAAGGACCAATTGTGCAAACTACTTTTAATTTATTCATAATTCACTATTTAAGTTGAGTAATTTAAGGAATACTGTAAGAATTATTTAAGCAAGTTAAGTCTAGCATAAATCTGCCTTTTAAATGAGTATTGTTGACATGTTAAAAATGCCTGTAGGATCAGAGCCCAAGCGCCAAGTGGTGGTTTTAGTGCTCGATGGTTTGGGTGTTGCTCCACCATCGTCTGGAAACGCCATAACCCTTGCTAACACGCCCACTTTAGACAAATTATGGAATATGTATCCGCACACATACCTGCAAGCAGCAGGCACAAACGTGGGCTTACCCCATGGTGTAGACGGCAATAGCGAGGTTGGACACATGAGTATAGGAGCTGGAAAAATTATTTATCAGGATTTGCCTAGAATTGATAATGCAATAAATAATGGCAGTTTTTTCCAGAATGCCAAACTTTTAAAGGCAATTGAAACTGCCAAGACAAATAATTCCTATTTACATTTAGTTGGTTTAATTGGTAGCGGAGAAGTTCACTCCTCGATTAATCACCTCTTTGCCTTGTTAAAAATGGCCGCAGCAAATGGGTTGGCTGCAGATAAAGTATTGGTTCACGCAATTACAGACGGCAGAGACTCTCCTCCTCAGAGCGCAGCGAATAGCCTAGAACAACTTGAATCTGAATTTGTGCGCCGTAAAGTTGGCCGCGTGGCAAGTATTGTTGGCCGTTACTACGCAATGGATCGCGACGAGCGATGGGAGCGCACCGAAATTGCCTATAACATGTTTATAAACGGAGTTGGTCAGAAATCGAAATCTTGGCAAGATGTTCTGCAAGAAAACTATGCCAGACAACAATATGATGAAACTTTAATGCCAGCAGTTTTTCCAGATGCAGCAGGCAATGTTGCAAAGATTTCTGGTCAAGACGCTGTTATTTTCTTTAACTTTAGACCAGATCGAGCAGTTCAAATTACCAAAGCATTCGAGGCCAACGATTTTGAAGGTTTTGCCAGACAAAAAGTAAGCGGCTTATATTTTGTAGGAATGACAAAGTTTGAACAAGGTTATCCGCATAACATTGCTTTTCCTCCTGAACTTATTCAAGAGCCGTTAGGTAAAGTTGTGGCAGAAAACAACCTGCGCCAATTAAGAATTGCAGAATCGGAAAAGTTTCCTCATGTAACCTATTTCTTTAACGGAGGCACAGAAGCTATCTATCCTGGCGAAGACAGAATAGAAGTTCCTTCACCAAAAGATGTTGCTACATATGACCAAAAGCCAGAAATGAGCGCCTATATTCTTACAGATTTACTGGTAAATAAAATTTCTACTGGCACTTACGATTTTATCTTTGCCAACTATGCAAACGCAGATATGGTTGCTCATACTGGCAATTTGCAGGCTAGTATTCAGGCCACAGAAGTTCTAGACGAATGTTTAGCCAGAATTTTAGAGGTGGTGCTAGAAAAAGACTACGTATTAATGATTACTGCAGATCATGGCAATGCAGAAGAACTACTAGACTTACGAACAGGACAAATAGATACTAAACACTCTATTAACCCTGTACCTTTGCTTATTATAGACAAGCACCGCCAACAGAATGTAGAACTTGGTGTAGGAAATTTAGCCGATATTGCTCCAACTGTGGCAGGATTATTACAGATACCTGTACCACCAGATTACACAGGCCGTAATTTACTTATGCCAGCAAAACCAGTAGCACCGAATGCTTAAACTCATTGCCCCAATATATAAAGTAATTGTCCTTAGCATTTTTGCAGGTCTACTAGTATTGGCAATGGTTAGCCTTGTGTCTTTAACTCCTGTAAAGGTAGAAGATTACGAACGCTACTTAACCTATGTTAAAAACTCTGGCAAAGACACAGCTCAGGTTGCAGGAATTGTGCAAGGAGAAACCACTAGTGCTAGTTGGAAGAATTTTTTAATAGCAGATTTATTACAGAACAAGTCTAGCAATGTAGAGTATTCTTTGCAGAAAAACTCTAAAGAAGTAGTACTTACTATTACCAATATTAAAGATTTACCTGTAGCAGAAAACTTAGGACTATTGAATTTGCAAAATCAAAATAGTTTTAATCAAACTTTAACTGTAGATTTAAGCAGCAAATTACAAGATTATTTATTTAGCGGTTGTTCGCCAGACGTAATTACTGCCCAAAGAATTACAGTATTCTTGCCGCCTATGGGTCAGTGCAAAATTCTCTTAAAATCTGGTGCGGTGCTACCACAGACAGTTACTTTAACTCTTGGTGGAAATATAACCAGATTGCCTTAATTGGTTAGTGCGCTTAAGAATGCTTCTTTAGGAACTTCTACTTTTCCAAACTTCTTTAATCTTTCTTTACCCTTTTTCTGCTTGTTTAGAAGTTTCATCTTTCTGCTTACGTCTCCTCCAGATAAATTGGCGGTTACGTCTTTTCTATATGCTTGAATTGTTTCGCGTGCAATTACATTGCTGCCAATAGCCGCCTGAATTGGAATCTTAAACTGTTGTTTGGGAATAAGATCTACCAATTTTGAAACTAAGCGTTTGCCACGTGCCTCTGCTGCATCTCTATGAGCCAAGAATGAAAAGGCATCTACAGGTTCGTAGTTTATAAGGATAGATACTTTTACAACATCGCCCAATCTGTAACCCATCTCTTCATAATCCATAGAAGCGTAGCCCTGAGTAATAGACTTAAGTTTGTCGAAAAAGTCTGTCATAATTTCTGCAGTTGGCACCTCGTACTTTAAAACCACATGTCTTTGACCAGCAATATACTGTTCCGATAAATACTCCAATTTTTCGTAAATTCCACGGTGTTTGTCGCAAAGCTCCATAATGCCTCCAATATGCTTTTCTGGAGCCATTACTTCTAGTTTTGACCACGGTTCAGAAACGTTTACAATTAAACTTTGGTCTGGGAAATCTCCTGCAGACTGTACAATTAATCTTCCTTCTGGGTCGAATTTGCTTCTACCTGGGTCTGCCAGCTTAGAAACGTCTGTGGTTGTTAGTTTTAGCAAGTACTGCACACTAGGAACTGTTGTTACCAAGCTTAAACCAAACTCGCGCTCTAGTCTTTCAATTGTTACTTCTAAATGCAAGAGGCCTAAAAATCCGCAGTTGAATCCGCTGCCAAGCGCCTGTGAAGACTCTTTGGTAAAGGTAAGTGCTGCGTCGTTTAAGGCAAGCTTGCCAATGCCTTCTTGAAATTCTGGAAAATCGTCTGCCTCTACTGGGTAAATGCTGGCAAATACAACTGGTTTTGGAGCAACATAACCAGCTAATGGAGCTGCGTCTTTAAACTCTGCAAAAGTAATTGTGTCGCCTTTGTGAATTGTACGAATATCTTTTAAGCCAGTAGCAATATAGCCCACTTCGCCAGTGCCAATTGCTGTCTGAGACTGCATCATAGGACGCAAATAACCCACTTCAATTGGAGTTAGCCCCACTTTTGAATTAAGGAAGTATAAAGGTGCATTCGCTTTAACTTCACCACTTACAACTTTTACCAACACCACAACGCCCTTATGCTCATGATAAAACGAGTCGAAAATAAGTGCACGCAAAGTATTGTCTACTGGCGCTAAAGGTGCAGGAATCTTTTCTATAATTGCGTCTAGAATTTCTGTAATACCAATGCCGCTTTTGCCAGAGGCCCTTAAAATATCTTTTTCGGCAAAGCCAAAATTTGTAACAATTTCTCTGGCAGTTTTTTCTACTTCTGCAGAAGGTAAATCTATTTTATTAATGACTGGAATAATTTCTAAGTCGCGTTCCAAAGCTTTATAAACAGTGCTAAAAGTCTGAGCCTGAATGCCCTGAGTAGCGTCTACCAACAATAGCGCACCTTCCGAGGCCGAAAGCGAACGAGAAACTTCGTAAGAAAAATCTACATGGCCGGGTGTATCGATAAGATTCAGAATATAGTCTTTATATTGCATACGGGCTGTCTGCAATTTAATAGTAATTCCTTTTTCTTGTTCAAGCTCGAGCGTGTCTAACACGCGATCGGTCATTTCTCTTTTACTAATTGTATTTGTAACTTCTAGCAATCTATCTGCCAAAGTAGACTTACCATGGTCGATGTGGGCAATTATAGAAAAGTTACGAATTTTACTTAAATCTGTCATATTTCGGGAATATTTTATCATCCCTTACTAATCTTCGGGGTTTTGCTAACATAAGAAAGAGATGAATAAACGAATTTTATTTAGCCTTGGAATTACAGGTTGTATAGCTGGCATTATGCTTTGTGGGGTTTTGCTATACCGTTTTGTTCAACCTTCAGAAATTCGTTCGCCAGGTTCACTGAACTTCGAACTTGAAAATCAGTTACAAAAAGAAGAGGCACCGAAGATGATCAACCTACTAAATAATAGTAATACTCAAGAGCTTTTTAATTCTATTGGTGGCAGCGTAGAAGTAGATAACTACCCTATGTGGGTGGTGGTAATGAATAAATATTTTACAGAGAACGGTTCTCCTTTAAAAGGAACCGGCAAATATTTTTGGAATGCTTGCCAAAAATACGGCGCACCATCGGACTGTCTACTATTACCTGCAATTTCTAGGGTAGAAACAAATCAGTGTAAAACAGATATTTCTGCTAGTCAGTTTAATTGCTGGGGTTTTGGAGGATCTGGGCCAAACAGAATACTTTACTCTAGCTTTGAACAATCTATCGACGAAATTACTCGTAGATTAATGAGCGGTTATGGCAAAAGGTTTTTCGAGAATGCAAATAATGGTGCACTTTACTATTGTGGTGGTCATTGTTCATCTTGGGGAGACCATGTTGAACAAGAAAAACGTAGAATTAATAGCTACTTTATTGCCAACGGGCAACCTTCTTTGCTCTAGTCTGTTGCATTGACTTTGGACATAAAAAACTATAATCTAAGTTAGTAATGTTGCACACAATTAAGAAAATAAACAATCGAATTGTTTTTGTTATTATCGCGATGCTATTGTTTTCTTCGTTTAATGTTGCTGTATCTATTGACCCTGCCAATAAAGTAAAGGCTGCTGGTGTACAACTTTATGTTGACCTAACAAACGATACTGCGCTGCCACAAGTGCCAAGTACAGTTACTACGCAACCTGTAATAGCAGATGCTACAGCCACAGATACCTATTTCGCTTTTACAACTTCTCAGGCGGGTTCAGAGCCTGGCACCTTCTTTGCAATTTCGGACACTATAAAACTCATCTTTCCTACTGGCTTTACTATTGCCAATTGCACATCGGCAACAGTAGATGCAGATAACGACACAGTTACAGACGGATCTGGTGGAATTTCTAGTGTTACCTATACATATACATTTTCTGCAACCGCTTCATATAAAGAGATAGAACTTTGTGTAAAAGTTACTTCACCTTCTGCAACTGCAGCTAACTACAATGTATCTATAGTAAGTTCAAACCAAGGTGACTTTGGCGCAGCTCTTGTTTATTCATATGACGATGCAGGACCAACATATCAAAATAGAGTTCGAGTTACTGCAGAAGTTACACCAATTCTTACTTTAAGTATTACTACAAATAGTGGTTCTCCTGTTTCTACAGATCAGTGTCCTTTAGGAGTTTTAACTATTGTTTCTATTTCTACCTGCACCTATAGAGTGTTTGCAGGTACTAACCAAACCACAGGAACATCTACATTACAAATTGCAGATATTACCGACAATGTTTATTCAGACGCTACAAGAGATGGCTTAACCAAAGGTGGAGGTGGAACAGATGCCAATAATATAGACAATGTTGCTGCCAATACAGCAGTTGTTGCGGGTACAGAAGGAACTGGTGTAGATTTTTCTCAACAAGGTACAACATATACCACACAGGGTGTTTATGCTGGTGCCAACCAAAACCCAGTGCCAGATAATATTACAACTCTAGCAAGTGCTTCTGGATACATAGACGGCACAGTAGCCGGTGGTGGTAACTACTTGCTAGCTACACATAGAGCAAGTGCAGACGCTGGTACTCAGACTGGTAGTTATGTGCAATGGGTTCAATACACTCTTGTTTCTGCCCCCTAAAAAGTAATCTATAATAAGCTATGTTTAAGCGCATTCACCGATTCTTATTTATTGCGGCATTCTTGCTTTTTGCACTATCTGCCAATGCAATAGAAAACATTCAACAAGCCTCTGCTCTGGCTGTTTCTCCTCCGGAATACGACTATAACTTAATTCCTGGCCAAACAATTACTGGCGAATTTACAGTAATTAATAACGATAGTTTAAGCGGTAACTTTGTCTTAAAGCCAATTAACGTAACCTTCGAAGGCGAAGACGCCTTACCAAAGTTCGATATTTTCGAAATTCCTGCGGAAGGGACAATTGCCAGCTGGATAACAATTACTCCAAATGTAATTAGCCTATCTAGCAAGACTTTAGAAAAGGTAAGTTTTAAAATTACAGTTCCATATAATGCAGAGGTTGGCACACATGTAGCATTACTTAGTATTAGCGACAACCCAAACACTGCAGATGATGGTAGTCCTGCCCAAGTTGGTGTAGGCAAACTATTGGGAATGAGTTTTATTGTAAATATTCCTGGTGCTGTAACAATAGACCCTTCTGTAAATTCTTACGAACTTACCAATAGCTTTGACTTTATGGGTATGCACTTTCTAGAACTATTTACACCCGAATTTAAGGTACGTATGCAGAACAATGGCAATACTTATTATTTACCTTCTGGAACTATAGTCTTACGCGACAGCAACAAAGGAATAGTTAAAGATTTACGAGTAAACGAGTCTATGAACAGAGTATTACCAAACTCTTTACGCGCTTTTAAAGTGGCATATGCTCAGAACCAAGACGCACTAAACAAATATAATGCCGACCCCAAGAACTTTGCCAACTATCTTTGGTACTACCTTACGAACATGGCAATTGGGCAATACAATGCCGATCTTTCTATAGACCCCCGCATTAAGAACCAAGAAATTTCATTTAGTAAGCAAATAACATTCATTGTATTCCCAGTTAAACTTGCAGCAATTATCTTGTTATTAATAGTTTTAGTAGCAATTATTAAAATCTTGCAATCTATTGCCCGCAGCAAGAAACAGGTAAGAGGCAGAATTTTATAGCGAATTTTTCAATGACTTGCGAACCTCCCGCAGCTTCATAAGCGAGGACTAGTGAGAAAGGCATTGAAAAATTCGGAAGCCATGGTCAATGACCATCACCACCAGTAACACTCGCACTACTCGTTAACTGGATGGTGTAAGGATAGACACCATAGCCTCGTACAAAGTGTTGTGGTTTGTATTCAAGAATGGATTCAAACCACAACATTCGGAAGCCAAAGGATTCGAACCTTTGAGGATTGCTCCCACAGTCTTTCCAGGACTGCGCCTTAAACCACTCGGCCAGGCTTCCAACGTCACTATTATAGCAAGGACATTATAAAGAAGTGCAGCACTAGTCTTTCGGTCTTCTTTCGCTTATAATGAATTTTTGTTATTAAAAACCAGTTGGAAGCTAAGTCAGTTAAAAAACCAACGCCAAAAGCAATGAAAGACTTCTACAACCTGCTAGGCAATACAGTGCTTTCAAACATCGTAAATATGACTGTGTGGTTTGGCATAATCTTTTTTATCTACTTAGAAACAAAATCTGTATTTGCAACTTCTATAATTTCTGGCTTGTATCTATTGGCGACAGCATCTACAGGCTTCTGGTTAGGTAGCATAGTAGATCATCATAAGAAGAAAAATGTGATGTTGTTCTCTAGTCTTTTTACTTTGCCAACATTTATTATCGGATTTTTAATCTATGTACTTGCTGGTCCAGAAACATTTAAAGACCCTAGTAACCCGTTGTTATGGGTATTTGTAGTAGTACTATTGCTTGGAATTATTATGGGCAACTTACGCACAATTGCTTTACCAACAATAGTTACAATCCTTGTGTCAGCAGAAGAAAGAGATAAAACGAATGGTTTAGTTGGCAGCGCCGGTGGAGTAGCTTTCCTTGTAGTATCTGTAATTAGTGGTTTCTTGATAGCTTCTTCTGGCATGTACTTACTATTAATACTGGCTATTTTGCTAACAATAGTAGCAATTGTGCACTTGGCAACAATTCCAGTGCCAGAAAACAAAATTGTTTCAACTCACGAAGAAACTCTAGATGAATCTGGTCAACCAGTAGCCAAAGTAGGAAAATTAGATCTTAAAGGCACCTACAAGGCAATTAAGGCCGTACCTGGTCTAATTACATTAATCTTGTTTACAACCTTTAATAACTTCTTAGGAGGAGTTTTTATGTCCTTAATGGATGCCTACGGACTTTCTTTAGTTCCTGTACAAACATGGGGCTTAATTTGGGGAGGCCTTAGCTGTGCATTTATTTTAGGAGGAATCATTATTACCAAAAAGGGTTTAGGAAAAAATCCATTAAAGTCTTTATTTATAGCCAACATAATTATTTGGTCAATTTCTTGTTTATTTACAATTCAACCATCAATTATCTTACTGTGCGTTGGAATGTTTATTTACTTGGCTGTAGTACCTTTTATAGAGGCTTCCGAGCATACAATTATTCAAAAGGTTGTACCAGCAGAAAGACAAGGTAGAGTCTTTGGTTTTGCACAAAGTATCGAGCAGGCTGCTTCTCCTCTTACAGCTTTCCTAATTGGACCATTAGCTCAGTTCTTCTTTATTCCTCTTATGACAGACGGTGCAGGAGCCAGATTAATAGGTAGTTGGTTTGGAACAGGACCTTCTAGAGGAATTGCTCTTGTGTTTACAGTGGCCGGATTTATAGGATTGGCAGTTACATTATTGGCAATGCGTACAAAGTTCTACAAGCAGCTTTCTGCAGCCTATCAAAAGGGCGAGTAATTTCGCCCTTTTGAATTAGTGAATTATTGACTTTTACCCCTAGGGGTCTTATTATCCTGCTCTATCTGGAAAGATTTTGCAGGATATCTTTTTGTGCCCTGCGAATCTTCCATGTATGTGACCTTTAAAAACTTATGATGTAAAACTAAAAGGAGGTGTCTGTGCCAAAAGGTAAAGGCGCTACTACAATATATAGCCCCACAAAACACATACGCATTGCTGGCGAACTTATTAAAGTTCCTATTAATGACAATAAGCCAGCCAAATTTGACAAAATACTAGGGGCCTTTGTGTTTCAACCAAGTAATACAGCAAGAGAAATCTGCTTATTGCTTGCTGTGCCGCTTCTAGTAACTCTTGTAGAGTCTGTAATTATGGGTAGACAAGACCTAACAATTGCGTTGGCAGAAATTGTTACAGCAATTGTCCTAGGACTAGTCATAATCCCACAGAAAATGCAGTTAATAAGCACTTCTAGAAATGGCATAAGCACTTACCAGAAAACTAGTGTTTGGAAGGGCATTGCCGTTATGTTTTCGGCGCTTATTGCAATTCTGTGGCTAGAGCAGTTCATTAACGGCTCTACGCCCTTTTTCTTGCGCTTTTTAATTGGAGCTATATTAGGAATGATTAAATTCTTTAACAAGTAATACAACCACAAAAAAAAACAGACGAAAAACTGGTCGAACCAAAATTATAAGGATCGAAATTCAAGTAAGGAGTAAAAAAATGTCTAAATTTCACAGTACTAACGACAGTCCAAAGCGCGGGCTTTCTGTTGGAGCCGCAATTCTCATTATTGGGATTCTGGGAATTGCTACCTTTTTGGTCTGGCAGATTTTCTTCAACGATTCAAATTCACGCGGCCCAATCTTCAAAACTCGAGGCAGTACGCTCTCAATTGAAGATGCGCGGAGTACTGCCATGGTTACCGACACCCCAATTGCAGGGCTGGGCCAAGCCGTGAATGGTGTTATCAAAAACATTATTCCTAAATCGACTATTGAAACCAATATTCAGAAATCTATCTCTGCCAAGTCGAACCCGCAAGGGTTTTTGGTAACTGTAGAAAAGCCAGGTGCATATACAGTTAAAGCAGTTACCCGAGATCTTTTTGGCCCTACAGACGCGCAGTACTACTTTGAAACTAGCACAAGTGCAGGATTCAAAGTGGCCGATATTCGCTATGAATACATTGAAGAAGAAAATGGCGACATTCGGATTATTGCACATTTGCCTCCTGTGCAGATTTATCAAAAGCCTAATCCACTGGTGCGTCAGAAAATTTCTGCACAGGGTAATTGGCTCACATTCAACGCCAGCGATGATGGCGCTTTGGAATCACAAGATAAGGCAATTGCCGAAGCACTGCGTGTTGCTTGCGAAGATGGAATTCTTGATGATGCAACAGAAAATGCTAAGGCTGAAGTTCAACAGACTCTTCAAGGATTCATTGATGCACTCAACCCAGCCAACACAATTACTGTCGAAGTTCAAACTACAGATCCCATTAGCTGCGGCTAACTATTTTTGACAAGGAGAATTGAAATGAATAAACTTTCTATTTCACAAATCTTTTCGTTGGCTGGCGTATTGCTAGCACTTACTGCATGCGATCCAATTTCAGTTGTTCGCAATGCAACTCAGAAGACAACCGAGACAAGTATTGTCTCGGAAAGTACACCAGACCCTAACGCAACGCCAACAACCGAAGCCGCACAAGCAGACCAGAATACAGTGCAGCAACCAACTGCTTTGCCTTCAACTCCAGCAAATGCTGCAACCGTTGACCCTGCAATGCAGCAGCAAGCTACGCAAGGGCAGGTAGAGTCTGTATATGTAGATCAAGGACAAGCATCTGAAGCACCAGCTGCAAATGCGAACTCCAGCAGTTTCTCAAGAGACGGAGTGACCGTTACGTATTACCCGGCGACCGGCGGTTGTGGCAAGATTACCGTCATGCGCGGCGATAAAGACATTACCCACGAAACCTCCGTGGTAAATTGGGCATGCCTTCCTGGCAACGCAACCCTTAAACAGGCTCCTAATGGCATGATCTACCTACAGTCCAGTATTGGCCAATTCAACATCTGGTAATCAAAAAACATCATAAGTTCCCAAACAAGAGGGTCGCGAACAATCGTTCGCGACCCTCTCTTTATATCTAGACTAAAACTAGTTCTTCTCTGCTTTTACAAGCTTCTGAGCTTTCTTGAATAATCTTAAGCTAATAGTGTCCGATTCGCTTAAAATTAATTTATTAAGAAGAACTGCACCAGTAGCACCTGTTAACTGAGCCAAGACGTAAACCAATGTAGATAATCCTAATAGGTTCTTGTCTGGAGACTCGAAGTAATATGCTGCACTGGCTAATGTAATTGCAGGGTTAAATAAGCCACCTGTAATTGCACCGGCTGTAATTCCTCCAATAAAGATTGTTAAACCAATTGCCAAACCAAAGTATTGGTTGCCTTCTACTTTTCTGTTTACTGTTACTGCCAATACTGTGTAAACCAATAGTAAAGTAAAGATTGCTTCCCAAATGAATACTTGCAAGAACAATGTGGAATCTAATGCTTGTACTAAACCAACAATTTTTCCACCTTCTGCATAAGTTGCAACCAAGTAAGCAGCCAAACCACCCAAAATCTGAGCAGCAGCGTATAAAGCGAAACGCTTTAGGCTTAATTTTCTAAGTAAAAAGAAAGCAAAAGAAACAGCTGGGTTATAGTGACCACCAGAAATTGCGGCACCTGCATAAACCATTACAGTTAAAGTTAAACCAACTACAAACGGGTTACCAGATAACGCTACAACCAACACAAGGAAAAATGCACCAATAAATTCGGTGGCTGCTAATCTTAGTCTGAGCATAGTCACAATAATTATATTAATTCTCTATTCTAGCGCGTCTTCACGAAAAAACGTATATTCTTGCACACGGAATAATGTTGCACTACAATACAAAGTACTAGTTTAGATTTGTATTACCTAGTTACATATGGATAAAACAGTTGTCATTAAAGAAGAAAAGACAGTAGATATTAACGAAACACCAGAGGTAAAAGCATCACTTAAAACAATTCCAGTCTCATTTTTAAAGAATTTTATGGATTTTATACGCGAACAAGGAGTTGTAGGTTTAGCAATTGGTGTTGTTTTGGCCGGAGCTGTGCAGCAAGTAGTTACAGCATTTGTAGCAGACTTTGTTGCTCCATTTTTGGGCATATTACTTGGCTCTGCCAACGATTTAAATGGCAAATATTTTGAAGTCTTGGGCCAACAATTTATGTGGGGTCACTTCGTTTTGGTAGTAATAAACTTCATTATTGTAGCCTTGGTAATCTACCTTTCCTTAAAAGTTCTTGGCCTAGATAGACTAGACAAAAAGAAAGAGGCTGCGGCCGCAGCACCCAAGAAGTAAATTCTTATACTGCCCTTTTTTTGATTCCCTTCTATTCTTGCTTCTATTTAGGAGCGTTGTTAACAATGCCTTCTAGCATTGGCTTATAAAGCTTTAGTAAGTAGTCTAGTAACATTCTATTGCTGCCATAATTTGCCAGCACAACTTTCATAGTTTGTTTCATCCAAGAAATCCATTCTACTGGTATATTTTCTGCGTTACGAGAGTAGTAAAGCGGCGCAATTACATTTTCGAGTTGATCGTAATACTGTGCGGCGTTAAGAGAGTCTGAAATTTCCCAAACTACGCCCGAATCTTTTATTTCGTCTATCCAGCCGTCTAGTGTAGAAAGCTGCAGAACTCCATTTGCTCCTGCTTTCATTCCACTTGTGCCACAAGCTTCTTGCATACGGATTGGGCTGTTTATCCAGACATCGGTGCCACTTACCATATAGCGGGCCATGCGCCAGTTGTAATCTGGTACCACAACAAATTTATTCTTAAACTTGGTGTCCTGAGCAAGCTTATATAGCTTCTGAAGTAGCTCTTTGCCCATAGTGTCGTTGGGGTGAGCCTTGCCACCGAAGATAAAGCGCATTGGCTTGTCTTGGCTGTCTACAACTTTGGCTAGCCTGTCTATGTCTAGAGTTAATATTTCTGGTTGCTTGTAGGCGGTTAGTCTTCTAAACCAGCCAAATAATAATGTATCTTGTGGAATTTCTATACCACAGTTAATCTTAAGCTCAGAAATTAGGTCTGCTTTAGAAGACTGATGAGCTTGCCACAGCATTGCATCTGGAATATTCTCTATGCGTTTCCAATCTACTGGCCCGTCTGAATCGTTCCATTTTTCTGTAACATAGCTGTTTAATAATTTATGAATTGGTCTAGAAACCCAGGTAGATAAATGTACTCCGTTTGTAACTGGTTCCATTGAGTGGTTTGGCCAAATCTTCTGAGCAGCTTTTGCATGTAATTTGCTTACAGCATTTGTCTTGGCAGCGTTTTTTAAACCCAAGATTGTCATTCCAAAGCTACCTTCGGCGTAATATTCTTCTATTCCTAGACTAAACACATTTCTAAATTCGGTTTTAAGTTGATTCGCATATGGTTCTAAATATTTCCTGGCTAGCTCGAAGCTAAATACATCGTTTCCTGCTGCTTTTAGAGTGTGATTTGTAAAGAGCAAACTCTTTCTGGCCAACATAATTGCTGTATCGAAGTCTTTGCCATGTGTTTGAACGTATTCTAGGGCTCTGGCAAGAAGTACAAACGAACTATGCCCTTCATTCATATGTAAAATACTTGGGTCTATGTCTAGCGCTCGTAAAATTGCGTAACCGCCAAACGCAAGAATAAGTTCCTGCTTAATACGGGTGTCTTGATCGCCTCCATAAAGATGGTAGGTAATCATTCTATCTAGCATGTCTGGGTTGTCGTTAAAGTTTGCGTCTAGCAAGATTAAGCTGCGGCGACCAACTTTTAACCTCCAGGCCATAATCTTAATAATCTTACTGCCAATATTTACGTCTACAATAATTGTGTTGCCTGCTTTATCGCGAACTGGTTCTACGGGGTAATCGTCTGGGTCTTGTGGCAAGTAGTCTTCCTTTTGCCAACCTTCTTGGTCAAAGCGCTGGTAGAAGTAGCCTTGCGAATAGAACAAGCCTATTCCAATAATTGGTAAGCCAAAGTCGCTGGCTTCTTTCATAGTGTCTCCTGCCAAAATCCCTAAACCACCAGAGTAAGTTTGTAGCCAATCTACCAAACCAAACTCTAAAGAGAAGTAAGCAATTGGGTTAAACTCTAAATTCTTTAATGTCTTTTCTGTTTTTACAAGCTCGGAAAAAGGTGTTGGAGACTCTAAGTAAGTGCGCAATAAGCGGATAGAATCTTCAATGCGTAATCTGTTGCGGGTGTAGAACGCTTCTAGTTTTGGTTCGTCTAGCTGACGTAAAATATCTATTGGCGATTGGGTTTTACTCCATTCCCCTTCATATAGTTCATCTAAATAGCTTCCAGAGTGAGGGTTCCATAAATAGTGCAAATTGCTAAATAAGAATTGTAGCTTTTCGCGCTTAGATAAAAATATTGTGGGCAAGCCGTTTATATTGCTAATTCCCTCTGTAAAGATGGCAAAATCTGTAATTACTTTTTGCATATCGGCAAGCTTTGCTGCCAAAGTGCCTGCAGAACCAGCCTCTACATTTAAGCGAATAAATGGTTCTGTATTAGAAACCCTTAAAGAAAAACGCCAGTCTGGAAAATCTATTGTTAAGCCATCGAACTCGCTAAGTGAACCAGCAGGGTAAATATTCTTTAATGTTTGGTGCAGCAGTGGTAACTGATTCCTATCTTTTAGCAAATAGTTTAACTCGCCAGAGGCAAAAAATCTGTCTTGATAAACTTTTACAGCTTGTTGCAAGCTGTTTTTTCCTGCAGAAATAAGTGCTAGTACTACTTCTAAAGTAACCATGCCACTGTCTGCGTAGAAATTGTCTCTAAAATAGAAGTGCGAAGACGTACTTTCTCCTCCAAAAATAGCGTCTTCTGTTCGCATCTTTTCTTTAATATTTGTATGACCAGCTTTAGAAATAACCGCTCTGCCGCCAGCAATACGAGCAATTGTTTCTATAGCCCTGGTGTTTCGTAAATCGTAAACAATTGCAGCACCTTTATTTGCCTTTAGGTAATGTTCTGTTAATAAACATTGCACGTAATAACCCATTACAGGCTTTCCCTCATGATCTACAAAGAATACTCTGTCGCCGTCGCCGTCAAAAGCTACGCCAATGTCTGCTTTTTCGGCAACTACTCTTTCGCACAGCTCGCTAATGTTCGATGCTACTGCAGGGTTTGCCTCGTGATGAGGAAAATCTGCGTGAGGTTCAAAGTACATTGGAATTACATTCAGTTCTGGGTGAGCAGCTGCCCAAGGCATAACAATTTTGCCAGCCATTCCGTTACCAGCATCTACAATTACTTTAAGTGGTTTAAAGGTAGCGTTGTTTGAAAAAGACTTAATATGCTGCAAAAATTCTGGCACTAAATCGTAAACTCTATTTGCAGCAACCTCTGCCAATGGCAAGAAGTGATATTCAGCTTGCAAACCATCGTAGACATCTTTAAAAACTGGCATATCTAAAGGAGTTACTTTAGATTTCATAAACTTTAAGCCATTATATTTTGCAGCATTATGCGAGGCTGTAATCATTACTCCGCCATCGTAGGCAAACTTTCCCAGAACAAAATATAAGTGGTCTGTAGTAGTAGCTCCCAATGAATCTACTTCTGCTCCTTCTTCTTGAAATGCCTGAATAATTGCTCTGGCTAGAGGTTCCGAAGAACGACGCATGTCGTAGGCAATTAAATAGCGTTTGCCTGGTGCAAGCCGAATAAAGGCTTTTGTTGCTTTATAAGCAACCTCTTCATTTATTTCTGTAGGATAAATGCCCCGAATATCATAAGCCCTAAAAGCACCTTCTGGCGCTGTTTGAGGCATTTTTGAATCTAGTTCGGGGTTCCTTGCAGAAACAGTAATTACGTCGTCCATAGCGTAGTGGCAATTAGCAAATGTTTTTATAGTTTAACAGATTTAATACTTCGGCGTGGCTCCAGATAAGGGGTTTAACAGATTGTGCAAAACCAGTAACTGGGTCTGCCATTTCTGGCAATAAACCAGATTCGTCCATGTGTTCCAATACATAAAGAATTGCTTCTTTTGCTTCGCTAAATTTACCGGCCTTCAAATAGTAGCGAGCAAACCATAATGTAGAAATATACCAAGGGTTACCAGTAACATTCTTTGAACGCAGGTATAGGTCTCCTTCATAACGAGCAAAGCCATTACTTATTTTTAAAGCAGCTGCGCTATTTTTAGCAGTAGTTTCTAATAACGAATCTTTTGGTGGTAAAACTCCTAAAGAAGATAGCCAAGTCCAACTACTATCGTAGCCAATTACATTCTCTAGTTTATTTAAACTGGCATCTTTTTTACCTCGAATAAAACCGCCTTCTTGGGTAGCCAATTTTTCTTGTAAGTAAGACCTTAATAATTTAGCTTTGTTGCTAAAAGTATTGTCTAGATTTAAGAAGCGCTGCAAATCTGGACGGGCATCGTATAAATTCTGCAATGCTTCTAAACCTGCAATAACAGAAGCATATGTAGAGGTAAATTCTCCCCAATGATTCTCCCAAAGATCAAAACTAGGTGCCAACTTACCCGAACTATCTACTCTACTAGCCAAAAATATACCTGCTCTTAACAAGACTTTTTCTAGCAGTGGATGTTGCAACATTTTCTGTTTGGCAAGTTCCCAATAACCCCAAATTGCCAGTGCGGTTTGATCTAGCTGTAAGGGTAATATTTTATTGCCACTATCGTCTATCCACGGATACCAAGAGCTTCCTAAAGTAGATTTCTTATCTAGTCTGTAGCGGTGCAGCAAATAAGGTGCCTTGTCGAAACACCTTTTAATAAAGTCAAAGAATTGATAATAATTCTGCAAATTATCTTTCGCTGCTGTTTCGTCTAGATCGTGAAAATAGGCAAGCAAAGTAAATATACCGTCTCTGGGCCAGAAATATGAATAATCGTCTACTGCTCTGTTTTGTTGTGAAGACTTATAATACTGGCTATCTACTGCAGCGAATGTACCGCCTGCTTCGGTGAATGAACCTTTTACAAGATAGCGCGAAGTTGTGTAAAGAGCGTCTAGCTTTTCTGTTTGAGTTTTATCTAGCCCAATTAAATCTGCAAGTTCTTGCACCTTATTATTGCTAATAACAACTTGTGTCTTTACTACTTTTGGCAAAGACAATAAGTGTTTTGCCTCTAAAAGAGCAGAAAAGTTATTTGCTAGTAAAAACACTACCTTTAGTTCTGCAGAAGCCTGAGCCGGAATTATAAGTTCAAATTTTTGAGCAGACTCTACAATTCCTGTAGCAACAGGATTAATTGGCAAAACTAAATCTTCATTTGGCCCAGCACCTGTGCCGTTATTATCTAGCGGAGACTGACAAGCAAAGCCACTAGCTGGCTGGCTAGCGTAGCATCCTAAATAGACTTCTTTTTCATAGTGCACAATTCCTGGCAGGTCTGGGTAATAAACTGCTGTGTCTTTTGCAGAATCGGAATTTAGGTTTGGTTTTACGTGCACAAAAACAGAGATTTTAACTTCTGTATTGCCTAAGTTTTGAAACTTATAAACTCTTTGAATTGCATCTGTACTGGCACAATTCGTGGTAATAGAAAAACTTATTGCTTGGTGGTTATAAACAAATTCTGCGACAGGTTCTTCGTTAAGCCAGTTAACAGAGCGCTTGGTAATTGTATTATTAAGATCTATCCTAGTTTTGCCCAAGTAAATTGCATCGTAAATAATTCCGGTGCGCAAAATATTTGTTTCACCTTTAATTGGCCAACATAAATCTACAATATTATTATATTCGTCTATATTAATAAGTAGTCTTTTGGTGTGTAGCTGGAAAAAATTACTCATGATGTACTAACTTCCAACCTTCAATTAATGCTGCTACGCTCCAGGCCTGAGCAACAGTACCAGCAGCTTTTAAGTCGTAGTCGCTAAATATTTCTGGCACATGAATTAAACTTCGAGCTTTTAGTTCTTCCCAAACAGTGTCTAAATGATTTTTTATCTTTTCCTTGGCAACACTTTTGTCTAGGCTCATGTTAAATAGTGCGTTGTAATACCACACCAATAGCCATGGCCAGACTACTCCTTGGTGGTAGCATAAATCGCGCTGCGACTGCGTACCCATGTATATGGGCTTATAGTCTGGGTCTATGTTTGAAAGTGTTTTTAGTCCTAAAGCAGTAACCAATTCTTGTTCACAAACTGCAATTGCAGAAATATATTTATCTAGGCCAGGAATTCTAAACGGCATTGCAAATAATGCCAATTGGTTTGGCCTTAACTGTGCCGACTTTACAGAGTCTCCTTCTACAACGTCTGCAAAATAACCTTTATCTTCTAACCAGAAATCTTTTAATAAATTTTGTTCTAAAGAATCTTCTAGTTGGTCGTACAAGTACTTGTGCAACATATTGTGACCAGTTGCGGCAGAGAGTGCCTCTATAGTTTGCAACGCGTTGTACCACAAGGCCTGAATTTCTACCGCTGCACCAGATCTTTCTGTAACAGGAGTGTCGTTAACGATTGCATCCATCCAGGTAAGTGCTTTAGCCTTATCTTCCCATACTAAATAGCCTTTATTTGTAAGCTTTATTTCATATTTGCTGCCCCTAGTAAATGCATAAACTATACGTTCAAGCTTGGGTAGCAAGTGCAAAATGGTTTCTTTATCTTTTGTTTGTTCCCAGTATTGCCAGACAGATAATACGTACCACAAAACGCCGTCTAAGCTATTGTAATGAAGGCCGTCCATCTGGTTTGGCAGCAAGCCAATGTTTAGATATTTAGACCAATCTAAGAGCACTCGCTGTGCTTCGTGGATTTTCCCCGTTGCCAACAGCAAGCCATTAAAACTAATAAATGTATCTCGGCTCCATTCGCCGAACCAATGGTAACCGGCAATAATAGAGTAGCGAGTATCTTCTCTTATTAAAAATTGTCTGGCATTCCAGGCCAAAAATTCACTAAAGTCTGGAGCACAGTTTGGAAGCACAGCTTGCAAATGAGTTATATCGGTAAGAATGGAACTATTATTGGCTGGTTTAAAAACTCCCTTAACAATTTGCCAAGGGCTGGCATTATCTTTTGTGTGTTTAGCCAAATACTTAATTTTGTAGGTTTGCTTACCCGGTAAATGATTAAAAGTAATCTTGCAGGCAGAGAATAGGTCTTCTGTATCTTCGTAACCCCTAGCTTTTTCTTCTGGGTAAAAATGACCTGTGCTAATTGAAGGCGATAAATTTACCATACCAGTAGTTTGCATTGTAAATTCCCAACCCTCTGGCAAGCCTAAAGTAAAACTTTGCTCGCTAGCAATAAGTTGCAAAGGAGTATTGCTGGTAAAAATACTGTGCAAACCAATGCCATGTATAGGTTGAAAGTTTAATAAGGGGCAAATTTCTAACTTTACTGGTTCTGGGCAATCTATGACATAAGTAATTTCTAAAACATTTTCTATGTCCGAAAATTCATAATTGCGTGTAATCTTTAGAGGACCAATTTGCAACACTTGCCTAGGAAAAGGTAAGTAATATATAGACTTTAAATATCTAACTGCTGGGGCGTATTGTTGGCCAGCTAATATGCTATTTGTAATGTCGTAAGTATGCTCTTTTAAGGTAACTGTCTCTAGTTGTGAAGCAAGTATTTTTACTCTGGCAAATTCTTTGCTACCTGCCATCATTAGGGCATGATATTTTCGCGTATTACCTCTTTTTAAATCGAAAGAAGCATAGCCAGCTGTTTGGTTTGCGTTTACAAATTCGGTCATAACTTATAGCCTTGCTGCAAATAGTTATAAAGAGCAATTACAAACATGCTTTCTGCCCAGCCAAGAGGGCTATTATTGTTATATTCGTCTGTATTAGAGAAATATAATTCTGGAATTTCTCCTTTTTCGTTAATTGTTCTAAGCGACTGTTGCATATACTGTTCTGCTTTATCTTTTTGACCTAGCTGTGTATAGATAATTGCCATCCACGACAGGCCAAAAGTCCATTCTGCTTCTTCAGACATTCCGTCTGCATTTCTGTTGTAGTAGTAATCGTTCTTATAGCGAATAACCCCATGATCGCGCACCAAGTGATACTCTACATTATCTAAAATGCCATTACGTTGTTCTTCCGAAACTATGTTGTAAGGGTAAATTAAACTCATTAAAGCCAAGTCTACAAACTTCTTTTCGCTCTCTCTTGGTAGTAACTTATCTAATGTTGCCTGACCATTCTGAATTAGTTGTGAATTTACTTCAATTCCAGAAACTCTGGCGATAGACTTTAGGCCTGCCAAGCAAGCACCTACGCTAGAAGCATGCACTTCTTCATCTTCTTCCCACATACCACTATCTGGGTCTTGCCAGTACTGCAATGTTTCTAGGTATTTAACAAGTTTCTGAGTAACTCTGTGCCACTCTGGTTTTTGTTTTAAAAAATTCTGTTGATGTTTTGTTTCTAATTCTCCTAGCATAAACAAAACTGCACCTACGGCATCGTTCTGCTTATTTCCCCAATCTTCCCAAAATTCTTCAAAGGTTTCTGGATGGTAGCGAGCGTGAATATATTCGTGTTTTCCTACTGGTTTATTGGCAATTGCTGCGTCTAGCTTCCACTCGTATTTGGTAAATACATCTAACAAAGCGCTATAAGTTTTGGCAACAATGTCCCAGCGGTTTAAAACTACAAAAGCCAAGCACTCATAAAAATTATCGCGCAACCAAGCTTTGTCATAGCCAGTATCTACTGTTTGTGCAGACGCACGAAACAGGCCAGACGGCGATTGTAAACGCTCTAGCACGTTTAAGTGCTGCTGTATTATGTTCTGATAATCAAGTTTTTTGGGCATGGGCAGTTCCTAACTCTATTGTACTGTTTATGAAATTTTAGCCAACTGCTTTTGAAAATCTTCTAAAACATTCATGTAATTAATAAACGCCTCGTAGGGAGAATCGTAAGGACTAAAATATTTATGAACATCGCCGTCGTTCCAGTATTTAGTAGACATATAGTAGAAATGATCGGAAGTTTGCAGCCATCCCCAGTTGTCCCAAATCTGCTTTATTCTCTTTGAATTTTTTAAAAGTTTTACAGCGGCGTGCACTTTTGGTTCTAATTCATACAAACCATCCAAAGCAGCATTTTGCATTTTATTACCTCTCCAGGCAGAAAGATCTCTTTCTGTGTCTGCCCAAGAAGTTAGTTCTGGCACACTTAACGTGTCTTGCACTGGCAGCTTTGCCGCAGCTTCTGCCACTTTATAAAAGTTATAGCCTTCATTACAGGCTTTAGTTACAAGGTCTGCAATAAAATTGAATACTCCGGTGTCTTTCCACTGATGTTCGCCAAAAGTTTCGAAATCCATAAATAAATTCACAACTTCGCCTGGCGATTTATCTACCCAATCGAAATACTTTTCTGTTGTAAGTGGATACTCCTTCCAATTTCTGTCCGAAAAACGAAAGGCAATATCGTCGGACAATTTATAGTTCTTTAGGAGAAGTTTAAGTTTTGAACGCACTATTTCTGTGTGGCGAAATTTTCCTAAAGTACGCTTGTCTATAATATTTAGATTTTCAAATTTCGCCTCGTAAACATAATTTGCACTTCTCCACTTTAAAAATTTATCCCAACCTTCTGCAATTACAGTTCTAAAGCCCAAGATATTGGCTAATGCTGCAATATAGTCGTTATAAATAAGCTCTGTATTTCTAAAAGAAGTAGAACGTACGTCAAATAAATCGTTCACTAATTTTTGTTGCATTTCTACCTGCCTGCCAAACTCTTTTAAAGAATAAAGAGCAGCCAAAGAGTGATAATAAGTCTCGGCTAAAATTTCTACCTTACCCATTGCTACTAGCTCTTGCAAGAGCTCTATTACTTTTGGGGCATATAACTGCAACTGTTCTATTAAGGTGCCCGTAATAGAAATAGAAAACACAAACCTAGGATTTTTTTCTGAGAGTTTCTTGAATAACTTTAAAGTAGGTAAATAACTTTTTTTTGCTACCTTTAAAAGAATATCTTTATTTAGACCACCGTCTGGACCAAGAAACAAATCTTCTTTTGTGCCCAGGTCTAAATAGTTTAACCGTGTTAACCGCCAAGGCTGATGCATATGCAGATATAGCGTAAATCCTTTTTTCATACTTACTTATAATCAAGTTTACCGCGTAACTGCTGGTATACATCCATTATTTTTTCTGTTTGTTTATCCCAAGTAAGTCGCTCTAAATCGCGCTTGCTATTATTTGCTAGCTCGTCTGCCAATACGCCATAACGTAGCACAGCAATTAGTTTATTGGCCATTTCGTCTATATCCCAAAAATCTACTTTTAAAACATTTTGTAAAACCTCGCTGGCTCCAGATGTTTTAGATAAGATAACTGGCGTGCCATTACGAATTGCTTCCAATGAAGTAATGCCAAAAGGTTCAGACACAGAGGGCATAACAAAGACATCTGCCAAGCGATAAGCTCTATCTACTTCTTCGTGAGGAAGAAAACCAGTAAATGTAACTTTATTAGAAATACCTAGGTCTACGCTTTGCTCTATTAATTTTTCTAACAATTCACCACCTCCAACAAAGAGAAACTTTGTGTTTGGCAGTGCCTTTAGCACTTTAGGGGCTGCAGATAATAAATAATTGGCCCCTTTAAAAGCTGTTAGCCTTGCTAAGAATAATACGACTTTATCGTCTTTTTCTATTGTCTTGGCAATTGGCCCAAACTTCTTTTCTACTCTTTCTACGGCATTATGCACTACCACTATTTTATTTGGGTCTATTCCATAATTCTCTACAATCTTTTGCTTTGTAAGTTCCGATACTGCAATAATTTTATCTGCAGCAACAAAACCTTGTTGCTCTACTGCAAAGATTCTGGGGTTAGGGTTATTCAGTGCTCGTTCTACTTCTGTGGCATGCACATGCATTACCATTGGCTTACCTGTACGCTCTTTAGCCAACATTGCTGCGGGGGCGGTCATCCAGTCGTGGCTGTGAATAATATCGAACTGCCTATGCTCTGCCAAAGCCGCGGCCTTTTCTGCGTACACATATACTTCTTGCATTAAATTTACCCCGTAAATTTCTTTCTTTGAATTTATACCCATGTTTGTATTGGCAAAGATATTCGACTGTGCGCCCAAGCCAGCGAAATACGGATTACTAAAAGAAGATTCAAGGATAAATTTGATTAAACTAGGATCGTCTACATCTGCATCTGCAATAGAAACTTTTTCTCCTAAGCCACCCTCTGCAAAAGCAATATTATGTGGAACTCTTGGCAAAACATATGTAACTTGTGCACCGTGCGCATTACTTAAAGAAGCGGTAATATCCTTGCAGACCACACCCAAACCACCCGCAACTAGTGGCGAGAATTCCCAACCGAACATAAGAATTTTCATTAATTTTTGACTCATCGAAAACAGGCTTGGGCTAAGGCAATTGTCTACCTAAAGTAGAACATAACCTCCTTGCGGAAGCAAGACAATTCAATTAAATTAAGATGTGGACCAAAATGAATCTTCACAAGAAATTTCCCTGCCCCTAGAGATTCTTCCCTTGGGAAATAAGGGCATTAACAAGAAAAGACAACCTTTGTGGGTTGTAACAGCCATCTTTGCCGGTGGTTTAGCAGTGGGTTTGCTTGTAAATATCTTAGTACTTACAACCACTACGCCCACTATTTCTCCTAGCGGCACTGCCCAAAAAATGCAGGTCTTGGGAACTGCAAAAGATGGAGTTGCTCAAACTGGCACTAAAGTTGTTTCTATTCCTGTTAGTTCTAATGTAAGCACAGCGTCTGAAAATTCTCTGAAAAACCCTGAAAGTTCTCCGGTAACGATAGAAACACCCGACGATGCAACCAGAACACTATTATTAGTTGTTACAGGAATTGTTGGCATAGTTGTTATGGTTATCATCTACTTTGGGATAAAATTTATAAAACTTCCTAATCTACTTAACAACCAAACTGCCCAAAATGTTAACCCCTGAAGTATTTGTGTTAATTACTGTATTAATAGCAGCCCTTGTTGCGGCGGCAGTATTACTCTTTTTAATGCAACGCAAAATAAATAGCGCTAGCAGCGAAAGCTCCACTGCTTTACAGCAAATGGAAAATGAATTTAGAGGCGAATTAGCACGTATTAAGGCAATGCACACAGAGGAAATAGATCAACTACGCTCTCTTAGCGAAGAAACAAAAAAACATCGTTTAGAAACTAAATCTGAAGATTTGGCTCTACCAGCACCTTCAGAGAAAAATCTAGATGGCTTTCCTGTACGTGGCCAAAAGCAAGCCAGCCTAGAAACGGTAGATAAAAAGGCAGAAGAAAACTTCGAAGCAGCAGAAGATAATGCTCAGAAAGTAATTTCGGAAGCAGAGATAGTTGCTAAATCTATTGTGGCAGAAGCTCAGGAAACAGCGAAGCAAATGATTAAACAACAACAGCAAGACATGCAAAAGAATTTAGCAAAAATGGTTATTCAGGTAACAAAGAAAGTTGTAGGCAAAACCTTAACTTATAACGAGCATCAGGAAGTAATTGAGCAAGCAATTAAAGAGCTATAAAAATGAACGAAGGAAATAGTACGTTAGGAAAAATTTCGCGAGAGTTGTTGCAATACTGTGTATCGTTGCAAGACGTGCGAAACTTGGTTCTAAAGCTTAGAGAATTTTCTCTTTTCTTAGATACTCACCCAGTAGATAGCGTGGTCTTAAGCTTACGTCTTACTGCACCAGAAAAAGCAGCCAAAATAATAGAAATGATTAAACCATTTACAGAAAACAGCGTTGAAATTTCTATCTTTGCAGAATTGGCAATTAATGACCTAGCTTTCTGGATTTTTACTAAAGATAATGTAGAAATTTTCTTAGACGCTCTAAATATTGCCGCCAACAAATGTAAACATTGCAGAGTTAGCGTAGCAATAGAATTAAAAAAGCCAGAACTACTAAAATTAAAGCAAAAACTTCAGGAAAAGTTGCACTCGGAGTTATTATTAGACATGAGAATTAACCCTAGTATTTTAGGCGGTCTTGTAATAGAAAAAGATGCCAGAATTATAGACGCTAGCTTGGCTAGTTCTCTAGATAGTTACCTTTCGGATAAAGCACTTGGTCTTTTTACAGACTTGGCTCTTAACGAATAATTGGGCGAATTCGCCGTAACTTTTCATTTAATACTTTTATTTTAGTAAGTACACAGAGATGATTATTCTTAACTATAAGAACTACCCCGAAAGTCTTGGCAACAAAGGCGCAGCATTAACTACTGCAGTTAATAACTTCGTTACAGCCAACCCAGATTTTGCAGCAAACTTAATTGTTGCTCCTCAAACAAGCGAACTTGGTTTACATAAACATTTGTTTCCTAACCTAGAATATTCTGCACAGCACGTAGACAACAAACCAGCAGGCAGTAGTACAGGCTGGGTTACTGGCATTAACGTTAAGGCAAGTGGCGTAAACTACACACTACTTAACCATTCAGAACACAGAGTAACGCCAGAAAAACTTACCGAGGAAATTGTTGCAGCTACTGCCGCAGGATTAAAGGTAGTTGCTTGCGTTGAAAATGTAGAAGAAGCTATGAATTTATTAACCTCTATGCCATTTGCAATTGCCTATGAACCAGCCGAATTAATTGGTTCTGGTCGTTCTGTTTCTTCAGAAAAACCAGAGGTTGTAGCAGATTTTGTTAAAGCATTAGAAGGTTCAGGCGTACTTCCTTTCATTGGGGCTGGAATTAGTAATGGCAATGACGTTAAAGTTGGCCTAGAGCTAGGAGCAAAAGGTTTCTTACTTGCTTCTGCTTATGTAAAGGCAGCAGACCCAATGGCAATTTTAACCGAGTTAACAGCACCTTACAAAAAGTAGTTTTTTCAGAGTATTTTAAGAATTAACTTTTATTATTGTAAATATGACATATCAAGAATTACTTCAAAAACCAGAAATTGCAGAACTTATTAAGTTTACTGCTCCAAAAGTAAGCAAAGAGAAATTGCAATTACCTAGTGCAGACTTTGTTAATCGTATTTTCGGAGAATCTAAAGAGCGCAGCGCCAATGTAGTTGCCAATATTAACAGACTATTTAATAGCGGTACATTAGCCGGCACAGGTTACCTTACAATCTTGGCAGTAGACCAAGGTGTAGAACATTCTGCAGGTTTTAGTTTCGCTAAGCATGTAGATTACTTTGACCCTGTAAAACTTGCAGATTTGGCAATTGCTTCTGGCTGTAGTGCTTATGTAGGTACTTTGGGTTCTTTAAGTATCTTGCCCAAGAATTATTCTAAAGATTTAGCCCTTATTCTTAAGCTTAATCATAACGAATTATTAACCTTTCCAAATAAGTTCGACCAAAACGTCTTTGCTTCTATAGACCAAGCTGTTGCAGTTGGTGCTACTGCCGTTGGTGCAACTATTTACTTTGGGTCTGCAGATTCTGCAAGACAAATTAGAGAAGTTACCAAGTTATTCGAGGAAGCCCATAAAGCAGGTTTAGCAACTATTCTGTGGTGTTACCTACGCAACGATGCCTTCAAAATTAATGGTGTAGATTATCACACTGCTGCAGATCTTTCTGGTCAGGCTAACCACTTGGGCGTAACCGTAGGTGCAGACATTATTAAACAGAAAATGTCATTTAATAATGGTGGCTACAAAGCTTTAGGTGGAATTAATTCTGGTTACGGTAAATTCGACGAAGCTATTTATACAGACCTTTGCAGCGATAACCCTATAGATCTTAATCGTTACCAAGTATTAAATTGTTATGCTGGCAGAATTCCTCTTATTAATTCAGGAGGAGAAAGCGGCAGCAACGATCTAGAAGAACTTGTTAAACAAGCAATTATTAACAAGCGAGCTGGCGGCAGCGGTGCAATTTTGGGTCGTAAGATCTTTAAGCGTGCATTCGACGAAGGGGTAAGCTATATTAAACTTGTACAAGAAGTTTATAAGGATCCTGCAATTACAATTGCCTAAATTTGTTTTAAAGTAATAAAAATTTAACTGCCCAAATGGATTACAAAGCTATCATTATTGGTGCCGGACCTGCTGGCTATACATGCGCTATTCGTGTAGCCCAGCTTGGCGGCAAAGTGCTTCTTATTGAACGAGACCTTGTTGGTGGTATCTGTGTAAACTGGGGCTGTACTCCTAGCAAGGCAATGATTTCTTCTGCAAAAGTAGCTATGACTGCCAGAGGTGCTGCAGAATATGGCGTTAATACCTCTGTTTCTATAGATTTTGCTAGAGTTGCTGCAAGGCGCGACGAAGTAATTACTCATGCCAGAGAAGAAATTGCTCATGCTTTAGCAAATCATAATGTAGAAGTTATGGCCGGCAGTGGCACTATGCTAGACCACAACACTGTACAAGTAGCAGAAAAAACTTATACTGCAGAAAATATTGTCATTGCCACTGGTTCTGCTCCTCTTATTCCTCCATTCCTAAATAAAGAAGACCCTTCTATTGTTAATAGCAACAAACTTATTACCATTAAAGAATTGCCAGCCGAGCTTACAATTATTGGCGGCGGAATTATTGGTATGGAGTTTGCTACTATTTTTGCCAACCTGGGCACTAAAGTTAGAATAGTTGAACTTTTACCACGTTGTATAGCCTTAATGTCGGAATCTGTTTCTTCTGCACTTACAAAAGAGCTTTTAGAGCAAGGTGTAGAAGTTCTAACAAACCATAAAGTTATTGATATTAGCCAAGGCGTTTTAACAGTAGAAGATCAGACTACAAAAGAAGTAAAAAAAATAAACTCCCCGTTAAATCTTATTGCCATTGGCCGCAAGGCAGTTTTCGATAGTGAAATGCTAGATAAGTTGCAGATTTCTTACAATAAAAAAGGTGTGCAAATAAACTCTTACCTACAAACTAATGTGCCCAATGTTTATGCAATTGGCGACGCCAGCGGAGAAAGCATTTTGGCGCACGTAGGAATTCAACAAGGAATTTTGGCAGCAGAACATATGTATGGGCTACGTCGCCCTATGAATTACTCTGTTATTCCAGCGGTAGTTTATACCCTGCCAGAAGTTGCAGTAGTAGGAAAAATGCCTCCCCTAGAAGATACTTTAACTGTGCGTTATAAATATCCTTTTAGTGCCAACCTTCGCGCTAACATAGACGGTCATAACAAAGGTTATGCAGAAATATGGCTAAATAAATCTACTCGTAAACTTGTGTACTGCGAAATTATAGGAGATATGGCAGGAGAGATTATTCAGAGCTTTGCCAACATAATTGCCTTAGACTTAGAGCCAGAGCAAGTAGCAAGAATAATTCACGCTCACCCTACTTATAACGAAATTGTGCGCAATACGTTAGAACTCGCTTTGGGCAAGGCAATAGAATATACTGCTTAATTTCTTAAATGAATTTTTCGCAGAGTGCATCTACGTTTTGTGGAATAGTTTCTTGCAGCGGTGTTGAATCTTTCCAGATACCTTCATTACGATATTCCAAGCGGTCTAAATAACTAGGTTGATTTTCTGCTTGGTAAATTTTGCCAATTGGTAAAGCATTCTCGTTCATTTCTTTAGCTAATGCTAAAGCGCTATTGTAATCTGCAGGGCTGTAACCTTGCTTTTGGTCAACATCTACCACTCTTTCTTGATACCAACTATGAGTATGTTCTTTGTTATAAGTAGGGCAAGCCTGTAAGACATTCACTAAAGACAATCCCTTATCTTGAGCAACAATTGCTTCTTTTAGCACACCTACCAAATGAGGAATCTCGCCAGAAAAACCCTGGGCCACAAAACTAGGCTTAAGTGTAAGTGCCAGTTCTAAAGGATTTAGAGTACTGGCAGTTGGTCCGTCTGGATTGGCTGTACGAGGCGCACATTGCGGTGTGGTGGCAGAAACCTGCCCTGTTGTAAGGCCATAGGTATTGTTGTCGTGCACAATAAATGTAATTGGATAGTTATTGCGTAAAGTATTTATAAAATGACCAATTCCTTCGCTATAAGTTGCACCGTCTCCTGCAAAAGCAATTACTTTTACTTTAGGGTTTGCCAACTTTGCAGCAGCTGCAAAAGGAAGTACCCTGCCGTGCAATGTGTGAGCTCTATAACCAAGAATTTTATCGCTCATATTGCCATTACAGCCAATATCAAAACATAGTAATACTTCGTCTGGAGAAATTTGTAATTCTGTAAGTGCTCGCTTTACTGCTGTCCAAATGCCAAAGTTGCCACAACCGCTGCACCAGTTAGGTTGCACCGAATTGTCGTAGTCTGTAACTTTAACGTCTTGACCAGTATAAGTTGTGTGTAAATTGCAACTCATCTTTTTATTTTCTAGGAAAGCATTCCAGTAGAATTTAGATACTGCAAAACTTCTTCATAAAAGAAAGGCCTACCGTCGAACTTTAAGAATTTTTTCTCTATATTTAGGCCAGTTTCCATTCTAATTAACTTTCCGAATTGTGCAGTGGCATTATTTTCTAACAGAACCAGTTTTTCTGGTAGATTAGAATATTTCATTAGAGTATTGGGTTTAAAAGGAAATACATACTTGTAGCTTATATAAGTTGCAGCAACGCCTAACTCTTTTAAGTGAGCCAACACATCTAAAGCAATTGTCTCTGTGCTTCCCCAACCAACCATAACTAGTTTTGTTTTTAAAGGATCTGTTTCACCAAAAACTTCTGCCTCTGGAAGCTCTGCTGCCAAAGCAGGTTCTTTCTTTAAACGTTTTATCATCATTGCTTCTGCCATTACAGCTTCTTCAGAAACATTGCCTTCTTCATCGTGCTCGTCGCTATTGGCGTTAAAGGTTGCTGCTTTTGCACCTGGCAACCAACGAGGAGATATTCCATCTTTTGCTTCTAAATCAAAGCGTGAAGCAGACGTAAAGGTAGACAAAATCTTTTCGTCTAGTACTGTGCTGCCACGATCAAACTTAACTGCATCTGCATTAAATTTATCTACTGTGTAAAGGTTTTCGGCAAGTAATTTGTCGGTTAAGACAAACACCGGAATCTGATATTTCTCTGCCAAATTAAAGGCATTCTGAATTTCCTCAAAACAAGAATTTACATTGGTTAAAGAAATTACCAATCTGGTATATTCACCATGACCAGCAAAACAAGCCAATAATAAATCGCCTTGCGCAGTCCAGGTAGGTAAGCCTGTAGCAGGACCAGGTCGCATTGCCAACACACAAACAAACGGAATCTCTGTAATTGCAGCCAAGGAAATATGTTCTGTCATTAGGTCGAATCCTCCTCCTGAAGTTGCGGTTAAGGCACGTGCTCCCATATGCATTGCTCCAATTGTCATATCTGCTGCTGTAATTTCGTCTTCTGCTTGCTTAACAATCATGCCTGTTTCGTGAATTCTTTCTCCTAAATAGGTAAGAATTGAGCTTGAAGGTGTCATAGGATATGCAAAGAAAAGCCTTACACCTGCGCGCACAGCTCCAATACTTAAGGCATCGTTTCCTGCAACTAACATTCTATTTTGGGCAGACTCTGTAGAAACTGGCTCCCAAGTAGTTAGGTTGAAAATACTTTTTAGCACAGCAATATCTGCAGTATGCAGCTTTAATTTTTCTGCATTAGGAATTTCGTCTATCTGCATATATCTAGCTGTCATTGGCGGCATTAAGATTTGCGAATAGCTGTAGCCTGCTTTTAAGGCAGCAACATTTACCTCAATATATTTGGGTTTCGAAGAGAACATCTCGCGTATTACACTAGCCAAAATTTCAACATCCAAGCCCATTAAGCCCCACACAAAACCGCTCGCTACTATATTTACCATCAACTCGCTTCCGCCTGCATCTGCGGCAAGTTTAGAAGCCGGCAAGAAAACCAATTTAATGCCTTTTTCTAAAAATCTTTGTTCTTCAATTTTGTTAATTCGGGGGTTGGGAATATCGTGAATAATAATTCCGCCTTGTTTAAGTTCTGGAATTCGCCAGTTGGTATTTTGGCGGTTAAGAATGACCATTAGATCCACAATTTTCTGTGAACTGCTTAGTGGCCTAGCAGAGAAATCTACCTGATAAGTTGCCTTGCCATAACCACCTTTAATTAATGAAGGGTATTCTCTGTAGGCAGTAACAAAATAGCCCAATCTTTTTAGGGCTTTGCCAACAACTTCTCCTACGGTGTTAATGCCTTGGCCAGACGCGCCAACAACTTTTAATGCATGCCTGTAGGCGTATAAATTCTTCAGATCCATGTGGTTTAAATATACCTTAGAGGTGTTGGAATTGCTAGAATGAATTGCAAACTAGTGTTCTTCATTGCCCTAAATTTTGCTACTAAAATTCGACATGTTAAGTAAAAGTCTGGCCAAGTTTTTTTCTCCTAAATCTATAGCCATTGTTGGTGTTTCCGGAGATGCCCGTAAAGTTGGCAGTACAATACTTACAAACTTGCTTGCCTCTGGTTACGCAGGCAAACTTTTTCCGGTTAACCCTAAATATAAGGAGTTGTTCAATTTAGAGTGCTTTAATAGCATTAATAAAATTCCTCATCGCATAGATTTAGTTGTATTGGCTATTCCTGCTCCTTTCATTTTGAACATACTAAAAGAATGTGCAGCCAAGAAGGTTAAAAATGTAATTATTGTAAGTGCCGGTTTTAAAGAAACTGGTGCAGAAGGTGCCAAACTAGAAGAGCAAATTCAGACTTACTGTAATGCCAATGAAATTTCTTTAATTGGAGTTAATTCCCTTGGCTTAATTGCCAGCGAAGATAAAGTTAATGCTTCATTCTCTGCTTTAAATGCCAAGCAAGGAGACATTGCCTTAATGTCGCAGTCTGGCGCAATTTGTACTGCTATTCTAGACTTGGCAAGTCTTGAAGGTCTTGGCTTTTCGCACGTAGTTTCTTTAGGCAATAAAACAAATATCAATGAAAACGATTTACTAAACTATTGGCTTGTTAGCGACAAAGTTAATGTAATAGCAGCTTATATAGAAGAATTTACAGATGGCTTTAACTTTGTAAATTTAAAGGAAAAGTTAAAAGTAGAAAAACCAATTATTGTCTTACACCCTGGCAATAGCGATCAAGCAGCTGCCGCAATGGCATTGCACACTGGCTCTATGGCCGGCTCAACAAAAATTATTAATGCTGCTCTAGACAGATACGGAATTACAAGAGTAGAAAACCTTACAGAATTCTACGGTGTGCAAAAATTATTCTCTTGGGGAAAAATGCCAACTGGCAGAAAAGTTGCAGTAGTAACTAACGCCGGAGGAGTTGGCATTGTAGCCACAGACACTGTTGTAAAACATGGTTTGCAATTGGCAAAGATAGACGAAAATTTACAAGCTGCTTTAAAAGAAGTATTGCCATCTTCTGCAAGCACTCATAACCCAATAGACATAATTGGAGACGCCCCAGCCGAACGTTACCAAGCTGCACTTTCCTTAGTTTGTAGCAGCCCAGAGGTAGACGCTGTGCTAGTTATTCTTACGCCTCAATTGGTTACTCAGATAGAAGAAACTGCCAAGGCAATTATTAGTATTGCCAAAGATAGTGCCAAGTTAATTGTGCCCGTGTTTATTGGTGGCCGTTACGTAAATGCTGGTTTAACAAGACTTCATGACAACGAAATTCCTGCTTTTACAGATTTAGAAACAGCGGCCTCGTGTATTTCTAAAGTAATAGATTATTCGGAATACAAAGCAGCTAGTGCCCAAAAAATAACAATTGCCAATGTTCAGAAAAAGCCAAAATATGCTTTGCCAAGCCATGAAGAATTAACAACCTTGGCCGATGGAGTTACTCACAAGCTGTTGGCAGAATTCGATATTAAAACGCCAGGAGAACAAATTATTCGCAGCTGGGAGGAAGCTCAAGAATTTGCCACCAAGTTTGGCTACCCAATTGTCTTAAAGGCTTTGGCCAGCAACTTGTTGCACAAAACAGAACTTAACGCGGTAGAACTAAATATAAACTCTCCGGAGATGCTAAAAGAAAAGTTAACAAAGCTGCAAGAGAAAATGTATAAGCTAACAAAGCAAGAACACCCACCAGTACTTATTCAACAGCAAATTGCTGCTGGTCTAGAACTATTCATGGGTGTAAAACGCGATGGCGATAGCAATGTATACAAAGACGGTATTGGTTTTGGTCACCTGCTTCTATTTGGAAGTGGCGGAATTTATACAGAAGTTTACGGAGACGTTGCAGCAGGCTTCCTACCATTAGAAAAGGCTCAGCTACAGCTGTTAATTACCAAAACAAAAGTGGCCAAGATTTTAAATGGAGCCAGAGGCAAAGAAGCCTATCCTACAGACCAACTTATTGCAACACTGCAAAAGCTGCAAGAAATGGTCATTACTTACCCCAAAATTGTAGAACTAGACTGCAATCCTGTAATAATTACAAACAAAGAGTGTTATATAGTAGATGCAAAGATATTAATTAAGGATTAAACAATGCAACTGGAACAAGATTTTTCGCTATTAGCCTACAACACATTTGGAATTGCTGCCAAGTCGGATTTTTTTGTGAGCGCAGACACTGCTTCCGAGCTTAAAGAAGCCACTACAGATGCCAAACTAAAAGACTTACCAAAACTTTTTTTGGGTGGAGGCAGCAACTTGCTGTTTACTAAAGATTTTCCTGGAGTAGTTATTAAAGTAAGTTTCTCTGGCAAAGAAGTAATCTCTGAAAGCGATTCTGAAGTAGTTATTAAAGTTGCTGCCGGAGAAAACTGGCATGAGTTTGTAGAATATGCAGTAAATGCCGGCTATGCAGGATTAGAAAACCTAGCTTTAATTCCTGGCAATGTAGGCGCAGCGCCTATTCAGAATATTGGAGCCTACGGCACAGAAGTTAAAGCTGTCATAACTTCGGTAGAAGTATTCGATATTCCTTCCGGAGAGATTAAAAACATCGAAAACGGAGCCTGCAAATTTGGCTACCGCGACAGTATCTTTAAGCGCGAGCTAAAGGGCAAAGTAGTGGTTACCGCTGTGTATTTCAAATTACAGAAATCTACAGTGGCCGCCAATACAAGTTACAAGGCACTTTCAGACTATTTCGCAGCAGCACCAAAAGATTCATATACAACCAAAGAAGTTTTTAATGCTGTTTGCGCTATAAGATCTAGCAAGCTGCCAGATTTATCTTTATTGGGCACAGCCGGTAGTTTTTTTAAGAATCCTTTTATCTCTGCAGACAAGTTTGCACAGTTGCAACAGCAGTACCCAAACATACCAAGCTATCCAGAAGGTGATATAATAAAGGTACCAGCAGGATGGCTTATCGAGCAATGTGGGTGGAAAGGACATAGAGTAAATGATGCTGGAGTATACGAAAAGCAAGCATTGGTTTTAGTGAATTACGGCAAATCTTCCGGTGCAGAAATACTCTCTCTAGCGAATCAAATCATATCCTCAGTGCAAGATAAGTTCGATATTACCCTTGAGCCCGAGGTTAATATTATTTAGTTTCTTGGTTCTGGTTATTGTGTCTAGTGTTTATTATTTAAAATAGTTTATATTAGTGTTTTTTAGTTTATAAAAATGAATACAAATTCAAATACATCAGCTTCTAGCCACGTATTACAACAAAAGAGTGCCCCTGCTAAATTGCAGGTCATTCCAATAGGTGGAGTAGAAGAAATTGCAATTAACTGTACTGCAATTAGATATGAAAATCAGTTATTTATTATAGATACCGGTCTAGGTTTTTCGGACGTAGACCATTTTGGTATCGATTATCTTATTCCAAATTACGAGTACTTGCAGCAGCATAAAAGCGAAGTTGCAGGAATCTTTATTACCCACGGTCATTTAGACCATATTGGGGCAATAGAATATTTTGCTCGTGAACTTGGTTTTCCGAAAATTTTTGCTCCTGCATTTGCAATGGAGCTTATAAGATTACGTCTTGAAGAAGCCGGAATTTTAGATCAATGCAAATTAATTCAGATTACAGACAAAGAAAAATTAACTTTTGGTCCTGTAAGTCTAGATTACTTTAGAGTTAACCATTCTATTCCAGATTCTTATGGAATTATTGTGCGAACTCCAGAAGGAAATATTGTGCACACTGGCGACTTTAAGTTCGACAACTCACCTCTAAATGAGCCAAAAGCCGACTACTACAAGCTTACAAAGTTAAGCCGCGAAGAAGGCGTCTTATTAATGCTTAGCGACTCTACCAACTCATTTAGAGAAGGTCATAGTATCTCCGAGCTTAATATTATGGGCACTTTAGACGAAGTTGTTGCTGGTGCTCAGGGCCGCGTTATTGTGGCTACCTTTGCTTCTTTGGTTACCCGTCTTTACGCTTTGGTAGAAATTGCCAAGAAGTATAAGAGAAAGATCTATATTACTGGTCGTAGCATGATGAACTCTATCGAGATTTCTAGACGATTGGGTTATATTACTGCCGACGACGATATGTTCGTCTTTCCTGGCCAGGCTAATAAATTAAACGATAGTCGTTTAATGGTGCTTGCCACAGGTTCACAAGGTGAAGGAATGTCTGCCTTAGCCAGAATGTCTAGAGGAGAACATAGAGATATTAGTATTAAAAAAGGAGATACAGTTATTCTGTCCTCTTCTGTTATTCCTGGAAACGATGGTTTGGTACAGAAGCTAATTGATGAAATTTCTAGACTTGGTGCCAAAGTATTCCATCAGGAAATTATGAACTTACACACCTCTGGCCACGGATTTATTGAAGATCAGAAGTTAATGATTAACTTGGTGAACCCGCAATTCTTTATGCCAGTGCACGGTTTTCAATATTTCTTAAACCGACATGCCCAAACAGCAGTAGAGGTTGGAGTTAAAAAGGAAAACGTAATTATTGCCGAACGTGGCGATATTATTGAAATTAACAAAAGTGGCTGGAAGAAAAATGGCCGCGTTAAGAACTTACCTATTCCAATTTCTGGAAGTGGTGTTGGCGACGTAGGACCACTTATCTTGCAAGACAGAGAAAAACTGGCTGCCAATGGTTTAGTTGTCTTCAATATCTTAATTGCCGAAGATGGCAATAAGAAAAAATTACTACATGAGCCAGGAATATACAGCCGTGGTTTTGTCTTTGTACGCGACAATCCAGAAATTATGCGCGAGCTTTACACAGAGGTAAAGAAGATTTTGCATAACAACTTGCAAGCACAAATGGCTAAAGAAGGCTGGATTGCCAAAGTAAGAGGCGAAATAGAACAAGGCTTAGCCGATGTTATTAAACACCTAACCGAGCGCGAACCCCTATTAATAAGCAACATAGACATTGTTTCTGCAGAAAATATTACTAATCGTTTTGCAGATAAAGGTAATGAAGATGCTATAGACCACAAACCAGTTCAACAACAGCACCGTGCACCTAAACCTGCACCTGTTCGCGAAGCAGTACCAGCAGCTTCTAAAGAAGTAGCAAAGGAGCTTAAAGAAGTTGATGAGAAAAAAGAAGTAGTTGTAGAAGACGATTTATTCTAATTATTAGCTGGCAATAAAAAAAGGCGCACTGCAAAGTGCGCCTTTTTAATGTCTAGATACTTTTTATTAGTGGCCAATCTTGGGTTGGAGTTAAAATTCTTGCCTCGTCTTTGCCTACATACACCATGTATTCGAACATTACAGAGTTTGCGCCATCTACAGTAAAAATAGACCAGCCATCTTTGGCTGTGTAAACTTCATCGCTCTCGCTGCCCAGTACCTGAGCTTCTACACAGATTACCATTCCTTCTTTTAGAACTGCCCCTTTGCCAGGGTCTCCCCATGCCGGAACTTCTGGAGGCAAGTGCAAATAGTTACCAATGCCATGACCAACATATTCTTTTACTACGCTAAAACCGCCTAATTCAGAAATTCCTTGCATTGTGTAACCCAGTGTTCCTACATGCTCGCCCATCTTTGCTTTAAGTGCAGCGTTTAACACTGCTTTTCTACCAACTTCTAATAACTTTTCATCTTGTGGAGCAACTTTACCAACTCCTACAGTTACGCACTGGTCTGTATAACAGCCGTTATCTATTATTCCAAAGTCTAGCTTTACTAAATCGCCTTCTTTAATAATTTGCTGTGCGGAAGGAATTCCGTGTAAAACCATATTATTGATACTTAAGCATAAATTGCCAGGGAAATTGCTCTTAGCGCCTTTTACACCAAGAAAAGAAGATTTCACACCTTTTTTGGCGCAAAGTTCTCCTGCTTTAAAATTTATTTCATCGCCTTTAATGCCTGGTTCTAGTAGCTCTCGCAGCTCCCAGAGAATTTCTGTAGCTATTTTTCCTGCACGTTTTGCAGAGTTGTAATCGTAATATGCTGCTTTTGCCATTTGCTAATACTATATAATTATTTTGATCAATCGCCTATTTTTGGTATTATAACCCACAATGTTAATAGATCGAGTAAAAATTAAGGTACAAGCAGGACGCGGCGGAGACGGCGCGGTTACCTTTGCCCTTAACCGAAAACCAAGTGGTGGTAACGGTGGTACCGGTGGAAACGTCTATATTGAAGGCGACAGATTTCTAGACAGTTTAGTAGAGTATAAATATGTAACCGATTTTAAAGCCGGCGCAGCAATGTACGGTGGCCAAGAGCGTTCTTTTGGCAGAGACGGCGACGACATCTATATTAAAGTTCCTCTTGTTACAAAAGTTTCTACTACAGATGGCGTACTTATTGGCACTATTTCAGAGCACGGACAAAGACTACTTGTTGCAAACGGCGGTCGTGGCGGTTTAGGCAACCATCATTTTAAAGCTGGCCAAGTAGCAACCCTACGCAAATTTACACCAGGCATTTTAGGGGAAGCCAAAACTTTAATTCTGGAACTAAACCTAAAAGCAGACATTATTTTTATTGGTTTACCAAACGCTGGCAAGTCTAGTCTTCTAAATACTCTTACAAATGCCAAGTCTAAGGTGGCTGCATATGCCTTTACTACCCTTAAACCGAAGCAAGGTGTGCTTAAAGAGACCGATATTATTCTTTTAGACCTTCCGGGGCTTATTGAAGGAACCAACGAGGGCAAAGGCCTTGGTAGCAGATTCGAGCTTCATACAAGATTCGCCCAAGTTGTAATGCACTTCATTTCTTTAGAATCTGAAGATATGGCAGCCGACTATAAAATGATCCGCAAAGAGCTGGAACAAATTGAAGCACGTTTAGCTACTCTTCCAGAAATTATTGTAGTTAGCAAAACCGATCTTCTCCTACCAGAAGAGGTTAAGGCCAAAGTAAAAGAATTCAAAAAGAAATTAAAACTAAAGACCGAGCCGTTGGCTATTTCTGTTTATGATTTTGATGCACTTAAGTCATTAAGCGAAGAAATTAAGAAGTTAATGCCTCAATTCTCGCAGCCAGGTCTGAATTAGTTCTGAAGTTTCGTCAATAAACTTCTTTTCTTTAATTGCATGTGGCATTCCTTTTATCTTGTTGTAGGTTGCTTTCGGATAAGCAACAGCTAAAGAGTCTGCATTAGAAACATCGCACATTAAGTCGTCATCGCCGTGAAAAATGAGCATTGGCACAATTAAATCTTTCAGTTTTTTGCTAATTTCTTGCCAATTAAAGAAGTTATTTTTAACAGCATAATTAAAAACAATATTCAATTTTAATAGATCTCTAACCGTGACTTCTTCTAGATAATTGCTAGATTCTGGTGCAATAACATCTTGGCTTAGTGCCAATGCCGAATTGCGTGCGCCCATTGCCCAAGATATCTTTGCTTGCTTTGCCAAACCATTAGTACTAAATTTTTCTGCCAAATCTAAGGTAAGATCTCTTTCAGATTTATTAACTTCTATAAAAGATTTAAGCTCATTCTTAAAAGTTGCCAATGAAATAGGCAGTTTATCTTTGCTGGCATTTTCAAATAATGAAAACTGCCCTAGAAAGATTCCTCCAACAATCGCTCCAATTACCCTTTGCGAATACTGTGCAAGATAGGCAAGCGCAACGGTGCTGCCCCAGCTGTATCCAAAGATAATCCACTTTTCTATCTTTAGTTTTTCACGTAGAGCTTCTACATCACTCAAAATCAAGTCTAGATTATTCTCTTTAACTTCACCTATAGGCAACGATTCTCCTGCTCCTCGTTGGTCAAACTGAATGAGCATATATTTACGAGGGTTAAACGGCGCTAGGTGGCTTGGCTTACTGCTGCTGGCTGGCCCTCCATGAAATGACACAATTGGAGTGCCTTTTAAATTGCCGTAAACCCAGTATTTTATTTTATGTAATCCTCTGTCTAGAAAGCCCTCTTGGCGTAATGGAAAGGTATGGTATTGCATACAAATATTTTAGCATTGTAAGGCGGAAACAAATGTTTCCGCCTAAATTATATTAAACCTCTAGATTAACATTCCTCCTTTTTTCTACCGAATTGTTAAGCATCTCTAAACAATGCATTACGTTTTCTATTCCCATTACTGGGTCTGTAATTGTCTGGCCTTCCTGCAACATTGCTTCTAACATTACTCCTCTTACAATCTGGTTGCCAGTGCCAATAATTTTTGCAGTTTGAGTAAGAGCACGCACTTGTCCTGGCACAGACTTTTTTCCATTATCTAGGCAATTTCCATGAGCTGCGTCTATTATTACCCTTTGCGGTAAACCAGCATTGCCCAATAACAGTGCCAAACTGGCAATAGAATCTTCATCGCAATTGGGGCCCATTTCTGTACCACGCAGAATTGCTACAGAATTGGCGTTGCCAGGTGTACGTCCAAAAATAGGTCTGCCAGTTACATCGGTAGTTAGCACTGCATTTGGGGCACTGGCAACTTTAAGTGCATTTACCAAAGTAGGCAAATGACCATTGGTAGGATTCTTTAAACCAACAGGCATTGGACTAGCAGAAGCAGCCCTGCGAGTATTTTGGTCTTCTATATTGCGCGCTCCAACCCAGTTGAATGACATTAAATCGCTCAGGAATGGAGATAAATTAGGATCTAACATTTCTGCAGACACAGGCAAACCCATTCCTAGCACGGAAGTGTACATATCTCGTACAGTAGCAATTCCTTTGGCAACATCCATGCTGCCATTCATGTCTGGGTCTACTAACATTCCTCCCCATCCTACTGCGGTTCTTGGTTTTTCTCCGTTAAGGCGCATTATCATTTGCAGATGCGGAAAATCTCCTTGAGCTTTTGCCAAAGTCTCTGCAAAGTCTAAAGTTTCATTTATATGACTTAAACCACAAGGACCAAGTACCACAGACAGCCTATTGTCTCTGCCAGTTAGAATTTCTATTAAATCTTCTTTGCCGCCTTCTACAACCATAGCTGTCTCTGGGTTTAAAGGAAACCTTTCGCGCATTTCTAACGGTGTGGGTAAACGCTGCGCGCGCTCTAAGAGCATTTCCGAACCATGCACTCTTGCTTCTCCCGTTAAATTTTCTTCTTGAATTATCATGTTGTCGTTTTCTAATAGATTAAAAGTAAAAAAATCCCGCCATGTGGCGGGATTATGTAAGTTAATTTCGTTTTGGCTAACGATAATAACTGCCCAGCCAGGTGAATGGTTTAAAATAAAAGCTCCAGAAATAAGTTGTAGATTGCACTTGCTGTTTCATTCGCCGCGAACTATTTACAAAAAATAAGATAATAAAAAACCCGCTTGCGCGGGTTTAATTTCTAAAAGGTGGTTAATCCCTTAGTTACTTCCCGCAATAGCTGGTTGTAAAAAAGAAATACCAATTGTTATTCAATACTGTTTTATTTATCACTTTTTTCATATTAGCACATGTTAAAATTAATCCGAATGAAAAGTCAGATAATTTTGTATTACAACTATACAGACATTGAAAATCCGGAACTGCTTAAACAACAGCAGGAAGAACTTTGTCGTAGCCTAAACCTAAAGGGCAGAATTATTATTGCCAAAGAAGGTATAAATGGCACACTCCAAGGAGATTTAGCCCAGACTTCTCAATATGTAAGAGCTTTTGCTAGCGATGAACGCTTTGCCAAAACTCACTTTAAATATAGCGACAGCGATATAGATGCCTTCCCTAAACTTTCTATTAAAGTGCGACCAGAAATTGTTAGTGGGCATTTAGGACCAGCAGATATTAACCCTACAAAAGTTACTGGTAAATATTTACAGCCAGAAGAATTGCACGAGTGGTTTAAAAGTGGCAAAGAGTTTTATATTGTAGACATGCGCAATAGTTACGAACACGAAGTTGGCTTTTTTAAAGATGCTATTTTGCCCCCTTTACATAACTTCCGCGACCTACCAAACGTCTTACCTCTTCTAGAAGACAAGAAACAAAAAACAATACTTACCGTGTGCACAGGCGGTGTTCGTTGTGAGAAAGCTTCTGGTTATTTGGTAAACAATGGTTTTAACGATGTCTACCAACTTTACGGTGGAATTGTTAGTTATATGGAAAAGTATCCTAACCAAGATTTCTTAGGAAAACTATATGTGTTCGATGGCCGCTTTACAATGGGCTTTAACCTAGATTCTCCGGAACACCAAGTTGTAAGCAACTGTTCAAGCTGTGGCAAAAAGAGCGATAACTATATAGATTGCTATAACATTCACTGCAAGGGTCATCGCCACATGATTCGCTGCCAAGATTGCTTGGCCGAAGGCAAAGGATACTGTAAAGACTGCGAAGCTAATGGCTTAGGATAATAAGTTGAAAGCCGGGTCGGGCTTCAAATTCAATTTAGTTCAGTGTTATTATTCTTTGCACAGTAACTGTGTGTGCTCCTTGGTCAACAATTACTGCTGTAAAACGAGGTTCACCAGGTTTCAATTTTGCATTTTTAGCGCTTAGTACTTTTATCCCAAAGCCAGTAACAAAATCGTGAAGAGTTTGTTTGGAAGGATCGAAATATGCAATCTTTGCAAGATCACACGCATCATCCCAGCTCATTATTTCGTCTTCGTACATTTATATTTGTCTCCTTAGTTTTTGATTGTAAGCCGACCCGGCTAATATTCGCTTTTTGCGAACACGTTATTTTACAGCACATAACCAATACTTCAAATATGGCATAGTTTTCCAAGCTTCTAACACTATAAGTAAACCCTAGAGTACAATATTCTATGAATATGCCTCCTTATGTCTCTATCATTTCCGGTGCCAATAGCGGAATTGGCTTAGAAATTGCCAAAGAGTTGGCAGTATTATTTGCGAAAGAAAAAACTAAATATACTCCAACTATTATTCTAGCCGTGCGTAACCTTGTAAAAGGAGAAGCAGCAGTGGCAGAGATTCTGGCAGAGAACCCAACTGTAAAGAATAAAGTTAATTTAGAGGCAGCCCACTTAGATCTTGCCGACTTAAACTCTGTATATAAGTTTGCAGATGCAATAAAAGCAAAATATAAAGAGATCGATTTGCTAATTAATAATGCAGGCGTAATGAATATTCCTTTTGCCAACACTGCTCAGGGCTATGAAATGCAGTTCGGAGTAAACTATCTAGCTCACTTCGCTTTAACTACTGCCCTCTTACGTAACATGGCCCCTGAAGGCAAAATTATTACAATGTCTAGTATGGTTGCCAGGAATGGCAAGATAAATTTCGCCTCTTTTCAAACAAGTAAAGACTATAGACCTAGAGTTGCTTATTCGCAATCTAAACTAGCAAATTTAGTTTTTGGATTAGAACTAGCGCGTAGATTAGAAAACCAAAAAAGTAGTGTGCAAAGCATTGTTGTTCACCCTGGGTTAACAAATACCAATTTATTTAATCATGGTAGAGGAAAAATGAGCTTTAGCACCAAGATGTTCTTGGAAACTTTTGCTATGCCAGTGCGCGGTGGAGCAGAATCTACTATCATGGCAATTACTAATCCTGAAGTAAATTCTGGAGATTTTCTTGGCCCGCAGTTCATGGCATTTGGCAAATCTGTAAAGATTAAACCATTTAGAAATGCTCTAAAAGCCGATCTTGGCAGACAACTGTGGCAGGAATCGGAAAGATTGGTTGAACTAGCACCAAAAGGTGAAGTTTTAGAAAACTAATGAATTTGAAATAATAGAGCCGTGGTTAACGGCTCTGACGATTTGGCACAATATAGAAAGTGTCTCCTACATAGTAAGCCCTTACATATATATCTACTGAAAGGTCTCGATTAACAGCATCTGGTAATGCTATGTTTAAACGATCTTTAAATCCTGCTAGAGTTTCACCAGACAATTGTTCTAAATCTGTTAGATCTTTAGCGTTGGAAAAACTGATTTCTAAACTCTTCATAAAACCTCCAAAAATTATCTACCCCACTTCTATAAGTAACAAGTAAACTGTCTGGAGATTCTACTATGAAGTATTAAAATTCTAAAGCACGCCGATTCTTTTCTACCCAAGCAATTTCGTCTTCTATTACGATAACTCTTTCTTTAGAAAAATTTCTTAACTCTTCATTCGGAGATTTAATGGCAAGGTTTTTACGCTGAACCAAGATTCTTTTTTGTTCACTTATTACTGCGGATATTAAACTTTGTGAATCTTTATAACCATAACATTCTGCCAGGAGCCTTATTCTTATTGCTTGCTTTGCAACAGTAATAGCACTACCTAGCTGTAGAAAAGTCCACAAGAAGTAGGCTAAATCTTCGACCCTATTCCCGGGGGCAACAGAATCGAAATCTATGAATCCTACAGGTTGGCTTTCATTAAAAATGGTATTCCAAGGTGCAATATCTTTATGACAGACCACTTCATTATTGTCGGCCAATTCACTTCCTGCCGTTGCATCATGAAATTCCTTTAGCATCTTCACAATTCTTACTAAAGCTTTGTCTGTAAATTGTCCTTCCACTCCAACTTCACCTGCAATAAAAGATAATATTTCTTTGCCATTTTCTACACCTAAAAATTTAGGCGAATATTTATAGTTCTTATCTTCTAAAAGTTTAAGGAGCTCATGTACATATTCAGAGTTTGGGTTTAGACTCCTGCTAACAGTATTCCCAATTTTAATAACCGATTCTGTAGACTGACCGCCTGTTAAGACTTCTCTACCGTAGTAAGTAATTATATCTTTAACAATTTCCTGCTCATCTTTAAAGGGAATCTTTGTTAATGCTTCTTGTAAAGGAATCCAGGCAATCTCTAGAATTTGTTCTTTTTCGGTTGCGGTTCTACTTACTTCTAGCTTTCTTTCGGAAATAGGCTCTGCCAAAAACCACTTAACGACTTTTACATGCAAAGCATCTTCGCCAGCAATTTTATAATCGAAAGTAATGTCTTTTAGGGGTTTGATAATTTGTAAATCGTTATACCCTGTTTCTTCTGCAACTTCTCTTAGTGCAGCCACTTCGGCAGTTTCATTGCCTTCAAGATGACCTTTAGGAGGAACCCAACCTTCACTACCATCTTCCCATTTACAATGTACTAATAGGACAGAAAGTTCCGAGCCAATGGCTTTTACAACATAACAGCCAGCACAAAGGTGATTAATAATATTATTTGCCAAAGTTATTACTCTTCCTAACCATTCTTAACATAGACTCCGAGTCTGTTAATTCAGAAATCTTATCTAGTTTTACCCACGCTAAATCTTTCGATTCCTCTGAAATGACAAAAGGCTCATCTTTGTCTGCATAGAACATAAAGCGAATATCGTAATGAAAATGCTCTGGCTCATCGCCTCTGGCAGGAATGGGGTGAATATCGATATCGAAAATTTCTGGGCTAACAGCTACTACAGACTTAAGACCAGATTCTTCATTAGCCTCGCGAGTAGCAACGTTAAGAGTGTCTGGGTCTCCATCGGAATGACCGCCAAGCTGCAACCACTTGTTTAATTTTGCATGATGGGTAAGCAGAGCGAATTCTCTATCCTTATCTATAATCCAGGCCGAGCCATTTACATGACCTGCCAGCTGCGTACGTTCAAAACAATCTTCGTGTGTTTCTACAAACTCTATTAATTGTAGGCGCATAGACTCTTCATTAGCATCGCTACCTTTGTAGGCTTTAAGTTTGGTAAGGATTGGTGTGCGATTGTTTTTCATTATTAATTATAACCGCACTTTCTGAAATATTCCTGATGGAAAGAGCCGAAGTAAGAATATAAATGTCTAAAAAGCTTTTCTGCGACGATACATTACAACACCATAACCTGTAGCACCAAGAACAACTGCACCAACAATAAATGGAATTACAGAAATTGTTGCATAATCTGTACCAGATGTTTGAACAACATTACTTACAGGATTATTTGCCTTTGGAGTAGCAGTTGCTCCTGAAGTAGTTGGGCTTGTTGAAGGCATAGGACTTGGCGTTTCTCCAAAAGGTGTGGCTGTAGGTTCTGGTGTTGCAGTTTCATTCGCTACGGCAACAGGGTTTGCAGTTACCCTTGTAGTTGGTGTAGCTGTTGCTCCTGTAGACGAAGGGGTAATAGTAGGTTCAGCGCTTGGTTCTGGTGTAGGCGTTACAGTTGGGGTTGGAGTAGGTGTTGGGGTCGGGGTAGGAGTTGGCGTTGGTGTAGGAGTTGGCGTTGGGGTAGGTGTAACCTCTGGAGTAGGAGTCGGGCTAGGAGTTGGGGTAGGCGTTACTTCTGGTGTCGGTGTTGGGCTAGGTGTTGGAGTTGGTGTCGGTGTCGGTGTCGGGGTTGGTGTTGGTGTCGGGGTTGGGCTAGGTGTTGGGGTTGGGCTAGGTGTAGGTGTAGGGCTTGGGGTTGGGGTAGGATCTGGTTCTGTATTCATAACAACAGAAAAAGATTTGCCATTAGAGTTTGCCACATTAATATTAAGAATAGTTGTCGGAGACATCTGCGCAACACTTACACCACTATCTGCACTGGCAGTACTTGTAGAAACTTTATTAATCTCAACTTGAATAGTACCAGTATTTAAATGAGTAGGATCTGCAACCGATACTTCAAAAGTGCCATTGTTTTCCTTAACCATAACAGAAGATTTTTTATCTGCAGTTATAAAACTATCAACAGTAGTAGATGAATCTGTCCAGAAGTTGGCAGCAGTAATGTCGAGTGTATTTTCTCGCACTGCTTGTGCCGAAGCTGTATTTGTTAACACACTAATATTTGGGGAACTTGAATAAGATTGTGTTTCTGCAAGATTTTTATTTGGCAACAAGACATATGAATATGAAGCATTGGTTGGACTAGAACCATGGTCAAACCATAAGTTCAAAAAATTACGTGTATAGGAAGTACCGCTGCCACCCGAGTTAATACTACTCCAGGTATTGGTACGTCCTTCTCTAAGTGCATTAATAGTTTGAGCTTGAGGGAAATAATAACCACCAGTGCCGTCTAAATAAATATAATTTGGATTAACCAAAGTACTACTCCAACCAAGAGAAGTAGATTGGTTAGAACCATCTACATTTACCTGATTATTTCCAGAACTATTTAGTTTACGATTATCAATAACAGTTTCAATATCTCTTCCATCTGTACTAGTAATGCCTTGTCCTAAGGCAACAATTTCATCGTCGAACATAAAATACGATTTCTTTGCTGCAAGAGTTTCAGAATTTGCACCACGTAAATCGTAACCAAATGCACTATAAGTATTATCTAATGTTGTACCTCCGGCCCAGTCTGTGCGACCGAATTCATTACTATCGCTACAGTCTGTTGCTCTACTAACAGTATCTATAGTTGTGCCAGGAATTCTATAAGAATTAACTGTTGGCCAGAAATTATCATTAAATTGATCTAATTCGGATCCATAAACAAACAACGCTCCATTATTCTGGTTCCAACCTTTAAGATTTTCATTGTTTTCACACTCAAAATTATATGTTCTTGTGGAATACATAGATAGAACAGCACTCCAGCCAGCACTGTTATGAACTGCACGGTCCATATTATAGAAATTCTTGCTATTTATTTGTTCACCTCTAGAGGCAACGCCACTATCTGCCAAGTAAGCCTTCATAGAAGTAATAACATCTAGTGGCTGATCTTCGTAAAAGTTGTAGGGGTTTGCCTGAAGATAATACTTAATCATAGATTTATAGTAATTTGCATTTATTGAAGGTGCGAAGGTAGATAATCTTGTAATTGCACCAATTACCAAAGAGCCAACACTATTATCTGTAGATTGAGATCTAGAAATTTCTCTGCCACGCACTGCATCGGGCATTAAACCTTTGTAAAGCAGAGGTTCATAACTATCGGTAATTGTAGAATATAGTCGGTTTTTACTATCGCTTGCCAGATCGAACGCTGTGCCATTTAGCAACTTTGCTATGTCTACCGCAGATACCAAGAAGTTATAGCCATAACCGCCGGTATAAGGGTGAGCAGTGTGCTGAATAAATGAACCATCATCGTAAAAGCCATCTTGTGTATCTACCAAAGCTAAAGATTCTGCTAAACCATTCTTGCCATAATTAACCAAGTCGCTGTCTCTAATAATTGCACCTCTTACAGAGGCAACTTCCGAACGCCATACTCTATTTGTACCTATATAAATATAATTTTGGTTAGTTACAGAAGCGTAAGGAGAATAGCCAAAAGGTGATGGAGAATAATAACCAATTGCATTACTATAGTTACTTTTCTGAGTTGCTGTAAGTTCACTCTCTAATAAGACTACAATATCAACCAAATGCCTAGGGGTTCCAATTTCCCAGTCATACCAGTTATCGTATTCTCCTATTGTTGGGCTATATCTATTTGCATACATCCAATCTAAAGCAGAGGTAATATCTGAAGCCAAAGTGCCATTGTTATATAAACTTCCACCTGGTGTTTTGTAAGCTTGTGCCATCCGTCGAAGCCTAGAGAAGGAATTGGTTACATGAGACGATACAGTTGTACTAGCTAAATCACTCCATAAATATGTACGTCCACCAGTTTTATCCATACTGGTCCAATAACTATTGGCATTGCTATTGTTATCTGCAATTTCTGCTGCCACATCGCTATCTGCGCCATTAAAACTATTGCCAATAGTTAAATCTGCCCAAGTAGAGCGCAGGCTAGTAAAGGCCGAATCTGGAGTTGGAGTAAATGTATTAACCTGGAAATCATCTAAACTAAAACTTACAGGAGTGTTTGAAGTAGCTGTTGGTAAAAATGCATTTAAGCCAATAGTTCCAGTTGTCTGCAATGTAGCCTCTGTATCTGAAACAATAATTTGCCATTCAGATGGTTCCGGCTGATTAATGCTCCATACTTTCATTTTTAAAACTGTAGGATTAGTTTTACTAACACTTACCCTTAAGTTCATTGTTAACTCGGCAGCATGCTTAAAATCGCGAATAACTACAGGAGCACCTACAGCAACATCGCTGCCACTAATATTTTTTAATACAGAAAGTTTAATATCTGAAGTAGTCATTAAACTAGCCTGCAATTTATAAAAGTCTCCTCCTGCCTGCCTTCTGGCAATAATACTTACAGCCTGATCTGCACCCACTGCTGTTTTATCTGTGCTAAATTTTAAAATTCCATCGACATCTGCGCCAGATGCACTAGCAAGATCTAGCTGATGATTAGTATTTGTGGCAGAAGTTGTAATTTTACCGGTTGAGCCATTGGCAGAGAAAGTTGAAGCAGTACCAGAAATTACAGTATATGCTCCTCCTGCATCTGCAGTACCAAAGCCATTTGAAGTACTTCTAGTAAATTGATCGCTTACAACTGTAGAACCCCCGCTAGCAGGAAACGATGGAGGTGTATATGTAGATAAGAAGTTGCCACTGTAATTGTCTACAGTAAACACTGTAGGGGCGTTTGAAGCAGTACCACTTATTGATGCTCTATAACCAAGCGCGCCTTCATCCTGAAGTACTGTAGATTGATCGGATACTGAATATTGCCAATTGGCAGGCTCGGCTTTACCATCTTGCCAAACTTTCATTTTAATAAAGGTAGGGTTTATTCCAGAAACCTCTGTTCTAGCCCAATAGTAAGTATTGGTTGCATAGTTTAAACCAACAACTGTATAGGCATTTGCCAAAGTTGTCTCGGTGCCGTTTATATAACGAGATCCTGCCAATACAAATTGATTAGAAGAGTTGATTTGAAATTTTCCTGCATAGAAGTTTGCACTATTTACTTGTCTACCAACAAGCGAGAAAAATTGTCCGCTGCCAGTAGGATTATTATTAGTTTGAAACCTTATTTTTGTGTCGCTATCTCTTGTGCGAACATTATTTAGAATTGCCACCCTGCTTGAACCTGCGGTTGGGATATTAAGAGTAGCGTTGCCAGAGCTTAAAGAAACGTTAAAGTCGGATGCGGTGCCAGTTAAAGTATATGCCCCTCCTGTATCTGCACTTCCCATACCAGAAGTAACATTGCGACCAAATGCATCTGCTACACTGCTTGCGGCCGAAGTCGGTAACGTACCAATAGATTTTGCAGAATAGTCGTCTGCACTAAACACCACAGGAGCATTTGTTGCAGAGCCACTAAGCAGCGACCTTAAACCAACATAGCCGCTTGTTTGCAATGTAGATTCTGTATCTGTAGTAACAGCCTGCCAGTTATATGGTTCTTGACTACCGTCTGCCCAAACACTAATTTTCAAAACTGTAGGATTAATTCCCACAAACTGAGCTCGAACTTGATAATAAGAATCTGCAACATGAGTTATCCCAGAAAGAGAAACTGCAGAACCCAGGGTAGTCTCTGTACCTGCAACTGTTTTACCATGTTCTAAAGATACTCCGGCACTAGAAGAAAACCTTACTCTCTGCCAGTAATAATTATTGGCTGCAGTTGCTCTAGAAATAAGGTAGAAATATTGACCCCCACCAGTTGCCAATTTACTAGACTTAAACTTTGCAGTAATATCTGTGTCTCGTTGATTAAGACCAGCTAATGTAACAAGCCTAGAGTTGCCCGCGGCAGCGTTATTTAGGGTACCAATACCACTGGCAACATTATAATCACTGCCTGCTCCTCCGGATGTTGTCCAAGCTCCACCACTATCTGCTGTTCCCCAACTAGAGCTAGATGTGCGTGTAAATGTATCTGCGGCGTATGTTGTTTGTGCCGAAACTATTAGCAAATTACTTGCCAGTAAAGCAAGAATGGGCATTAGAGTGAGTAATGCAAGAACAACAGAAACTGCTGTTCTTTTAAACAGTTTTATTTTGGGCATGAATTCATTTAACTGATACTTAAGTTTAGGGGAATATTACTCTGGAGTAAAGGAGACACTGTGTAAAATCTGAGCCTAAAAGCTATAGAAACAACATCTAGCTATGGCATGAGTATTATTTATTGAGGTTTGCATAGAGGTCATGTTTTAGAGGTCATGTTTTATTATCCAGGAACGTCCCGCAGCGAGTCTTCGAGCGAGGACTAGTGAATGGGTAATAAAACATGACCTCACTGGGAATCGAACCCAGATTGCCGGGATGAAAACCCGGTGTCCTAACCGTTAGACGATGAGGCCGCTTAACACTAGCGGCAAAGACACTAACGAACCTGCGCTATTATAGCAAATACTTTAAGGAACACTAACTTTAACTAAAATTGAGAAAGTGGACCGTGAATGAGGATAAAATTACACAGAGAAAATTTCGCTAATATTCACAACCTTATTCTGCTCACCTTGGTAATCAATTATTAAATCTACCTGATACTGGCCGCGCTCTAGGTCTGCATCTACCGAAGTATCTTCAATAGTTTTTGTGTTTAGTTTTGTCTGCACAAAGACAATTTCGTCGTTATCTACTTTTCGAATTCTCCAGGAAATATTCCACACTGCATTCGGGTCGGTGCCAAATATAACATCGTCTATTCTGGGCACAGCCTTAAAACGATATATAAACGAGCTGCCATTGTCTACCAGTGCTTCCTTAGAAATAACTGCGGTAATATTTAAATCGGCTTTAGCAATTGGGCTAGAGACGTTGGCATAGTTTAAGTAAATCGCTCCACCAGCGCCTAAAACCATTACCAATGTCATCATCACAGCAAGTAAGGGTTTACCCAAGAAACCAGTGTGAGGCACTACATAGCGTGAATCTGCACGCATTTTAACCGCCATTGCCACTGCAAAGAAAATTATAAACATTAAAAAGCCAACTATGTAGATAGTATTGCCACTGCCAAAAAATGCAGTAACTGGCGAATTGGTATCTAAAAAATTGGACATAATTTATGTTAGCATTTCGATTTAGATTGTTGGAGTTGCGTGTAATGTTTGACCTTGACCAGTTGCAGAAGGAATCTGACTAGAAGGCTGCCCTGGCACCATTGCAACTGGTGCAACTAATTGAGTAGCGACCTGTGGAGCTGCCACAGGAATATTATTTTCCATTGGAGCCATGGGTTGTGGTCCTACTTTTTGCTCTACTGTCGCTGCTTGTAACACAGGAGAAGGTGGCGCAACTGGAGTAGCTGCATCTGCAACAATTCCTGCAGGAATTGGAGCAGCCGAAATACTTTGCACTGGCGCAGAACTAATAGTTGGTGAACTAGCAGCAGCTGCTGCTGTGGCTGCGTCTGCTGCAGTTTTCTCCATTGCCAAAATTTCTGTAATATTTGTAGTAATAAGATTGTGCTCGTTCTTGCTGGCAATAACTTTAATAGCCACATGGTCGCTACCAGCAAAGAAAATTCCTTCTCCAATGCCGGCTGCCAGAATATAGCGTTTTTCTCCTTCTGTTAAATAGAATACTTCTTTAAGCTTATCTACCGCCACAGGATTTTGCTTTAATAGCACCTGTAGTGCAGAGTTATTTACAATTGCTTTACCATAATCGCTCTTTAAGAAGTCGTCTACATCTTGTGTAATAGTTGTTAAACCAAGGCCATATTTGCGAGCACGTTTTGCCAAAGCAAATAAGAATTGAGCCGATTCCTGATGCTGCATCATCCACCATGCTTCGTCTACAATAAGTAGCCTCTTGCGCTTTTCTTTGCGAACTTTTGTCCAGATGTAATCTAACATAATGTACATGGCAATTGGGCGGAGCTCTTCCGAAAGATCGCGAATGCTAAAACAAGTAAATGTATTGGTTAAACTTACATTTGTCTGTTGATTAAACACACCGGCTGCACTTCCTTGTACATATTTTTCTAATCTTGCCGCCATGCTCTGAGATTGTGGTTCGGCCATTGCCCGAAGTATCTTGTATAAATCTTCTAAAAGCGGTGGTTTATTTATATGAGTGCTTGGATCTGGAGTAATTCCCTTTTCTGTATATGTAAGTACTAACGCTCTGTCTAAAATTGCGTCTTCTTCGGCAGATAAGTTTCCACCAAGCATAATTCTAAATAATCCGTGTAAAGAAAGAATCTTTGTACGCAGCTCGTCTTCTTCGGCATTCATTAATCCTGCTAACTCAAAAGGATTTAGCTTATGAGCTCCGTCTTGCGAGAAAGAAATATATTCTCCTCCAATTGCAGCAGTAAGCTTTTCGTATTCTTTTTCTGGGTCTACAATAATAACTTCAATTCCAAACATTAAACTGCGTACTGCTTCAAGCTTTATCATGTAACTTTTACCAGCACCAGACATCGCAAAAACTACCATATTGGCGTTGGCTAGTTGGAATCTGTCGAAGATAACTAAACTTCTGTTGTGCTTATTTATTCCGTAAAGCACTCCTTCTGTCATTGTAAGTTCAGAACTTACAAAAGGAAAAGTAGTGGCAATAGAAGTAGTATCCATATTGCGAGAGAAGTTAATCTTGTCTAAACCTACTGGCACACTGCTTTGCAGACCTTGCTCTTGTTGCAAACTGGCAACCTTAATAACCATTCCCATGGTGGCCATTGTAGATTCTAAGTTTTTGGAAACTTTATCTAACTCGTCTATTGTGTCTGCACGAATGGTTAGGTAAATAGCAAAGTGGAAGAACTTTTCTGTACCACTAGCAATTTGATTTTGTAATTCTAGGGCATCTTGCAAAGCAACTTTTATTGATGGGTCTGGCAGTCTACCAGCATCTACAGCTATGTTTAAGGTTGCCTGCAGTTCTCCAATTTTACGCTCTAAGCGGCGCATAATAAGTATAGAATCTACAGGATAATAGAAAGTAGAAATATCTACAGGTTTTTCAAAATTGATTAACGGAGAAAGCCAATTAGCACCTACAAACCTTGGGTAACCTGTGGCAAAAAAAGTACGGAAGTACTTGGTACCAATTAGAATATGATTAAAATCTACCTCAATTGCCGAAGGCGCAATAATATCTTTAACGCTTACTACTCCAGAAGCAAAATCATTTACTGCATTCTGCTCTGCGGTGCTGTTTGCTGGTGTGGTTACACCATTTACTGGCGAACCAGATACTGCAGCTGCAGTTTTAGGTTTAGGTTTTAAAAAGTCGAATGCGCCCATGTCTTACTAATATAGCTATTTAAATTCGTTAGCACCAATTACATCGTCTACTACAGAACCTCTTAATGGTGCCACCATACTGCTAGTAAATTCGCCATCTTCTATTTCTACTCGCTTTACATCTACTTTGTCTGGGTCATAAATATCGTAGTACAACTGAATAAGCTCTTCTGTCTGCAATGGTCTTAACTTTAAACCCATATTGGCAAACTGCTTAATCATAAAATCTTTCTTGGGGTTTAAAAATTCATGGGCACGTTCTAAATTCTTGTAAACATCTACCTGCTGGCCTTTACCCATAATTAGATCGGTTACAGAAGGAGTGCTTTTTGGCAATATAAATGTAGTGCTTACAACAATTAAGAAGCGTTTATTAAGAATATCTGTTTTTACTGTAAGGTTCTGAATAAACCTCATGTATATTTCCATTTGTTTGCGCAAAGCAACAGAAGTAGACTTATCTCTCTGAGAGACAAGTTTTTCAAGATAGTCGTTCATATCTGTACGCTCGGTACGAATAACAATCTGCACTTTAAAGTCTAGGGCGTTTAGTAAAGAAGAGAAAGCCAATATTCTTACGTCTTGTTCTTCTGGTGCCAGAAGCTCGAAGTTTAAAGAGCTAGATTCTAGGACCATCGAAAGATTGCCGTTTTTAAGCAAGACAAGATCTTCGCGAATATCTTCAATATCTAAATGAGATTGTGTGCTGGGCAGATTAGAAGCCATATTAGAACATTAGGTAACTGCTTTTAAACTAAGTGTAGGAACTACTTCTCCTTTTAAGTCTAAAGCAAAACTAGGGAAAGTATATTGAGGGTGCGAAACAGTAATAAGGAATCTGCCATCGGGGGCTGTCTCTCTAAAGTTGAATTCTCCTCTTACGTTTGTAGAAGTTGAAGCCACAGTTGCACCTTCAAAAGTTATAATTGAAACTTTGGCATTTGGCACCGCAATAGAATTGGTATTTATTACAATTCCAGACACAATATTTATCTGTAAGTTTGGTAAAGATTGCAAACCAGGGTTAGGGTCTTGCACAGTAGATCTTGCAGGAGCGACATAATTACTATTAATGTTTCCTGCTTTATCTTGAAAGTAAGTTTCTAGCCTTTGTACTTTGTCTCCGGACAAAGGGTCGTCTAGCAAAATGTCTCCTTCTAGGTCTTGACCTGGAGCAGGATTATAAGAATTTACAGCAGGCACAACAAAAGGTAGTGGCATTTTTTTCTGCATTGCAGATATAGGTTTAGCAGCTTTTGGTGTAGCATATGTACGCGCCAAAACTTTTGGTATGTTATCTGTTTTTCTGTAGATCTTACGCTGAGAATTGAACAAACTAGCCACAAAATTGCCAAGCCACACAGCAAATGGTTGCCCATTAATAGTAAAGAAAGCCAAGCCCATGGCAACTAGTACCACGGCAATAATAATTGGAATAGTAACAACTTCTGGTAGGCCAGAAGTATAAAGAATAAGACAACCTATGCCAGAGATAGCCAGGTAAGCAAACTGTCGGACCGTAAGGCTACCAAACAGCTTGAACTCGATGTCCATTATATTTTGTGGAACAGCATGCTTGTCCACGGGCAGTTAAATTTTCTTAAAGAATTAACTTATAGCTTGATTACCTTGTACTCTGTTGTACCTTTAGGCAAATTTACAGTAACAGTATCTCCTTGAGTTTTGCCGTGTAAGGCTCTTCCAAGAGGAGATTCTACAGAGATCATTCCTTGCATTGGATTAGCTTCAGACTTTCCTACAATATTAATCTTCATAGATTTAGCAGCGCCAACTTCTTGTACTTCTACAGAGTCGCCCATACCAATAACATGAGAATTTGTATCTGTAGCAACAATTTCAGAGCTAGCTAACATATTCTCTAGCTGTTCAATCTTGCTTTCGTTAAGATCCTTTTCTTCTAATGCAGTTTTATATGCTGCGTTTTCTGAAAGGTCGCCTTGTTCGGTAGCCTGTTGTAGTTTATTTGCAATGTCCTCACGGATACGGATCTTACGATCGTCTAGTTCTTCCTGGATTTTCTTGAAGCCAGTCTTTGTGAGCTTAGTTTTCTTCGATTCAGCCTTTGCCATTAGTTGGAAACAAATTTGATATTAAATCTAAACAGATTATACACTTCCGCCGAGTAAAACAGTGAGCCTTCCTGTGTTTTGCGCACATTACCAATAGATCCGCCTTGCGTAACAACTGTAGAACTATCTATTTGTTTAGTTGGAAAACTAGCTTGCCAATCGTATCGTAGCAGTAGACCCGAAGCCGCCCCAAAGGAAGCATCGTATTTTGTGGTAGATAAACTTCTGTTTAAGCCTACGCTAAATTCTGAATTACTTTCTGTGTTGGCAATTACACAGCGTGAACCTCCAATAGCAGATGTCTGTGTTTTTGCACTATCTAGATTTGTAGTAATTTCTCCTATAGTTACAGGAAGACAAACCGCTGCAAATTTTGTTCCCAATGTATTTGCGGTGTTTATTGTCATGTCGTAATGATCGCTAGTACCTTCTTGATCTACTTTAATATTAAGATCTACTCCTGGGTTTAATAAGTAGTTATCTGTTTCTGGGTTATACAAACTAACATTAAAGTCTGGGGCTGCAACTGGCAGTTTTAGTAAAGCAGTTTGGTTTACGTCGGTAGTAATTCCACCCTCTTTAATTAAATTTAATAAAGTTCTTGTCTGGTTGGCATAAGTTTGGTTTGGGGTAGATAGTAATCTGGTAAGCATAATGCCGTACAAATTGGACATTAATAAATTACGCGATTGTAAAGATTGTTTTTGCAAACTATTAAGATTTTGCAGATAGTTGCTAGCGTTAAATGTTTCGCCATTAATTTCTACTTCGCCATAGTTATCTAGCAAACTTCTTAAACTGGTAGAGTTCCACATCCAGGTATAGTCTACTTCTGTGCCAAACGCCTTCGCAAAAGCTTTATTTGCTAAACTTTCCACGGTGTCTTTATTTAAAACTAATCTTGCCAATTCTGGGTAAGAAGCAGTATTAATATCTGCCACTCTATAACCAGTTAATGCTGGGAAAGTATTTACAGTATTAATTTCCTGTTTTTCGGAAGCAGAAAGTGGCAAACTTTTTAAATCTAAATTCTGCACTGGTTGCAAGCGAATATCCTTAAGAATTCCATTCTGATATTTAAGCAATCCTAAAGCCACAACCTCACCACCAGAGAAAGTCTGACGTAGATGATCTGTAAACACAATTCCAACTACTGTTTCTTCAGAATTATTTAATTCATAAAGTTTAAGTGCTTGTTCTGTAACTGCAAGTTTATCTTTAAACTCGTCTCCTGCAAGTTGTTTGTTAGTAAAATAACTGCTTAGGAATTCTGGCAAAGTAGCAAATGTAATCTGACTATTTACTTGTTGGTAATCTTGATAAGACCTTTCTGCAAGCTCGAAGTTACGAATTGGCTCGCTGGCATTGGTTGCTGGTGTACTATTGCTAGCAACATCTAACGCCAAAATAGAAGCATTCGTTGGCCTATAAATAATGCTTGGGGTAGTAACGGTATTTATTTCTTCTAAATCTGTTTGAGCAGTTGCATAAAGTCTATAGGCAGAGGTTAAGAATTCATAGCTTTGAGTTAAACCAAGCAATTGCTGCTGCAACGGAACCTGGCCGGCAATGGTAAAGACAGGGGTTAAAGTTTCTAGTGTAGATTGTGCAGAGGTTAAAGCTGCTTCAGATGTACGCGAACTTGTCTCTAAGTCTGCCCAATTTTCGCTCTGTAGGCTGTTTATACTGGCTCTAAAGCTATTATCGAATGTAAACGCGTCTCTGGCTAAAGTAATGACCGGGGCAAGCACAGTAAAGAATAATCCAAAGAAAATTAACAACAAAATACTGTACACCGCAAACTCGGCCAATGTAATCTTTTTTAAGAAATCGAACCCTGCAAATAGTTTGTCCCAACCTCTAAAGAAACCCTTGCGGAATCTTTTGGTAGGAGTAAGTTTTCGCTGTTTATTTTCTAAAGCATCTACAGATTTAGCAATACGTACACTATCAGATTGTAAGTTTGGTGTTGGTCTGCGCTCTTCTATTAGTGGTTGTTTTAATTCTCCGCTAATTTTCAGCTGAGTTCTAAGACCTGCAATTACCTGCAATAACGCAGTGTTAAAAGGAATTTTTGGTCTCCAACCTATCTCTTCAAAATGGGCTGCTGGTCTATGCACTTTTAAGCCAATTTGTGGTTTTATTACTTCGTCTATAAATTTTATAATTCCAGATTCTGGCACCAAGTCCTTAATGCGATAAGCAAGGCTTAACTCTGTAACTTGTTCTGGGTAGGCTAAGGTATATATTTGTTTTGGCAAATCCTTTGTAAACATGGCTTTTAACACTCCATACACTGCGTCTAAGACATGAATGTAGAAGCTACCTTCTAGACCATCGCCTTCAATATATAAATCTTGGCGCTTAATTGCTGCAGTAATAAGCTTGTAAAGCATATCGTCTTTGTCTAAAGGAACGCCTTCTCCAATAACTTCACCCAAGCGCAGAACTTTAGCAGAAAGATTCTTCTGAGCCTGATACTCTAGAACCAAATTCTCTGCATAGCGGTTAAATTCTGCCAGGGTATATTTCGCAGATGCTGCCTCGTTTAAGAGCTGCTTTGTTTGTTTTCCTAGAGTTACACGCGTGGCCCCAACAGAGTTGGTAAACACAAACAGAGAGCCAAAATCTACTGCCAGATTTAAAATCTGGTTTAAGTAAGAAGACCATTGCAAGAACTGTTGAGTTCCAACTTCTTGTTCGTCTATGTCGTAACGGTGGTTAAGATAGAAAACATAATCTAGACGGCGCACCTCGTCTAACAATTTGGTAACTCCTATGAAGTCTATAATTGCTATGTTTGGTAAGCCCCTAAAAATCTCTACATCAGATTGCTGTGTGGCATTTCCTACAATAATTACAAAGCCATTCTGCGCTACCAAAGTCTTTGCCAGCTCTAAGCCAAACCTGTCTAGGCCGTTTACAATTAACGCTGTAGGAAGCGCTGCTGTAAACTTTATCTTGCTGCCGAAGGCATCGTTCATTTAAGTAACTCTTAGTGGTTGTAAAAATAAGAATGCTTCTACTGTAATGTCATAACCTGTTAGCTTGCGCCTGTCTGCTTCGTCTTGTGGCAACAAACTAATTTCTAGTGGTTCGTAACCTGCTTTTTCTAGTTTAAGCTTATGCACCGAAGAATTGTCTAAAGGCAGAGATTGAATTGGAGCCTTGCCAATTGAGTTATTGTCTAAAGTAACTAGCACATCTTCTTGGCCCATTGTTACATTTAGCCTGGTTAAATCTTGATTAGCGTAATTTTTAAAGGCAGTAATAATGTGACCTTCACTAAACTCCTGGTTTGGCCCTAGTTCATATGCTATTACTGTGTCTACATCCGAAGAAAAGTTAACAAGGCGTTCAAATTGAATATAGTTTTTGGCATTATCGCTGCGGCGCACAAGCTTTACTAAGCGTTGGCCCGGAGTAATGTCTTCTACCAAGAACGGCGAGCCTTCTGGGCCAACGCTTCCTTTAGATTCTCCGTCTACGTAAATTTCAAGCTCACCAGCTAAAGAAGTAATTTGCAACCTAGCAAACTTTACAGGAGCTTCTAGCCCCACAAGTTTGTACCAATCTAGCCCAATACTTTTCCAAGGCGACCAAACTGCGCACCCCAGTAATGCGATGATAATAATTGTAATTGTTAATAATTTTTTCCACATAACGTCTAGAGGTATATTCCTCCTACCCTAAATGTTAAGTAAATTCAGTCCGAAAAGCTAGTAAGAAATAGCTACTATCAAAAAAGATCTCCTTTACAGGAGATCTTTCGTAGTTATTTTGGAAAGCAGATTAACGCTTAGAGAACTGAGGCTTCTTTCTTGCCTTTGGTTGACCAGTTTTCTTACGTTCTACCATTCTGTCGTCTCTGGTTAACAGTTTTTCCTTCTTTAAAGGAGACTTGTTAGCTTCTTCTTCTTTAACCAATGAACGAGCTAGGGCTAGCATTACTGCTCCTGCCTGACCAGTTACTCCGCCACCTACTACTTTTGCAGTAAAATGAAAGTTATTGGTTAAACCTAATAGTGTTAAAGGTTGCATAATTTCCTGTTGCTGAGAAGCAATGGGAAAATATTTCTCTAAATCTTTGCCGTTTACAGTGCTTTGTGCTTTTCCACGGTATAACCTTAAGGCTGCCGAGGATGTCTTTCTTCTACCTACTGCGTACTTATATTCCATCTCTTTATAAAGTAATTAATTTAGGCTGCTGAGCATCATGCTTGTGCTGTGCAGTTTTGTAAACTAACATATTTGCCAAATAAACATCTCTTAACTTGTTCTTTGGTAACATTCTAGATACAGAAAGCTTTAGTAATTCGTCTGGTCTATTCTCTAAGATTTCTCCTAAAGATTTAGATTTTAAACCACCTTGCCAACCACTGTAACGGTAATAACGTTTCTTAATAAGTCTAGTATGAAACACAGATACAGCTGCGGCATTAATTACAACCACCTTACGGTTAGGAGCAATATAGTCTACACGGTCTACCATATCCTTGCCCATTAATAATTGAGCAAGTTTAGATGAAAGAATACCAATACGAACATTAGTGGCGTCTACTAAGAACCACTGTTCGCTATTGTCTTTTAATTTGTAGTTAGTTAACTTCTGCATTATATTTACTCGGTTTTCTTTGATTTAGCCTTTGTAGCAGCTTTTGGTTTCTTTGCTTTAGGTGCCTCTAACTTTAGAGAATATTTCTCTGAAGTAAGTCTTACCATTTCTGCACGATCTCCACGTCTGGCACCAAGTTTCACAACGAATACCTTAGATTCAGGCTGACTAGATTGTATCACGGCTTTTAACATCTTCGATTTTGCCAAAGTTGTTGTAACAAAGCCATGAGCTTCGTAACTACTAAACAAGTTGTTCATTAACGACTTGCGGTGAGCTGTTGAGCGATTTAAATTCTTAAACTTGGTACTGTGATTCATAACTTCTTCTTAATCGTTAACAACTAGTCCTTGTTCCTGCATAACTGCAATTAGTTCGTCTACAGACTTCTGGCCCATACCTTTAAGCTCTAATAAATCCTGTTTTGTCTTTCCAGACAATAAGGCTAAATCGGAAACTCCGGCATTTACCAATGAGTTACGTAAACGAGTGGAAAGTTTTAAATTCTTTACAAATACACCAACAGTTTCTGTTGCAGCTGCTTCTGGAGCTTCTGTAACTTCTTCTGCGTTATAATCTCCGTTGGCCAAAACCTGTAGTCTAGATGCTAGGTCTACATTAATGTTCATAGCTTCTGCCAATGCTTCTGCAGGTGTAACTACTCCGTTGGTAGTAATTGTCATTACTACTTCTTCGAAGTCGGTACGGTGACCTACACGTACATTTGCAATCTTAACTTCTACGTTCTCTACAGGAGAAAATGCTCCGTCTAGAGGAATAAGACCAATTTCTTCTCTTTTTGAAGAGTCTGCAGCTTTAAAGCCAACACCCTTTTCGATAGTAAGCTCTGCTTCAAACTTTGAACCGTCGCTAATAGTAGAAATGACGTAGTCTTTGTTAATAACTTCAAAAGCTGGGTTGGTTTCAATATCTCCTGCCTTAACTTCTACAACTTCACCTTTTGGTGCTTTTACAGAAACTGTAGCTTTAATTGGTTCGTCTGAATAACAACGTACAGCAACACCCTTTAATTTAAGGGTTAGTTTTAATAAATCGTCTTGTAATCCTGCAAGAGTAGAATATTCATGAGATACACCGGCAATTTTAATTGCGGTAATAGCTCCACCTTCTAAAGATGATAATAAAATTCTACGGATAGGATTTGAAATAGTATTGGCGTAACCTTTTGGTAACGGTCCAACTTCAAATACTCCGGTATTGTCAGTTTCAGAAACTTTTTGGATTTTTAATTGCTTCAAATCGAGCATGTTCGTATTTCTGTAAGAAAAATTAAGTACTATCTAGAATAGAATTCAATAATTAAACGCTCGTTAATGGCCTGATCTAACTGATCGCGAGAAGGAATCTTCTCTACCTTGGCAGTCATACCTTTAACATCAATCCACGCAGGCACTTTATACTCTTCAAGTTCCTTGTAAATAACCTTACCCATTGCATTGTCTGCTATTTTGGAATCGAGTTCAATCTCGTCTCCTACAGCAACCTGGTAAGAAGGAATATCTACTAGTTTACCGTTTACTTTTACGTGACCATGAGCAACAAACTGTCTGCTCTGCATTCTAGTCTTTGAAAAACCACTGCGGAACACAACATTGTCTAATCTGGCTTCTAATAATTGCATTAAGCGAGTTCCAGAGTTACCCTCTGCCTTTAAAGCCTGAGTAACAATCTTACTAAACTGACGCTCTAGCACACCGTAAATTCTCTTTACTTTCTGCTTCTCACGAATCTGCACTGCGTATTCAGAAGATCTGCCCCTAGACATAGGATGCTGACCAGGATTTCCTGCTCTTTTCTGATACTTATTAGTACCGAATAGTGGGAAATTTTCCCTTCTCTCTAACTTTCTTTTTGGTCCTGTATACCTTGCCATTACTTTATTAGCTTACTTACAATTATTAATTATCTACTTTTTAGGTGTCTTCCTTGGGGTTGGGCCACCATGAGGAAGAGGAGTCTTATCTGTAATACTCTTTACGCGCAATCCACCAGAACGAATTCCTTTAACTGCTGCGTTTCTACCTACACCAATACCTCTTACAAAAACAGCAACCTCGCGGGCTCCTGCGTCGATAGATTTAACTGCACAGTCTTCTGCGGCTCTAGTAGCAGCATAAGGTGTACTCTTACGAGAACCCTTAAAGCCAACTAATCCTGGAGAAGAGTTTGCAATTACATTACCTTCTAAATCTGTAATAGAGATGATTGTATTGTTATAACCTGCAGATACAAATGCCAATGCCTGACCGCTAACAATTTTCTTAGCCTTCTTCTTTGGAGTTGCCTTTACAGGTGCTTTTGCGGCTGTAGTTTTTTTTGCTGGTGTTGCTTCTTTCATTTCGTCTTTTCTATATGATTATGTCAATTCCAACTTATGCTTTAGACCACCAACAGCAGCGTGCTTACCTTTTCTGGTAACACTATTACTACGAGTGTTCTGACCACGAGCTGGTAAATTATTCTTATGGCGCATGCCACGGAAGCTGCGGTTATCTTTTAGACGCTTAATATCTCTAAAAACAATCTGACGAAGTTCACCTTCTACCTTAAAGTTTTTTTCGATAATAGCCGAGATCTTATTTGTTTCTACATCGCTAAGCTGAGAAATCTTTGCGCCTGTCTTAACATTTGCTTCGGTTAATATTTTGGTAGCCAATGTACGACCAATTCCATAGATTAGTCCTAATCCTACTACGGCATTCTTATTGCCTGTAATTTCAATTCCTGCGATTCTTGCCATTTAGCTTAATCTACTAATAAAAATAATATTAACCCTGTCTCTGATTATGTCTGCGATTTTTCTTGCAGTACACATAAATTTTCTGATCACCAGCTGCGTTCCTGCGTTTTGCAACATAACATCCTGGACATCTAACTCCTACCGACGCTTTTACTTTCATAATTTTTTACCCCTCTATATGTTATTCTTCCCTTACTTAAATCTGTTGGACTTACCTCTAGTTCTACCGAGTCTCCTCTTTGTAACTTGATGTAATGCATCCTCATCTTGCCGGAAATATAAGCAAGAATTTTGAACGTACCAGCGGTGGTTTTAACCTCCACAATAAACTTGGTTCCTGGTAATACTTCAATTACCGTACCACGTAGCTTTAGCAAGTCTTTCATCGCTAAAACGTAGGAACAATTATAGCAGAATTACCTAAATATTTCATATCCCTCAACCGATTTCAAGGACTGTAATTTACGGCGCGAATCCATAAATACACTCACAACAATTAAAATACTTGTACCCGCAATACCTGCCAATGTAGAGAACCTATTTGTAGTATCGCTTACTACTGTAAGAAGATTGGGCGTTACTGCAATTAATCCTAAGAAAATACCACCGAACAAACTTAGCTTCATAGTTACATTTATCACGTATTTTACTGTATCTGTACCAGGCCTAATTCCTGGAATAAAGGCACCACTTTTCTGCAAATTCTTTGCCAACTCATCTGGTTTTACAACTACAAAGGTGTAGAAGTAAGTAAAGACAATGGTAAGTATGAAGAAAGCTACGATATGTTCCCAGGTTGTATACTGGAAAATTCTTGATGTATAGAGGTTCTGAGCAAAATCGAATAGTCTACCAGAGTCTCTTAATCGCAAGATAAAACTAGCAATAATTTGAGGGAAAGACAGCAATGCACTGGCAAAGATTACTGGCATTACACCGGCCTGATTTAAGCGCAAAGGCAAGTAACTTTCTATTGCATTATCTGCACGGTAACGTCTGGCATAGCGAATTGGAATTCTTCTCATAGCTTCATTAATAATTACAGTGGCCATAACCATTACAATAAGTACGGCTACAATTACATATAGAGTTACTAGGCCAGAACTACCAAAAGACCTTAAGTCTCCGGCAATTAAGTTGCCCCAGTCTCCGGATAATGTAGAAACCTCATTGGCCAATAAAGATGGAATAGAGGCAATAATACCAAAAGCAATAATTACAGAGGCACCGTTACCAATACCATTTTCTGTAATAAGTTCGCTTAACCACATTAATAGAATAGATCCTGCGGTAGCTGTAATAATGAATGTAGCAATATCGAAAGCTTGTAGTGGTTTTAGAACACCAGACAAAGCAGCAGAAGAACTAACACTAGGATCGTTTAATACTACATAAACCATAATGCCAAGCACAATTGCTAACGGCAAAGTAATCCATCGGGTAAGTTGATTAATCTTTTGTCTGCCTAGTTCTCCTTGTTTAGAAAGTTCTTCTAAACTAGGAATAACAGAGGTAAGCAATTGAATAACAATAGAAGCATTAATATATGGAGCAATTCCAATGGCCACCAACGAAGGATGGTCAAACCTAGCACCACTTAATAGAGAGAATAATGTATTGAATGGGTTATCCTGCAATAGCTCAAAATAAGCACGAGCATCTACCCCTGGTAGAGGAATTGCAGAAAGTAATCTAAATATTACAAGAATACCTAAAGTGAATAGGATTCTTGACCAAATTTGTTTACTACCCAATCTTTTCTGAAGGAATCCTTTAAGCGCTAACGCCATAGTGGTTATTTCAGCAGTTCTTCGATAGACTTCGAACGATTAAAGTCTACAGTAGCTTCTGCAATGACAGCCAAGACCTTTTTCTCGAAAGTAAGGGGTTTGGCAGCATTAACAATTTTAATTTGAGAATATTGATGACTACTTGTACTTGAAAGAATATGCAACTTTAATGCTTCTGCATCTAGTTTCTTTGTCTCTACCAAAGTAGCCAATTTACTAATTGCTACAGTCTGAGTTGTAAACTTGTCTTTTAGGTATGCACGTGTGAAACCTTTCTTCTTTGGAATACGTCTAGACAATGGCATCTGACCACCTTCGAAACCTGGTCTTGGAAGCTTATGACCCGAACGTGAACCAGCACCCTTTTGACCACGACCTACTGTGTGACTACCTTTTCCTGAACCGTAACCTCTACCAACTCTTTTGCTGGTAGGGATATTTTTTGCTTTTACTAATGTGTGTAACATGACTAAATTCTCTTACTATTATTTGGATATCATTTTAGTTAACGCTTCTATGGTTGCATAGGCGTTGGTTACACTGTTATTTGCACCCAACATCTTTGAAAGCACATCTTTAATTCCTGCAAGTTCCATAATAGAACGAATAGGACCTCCAGCAATAATACCTGTTCCAGGAGCAGCAGGTAACAGAATAATTTTTGCAGCACCTTTTTTGTAAACAATAGTATGAGGAATAGTATTTCCCTTACGAGGAATATCTTGCATTCTACTAATTGCTTGTCTAAAGGCCTTTTCTTCTGCGGCACGAACATCTGTTCCTTTGCCCAAACCAATACCTACTTTACCGTTCTTGTCTCCTGCGGCTACAACAACGCTCATTCTCATACGTTTACCACCACTATATACGCGGGTTACTCTACGAATAGAGATAATTTTCTTGTCGAAACCTGTATCGTTTTCTTGTCTGCGTTCTTTTCTCATTTAGTTTACCTTCTCTGGATTAAGAATGTTATTAATACCTTCTACTACAGCTTTAATATTACCTTTAAATGGGTAACCGTTACGATCGAAAGTATATTTGCTAACCTTTTGCTGTTGCATAAGCTTACCAAATTTCTCGCCTAAAGCACTAGATGTCTTTAAGCTGTAATTACCTTCAGATTTAACTGCACATAGTGTTTTCTGGTCGATATCGTTAATAGCCTGCAAATATAGACTAGTGTTTGAACGGTAAACCGTTACTCTAGGCATTTCTGCAGTTCCAGTAACTTTAGAACGAATTCTTAGTTTTCTGGCTAATCTTTTTTTGTTTTTATCTACTAATGTTGACATAGTTGTTATTATCGCACGTTTTTACGCTGCGGCCTTTCCTTCTTTTCTCTTAATTACTTCGTCGATGTATTTAATACCTTTACCCTTATATGGTTCTGGTTTTCTAATTGCTCTAAATTTGGCGGCTGTTTCTCCGATAACCTGTTTGTCGATGCCGGTAAACTTAACCATAGTGGCGTCTTTAATCTCTGCGGCAACTCCAGCTGGAAGATCGAAAATTACTGGGTGAGTAAAACCAATTGCTAATTTGATTTTTGAACCCTGTAATTCTGCTTTATAACCAATACCAATAATTTCTAGCTCTTTAACATAAGGTGTATTAACACCTACTACTGCATTAGCAATTAATGATCTGTAAAGACCGTGAAATGCTTTTGCTGTTGCATTAACTAGTTTAACAATTGCTTCGCCTTCTACAACTTCTAGAGTTACTTCTGGACGAAGGTCTACAGTTAATTTTCCTTTAGGACCTTCAATACTAACTGTGTTGCCACCGTATATATTTTTTTCGGTTCCTAAAGATACTTTAGTAACTGCATTTAATTTGATTGGACTTTTTCCTATTCTACTCATGGTACGTTTGTTCCTTCCTTTTAATAGATTTCACAAAGTACTTCACCGCCAGCTTTAAGCTTGCGGGCTTCTATATCGGTAACTACACCTTTAGAAGTAGAGATAATAGCGATTCCGTAACCATTCAATACAGGACGAAGTTGCTTGTAGCTCTTGTACACACGAACTCCACCCTTAGATATTCTCTTTAGGGAAGTAATGTTCTTTGCAACAGGATTCTTTGCCTTTTCTGCATTTGTTAATACAACTTGAATAGATTTGAATACTCCATCTTCTTGCATAGAGTAATCTACAATATATTCTTGTTTCTTAAGGATCTCACAAATACTCATAATCATTTTTGAGTATTCTAAAGTAACCTCGTCTTTTTGACGCTGCAAAGCATTGTTAATCCTTGCTAAGCTGTCTGCGATAATATCTGTAACCATTTTATTTATTGCTTCTTGTTTTTCAGATTAATCTTAAATTACCAAGAACTCTTGCGTACTCCAGGTAGTAAGCCCTTACGAGCCATTTCCCTAAACATGTTTCTGCCTAAGCCAAAGTAGCGAATATATCCACGTCGTCTGCCTGAAACAGCGCAACGTGTAAAGAACCTAGTAGAGAACTTTAAAGTTCCGTTTTCTTTTTGTTTTAATAACTTTCTTGCTTTTGCTTCCTGTGCTGCTGTACTCATGTTTTCTTATTCTTATTTATGCGCAAATGGCATTCCCAACAATTTAAGTAGCACTTTAGAGTCCTCATCATTTGTAGCAGTAGTAATTATACTAACTTGCATGCCATGAAGTCTAATAGATTTTGTAGTATCTATTTCTGGGAAGATTGTATAATCTCTAATTCCCAAAGAATAGTTACCTTTTCCGTCGAATGCCTTTGCAGGTACGCCACGGAAATCTTTTGTACGAGGAAGTGCAATGTTCAAAAGTTTGTCTAAGAAGAACCACATACGGTCTCCGCGTAGAGTAACTTTAATACCAACTTGCAAACCTTCTCTTACCTTAAAGTTCGAGATAGCAATTTTGGCACGAGTAACAATTGGCTTTTGTCCTGAAATATTTGTGATGTTTGCTACAAGCTCGTCTAACAATGTGTTATCGTCCTTTGTTTTACCAGCACCAACATTCAAAACAATCTTCTCCAAATTAGGCACTGCCATTGGATTCTTAATCTTCAACTCTTCTGTAAGCTGTTTTACTATTTCTTTTTTATATTTCTCGCGCAGGCGAGTAACTGTAGTACTCATATAACCTATTTAGTAACTAATTTAATCTTGCTGATGGGCATTGGCATAGACTTAAAAGCCTTTGTTCCTGAACCACCTGCTAATACGTTTCTGTTGTAGTCTAGAGCTTCATTAACTTGCTCTACCCATACCAACATTTTCACTTTATCGAATTTGGTAACTTTGCCAGTTTTGCCAGCATGCTTACCTGTGCGCACCATTACCTCTGTACCCTTGCGGATATTTTTAGATAGTTTTGCACTTGTAGGAGCCTTAATAGCTTTTTCTGCTTTTACTTCTGTGTCTACCTTCTTACTTGTTGTATTTGCTTTTGCTGTTGCCATAACTATTAAAGTACTTCTTTGGCTAAACTAATAATCTTGTTAAATCCTTTTTCTCTTAACTCTCTAGCTACTGGGCCGAAGATACGACTTCCTTTTGGCTCTTTGCTATTGATGTCGATTATAACAGCTGCGTTCTCATCGAAGCGTAGGTAGCTACCATCTGCACGACCAATCTCTTTATGAGTTCTAACAATAACTGCATGTACAACTTCACCTGGTTTAAAGTTTGAATCTGGTAACGCTTTTTTAACAGATGCACTGAAGATTTCTCCAACAGTAGCAGTACGTTGAAAATGACCACCTTTTTTGCGGCCGCGAACCTGAATTAATAAAACTTCTTTAACTCCTGTATTGTCTGCAACTTTTAAACGTGAGGTTGACTGTAACATTTCTTTAAACCTTCTCTATTACTTAACTAAAAGCCAAGACTTCCTTGCAGACATTGGCTTTGTTTGCGCAATTTCTACAATTTGGTTGACATGTAAATTAGCTTTTTCTGCTTCTTCAACGTGAACTAGGTATTTTTTGTGGCGCTTAATAAGACGCTCATACTTAGGATGACGTTCCTTACGTTCAATTACAACACGCATAGTATTAATACCAGTGTTTAGATTCAAGATTTTGCCAGACAAAGTCTTGGCAGCCTGCTTGGCCTTTACCTGTTTAACTTGCTTTTCTAATTTTTTAACTGTTTCTTTTGCCATAATAAATCCTATTAATTAGTTGTCTCTATGAATAATTTGAGTTTTTACATTTAGCTTTGTACTTGCTTTATCGAAAGCTGCCTTTGCAACTGCGGCATCTACACCTGCAATTTCAAATAGTACTCTGCCAGGTCTAACTACAGCTACATATCCTGCAACATCTCCTTTACCCTTACCCATACGTACTTCCGCAGGTTTTTTGGTAAATGGTTTATGTGGAAAGATTTTTAGCCACAATTTTCCTTTTCTTTTTGTTTCGCGCACAATTGCCTTACGAGCAGATTCAATCTGTTGCTCGGTAATCCATGCTGGTTCTAAAGTTTGCAATCCGAATTCTCCGTTGCTAACATCGCAGCCTCTTAATGCAAGACCGTGCATATCTCCTCTAAACGCTTTTCTAAATTTTGTTCTTTTTGGTTGTAACGGCATGGCTAGGTATTATACTGATTATTTCTCATCATAAGCAAACTTTTCTCCTTTGTAGACCCATACCTTAACGCCTTGTAGACCAGCGTTAGGAACGTTGGCAACATGTAATGCGTAATCGATATCTCCTCTAATTGTCTGAAGAGGAACGGTTCCCCATTGGAATTTTTCTGTACGAGCAATTTCTGCTCCCTTAATACGTCCTGAAACCCAGATACGAACTCCTTTAACTAGTTGAGTGTTCTTGGCAGCTTCAATAGCTCTCTGAGCAGAGTATTTAGGAACAACACGGTTTTCTAACTGACCAACAATATTGGCGGCAATAATTTCTGCAGAGATTTCTGGCTTACGAACTTCGTATACCTTAACATCTACATTTTCGCCAACCATTTTGTTAAGTTCTTTTTTAATCTGTTCAATTCCTGCTCCACCGCGACCGATAACTACACCAGGACGAGCTACAGTAATTTCAACTTCAATCTTGTTGTTAAATCTTTTAATGTAGACAGATTCTAAACTAGCAGACTTTAACTTTGTTTCTAAATATTTACGAATACTAAGGTCGGAAATTAACTTCTGTGAATATGTTCGTTTAGTAGCAAACCATGAAGCTTCCCAGTTCTGGTTTACTCCAAGTCTGAATACTGTTGGATGTACTTTTTGTCCCATGCTACTTTTTTGCTAATTCAATAGTTAAATTGCTACCACGCTTTAAAATTCTAGAATACTTACCTCTAGATGCAGGTCTTCCACGCTTATAGGTAAGAGCTTGTCCTACAATAATACGAGAAATAACTAAATCTTTGGCACGTACTCCGTTGTTATGTTTTGCATTTGCAACAGCAGATTCAATCAATTTCTGTACGTATCTTGCACCCTTTTTTGGGTAGAAAGACATTTGAGTAATTGCTTTCTCTACTGGCATTTTGTTAACCAGATTTGCTACCAAGACTAACTTGGTAGAAGAGATTCTGATGTTACTTAGTTTTGCTGTAAAAATTTCTTGTTCCATAATTGTTTTATTGTCCGCCTCCGGTCTTACCAGTAGCTTTTGCAATCTTACCTTTCTTACTATGACCTGTAAACTTACGTGTTGGAGCAAATTCTCCTAAACGCTGACCAATCATTGGTTCTCCAATAACAAATGGCACATGATCGCGACCATTGTGCACAGCAACATTTGCTCCTACCATGTCTGGAGTAATAACTGCAGCTCTTGCCCAAGTTTTAATATCTGCTCTGCTTTTTGAAGCACGTGCAAGCTCTATCTTACGAATAAGTCTGTTATCGATATATGGTCCTTTTTTACTTGATCTACTCATGTTTAAGCAATTGTCTTATATGGTTTATTAGTTGGACGTAAAGTACTGGTACGTCTAGAAACAATAAACTTGTTGGTTTTCTTGTTCCTTCTGGTGATTTTACCACGTTTGTTACCCCAAAGATCTTTTGCAGGTCCTCCGGTACCGTGTCTACCACTCTTACCCTGACCACCACCATGAGGATGCTTGTAAGACTGAGCAACACCACGCACAATAGGTTTAATACCCATATGGCGGCTGCGACCAGCTTTACCTAAACTCTCATTCTGATGCTCAAGATTAGAAACTACTCCTAGAGTTGCGTAACAGTCTCCGTTTACCAAACGAATTTCTCCGCTAGGCATCTTTAACTGAACGTAACCTGCAGATGTACCTTGAATTTGAATACTTGTTCCGGCTGCTCTGCCCATAACTCCACCTTGACCAACTTCTAGTTCAATGTTGTGCACAAAGCTAGCTGCAGGAATTGCAGATAACGGGTGAGAGTTTCCAGGCTGCATTGTAGTGAACTTGTCGCTACTAATAATAGTCTGGCCTAATTGTAATCCGTTAGGAGCTAAAATATAACGATATTCGCCATCTGCATAACGCACCATTGCAATAAGTGCAGTGCGGTTAGGATCGTACTCTAAAGTCATTACTTTAGCAGGAATATTCTTTTTATCACGCTTAAAATCTACTACACGGTAGTTACGCTTTTCACGTCCACCTTTGCTACGCATAGTTACACGGCCTTTGTTGTTACGACCAGCTGCGTATCTTACTGTAGAAAGTAATCCTCCGCGTGCTTTATCTACTGCTTCTTCTTCTCCTGCCAAAGTTTCGTTTTTAATGCGAACTAGTTTAGTAGAACGAAGAGATGCTGTTGTTGGGTTGAATATATGTAGTTTCATTTTTGTTTACTTCGCTTCCTTTTCTTTAGATTTATCTTCTTTCGATTTAACCTCTGTTGTAGCGGCGGCAGAGCTGTTCTTAATTTCGAACTCTGGTAAGCTTACGCCTTTTGCCATTTGAATATAGAAAATCTTAGAGTCGTATTTGTTAAACTCTCTTCGAGCCGAACCAATTCTCTTAACTTTTCCTAGTCTATTGCTTACGCGAATAGCCAGTGGTTTTTCCTTATATGTTGCTTCAATAAATGCTGCCATTGTTTCTGCTGTAACTGCTACCTTAGGAGAGATTACAGAGAACATGTAAGTATTTGTTGCAGCTATATTTCTTAACGATTTTTCTGTGATTAGGGGTTTAACTTGCATCATGGCGGTTACATTATCTTTTCAAATAAAGATTGCTTAGCTGTCATTACAGTATTAAAAGCTTCTGTATCGAAGACTACTGTACTTCCCAATAATAATTGGTGAGCACTTAAATCTTTAGTATTGAATACTTTAACGCCTTCAAGATTGTTTGCAGCTTTATAAACTAGTGCTTTATCTGTAACTATAACTACTTTATTTAGTTTTTTTCCTTTGCTACCAGCCAATTTGCCAATAATTTCTACGATATCTTTTGTCTTTTGAACTTCAGGTAATTCGCAAATATTTAAGGTTTCAGCAACTGTACGCATTTTGAATGCTGTAACAAAAGCAATTAATTTTTCTTTTTTATTAATTTTTAGATTCCAGTTTACATTGTTGGTAGGACCAAATGTTACTCCACCTTTTGTCCAGATAGGAGAACGAGTAGAACCGTGTCTTGCACGACCTGTACCTTTTTGCTTCCATGGCTTTCTACCACCACCAGAAACTTCACCTCTATCTTTTACTTCTGCATTGCCCTGTCTCTGATTAAAAGAGTAGGCACGTTCGTATTTTGCTAAAGCAACTTTGTTAGCAGGAATATCTAATACAGAAAATTCGTAGTTAACTTCTGTGGCTTGTAATTTTGAATCTAGTGTGGAAATTTTCATCATTCTTCTTTCGCTTAATCTTGCACCGTAATTAATACCTTAGAACCAATAGCTCCTGGAATGGAACCGGCTACTAAGAAAAGATTCTCTTCTACCATATGCTTAAAAATACTTAAGCCTTTAATAGTAAGAACGTTAGTGCCCATGTGGCCACCCATTCTACGACCCTTATAAACACGACCAGGTACTGTTCTGTTTCCAATAGAACCAGGATGACGCATTCTGTCCGATTGACCGTGAGTTGCTTTTCCACCTTTAAAACCGTGTCTCTTAACAACGCCCTGGAAACCTTTTCCTTTGGCGGCTGCTCTTACTGTTGCATCTTTCTTGCTTAAATCTACGTTCTCTAGAACCATATTGCCTTCTGGGGCTGTAAGTTCAATGTCGCGCAATTCAAGTATCATTTCTGGAACAAAACCTAGAGTCTTATAAGCTCCTTGCTCTGCTTTGTTTGGTTTCTTTACTTTGCCCTGACCAATAATAGTTGCAGAATAACCGTCCTTCTCTGAAGTACGCTTGCCTACCACCACATTGTTAGCTACATCCAAAATAGTAACAACCACTCTGTTGCCAGACTCGTCGTATACTTGTGTCATATTCTGTTTGATTCCGATTACTGCGTGCATAATATTTGGGATAACTTATTTTTACTAAATCTTTGTTACTACTTAATTTCCTTCTTTATTTAATCTCGATTGCTACTCCAGATGCAATCTGAAGGTGAGTAAGCGCATCGATAGTTCTAGAGTTGTGCTCTACAATTTCAATTAAACGCTTGTGGATATTAAGTTCGTAATGTTCTTTTGAAGTTACGTCAATATGAGGGGAGTTCAATACCGACCAACGCTTCTTCTGAGTAGGCAATGGAATAGGTCCTGCAACAATAGCTCCAGTACGAATAACAGACTCTATAATCTGCTGAGTAACTTTCTCGACAACCTTTGAATCATAACCTTTAATTTTGATTTTTAATTTTTGTTGCATTCCGTTTTTTAATAATTTCCATTAAATTCCTCTGTAACCCTTAAACACCTAGAACCATTAGACTAACCATAAAAACTGGGTGCGATCATTATATCGCACCCAGCGTTTATTTACTACTTTATAATCTTTGTAACGATGCCTGAACCAACGGTTCTGCCACCTTCACGAATTGCGAAGCGCATTTGCTCGTTAATAGCTGCTGGTTTGCTAAGTTTAATGTTAATTTTAACATTATCTCCTGGCATAACCATTTCGGTTCCTGCAGGAAGAGAAACTTCTCCAGTAACGTCTGCTGTTCTTAAGTAGAACTGAGGACGGTAACCAGCAAAGAATGCTGTATGACGACCACCTTCATCCTTAGAGAGGATATATGCCTCTGCTTCGAACTCTGTGTGTGCCTTTAAGCTGTTCTTACCAGCAAGTACCTGACCACGCTCTATATCTTCACGCTTAATACCACGTAATAGTAAACCAACGTTGTCTCCAGCCTGTGCATCTTGCATAGACTTATTGAACATTTCTACGCCAGTTACTGTAACTGTCTTTGGTTCTTCAGAAAGACCAAGTTGAGCAAGTTCGTCTCCGATCTTTACTTTACCAGCTTCAATTCTACCTGTAGCTACAGTTCCACGACCTTCAATAGAGAATACGTCTTCTACAGACATAATGAATGGCTTGTCTACAGGACGCTCTGGCATAGGAATAGCTTCGTCAACAGTTGCCATCAACTTCTTGATTTCATCAATTCCCTGCTGTTTGCCTTCGAATGCATCTAGAGAGCTACCACGAACTACAGGAATTCCTGCTCCGTCGTAACCGTTCTTTGTTAGAAGTTCACGAATTTCTTCTTCTACCAAGTCAATAAGTTCTGGATCTTGGTCGCGATCGAAAATGTTAATCCAAACTACAAAATTCTTTACACCTACTTGGCGAGCAAGCAATACGTGTTCCTTTGTTTGTGGCATTGGACCGTCTGATGCAGATACAACAAGAATAGCACCGTCCATTTGAGCGGCACCAGTAATCATGTTCTTAATATAGTCCTTGTGTCCTGGACAGTCTACAATTGCGTAATGTCTGTTCTCTGTTTCTGCCTCTACGTGAGCGATAGAAATAGTAATACCCTTAGACTTAGACTCTGGGGATTTATCTAATTTAGAAATCCACTTTGCCTTATCTTCTCCTCCGAAAACACTAAGGATTGCTCTAAGTGTAGTGGTCTTACCATGATCTACGTGTCCTAGAGAACCGATGTTTACATGAGGCTTGGTTCTTTTAAAATCTGCCATAATATCTATTCTTTATTTAAGTTAATTTAATTAAATATATAAAACTTATTCCGTTTTAAGGTTATAACAAAAAGACCCTAAAAACTCAACTTCCAATACCCATAATAGCATTGATTGCTACTTTTTTTCGAGGATTGTGTTAACCAATCCATCTGGCACTTTTTGGTAGTGGCTAAATTCCATTACAGAACTTGCTTTACCTTTACTCATAGAACGTAAGTCGTTAATCCAACCGAACATGTTTCCAATTGGAACGTCGGCCGAAATATCTTGTACCTTACCTCTAGAGTTCATACCTTTAATTTGACCACGCTTTGCAGACAATGCACCTGTAACGTCTCCGGCGTAATCTAAAGGAGTGGTAACAACAACTTTCATAATTGGTTCTAATAGAATAGGCTTGGCTACGCGCATTGCTTCTTTAAAGCCACGTGCTGCACAAATTCTAAATGTATCTGTGTTCGAGTCTACTTCGTGGTAACTACCGTCTGTTAAACGTACTTTAACGTCTACAACTGGGAATCCTCCTAGTACACCAGACTCTAACGAGCTACGAATACCTTTATCTACAGAAGGAATAAACTCTCTTGGAACAGCTCCACCTTTTACTTCGTCTACAAATTCATAACCCTTACCACGCTCTTGTGGTTCAAGAATAATAGAAATGTCTGCGAATTGACCAGAACCACCAGTTTGCTTCTTTAGAATTTCTCTATGCTCTGTTATAGGAGCTTCAATAGATTCTCTGTAGGCCACCTGAGGCTTACCTGTAATAACTTCAATTCCGTAATCGCGCTTCATAATATCTACCTTAATTTCTAAGTGCAATTCTCCCATACCAGAAATAATTGTCTGGCCAGTTTCTTTGTCGCTAGAAACAATAAGAGTAGGATCTTCTTGCACAAGCTTACGAAGAGCTTCACCCATTTTTTCTTGATCACTCTTTGTTTTTGGTTCAATTGCATATTGCACAACCGGTTGTGGGAAGTCGATACTTTCCAACAAGATTGGATTATTCTCGTCACAGATAGTGTTTCCGGTGTAACTTTCTTTAAAACCTACAATAGCCACAATTTCTCCTGCTTCTGCAGAATGAATTTCTTCACGTGTGTCTGCATGCATCAGAATAAGACGAGCAACACGCTCTCTTAATTTACGAGCAGAGTTATAAACGTAGGTTCCTGCGTTTAATGTTCCAGAATATACTCTACAAAAAGCCAATGATCCTACATGAGGGTCCATTGCAATTTTGAATACTAAACCAGAGAATGGTTCGCCAACTTTTCCTTCGCGAGTAACTTCTTCTCCAGAATCTGGATCTGTACCTTTAACAACTCCAATATCTAATGGAGAAGGTAAATATTTACAAATAGAATCTAGCATAAGCTGCACACCACGATTTGCTAAAGATGATCCTGCCATAACTGGGAAGATTTCTCCTTTTACAACTGCACCGCGAATTGCAGGAATTAACTCCTCTTCAGAGATTTCTTCTCCTGCAAGGTATTTTTCTGCCAAAGCATCGTCATGAGAAGCAACAACATCAAGCAGAATTTCTCTATATTTCTTTGCTTCTTCCATCATGTCTGCAGGAACGTCCGTTACGTCGATATCTTTACCTGCATCGTCCTTATAGTTGTACGCACGCATTCCTACAAGATCGATAATTCCATTAAAGTCGCCTTCCTTACCAATAGGCAAGTGAATAGCAACAGCATTAGAGTCTAGTTCGTCTTGAATACTCTTTAAAGACATATAGAAGTCTCCTCCAATAGCGTCTAGCTTGTTTACGTAACAAATTCTTGGCACTTTATACTTTTGAGCTTGGAACCATACCTTTGAAGACTGTGGTTCTACACCATTCTTACCGTCGAATACTGTAACAGCACCGTCTAATACTCGAAGTGAACGCTCTACTTCTGCAGTAAAGTCTACGTGTCCTGGTGTATCTATAATGTTAATACGGTGTAATGTGTCGCCCAATGTCCAGAAACAGGTTGTAGCAGCAGATTGAATAGTAATTCCACGCTCTTTTTCCTGATCCATAAAGTCCATAGTGGCTTCACCGTAATGCACTTCTCCAATTTTGTGCTTCTTGCCTGTAAAGAACAGTACGCGTTCTGTTGTTGTTGTTTTACCTGCATCGATATGAGCAATAATACCGATATTTCTAAAGTTCTTCAGCTCTATAAGCTTCTGTGCTTGTTTGTTGTCTGCCATAAACCAAAAAGACTATAAATAAATTGAAATAAATGAAAATCATTTACAAATTTCTGGGCAATATTCCAGCCCGTCGGAAAACCCGAAAAACGTATTCTGATAATATCATAAAGGGCAAACCTATCCTACCTTTTATGGCTTCCAGACCGCCCCGCCTTTAGAAGCACGCACAAAGTAGCCACTTGTCTCGCTTAGTGTAAAATCTAACCCGTAAGTGGTGCCATCTTGAATTACAACATTTTCGTATCTGCCGTTTGAGTACTTTGTACAGGTATCTACTGCAAAGCTTATATTCTTATTAATCTTTTCTAATAATCCTGCAGCTGTTAATGTGCCTTCTGGGCGGAATGAAATTAAGTTCCAACCATTACTAATAGATAAGCTGTTATTTGGCAAAGCCTTTAAGCCATTAACTGCAATAGTGGCAGGTGTTATTACCTTAATAAAGTAACCTTCTCCTGGCACCAAATTAATTGGCAAACCAAACTCTTCATTTCCACGAACTGTGTAAGCCACCCATTTACCACCTCTATAAGTATAAACAGAAGTAGCATAACCACCTTGTTTGGCTATTAAACTAACCAAGTCTCTAGAGGTCTTTACATCTTCGCCAACCATGTTAAAGCCAATTAGGTTCCAACCTTCTTTTAGATCGTAACTATAGATGTCCGACTGCTTGTCTAACTTTACTTCTAACTGTTCGTCTACATATGGTTCATTATCTTGCTTAATGCTGTCGGCATTTAAGTCATTGAAGAATTGAATTTGCGCTGTATCGCCTGCACCCTTAATTACTGCCAATTCTTTAACTCCAGTAGTAAATGTTGCGCTTGTTAAGGCCAAGTTATAAACACCAGAGTCAGAAACTGGAATTGTAGTAGCACCCAGGACATTTGCACCTAGTACAGACTGAGCAGCAGCAGGTTTAACCAATGTATTATTTAGTTGTGCAGCTGCGCCATTAACACAGTAGCCTGGACCGTCTTCGTTTACATTTACTACCCCCATACCTTCACAATCTACACTTGTGTTGTTGTTTGTGATTACTCCATTTGGAGGTGAAGCGCTACAGGAATAACTCTGTGAGGTTGTAATTATCATATAGGGTTTATTAAATGGGCATGTTCTAGACACAGTCTTGTCTGTTACCAATCTCTCTGCATTACATTCTGCGCGAGCCAAGTTTGGATCGTTGCAATAAATTACAGTTTCAACAGAGCTAACCCCAACGTTATAAATTTTATTAAGAGTAGCAGCGACATTCCCTACATTAGAAGTGCCTGTGTTAAGTAATCTATCAGACGCAACAACAGCTTCGTTTACCTTTTCTCCACTTTTATTAAGAGTAGCAGCGGCAGTAATCTCATTGGTATTTTGATTCAAGGTTCCAATTAACGCATCACTACATTTTTTCTGTTCTTCAGCTCCTAAACCTTCAACTTCAGTGCAATAAATAATTCTATCGTCTAGTACTGCTGCCTTACATTGTGCCGTTTTTTCTGCGGATATGTTCTTTACTGAACATTCAACGGAAGTTAGAACTGGCTTAGTTAATGAAGACTCTGGTGCCGTTGGTGTTGTAGTTAAAGTAGCACAATCTTTTTTCTGGGCAGCTGGTAGTGCTGCGTTTTTACAGTCGGATACCTTACTAATTAATTTTTCATTACATCCAGATTTTTGTGCGGCAGTTAGACTAGTAACTGCACAGTCTGCATAGCTACGCGGATCTTTGGCTTGTTCAACAACTGTACTTGCAACTGGTTGCTCTGAAGTATTTGCTGCAGGAGCTGGGCCAGCTGCCTTACAACTAGTATCTTGCCACCACCAACCACCGCTATTACAGTTCATTCTGTTTACACCACCACAAACAGTACCACGAGTTCCACAACATGTCTTAGCTTTATCTGCACTACGACCTATTGCAGCTGCAGAACAATCTGCTGGCCTAGCCACTGGTGCTGTAGTTCCTGTGTCTGTACTTGGTGAAACAGGTTGTACTGCTGTAGGAGCACCACAAGTTCCAGTTACTTTCCAACCAGCATTACCTGCACCATCTTGGTTAGCATCGCAAGTATAAAGAGTGGTGCCATTACATAAAATTCCACCAGGGTCTTTTTGTTGTATATCGCCATCTGGTCCACATTTTGTTCTTCCTGCAGAAACATTGCTCATAATATTTGCACCTAGCACACTACTTACGGCAGTAGGTGTAGGACTAGCAGGATCTACTTCTGGACCTCCACTGCCAGGAGTAACTACAGGCTGATCTTTACCAACCTCTGTAAATACTTTGGATGCTCCATCTTTAGTAACATACTCCATAAAGTACACGGTTCCTTCTGTATAGTTCGTTAAACCAAGACCATCTTCCGACCTTACATTTGCTTTGTCTAAGCTATAGCCATTTGTAGCGTTTGTAATTGTAGACTGCACACTTCCACCAGAAAGATACATAAAAACAAGCACATCATCGTTTGCAGAGCTTGGCACTACTCCGTAAGTAGGTTCTGGTGTTCTTAAACTATCTAACACAGCTCCGGTAGTAAACTTAGCGGCAGCTGTACTTTTAATAGCACCAACAATATTAAAGGAATATTCCTTTTCTGGTTGCAGATTTGTAAGTGTTACGTGGTGAGTATATCTACTTTTTAATTGAAAGTAGTTAATAATACTGCCGGTCTGAATAATATCTCTATCGTCGAAGAAACGTTCTCCTCCAAATAAACCTAACTGGTTTGCAGGGCTACCCTCTGGGGTATAAACAACAGAATCTAGCCTAGGAGAAGAGCTTGTCCAGGTAATTGTTGCAGAGTTATCTGAAACATTTGTAATCTTCAAATTTTGCACTTCTGGCGCAGACTCGAAAATAACAATTCCAACAATAGCCACAACCACTAGTGAAAGTAGGCCAACTGCTGCATAAAGTAATGCCCGAATTGCCTTTGGAAGATTATGCTCCATATGAATTGTAAATTTTTATTAAACTATTACTTAAATTTCTCTTTTTTACAAAACAAATGCAAGTATTGCAGCGATATTGGCAGTTTGACTTCATATACAGAGAAAGTGGTAACATATACCTAGAAGCAACTTATATATAAGCTTAGTCTCCTTCTATTCTATGCCAGAACTATTGTTAGGTACCATATTAGTAACTATGGACGATAAGAAAGTTGGCCTACAACTTAAAAAGGCAAGAATGGAATCGGGGCTTTCGCAAGAAGAAGTTGGCACCAAATTGGGTATAACCTGGGAAATGATTAGTCGTTACGAAAACGGCAGATCTAGTGCTCATAAGAACCTAGAAAGATTGGCACTTATTTATAACAAACCAGTTCCTTACTTTGTTAGTAGCGACGAACAAGTTGGCGAAAGTTTAGACCTTAAAGAGCTTGCACGCACACTTAAAGAAGAAGGAATTGTTTACCAAAGCAATGTTAAGAATGTAGTAAAAGTATTAGACCGTTTAACAGGCAAAGGTCTAGACGAAGACCTAGAAGATACAGAACGCTATTATGAAATTAGCGCAGCATACACCACAAAATATAAATCTATATTTGCTTTAGAGCTTAAAAATATTGGCAGAGATGCCGATGTAAAAGTTTCAGAAACTGGTATTGGCTACTTCAGCCAATCGGAAAAACCTGCTAGAGGAGATATTGTCTTAGGTTACGATGGCCTGGAATACAAATTGCAAAATCACGATTCAAAAAGCTTATTCACTGCACTTGCAGTTTTGGTTGGAATTGAGCAAAGATTCCGTTAAATATTGTTAAGTATTAGCGAAACATATCTACCTGCTCTTTTTCTAGGTCTGATATTTCTTCTACTCCTTTTACAAGCTCGCTATCTGTAACCTTACTAGCAGGGTTATCGTCGTTATCGCTTTGTTCTGGGTCGTCTAAATCCGACGCAGGAGACTTTTTTAAATACATTTCTGTACCAGCACCCATATGATAACTAGAGAATTCTGCTTCCGAAGAGCTGCCATTAATTACATGGTCGAACATACGTACTTTTGAAGACATGTCGTCTAAGCGCGAAACAATAATTGCTTCTAGTGTTTTTGGCACAACAGGAGAACCATACTCCATAATGCCATGGTGCGAAAGAATAATATGAGAAAGTTCTGTTAGAAGTGCTTGCGAAATTTGTTGATTTTTTGGCAACAACAAGTTTTCTTCTTGCAATAACATTGTGCCAATTACAATATGGCCAATAAGCTTGCCCGGTATAGTGTAAGTTACAGCAAAGTTAGAGTACGAAAGTTCTTTAATCTTGCCAATGTCGTGCATAATTACACCCGCACGCACTAAGTCTGCATTGGCGCTTGGGTAGGATTCTAAAACAGGGTCTGCCATTTCTAGCATTTCTATAACATGCTCTGCCAAGCCACCATAAAAGTTATGATGATTTGTTTTGGCTGCAGGAGCTGCAAAATATTTATCTTGGTGTTTTGTTAATAAACCAGAAATAAGTGCTTGTAACTTTGTATGTTTAATTTTACTTACATAATTAAACACCTTAGTCTTTAGTTCATCTTGAGAATATTTGCTTGTTGCAAGTAAGTCTTCAATACTATATTCACCCTCTTTTAAAACTCGCATATTGCTAATAGACAGTTGCAAGACACCACGAAAATCGCTAACAAGAGCGTCTACATCTATAACAGAACCAGCTTTTAGGTCTAAATTCTGAAACAAAGTAACGCCTTCAGACCACACCTTAGCCGCAATAGTGCCGCTACTGTCTTGTAGAGTTAAGCCCCAATAAGGTTTACCACTTTTATCTGAAGCTTTTGTAAACTCGGCAATGCCAAAAGCTACTCTGCTTAATTTTTCTCCTAAAGTAATATCTTTAACAAAAATTTCTTTCATAGTAGCTTTGGTCTGCGACAGTTAGTAGATTATTTCTCTACTTGCTCTGCAATTCTTAATAATTCATTATATTTAGCAGTACGTTCACTTCTACTAGGAGCACCGGTCTTAATCTGACCACAACCAGTACCAACTGCCAAATGAGCAATTGTGATATCTTCGGTTTCTCCGCTACGGTGAGACATTACACTCTTCCAACCTGCACCTTCTGCCATTTTCATAGCAGCAAGAGTTTCTGTTAGAGAACCAATTTGATTAACTTTTACTAATAAGGCGTTACAAAGTTTCTTTTCTATTGCTATTGCAACACGTTTGGCGTTTGTTACAAGCAAATCGTCTCCTACAAGTTGCACACGGCTGCCATATTGGGCCATGAATGAACCCCAACCTTCAAAGTCGTCTTCCGAGAACATATCTTCAAAAGATTCTACTGGGTAGTTTTCTAAAAGTTGACCAACCCAGTTCACCATTTCTGGAATTGTAATTGTTTTGTTATCGCGTTTTAGAGAGTACATAGAGGTTTCTTCGTTAAAGAACTCTGTAGCAGCGGCATCGAATCCTACTTTTACATCTACTCCTGGCTTATAACCTGCAGCTTCTATAGCTTGCATTATCATGTCTAATGCTTCCTTGTTACTTCCAACTAATGGAGCAAAACCACCTTCGTCTCCTACCTGAGTAGAAAGACCTTTGCCTTTAATAATTTTTTCTAATGCATGATAAACTTCCGAACCTGCACGTAATGTCTCTGCAAAGTTCTTCTGATTCATAGGCAAAACCATATATTCCTGAATATCTGTAGCCCAGTTTGCATGTTTACCACCGTTCATAATGTTGAACATTGGTCTTGGCAAGACAAAGTTGCTGTTGCCGTATAGTTCTCCTACGTACTGGTAAAGAGGACGCTTCTGAGAAGTACTTACTGCCCAGGCATATGCCAATGAAACACCAAGAATTGCGTTAGCTCCTAGACTACCTTTATTTTCTGTACCGTCTAACTCTATTAAAAAGTTGTCTAATTCTTCCTGAGTCTTAAAGTCTTTGCCTTTTACAGCGTTAAAAATCTTTTCTTTAGTATTTGTTACTGCAGTTAACACACCTTTTCCACCATATCTTGCTTTGTCGCCATCGCGTAGTTCTAGGGCTTCATATTTTCCGGTAGATGCTCCGCTAGGAACAGCTGCGCTGCCAAAACTGCCATCCGATAAAGTAACGTCTACCTCTAAGGTTGGGTTACCTCTAGAGTCTATAATTTCGCGGGCGTGAAGATTACTAATAAGCATAGTTAAACAACAACAAAAGTAAAATAACTTGAGTATTTATAGAAGATTGTAACTCAACTTTATGAAATAGTTTTGAAATTCTTGACCAATAAACTATTACTAGTTTTGATCTCCTGCCATTGAGTCTACACGAATGTTTATTTCGCCAGCCAAGTAACGATTTACAAAGCTAATAAGTGTTTCAGGATCTGTCTCGGATTTAAGCATATAGCCAATAGCTCCAATTTGCAGGGCTTTTTCAATAGCCAAGTCTCCTCCAATATTTGTAAGCATAACTACTTTAGGAGTGCCATATTTTGTTGCATCTGCCTTTAGCTTCGAAAGCACGCTAATGCCATCCATATCGGGCATAATAATGTCTAGCAACACAAGTTGAAATTTCTCTTTAGCCATTGCATCTAAAGCCGCCTGGCCATTTTCTGCGCCAACAACTGCAAAACCTGCGTTAGTAAGGATATCTAGATATATAAATCGGGCGTCGTCTTCGTCCTCTACAATTAAAACCTTAGACTTTGGTGCTTCTGTATTTGCATCCATTTATGTGTGGTGTTTAAAGACTTAATATATATCAACTATAACAGAAGGATTTATATTATTGAAAATTCCAGTTCATTTGCTACAATCACACTATGAATAAAACAAAAAAAGCAGCAAACAAAAAGCACGCCAAGAAAGCAGGAAAGAAAATTTCCCTACGTCACCGCGGCTAGTATCTAAAAACTTAGAATTTTAGGAGGAGAGCTTTTAAAAGAAATTTTTAAGCTCTTCTTTTTTGATTTCTGTAGTTGCACCTTCTTCTCTCTGCGACTTGCTTAGATCCTTAATCTGCACATTGCCAGCCAAAACCTCATGACTACCCGCAACTACTACATAACTAAAGCCATTATCTAGTGCATATTTAATCTGGTCTCCTAGCTTGCGACTGCCGTCTACAAATATTTCTGCACTTGTACCAGTCTTGCGAATGTCGAAAGTAGTATCTAGTACATAATCTAAACAAGCTTCATCGAAGTTTGCTACTAACACAGACTTAGTATTAGATAACTCTGCAGGCATAAGGTCTAGAGATTTAAGGGCTTCAATAGTACGGTCAAAACCAATTCCAACCCCTACTGCAGGAATATCTATTCCAGCCAATTCATTAAGCATTTTGTCGTAACGTCCGCCGCCAGCCAAAGAGCCAACCCCAAAACGAGGGCAAATAACTTCAAAAATCATTCCAGTGTAATAGTCTAAACCACGAGCTAAAGAAGGAGTAAACTCAATCTGAGTTCTTGGTACGCCCAGGGCTACAGTTGCTTCGATAATTTCTGCAACGTCATTTGGCACTTCTGCACTTGTTAGACCTTCTAATAATTTATTTGCAACTTCTGCGCTTAAACCTTTTTCTTGAAGTTCTGCAGAAACGCCTGCAGCTGCAATTTTATCTATTTTATCTATTGAAAGAATAATTCCAGCGCTGGCTAAGCCTGCTGGAAAATCTTTAACGAATTCTGAAATTTTTTGTTCTAAAAATATGCGGCTGTTAACTTGCACAATGGCATCTGCTAAGCCAACAGCTTCCATAAACTTATATGTTACAGCCAAAATTTCTGCATCTGCAACAGCAGTTTTACTGCCAAAAATATCTGCATCGCACTGAGTAAATTCACGATATCTGCCTGCTTGAGGCTTATCTGCACGGAAGACATTTTGAATTTGATACCTACGGAAATAGCGTGGTAATTGGTTATTATTTTCTGCCAAGAACCTAGCAGTAGGCACGGTTTGATCGTAACGCAATGCAATCTCTCTTTCTCCGCGGTCCATAAACTTGTAAACAAGCTTGTCTGCTTCGTCTCCATATTTATCTAGCAGCAATGAAGCATACTCCATTGTTGGAGTTTCTAAAGGCGCAAAGTTAAACACCGTAAATACTTTTACAGCTTGAGCCTTTACCCAGTCGCGCAATTTCTTTTCTTTTCCAGAAAAATCGCGGAATCCTTTTAATTTTTGAGGGACCTTTTGTGCAATGTCATTCATAGCTTATATTAGCACGACTGGAAGGTGTTTAGGCCTATAGTTAATCTACATTGGTCTTAGTGTTCCAGAGAAAATTTGCCAGGCTAATGCAGATTTTGCTACTAAGCTAAGCACCATATATACACGTTCTCCGAATAGGTAGTCTTTCCAAGGACCAACTTTCTTGTATTGCAAGAACATATTAAGAGCAAAAATATTAAAGAAGACAAATATAGTTGCCAAAATTGCGTACACAAAAGTTGGCACGTTTGTACCTGCAGAAGAAACAGCACCAAAGAAGTACATTGCCACTACAATCCAAGGTACTATGCCAGCAAAACAGCCAAAAATATATGCTGTCCAATCTGTCTTGTTAGTTGTCTGATTATGCTTTTCCATCATTAAACCGAACAGGTTCATTGTGGCGTTTAAAGCAAAGATTAAGATTAAACTAGGAAAGTCGAACATTCCGCACAACAAACTAATTGCCACAATCATTACCGACGAGCTAAGTGCGTATTCATACCAGCGCAGATAGTTTGTTTTCTTTTTAAGGTTTTCTACATACCATTCGTAAACGCCAGGCAGAATAAGGACAAAGTGAAAAAATGCCGAGAGAAATAGGAAGACTGAAATAAACTGACCCAAATTTATCTTAAATAACTCTTCGGTAACAGGCAAAACCGTCCTTAGCTTAGCATTGAAATCTAGGAAAGTTGTAGTTACAGGCAGTAAAAATTCCTTACTTATTAAGTACATTACAATGCCCTGAGCAAAATGCAACACAGCCATTACAGCATTAAATTTACGTAAACTACTAAACTTGACTTCTTCTTTCATTAAACATTTGCATAAGTAAGTTAACTAATAGATCTTATGTCTATTGTAAAAATAGAGCAATAATATAAATAACTATAGCGTGAAGTTCTGAAGTTCTGAAGTTCTTATGATTTTAGGAGATAATTCCCTTACCTAGACAAAGGTCGTGTAAAAAGAATACTACACTCTGCCCAGGAGCTACAGCACGAACTTTTTCTGCAAACCTATAAGTTCCAGTTTTAGCACCCAAATCTAAAGCAATAAACTGTCCTGGCTGTGAATTTGCACGATAGCGAATAGTAGCTTCTAACTTTTCTGCATTTAAATCTGCTAAGCCCACTTTTATTAAGTTGTCTGTACACCAGTGTAAATCTGTAAAGTTTAATTCTGCTGAAAATAACGCCAGATTGTCCTTGCCTTGAGCAATAAATAAATAGTTTTTGTCTCTATCTTTGCCTGCAACGTAGTAAGGCAAAGGAACTCCTCCAATCTGCAAACCTTCACGCTGGCCAATAGTATAGAAAGACAAGCCCTCGTGTTGCCCTACAACTTTATTAGTGTCTACATCTATTATGCTGCCAGGGTTTTTGGCTAAATACTTACGTAAAAATGCTTGTACATCTAGGTCTCCAATAAAGCATATACCCTGGCTGTCTGACCTATTGGCATTTGGAAGTTCAATTTTCTTTGCAAGTTCGCGCACTTCTGGCTTTGTTAAATTTGCCAAAGGAAAGATAGCTCTAGCGAGCTGATCTTGAGAAAGCCCAGAGAGAAAGTAAGTTTGATCCTTATTTTTATCGGCGTGTTTTATTAATAATCTTGCTTTACCAAAGAGTTGAGAATCTACTTCTTGCAAGCGCGCGTAATGACCGGTAGAAATAAAGTCTGCTCCTTCTTTTTCTGCTCTATTTAAGAATGCTTTAAACTTTATTTCGGAATTGCAAAGAATATCTGGGTTTGGAGTTCTGCCGGCTTGGTATTCGCTAAAGAAATTATCTAGCACCATCTCTTTATATTCTTCTTCAAAGTTGTAACTACGGAATGGAATACCCAGATATTGGCAAACCTCTTGCGCCATTTTCATATCTTCTTCCCAAGGACAATCTAATTGCAACCCGGCTTCGCCTGCCCAATTTTTCATGAAAACTCCGTAAACATCTGCTCCGCTATTCTTTAAAATGGCTGCCGAAAGCGCGCTGTCTACACCTCCAGATACGCCAACATAAACCTTCTTTCCGGCAACGGAAGAAAGCTTTGGCAACACAGCTACTTTTGTAGATAAATCGCTATTTAACATCTGCGGGTATTATACCGTAGAAATAAAGAGGCGGCTTCCAAAAGGAAGCCGCCTACTAATACTTAGCGAATTAAGATTATTTAATCTTTGGCTCGTATTCTTCGTGATATCTTTTCTGGCACTTTTTAATAATCTCTATTGCCTCTGCCTTATTCAAAAACTCTTTAACTTCTACAGTGCCTGGTTTCTTTAAGTCTTTGTAGTGCTCCCAGTAGTATCTCCACTCCTTTAATAGGTATTCTGGAAGATCTGAAATATCTTGTACATGATCGAAACGCTTGTCGTTGTTTGGAACGGCTATTACTTTGTCGTCTACTTCACCGCCATCTATCATTTCCATTAAACCAATTACTCTGGCTTCTATTAAGCAGCCAGGAACAAGTGGTTCGGTAACGTAAGCAAGAAGAATATCTAATGCGTCGTTATCTTCGTCATAAGTCTGAGGAACTGCTCCGTAAGGAAAAGGATAAGCCAAAGAAGAGTAACCTACTCTGTCTACTTTTAACATACCTGTTTCTGTAATTAACTCGTACTTTGTAATTGTGCCTTTATTAATTTCTACAATCATATTAACCGTCTGATCGTCTGCCCAAGTAGGAACAGCAAACAAAGGATTTGGAGTGATTCTAGAAGGTGTAATGTCTAAATTTGCCATTAGATTTATTGCATATAAAAGTAAAGTAATTTACTCGCATTCTACTATAGAATTGCTATAATTTATTAATATGCCAACCGAACAGAGATTCTCTTCAACAATGGCTAGACCAATCGCAACAGCCGATCCGGCGACAAGCAAGACGAATAGCTGGGTGTTAGTAGTAGGTTTATTAGTGGTAATTATCGCTATTTTAGGTTTAGTTTTTTACGATAAGATTTCTGGCTTACTTTCTAATAGTGTAGATACCAACGAAACTAGTACTCCATCTCCTGCAACTACCGCCAAGGCCACTGCTTCTGCACGACCAACAGCTACCCCAGGAAACGATGGCACAGCTAGTCCTACTCCTACTGCATCTGCAACACCAATTGCCACTACAGACGGAGATATTACTATCGAAAAGCCTACAACAGTAGCAGATACTCAACTTATTACTTTCTTCCCTAAACCTGCAGCAGAAACTGGTGCCAATACTTTAGGTTTTACTCTTAGAGAAAAACCTGCGTCTGGAAGTTTAGGTTTTATTATTGGTGAATTCTTTAAAGGTCCAAACGCAGAAGACAAAGCAGCTGGCTTAACTAGCCAATGGAAATTTACAGACAGCAAATGTAGTTCAACCAATACTTACAGCTTTAAAACAGTAAGTGGCAAAATTAGAATTGAGCTTTGTAAGACACTTGCACCAACTACAGAAGGTGGAGCAAGATTGTTTGCAGAAGGTTTAAAGAATACATTCATCTCTAACAAGCTTTCATCTGGGGTTTATATTTATTACCCAGACAATGTCTGTGCCATAGAAGGCTACTGCCAAGAATAGTAGTTTGGCTATATAATAGATAAGCTATGGCGAATTTCAATAAACCTAAGTCTTTAAAGCCTGTTACTTTTAGCAGCTTCTGGATAGATTACATTGAATCTAGAATAGGCGAAATAACTGGCAAAGTTGGTAGCCTGGCTACGGTAACGAGCAAAGGAGCTGGCGATATTAAAAACAGCCTAGTACGTAATATGTACTGGGGAAGAACTTCGTTTTATAAAAAATTCTTCCACGTTTTAATTCTGGCAATTACTATTATTGCGCTTTACACTGGCTTTGGCTCTAGAATTACTGTCGAGCAAAAGAATACACTTGCTAGCGTGCAATTGGCTCAACGTGTAGACAATAATTCCGACATTATTAACCAACAAGGAAAGCCCTTTAGTATTAGCGAATATGGCCAACAGGACAGCGTTTTCGAATTCTATACTGTAGTTAGCGGAGACAGTCTTGCAGGTATTTCAGAAAAATTTGGACGTACTACTCAAACACTACGGTGGGCAAACAATATTCCTAACGACAAAGATACTATTACACCTGGTCAAATTTTAAAGATTCCAGACGCCAATGGTGTGCTTTATACAGTTAAAGAAGGCGATACCATTACTTCTATTTTCTCTAAAGTTAAAACTGGTAATCCGGAAGCAGACATTCTTACTTTTAAAGAGTTAAACAGGAACGCAATAGATTTTGAATCCGACAAACTAATTGTTGGCCGTGAAGTATTGCTTTACGAAGCTTCTATTCCTATTCCTACACCAACACCAAGGAAGAATGTACCTAGGCCAACAACCAATAATAATAATACTGGTGGCGGAGGAGGCGGTTTCTCTCTTCCTGCAGGTAAGTTTACAAATCCTATGCAGCAAGCAAATTATAGTTTTGCCAGAGGCTGGAAAAGAGGTCACACTGGTGTAGACCTTACCGCAAGCACTGGTAGCTGGGTTGTTGCTGCTGCAGGTGGAACTGTTACCCGCTCTGGTTGGTGTGCATCTTTAGGCTACTGTATTGTTATTGTTCATAGCGGAGGAGCTAGCACAATTTACGGTCATAGCAACGGAGTCTTTGCTGTAAGAGCAGGACAATCTGTAAGCGCAGGTCAGAGAATTATGCAGGTAGGATGTACAGGTAACTGTAGTGGTTCTCATTTACACTTATCTTTAGCAGTAAATGGCAACGACGTATATGGTTGTTATAGTTGTAGAATTAACCCTGCTGGAATTATTCCTTACTAGAAGCAAATTATTAAAGTAAAAAGAAGCGCCCTAATATTTAGGGCGCTTTTCTTATATCTTCTAAATTTCTACCAGAACAATACTAATAGCAGCAGTATGAATAAGGCCAACAGCACTTCTTGAATTGAGTAAGAAGCCAATAACCCAAGAACAGCCGCTACCAAGCTAATTAAAGCCAAGAGCTTCCAAACAAACCATAAAAAGATGTTTAGATAGCTATTTCCTTTTAAGGCAAAGATATATGGAGTCTGCCTAGTAGCAATAGTTGCAAGAGGAGCAAGATACTTCTGCATGCCAGGGTAAGTTAGTTCTAAGTTATCTTCTTCTAGCGGGTTTGAAACTAATATGTTCCCTCTGCAAAACTTGTCTGTAAACGAAATTTCTTTACCTGCTTTTCCTATCTTTATTTGAGCAAAACGTACTGTCTTTAAGCTACCTGCGGCAATTATTAAGGTATTACTTTCTACTAAATTGTTAAAAAGTAATATTTTTAGGAATTTAAAAGGAGCTAAAAAGACTTTGTGCCAAGCCAACAAGAGAACAAGTAGCAATAGGCTTAAGAAGCTAAAGATAAATGCAAACTTGCCCCAGCCAGCAAAACCAAGCGGTACATTAATATTGTTTAGTAGGTCTAAATCGCGGTCTGCAATCCATTCTAAGAACGTAGAACTACCAGTGTTAATAATTGGACCAGCATTTTCTGTTACTTTAAGAGTAAAACTAACGCTATCTGTAAAGGCAGCACCAGAAAGACCTTTTCCAGTAACCTTTAACTGTAAAGTACGAGCAGAATTTGTGTCGCTATAATTTGGCAGAAGCGAGAATATATATGCATTTTTATCTCCACTTACTTTTAACCTACTACTAGAAGCAGTGTATGTTTGGCCATCTAGCTCTATAACCAAGCTATCTAGATCTATTCCTGCTAGGCTGTCTGTTATTTTAAATAGTATCTGGGCTGTAGGCGAAACATCTGTCTGCCCTGCTTGAGGATAAACAAACTCTACCACTGGTACAGAAACTACAGGACAATTTGCTGTGGCAGCCGAAAGTTCTAATGTAATATTTTTTACACCAGAAAGCACTTCCTTGCTACTATCTGCTGCAGCAACATTACTATCTAGTGTGTTGCCTACACCAGAAAACTTAAAGGTTATGTTTATACTCCCTACAACCAAGGGAATAAACTCTATTGTGCCAACTTCTTTTTTGCCGTTAATAGCAAAATCTGCGCTTCCTGCAGCTACTTTAATTTTTCCGCCCGCCACCTGGTTATAGAAAAAGGTTTGAAATGCCTTACTGGGTAAGATTTGTACACCTGCTTGATTGGGCAAAGAATCTACAATTTGAATTGCATTAACATCGTAAGAAATTTCTACATCTAAAGCATTACTTTCTACACCAGCAGTATCTAGCCAAATTGGTAACAATTGTTTACAACCAACAGTTAAAGCGTTTGCAGGAGCACCAAAAGAAAGTTCGGCAGCAGCCACCGGCGTAACAAAACCAACCATTACAACTAAAGTTGTAAGCATAAGTGCGCAGGGTTTAGCTAGCTTTTGCATTAAAGACTTTCCCCCAATTTATAGTAATTTCGCATTGTAATTGAATAATCTAGAGCATTCACTACTCCGTCTTGATTAAGGTCGTTTTTATTATTGTTTGTATAAATAATATCCTGGCGGGTTTGAGTAGAAACATCTAGTGCATTTACAGCGTCGTCTTCTACTACACTAGTGTCTCCTGCCAATAGGTATTGGTTAGGATTGGTAAATAGTAAAGAGTTTTCTAAGTAATCAAAGGGCCTTACGTTCGTAAATTTACGGGTTAAATGCGAATAGCCTTTTATAAGTAGGGTGTAATCTGCACCTACATATTTATAGCCAGCCGCACAAAGATCTAAGGTTGTCTTACCAAAATTATCGGAAGGTGCGGTAATAGTATCTACCAAAGTGTTGTTCGTATCGTAGAAACCAATTTTAAGGGTGGTATCCCAATTATTGCTGGCAGGAATTCTAGATTCTGGTCTTGTGGTAAGTTCTAGCTTGCAGGCGTATAGCTGGCCACTAACTTGCACATTATCGCTAATTGGCAATACTCTGGGGGTACCTGTGTTTATAGACTGTATTAAAACCAGTATTATAGTAACCAGCAAAATTATGCCGATAATAAGCAGAGTCTTTTGCAGTGTATTTAGTTTGGCGGGCAGCTTATTGGGCATAACTATTAGCTAATTCTAGCATTATAAACAGACGATATTGCGGCAGAACCAAGACACAAATCGCACTGCAAACAAGGCTCAATTTTTTGACCAAAATACTTTAATACTTGCACCATTCTGCAGCCTCTAGTTTTTGTGCAATAGCTTAACAATGCGGCTAAATCTGCTTCACGTAGATAATTTTTGTAGCGTAATTCTTTTCTCTGCCAATGGTTTGCCAGGATATTTCTTTTGGGCAATGCAGATTGTTTATTTTCATAAGACATTTTATTCATTTCTACCCTTGTACGTAGCCCCCACCAAGAGAAGTTAAGAATTGCACTGGCAGGTTTACCATCTCTGCCTGCCCTACCTACCTCCTGAAAATAATCTGCCAATGAGGCTGGCATAATGTCGTGAATAACCAAGCGAATATCTGGTTTGTCTATTCCCATTCCAAAAGCATTTGTACAAACAAGTAGCAGCGTTTTATTATCCATAAAATTATGGAGCACTTGGGTTTTTAACTCTTTACTTAACCCTCCATGAAAGAATGCAGCCTTAAGACCAAGCATATTAAGGTGTTCTGCAACTTCTTCTACACGTTTTCTGGTGGCACTATAAATAAGAGTGCAAGAATTATTAGCAACGGCGCTTTTAACCTGTTCCAAAACATTGTTCCAGTTATAACCTAGCTTAACGTTCAAACTTAAATTGGAACGTTGTACAGGAAATATAAGTAACTTGGTATTTGGCGGCAGCAAAAGTAAATCTATTATTTCTATGCGCAATCTGGGGCTGGCTGTGGCAGTAAAGACGTTAATTTTCGTGCCAGGATCTTGCCACAGCCAGCCCAGACACTTTGCTATCTCTAAATAGGCTGGCCGAAAGTCATTGCCCCAAGAAGCCACACAGTGAGCTTCGTCGATAGTAATTTGCGAAACTTTTACTTGCTGCAAAACTTGTAACAATTCTTTGTTACGCAAAGATTCTGGTGCTAAATATAAAAACTTATATTCTCCTTTGCGTAACTTTTGCAGCACAACTTCTTTTTGCTCTGCAAGTAGCAAAGAGTTAAACGCAACTGCAGTAATATTCTGTTTAATAAGCCTTTGCACCTGGTCTTGCATAAGCGCCAGCAAAGGAGAAATTACAATGCATAAACCGTCTAAAGTAAGACCAGTAACTTGGTAACATAAGCTTTTGCCTCCTCCGGTAGCCAAAATTACCAATGCTACTCTATTCTGCACTAGCTCTTTTACCACCAAACCTTGTTCTGGCCGCAGACTAGGAAAGCCCCAATATTGCCTAACAATTGCGTTTAATTTATCCTCCATAACTTATTCTGAACCTCACTTCTGAACTTTCTCTGAAATTTCACCAAGAATATAAAAAAAGACCCGCTATTATTAAGCGAGTCTTTTTAAGCAGACACAAGTTACTATTAGTTCAATTCTGGCAAGGTTAATTCATAACCTACAGGAATATTTACAGGATTTCCGTTTGGTAAGTTCTTGAATGTGCCGTTTGCTTTGTTAATATCGCTCCAGGCGTAGCCAGAGCCATAACGGGCTTCTGCAATTTGCCAAAGAGTGTCTCCCTTTTTAACTGTATATTTTGTGCCTTTAATGTCGCCAAACTTGTAGTCGTTGCCATATTTATACATTGTGTCTGTAGATGCATACTTTGTTGTTTTCTTTGGTTCGCCACTTGTTGCTGCTGTACTTGTACCTTCTACTTCTCCGCCGGTTTCATTGTTGTTTGCAGGTGCCGGTGTAGCAGTTGCAGTTGGTTCTGGTGTAGGTGCTTCTGTTGGCATTGGTGTTGGGGTAGGAGCAGGAGTTGGAGCTGGAGCTGGTGTTGGTTCTTGTGTAGGCTCTGGTGTAGGTGCAGCTGTAGGAGTAACTTCTGCTGTAGCTGTAGGAGCTGCAGTAACTTCAACTGTAGGAGTTGGTGTAGGAGCTTCTGTTGGCACAGGAGTTGCTGTAGCAGTTGGTTCTGGGGTATTTGTAGGTGCAGGTGTTGCAGTAGGCGTAACTGCAACTACTTCTGGAGTTGCATTTTCTTGAGCCACTGCAGTTGGAGCTGTTGTGCTAAGTGCTGTTGTAATGTTTCCTTGGGTATTATTGTTCTGAATGCTTTGTGCCAAGCCTACAATTAGAAAACCAATACCTGCAAGCAATAATAAAATTACTACTGCAGAAATGATTATCCCTGTAGGAGATACTTCATCATCTTCTTCTGTATTTCTAGAAACTGCTGTTTTAGACTCTACGATAACTGCTTCCTCTGCTTTTTGGGCATTACTAGCATTTTTATTGTCCTGTGGCATTGCGTTAAGACATAACTAAATAAGATGGATATATGAGGAGTGGAGCAGACTCTATATTTAAATATATGATGAGAGTATGAAAATTGGCAAGCACCTACCAAGAAAAAATATGTGCTGCTATAATCTGAAACGCCTTGCGCGTGGGTTATAATGGTTATGAATGTCCTTTTTAACGAATTGGGCAAAGTTTCTTAACACATTGGCGAGTAGCTCAATGGCAGAGCAATCGACTGTTAATCGATGGGTTGCAGGTTCGAGTCCTGCCTTGCCAGTTTTTTTTCTTCATTACAAACTATGAAAATATTCTTAGCAACAGGTAATTCCAGAAAACTAGGCGAAGCAAATGCAGCCTGCAAAGACTTCAATATTGAAGTAGAACAAATTAGTCTGCCAATTGTAGAAGTGCAAGATAAAGATCCATTAAAGATTTCAGAAAGTAAGGGTAAGGAAGCTTTCAGACTTGCTGGTAAGTCTGTTGTAGTTACAGACACATCTTGGGATATTCCTGCTTTAAAAGGTTTTCCAGGTGGATACATGAAAGACGTAAGTGAATGGTTCGAATCGGAAGATTTTATTGCACTTTTAGCCAACAAAAAAGATAAGAGAGTCTCGTTTACGGAAACAATTGTTTATACAGACGAATCTGGTAGTAAAATATTTACCCAGGAATACTGGGGAACAATTGCAGACAACCCTAGAGGAGAAGGAAATTCGATTGAAAGAATTGCCGAGTTTAATGGCAACACTATCGGTGAACAACGTTATAAAGGCCTATTTAGCCACGATCCAAAAGATTACGTTTGGTATAGATTTTGTGAGTGGTTTACAAAAGAGAAACAAGCTCTTTAAGCAGCTTCTGCATCTCTGCCTTTTTCGTTTCCACGTCTGTCATGCTTTTAAAGCTTAGCAATCTGCGTCCGTCTTTGTAGTCTCCACTTAGAAAACCACTGCCATTGTCCACTTTGTCGCCGTGCGGCCAGACCAGAAGTATTTCATCTTGACGTTTTACCATCGAAACAATTAAGTATCTTTTAAACAGTTTAGGGTCGCTTTCTGGCATTTCTCCGGTATAGAAAAAGGTTGGGGCGTTCCATTTTATTTCCTCGCCTATTTCTTTACCCGATTCAAGAATAGCCTCTCGCAAAGCTTGCAGCACATCCTTTAACGGATGCTCAAACTTCTGCATGTAACTATCTACTTTCTCTGTTTCTGTTGGCTTGATCATAAAATTCTTGTGGTTTGTAATATTTAAAGGCAAATGCAGTTATTACAATTAATGATAGCAAACTCGCAAGTTAAACCTTCAAGTCACTACCTTGTCATTGTGTACGCAATTTTACTCCCTGTCCTATTTATTTTATTTGGCCTTGCTCTAAGCACTGTGCTAACTAGCGAAACTACCGTCCTGGGAATAAGTATTAAAGCCCAGGCAAACGAAGCTTCTAAATAAGTTTCTTGTTATACTCTGGTTATGAAAGACCAGAAACAACATTGGAATAATGCTCATAGCGTGGGCCAAATAGATCATTACCCTCATACTGCAGAAGTAACAGATTTTGCAAAAGAAGTCTTAACTATTATTAAACCAAATTCTAGAATTTTAGAGTTAGGTTGTGGGGCTAGCAATGATCCCGCTGGCTTTGCACAAGCTGGTCACACAGTAATTGCAACCGATTTTTCGGAAGTAGTAATTTCCAAAAACAAAGAACAATTTAAAGACCAAACTGGAATTGAGTTTGAGGTATTAGATTTAAACGAGCCAATTGCATTTGAGGACAACAAATTTGACGTTGTCTACGCTCGCCTTTCATTACACTACTTTCCAGACATTGTTACCCATAAAATATTTACAGAAATTCAGAGAGTTTTAAGACCAAATGGCTACCTTTGTTTTTTGTGTAAGTCTACAGAGGATCCTAAATATGGACAAGGAACAGAAGTTGCCAAAGATATTTTCGAAAGTAAAAGTGGCCACTTAAGACACTTTTTTAGTGAAGATTACACAAGAGACTTATTAAGTGGAAAGTTTGAGATAGAAAAGTTAGAAATGGGAAGAGAAAATTTCTACGGAGACGATTCTGCATTTATTAAGGTTATTGCCAAAGCAATAAAGTAGAAATTAAAGCCCAAGTATCATATTTCTCCTTTAAATTTCCATGAACGCTGCAGCCATTAGACAAACTGCAATAGCCTTGGTAACATTGCTTCATCTTAAATGTAAAATATTTCAGTTTTACGTTTAAGTGTTAACAATCTGTTCGCGTTCAAAACTGAAGGAGAAAACCATGCAGAAGAACAAGAAATTGAAGTGTGGCGCAAAAACCAGGGGAGACAAAGGTAAACCCGGGAAGAAAAAGAACGGGCAAGGCAAGTAGCCAATAGTTGTTAACAAAAATATATACTCAGCGTAAAGATGAATCTGCTCTTGGTAATAGAGCGATGAAACTTTAGCCACGCGGCAACGCTGAGTATATAGAATCTATTCCTTAATATCTTTTCTATCTAGGCGCACGCCTTCTAGATACGACTCTATCCTAAACAAGGTAAGGGTTTTTACATCGTAATAGAACTTGCGCCTATTGCTTAAGCTCTGGCCAATATTGCCTTTGCCACTTGTAAGAGAATCGCTGGCAAGAGGAAGTTCTATTACATAAACTTTTTCTAAGGTTTCTCCTTCTTGCATAGAAATCTTTACTTCGGTTGAACCAGTAAGAATTTCATTGAGTGCTTTCTGCTCTTCTTTATAGAAATCGGCTTTAGTTAACCCACCTTCTACAGGGTTACTTTCTGGCAAACTAACCGGCAAAGATACTGGTAGAGAAATAGGCAAAGATTCTGGCTCGGTGTAATAATTTGAAGTTGTGGAATAGAAAGACATTGCGCTAAGCTTGTCTAACCTACTAGTAGCAAAATCTACTACAACTTTATCGCTGCTTTTTAAACTAGTAGTTTGAATTGAATTATCTGTAATTGCAGGTAAACTGCCCCAAAGATTTATTCCCAATTGATTTAGCCCAAACACAACAACTGCAATAGCTACCAGTGCAAAGCCCAGGCCAGTAAATTTTCTCCAGAAAGGTAACTTTACTTCTTCACTAACAGCAACTTGCTCTGCAATTACTCCACTTTTCTGCATTTTTCTCCATACCGAGCTCATAGCAGAATCTACTACTTTTTTCTGTGGATCCTTAAGAGCCAGGGCGCGTAGCGTTTGAATTTCTTTAGCTGTAAGTTTCTTGGTCCAGTCCATTTGCTTTACTTATGATTGGCGGCATACAGCTCGCCAACAAATTTACTTAAATACTTAATTCCACGCTTCTGGTAAGTATGAACATCGGCCTCGGAACAGCCCATTGCCGCTGCCACCTGTTTCCTTGTCTCGTTTTTATAAAACCTGCGCTGCAGTACTTCTTTAACTGTGGGGTTAAGCCTTTCCATTACCTTGGCTAACAAGTCTCTATAAGAGTTAAGCTGTGCTTCTAAATCTGCTTTAGTACTATCTTCTTCTGCCAATAAGGCAAGTTCGGGAATATCTTCTTCATGTAAAAAACCTCCGAGTTTTTCGTCGAAGCTTGTGTAAGACATCTGCTTTTGCTTTCTGTACCATTCCAGGTAGACGTTGCGTGCATAGCCATATAAAAGCTTTAAATAGTCTGTAGGAGAAAGTTTTTCGCTACTATTAGAACGCCCTGCATAGAAACGAGTGTAAACCTCTTGCACTAGGTCTTCTATATTTCCTTGGCGCACAAAGCGA
>Ga0105047_10000035_pt1 | contig 157486 bp, 142 predicted proteins | sample MAT04_FD_78384 | JGI IMG/M metagenome (GOLD analysis project Ga0105047, IMG submission 78384) | Freshwater microbial communities from Lake Fryxell liftoff mats and glacier meltwater in Antarctica - MAT-04 (megahit assembly) | ecosystem: Environmental > Aquatic > Freshwater > Ice > Liftoff...
CTCGTGAACGATTCCGCAGCAAAGGGGAAGGATACTTATATTTATTTGAACTAGATTATATTGAGAAATGGATATTCATACCCGTTAGCGAGGACCTAGTGAACGAGTGTGTGAGAAAAGTGGAGCCAGAGAGATTCGAACTCTCGGTCTCTTCATTGCAAATGAAGCGCATTAACCAGCTCTGCTATGGCCCCTTAGGAAAACTGTTAATATTATACCCTATGCAATTGAACTTTTTTACATTTGGAAGGCCCAAAAACGTGAATTTACGCCAGGTGCTAGATTCGTACCTAGAAATTGCGGGCAAAAAGCAGCGTCAATTTAAGGTGCAGTATGTCGCGCTAGGCGATAAAACTCCCGATAAGGCTATTAATCCAATTACAGTTCTTTATAATCATCAACTTTCTGGCACTCATACTTGGTTTTTGGCCGAGTGGGGCGAGCAGTTTAAAACAAGCAAAGATTTTCAGACAAAATTAAAAACATATTGGCAGGATGATCAAGACTTAAATATAGTCTGTGGCAACGCCTTTGGCTGGGAAAGTGTACCTTTGTTAGCTCCTCACAAATTTATCTCTCTTTCTGGCCTTACTTACAACCACGAACTAGCCTCGGTAATGCTTGCGGAACAGGTGTTTCGCTTTGCCGATTATTTGGTAGGAGGAAAATACAGTAAGTAGGCTATAATTTTGCTTCGGAACTTTTTCCGAAATTTTTTCGGTATTGGAGGCAGTATGGCAGTTTTTACTGACAGTTGGCCAACTTATCTTGAGGCATCCTGATGGTGACATGGTTGGTTATTACCAACTGAAGAGCTCGCAAAATCATACATTCGCTTCTGAAGCTGATGCTTGGGAAGTTGCCTGCGACCGCAGCGGCAATGCAATTTCTAAGCCATAGTAATGTTCCTTCTTTCTTGGTGTGAGGGCTCGCAGAGAGCCCTCACACCAAAATCTCTGAATTAATTTGTGCGAAACTCATCTGGTAGTATAATCCCACTGCAGAAATCCTAAATCTGGGATTTTTGAAATTCTCAAGTAGTTTGGAGGTCAATGTTATGGCAGATGGAACAGTTCAACCGACAGTAGACAATAGTAAGCGGAAGTGGCCAACCTATGCCAGTGTGGGTGGTGCTGTCTTGAAGAATAGCCAGGCGTTGGGCAGTGGCAGGCAGTATCGGCTAGGTTATGTTAAGCATGTCTTTGCTACCAAAGACGACGCCTGGGCGGTGGCATGTAATAGGCATGGAGATCCTATTGCCGAACCTAAGTCTTAGTTAAAAGAATTCACCTTTGTATCCGTGAGGGCTCGCCGCCGAGCCCTCACACCAAAACTTCACAATCTGTAAATTCCCACTCAACTTTTAGTTACTTAAAATATAGCTGAATGATTGCAGAGGTACACACTACAGAAACTCACGCAAAATTCCCGGTAGAGGGTTATCAACTTATTGCCCGCAATGAATCATATTTAGAAGTAACAAATTTCCGTGGGTCGCAAGAATGGGAACTTTACTTTGGCGAACGTGCTGGTCTTGGCCCAGTTACAGGTATTCTGTTAGAAAACCAAGATAGGGTTTATTGGAGCAAAGTTTTGGCAGTTAAAGATGAAGTTGGTCTAACCACAGATTTATTTTCAGACTTACGCTTAATAGAGCAAGCAGAACGCAAGTTAACTCAGGAAACAAAAGCTTTTAGCAATGGCTTCCGTGGCAAAGTTACTACAACTCAAGACCTTGGTCTTCACCCAGAAAAACGAGCAGGCAGGCAAACTGTTAGCGCAGACCTTTCTTGGCAGATTGGCCAGGAAGAGTGGATCAATGCCAGCGTTGCAACCGTAGGAAGTTATATGCGCGCTGTAGATATAGCCCGTACTTTAACCCCACGCAGCTTTCCTGCCGCGATGTTTATTAGCGAGGCAGAATATTTACCAGTAGATTATAACCAAGACCCACATGTTAGCCCTTGGCGAGCAACTGAATTTGCAAACTTATTGCCAATTGTAAGTACTAGAGGCGGTTCTAGGATTGTGGTAGATAATAACTTAGATGTCGTGGCCCGCAGGTTATTACTATCGCGGTTACTACTACGTATTGAATGGTTTTCGTAAGGTTCCCTTTTGGAATAATTACGGATTATATTCAATTGTGGTTGGTACCGAGTATCCACCACCGCGACGCTTTGGTCTTATTTCCCATCCGCATACAATGCACTTAACTTTAGAGAAAGCTCAAGAGTTAAGGGCACAATTTGATCGCTAGAAGGAGACTAACGACATGTCAGTTTGGAAAAAAGTTTTTGGAAATGGTCGTAGTAATGGTCGACCTACAGTTTCATCGCGCAGTCAGTCAGTAGTTGCTTCAGGTGCCGAGCCGAAGCATGTTCCCCAACGAATTGCTACTATCGATCAGAGCAAAAAGAAAAACTGGGTGCAGTCATTTACAAAAGGCAGAGTTGAATACAAAGCCGGCAAGTTGATCAAATACGGAACTGTTTGGAAGATTTCGTATAAACGCCAAAAGTTGAATCCATCTCCTACAGAAACTTTGGCCAGTATGAAGGAAAATTATCCTGAAGTGCTTTTGCTGACATTTGATGAAGCGAAGCAGTATAAAGCTTGAGTACGTCGTAAAACTCCTATTTAGTCCCAAAAGTTGGGCGGCATCGCGCCGCCCAACATAAAATCCCTTTATCCTCCTATTTACCCCCTTTTATATAGTAAAATCAACTTATCTAATTTTATTATTTGCTAGTTATGCCAAGTGAACACACAGTGGCTGCCGAGCGGAGTTTAATTTCCGAGTTACCAGGCCTAGTGAATAATAATGTCTTCATTAAGGCATCTGTTTACAATGCTCGTTTATTGGGCAAGCTTGCCTTCTTGGTTGTGCGCGATCGTACCGGTATGGTGCAGGTTGTTGTAGGCGATGCCGAACAAGCTAAAAAGTTTGGCAACTTAAACACAGGTTCTATTGTCTATATTTCTGGCAAAATTGTTGCCACAGATAAAACAGACTTAAAGGTAGAAATTGTCGATCCAGAAATTACCTTGGTAAACGAGGTTAAAGAAAACTGGGCAGTAGATATTTCTAAACCAGATCTAAACGTAAATCTAGACACTCTTCTAGAGCATCGCGCAGTTTCGTTGCGTCACCCTAAACAACAAGCAATCTTTAAAGTACAAACCACATTGGTAAGCGCTTATAGAGAATATATGCAGAAGCATGGCTTTACAGAATATTTTCCTCCATTAATGTTGGCTTCTTCTTCCGAAGGCGGAACAGAGATCTTTACAGTTAACTATTTCGATAAAAAAGCCACATTGGCTCAGAGTAGTCAGTTGTATAAGCAAATGATGGTAGGAGTATACGAGCGAGTATTCGGACTAGTGAAGTGTTTCCGCGCAGAGAACTCTAACACTCGTCGCCACTTAACCGAGGCAACTCAGTTCGAATTCGAAATGGGTTACATTAACTCTATTCACGATGTTATGGATCATCTAGATGCAGCTTTAAAGCATATGATTGCTGCTGTTAAAATAGAGCGTGCTGCCGAGCTTAAAACTTTAGATGCCAAGTTAGTAATAATGCCAGAAGGAAAGTTCCCAAGAATAACTTTTGCAGAAGCTGCACAAATTATTCACGAGCGCACAGGCGAAGATACTTCTAAATGGGACGATCTAACCACAGAAAGTGAGCGTGAACTTTGTGCTTACTCTAGAGAAAAATATGGTTCAGACTTTATCTTTGTAATGCATTATCCAAAAGGTAAGTTCTACGCCTTTAAAGACGAAGAGGGTAAATATCATAACTTCGACTTAATCTGCAGAGAAGCAGAAATTGTTTCTGGCGGCCGTCGTATTGATAACTACGAAAAGCTTGTTGCAGCAATAGAAAAAGAGGGAATGAACCCAGAATCTTTCTCTGAATACCTATCTATCTTTAAATATGGCATGCCGCCTCATGGTGGTTTTGGCCTTGGTATGGAGCGTTTAACTACTCTTGTACTAGGGTTAGATAATATTCGCGAAGGTACATTGTTCCCTTCAGATACCAAACGCATTGCTAGTCAGTCTATTCCCGACAGCAAGCTCTACGGCAGCGATGCTATTAAGAAAGAAATTAAGAAGTTATTTGTAGAAGCAGATGTGCCTTTCCAGATTTTGCAGCACGAACCAACTGTTACTAGCGAAGATTCTGCAAAAGTACGTGGTTTGCAGGCAGCTACCGGAGCAAAAGCATTAATCTTGCGCGATAAATCTAGCAACAAAAACTATATGGCAGTAGTTCCTGCAGACAAGAAGCTAGATATTAAAAAATTACAGGAGCATATTGCTGCTACAGACCCAAAGGTAAAGTTGGAAATGGAAAAGCCAGAAACAATTAAAGAGAATTATGGTCTAGAAGTTGGCGGAGTTCCTCCGTTCGGCACTTTAATTGGCATTAAGACTTTTGTAGATGCAAAAGTATTTGATGCTGAAGTTGCAGGTTTTAACATTGCAGATAAATCTGAGTCTTTACTTTGCACAGGCAAAGATTTACAAAAAGTTTTAAGAGGCGAAACTGTGGCAATAGTCGCAGAATAATTTAGCATAAGTGTTATTGGAAAAACGCACTCGCAAGGGTGCGTTTTTTTGTATCTGCCTACTAGTTGTATAATTTAAGTGCACTGTGGGTCTTTCTATGGAGGTCTTATGACATTAATGCGTCCGTTTGCCGTTCCGTTCGTAATCTTGAAAGATCAGTTTGAGGAGAAGAACGTAAAGTCTTTTCTTATCATTCTGATTCCAGCCGTTCTCAGCCTTTTTCTAATGGTTTTGCTGTTGGGTGTGCAAGTTGCATTTGCCAATGAGTCATTAGGAAATCTCTTGGTATTAGCGGCTTTGGTCGCAGTCTACCTTGGAGTATGCTGGTTCCACAAATTTGTGTATCAATTTGAGGAAATCTCAGGTGAGGTTCTTAGCATTGTGGATGGTCTTTCCTTGGGTGTAGCGCTTGGTGTTACTGTTTTGCTTGTTGTGAATCTGTGGCATCTTTTCTTTTAAAAAGTAGGCACAAAAAAAGACCTCGTATTATTTCCAGTGCATAATACGAGGTCACAAATCTTTTTGCAACTATTTCTTGCCAGGTAGTTTTGGATACTTCTGCATAATTAAAACGTAGTACAGAATTGGCCCAAGTGGAAAACCCAAAAATATAATAAGCAAGATAGCAATAACTTTCATATTGTCGTCTGCACCGTAATCTATATTTACTGCATCTTTAATGAAGTAAATATAATAAACTGCCATAACTGCCAGCATTGCTGCAAAACAACACAAATATAATAAAGAAGCTCCTACAAGTGCAACCCCGTCGGAAGGACTAGGTTGTGAACCAGCGGTTGTTCTCATGCTCTGCGCGGCAATTGCTTGTGCTCCTGCAGTGAATGTAGTTAAGGTTCCTAGAAAACCAAGAATCTTTTTAGAAATCTTCATTAAATAATTCAGTCCAATATTAAATCTTATGCCCTAATCTTAAGCCATATTACTCAAAAAAGCTTATAATTTTCTATGCCCAATAAACTAACAAGTAAACAGCAGCTGGCCATTGTATTGGCTATTGCTGGCGCGTTAATTGTGCTTATGGGCATTATTTACATGACAATTCTTAGCCCCACTAGTACTGCACCTCAAAATGCATCGGCCGCCCCTGGCTACTGTAAGAAGGCGGGTATTAACTATGCTGCATTTACTCCAATAGATAAGACTTCTCAAGAACGTGCCGCCAAGTATGGCTTTGGCATTGCCTTAGAAATTGTGAATAGTAAAACCCAGTTAAACGCGGTTGCAAGTAGTTTTAGAATGGCAAATTCTTACGGCATTAAGCCTATATTAAGGCTTTGTGTACAAAGCGATAAGTGCGAAGATTTTAAGAATCCTGCAGATTATGTAACATTTATTAATTCCTTGGCAGATCAGGTTAATGGAGGCGACTTCTATGCCATTGCAGGTTCAAACGAGTCGCTTTCCGAGACTTGGATTGGAGGCAGTGAAGGCAATCCAGACACTGTAGCTCCTCCGCTTACTGCATATATGAATGCCATTATTGCCGGTGTAAACAAGCCAAACGTAACGCTGCTTAGTCCTACATTTAATGTAAGCGATTCTAAAAACTATAGACTTATGCAATTGATGCAACAAAACGGTGCCAACTTTAGTAGGCTTGGCGGTGTTTCTGGCAATATCTACAACCTAAATGTAAATGGAGGCTGGCGAATAACAGCTCAGTTGGCTGGTTTTAAAGACCAAATGAACAATACTGGTTTAGGGGGCAAACCAATTATCATTACCGAGACAGGTATGTATGAAATTCAGGAGGGAGTTTCTAAAGCAGATGCCATTAGTCATTTCCGCGAAGAAATTGTAAAGATGCAGAACGATAACCAAGTTCTTGGCTATCTAATCTTTAATGGCTTTGGCAATAATACTAGCTTTCAGTACAACCTTATAACAGATGCAGATGCTCGAACTTTATACGGAGATGAATGTATGCAGTCTAGTGTTATTCCTAACCCTAGTACGTTTACACCTAGTGCTCCAATTATTACGCCTACACCAACTTTACGACCATCAACTTCTCCTAGTGCAACTGCTTCACCTACTCCAACCGTAATTGTTACTTCATCGCCAAGTTCTAGTCCAACGTCCTCTCCTACGCCTTCACCCACACCTATAGGTCCAACTGCACCCACAACAGCAAGGCCAACTTTTACTCCTACTCCTTCGCCTACACCATTTGTATTTGATGGCGATTTACCAGAAACAGACTTGCCTACTAGTTTTTATGTAACTGTATTTTTGGGATTTATTATTATTTCATTGGGAATTGTAACTAAAAAGAAATACACACCTAATGAAGGTTAGCGCCCATGTCTGAAATTACTCTGAACTTTAGAAAAGAATTTGCAGAAGCTGTAAAAGGCGAGAGAAGTAGCCTTTCAAATTTTGTAACAAAATTTCCTTGGGACATTTCTAAACTAGATTTACATGCAGTTGTAGCAGATACTTTGCCAGAATCTTGGCAAACATTAATTATTGGCGGAAGCTATATTAAAACTGAAGGTGCCAAATTCCAGCTTCCAACACTAGATACTCTAGAAACACTTTTGCAAACTATTAAAGAGCAGTTATTACCTTCTACCAAGAATTTATTACTTAGCTTTGCCTACCCAATACAGACAGTAGAAAACCAACTAGATGGTGTTTTGCTAAGGTCTACCAAAGGCCATGCTATGCAAGGCTTAGTTGGCCAGCAAGTAGGTAAGAAAATAGCAGAGGGTATTCCTGTGCTAGAAAAAGTTCTGGTAGTAAACGATGTTGTGGCAAACCTTGCTGCTCTTGGAATTAAAGCTTTTGCAGAAAATAGCGATAATTATTCGGCAATAAATGTAATTGCTGGCACAGGTTTTAATATTGGCCTTGCCAAAGGAAACGGAGAGTTTATTAATCTAGAAGCAGGAAACTTTAATAACTTTACCCCAAAGCCAGAAATTAGCTACATAGACGCAACTAGTAGCAATACAGGGCATCAACTCTTCGAAAAACAAGTGTCTGGCAAATACCTGTCCGAACGATATAACAAGCTGGCTGTTGTTTCATTAGCTAGAGAAGAGTTTGAAGCAGAGCTTGAAGATTCAGAGAAAGATAAGAATGCTTTGCTAAACTCTTTGTTAATAGAGAGTGGCAGAGATATTGGCCAGGCCGTTGCAGGTGTATTGCAAGAGTTACTAAATACAAGATACATATTAATAGACGGCAGTATGTTCGAGAATAAGTTTTTCTATGAAGCTTTTGCAGCAGAAGTAGCAGATTATAATGCCAGAATAGTTTCAATTCCTCACTGCAATTGGCAAGGTGCATTTGCACTTACAAAGATTTGTGCCGCAGTGCTAAGATAGCATTATGAATAAAGAAGTAATTATAAAAGTAAGAGATTTAGTAAAAGTTTATGACGACTTTACTGCAATTTCTGGTATTAGTTTTGATGTTCATCAAGGAGAAATTTTCGGTTTACTTGGTCCTAACGGAGCCGGAAAAACTTCAACCTTAGAGATAATGGAAACTTTGCGTACAAAGACTACTGGCACAATAGAAATAGACGGTGTACAAATTGAAGAAGATCCGCAATATATTAAATCTATTACTGGAATTCAATTACAAGCTTCTGGTTTTTTTCCTGGTTTGAATCTAGTAGAAATGCTGCAAATGTTTGGTGGACTTTATAACGTAAAGGTAAAGCCAATGGAATTGCTAACAGAACTTGGTTTACAGGATAAGGCGAAGGTTAAGTTCGATACCTTGTCCGGAGGTCAAAAACAAAGATTCTCTATTGCTACAACGCTAGTAAATAAACCAAAGATTATCTTTCTAGATGAGCCAACCACGGGGTTAGATCCTCAGGCAAGAAGAAATCTTTGGGATCTTATCCGCGATATACAGAAAAAGGGCACAACAGTTGTAATTACAACCCATTATTTAGATGAAGCAGAGATATTATGCGACAGGGTAGCAATTATGGATCACGGCAAAATAATTTCTTTAGATACACCTAATAATCTTATAGATCAACTAGTTGCTACAGGATTTACTCGCAAAACTGAAGTAAAGAAAGCAAATTTAGAGGATGTATTTATTAATCTAACTGGAAAAGAAATGCGCGGCGATGAGTAAAAAATCGATAATTCATTACAGTCAAACAAAGGCATTATTATCACTTACAAAAGCTAGCTTGCTTGCTTCGCTTAGGAATCCATCTAGCGTATTTTTTGGCTTTTTCTTTCCAATTATTTTTATAGTAATTTTTGGTTTAGTAGGCAATAGTACATCGACTGTTTCTGTTGCTTTTAAGTCGGACACAAATAAAGAAAATCCAATTTATAAAGTATTTACAGAAAACGACATAGTTAAAATAAAGAGTGATAAATCTATTGAAGAGTTTAAGGAAGATTTAAAGAAAGGCGATTTAGACGCCATAATAGATGTGCAACAAAATGAGTCTGGACAATTTGTTACCAATATAGAAACTTCTGCAGCTGCTCCACAAGGAGCGAATATTGTGTTAACAGTTGCAAATAGTGTAATAGATAAAGCAAATTTAGCAGCAGCAAATTCTAACTTTACTCCGTTCAAACTAGATACTACTCAAATAGAGGGAAGGAAATATACCACAATAGATTTTATATTGCCCGGCCAACTTGGCTTTGCTTTACTAAGCACCGCAGTATTTTCTACAGCATTCTCTTTTATTAATCTTAGGCAGACTTTAGTAATTAAAAGAATTTTTGCCACTCCTGTAAAACCTTTAGTAATTTTATTGGCAATTGGTTTAAGCAAGTTAATTTTTGCTTTAGTGCAAAGTATTGTAATTATTGGAGCAGGAGCATTGTTCTTTAACTTCACTCTGGCAAATGGCATTTGGACGTTCCTAAGCATGGTGTTGTTATCTATCTTTGCGTTGGTAGTGTTCCTTGGCTTTGGATTTATTGTTGCTAGCGTTGCCAAGAATGAAGATGCTGCAGCACCTGTAGCAAACTTAATTACTTTTCCACAACTATTCTTATCTGGAGCATTTTTCCCTATTGATTCTTTTCCTAGCTGGTTACAAACGGTTAGTAAATTTTTACCGCTTACACATTTAAATGAAGCGCTTAGAAAAATTGCCTTTGAAGGTGCACCTCTTACTAGCGTGGCACAAGAAGTTTTATATTTGGCAATTGGAGGAATAATTGTTTATGCAATCTCTGTAAAAATCTTCCGCTGGGAGAAATAAAAAAACCTCATATTGCACAACTTGCTGCAATATGAGGTAGACCCAGGTTCCGCGCTTTTAACCAACTTGGTTAAGCACCATTGAACCAGCGAACAGAACCAAGCTAACTAGTAACCCACTAGCAGCGCCAAAGACAACTCCTTCTGCACGGTTAATCCCTTCCAAGTCGTTGCCATTGCAAAGCAGACGGTGGGCACCTACCAGCAATGTGTATGACATGATAATCAAGCCTGGAATGCCAATGTCATAGCGCACGTTTGGAAAGCGGCTGTAAATCATTAGGTAGCCAAAAACGAATACCAGAAATGTAATTACAGCGTAAATACAAAACAATGTCACAGTTGTCTTGTATTTCTGAATGATTTCTTTGACTTCGCCATTTGATTTGGCAGTAAGATATTTGAAACGTGCAAAACCAAGTGTTTGTAGCGTCTTAGTGAATGGGTGGAATATTGACATATTTACTCCTTAAAACTTATTGTTTTTTATAGAACTGCTGGACAATGCGAGAGATTATAACCCAAAGGTCAAAATAGCAGAGATTATTATTGCTCTAGAGAGGTCTGCATTTTCTGCAAGATAGAGAAGTAGGTGTTTAGCTCTTGTTCGGAAACTTGGTGAAGAGCCTGACGCAAATTCACAGATAATTTTTCTTCAACTTTGTGAAGCAGATCTGTACCTTTGCGTGTGGTCTTTATGACCTTTTTACGCAGGTCCTCTTCGTGAGGAATAGTTTGCACCAGTTTGTTGTCCGATAAATCTTTTAGAATGACTGTTACAAAAGGTTGATCTAAACCCAAAGCCTCTGCAATTTGACTATTAGTTAGGTTTTTTAGCTTTTGCACTAAACGCAAGACCATCCATTTATTAATGTTTAGTTTGAATGCTTCTAGGCATGCAGAAACCTCGCCTCGAATAAGGCGGTGCACATTCATTTGCAATTGTGCAGCCGAGATTAGATCCATAGCAGGTTATTATAGCGCATGGGTCAACTGCCGAAGGTGAATGCATAGAGTGAAGTGTTCTCTGTTAGTTCTATTTCTAGTGTTTGGCTTTTGCCTACCTGTGGAAGAGCTACTAAATGATAAAGTCTCTCGCTATCTACATTTATTTCTCCTTTGTCGTTAGCATCTTTGCCAAGATTCTGTACTTCTCCGTTTACCCTTATTTTCATTGTAGCTGGTGTTTTATTGTCTGTGGGGCCAGCTACTAAATAGATGTCTTTGGCTGTAAAGGTGTACTTTAGTTTATTACCGGTTTGCAGTGAATCTATATTTTCTTCATTTTGCTGGAACTTACCATTAAGACTCCAGTAGTCTGTTGGTAACTCGCGCGAATAGTTTAGTGTTGTAGGAACGTCATGCTCTACTGCACCAGCAATTTCATTGGTAAAATTCTCGTCTCTAGCATAGCCTAAATAGGTTTCTGGGCTTTGTTCGCTACTAACAGGTACTTTGTCATTAAGTTCTGCTTTAGAATCGTCTAACTTGGCACCAGATTCTATTAATAACTTGCGGATAATTTCCTCGCTCTCGTTATAGTCGCCTTCTCCGAAGTGAGTATGCCTTACATTGCCTTCTGCATCTACAAAGTACTTTGCTGGCCAGAATTGATTTTTATATGCTCGCCAAGTAGAAAAATCGTTGTCCATAGCTGTTGGGTAAGTTAGCTTGTAATCTGAAATTGCTTTCTTAACATTCTCTGGGTTTTTCTCGAATTGAAATTCTGGTGAATGAACTCCCACTATTACCAAACCATCGTCGGCATATTTATCTTGCCAACTTTGTAAGTAAGGAAGGGTGCGAATACAGTTAATACAAGAGTAGGTCCAGAAATCGATTAAAACAACTTTGCCTTTAAGCTCGCTCATTTTAAGCGGTTCGCTATTAAGCCATGTAGAAATGCCTGTAAATTCTGGGGCAGCATAAGGTTCTTTGACATTAAATTCTCCTGGTGTATTACTGCCGCCTTTGCTATATAAACTTAGCTCTAGATTTGTGGCGTTAAAAGCTCCGTTGGACAGGAAGTTTTCTTGTATTTTCTTTGCTTCGCCAGTTACCAATAGTATTGCTACCAAGATAAGAATGGCACCAAGCACTTTGCGGAAGGCGCTGCGAGGGTCTGCTACTGCTTTTAGCTTGCTTGTTAATCTCTGCCCAAGTAACGCAATGGCAATTAGAAACACTGCCATACCTGCAACATAAACAATTAAATATACTAGTCCGAGCGTAAAGTTGGCCGGCAACACAGTAGCCAAAATTAATGCATAAGTAGGGCTGCAAGATGCAAAGACAGGTCCTAGGGCCGCTCCTAAAAGTACTTCGCCAAGAACTCCCTTTTTTTGTGAGGCATTGGCTAAGGCTTGTTGGCTAGCGTTGCCAATTTTAAACACATGAGTAATACGCTCCCAGATATCTGGAAAAAGTAAAGAAAAACCATATATGCCAATTAAGATTGCCGAAGCAAAGGTAATTGCATCTGGAGAAATATTAATAAATGCACTGCTTACTTTTAGTAGCAAAGTAAACACTACAATAGAAATTGCCAACGAAGTTATGATGACCACTGCACGGGTTTTGCTTTTCGAGCTAAGTGATCCGCCTAATACCACTGGCAAAACTGGAAGTACACAAGGAGAAAGAACTGTTAAGATTCCGGCGATAAATGAGAAGAGTATTAGTTCCATAGTTTATTGTATTCTTGGTTATTTGAAGTTAAAAGAAGCGGCCGCACTAATTTACAATTAGCTTGGCGGCCGCACCTTTAAAACATAAACTATTCAGGCATTAACACTGTGTCAATGACATGAGTAACACCGTTTGTAGAGATTACATCTCTTTCTTTAGTATCTACCATAGAAGCACCGTTAATCCATACTTTTTCACTTTCTCTCTTAACTGTAAGTTCCTTACCATTCACAGTTTTAAGCTTTTGACCATCGTTAAGATCGGAAATCTTATATTTACCAGGAACTACATGATAAGTAAGAATACCAGTTAAAGTAGATTTGTTTTCTGGCTTTAAAAGAGTATCTACCGTACCTGCAGGAAGTTTGTCGAAAGCAGCGTTGTTAGGTGCAAATACTGTAAATGGACCTTCTCCTTTAAGTGTCTCTACTAAACCTGCTGCTTGAACAGCTGCTACAAGTGTACTTACGTTCTTGGCGTTTACAGCATTGTCTACAATATCTTTGTTAGGTACCATTAAAGCACCACCAACCATTACTCCTTCTGCTGGCAGAAGCACGTCGTTTACTACATGAGTAATTCCGTTAGATGAAACCACATCCGGAGTTTCTATCGAAGTTCCGTTGACCATAATTTTATTGTCTCTCTTACTAATTGTTAATTGTTGACCATTCACAGTTGTTAGCTTCTGGCCATCGCTTAGGTCTGAAACTTTATATCTTCCAGAAACTACGTGGTACGTAAGAATGTTTGCTAAAGTCATTTTGTTTTCTGGCTTTAGTAGGTTATCTACTGTACCTGCAGGAAGTTTGTTAAACGCTGCATTATTTGGAGCAAATACTGTAAAAGGACCTGTTCCCATTAATGTATCGGCTAAACCTGCTGCTTGAACAGCTGCTACAACTGTAGTTACGTTGTCTGCATTCTTAGCATTCTCTACGATATTTTTGTCTGCTGTCATCATTGCTCCGCCTACCATTGTGCCGGAATTTGCCTGCAGCATTGGATTAATTACAAACACAAAAGCACCTACTAAAACCAACACAATAATTACCAATCCACCTACGATAGATTTTGTTTCCATTCGTGATTTTATATTAACTAGATTATATAAGTAACTTAGTTAATACTGCCTGGCAATTAGTTTCTAGTCAAGTAGAAAATGTAAATAACAGGTAAAGAAATCCCCGCTTTGTGCGGGGATTTTGTATGAGAATGTAAGGTTACTTTAGAATTTCTATTTCGCTGCCAACTTTTAAGTTGAAGGCTACGCCAACATCTTTACCCTGAATAGTTACTTCTAGAAAGCGTTTGTCGCCCAAGCCAGAAGAACCTTGAATAATTGCCAACTCTCCATCTGGAACGTCTTTTAGACGGTCGTAGTAAGGAATATCGCCCAAGCTTGTTTTATAGGTTTTACCGGCTTCTAACTTTAATTCGCTAGGCACAAGTGTTGTTTTAGCGTTGCCAAAGTTATCTATTAACCAGACTTTTCCACCTGTAGCAGGAATTTCGTCTAGGTTATGTTCGGTAGCAGGAATTGCAATGCCATCATAGATCCATTTTGCTAGCCTGGGCTCGTAGTCAAAGCTGCGGAACTGTGTGCGCGAAATATAATCAATCATATCTTCTGGCAATAAGCCTTCTTTAACTACAAATTTCATTACTGTAGGAATGTCTGTAACATAGTATTTCTCAATTAGTCCAAACTGCTTGGCCAAGGAAAGCGTTAAGCCGTCTACTGTTGTAACAATCAATAGCTTTTTGTATTTAAACCAACCAAAAGGCGTGCCGTTATCCCATTTTTTTGCAGAGCCATGCCTAGGAGCGGCGTTTACAATAATTACTCCTTCTTCTTCGCCGTAGCCATCTATAATATCTATTAGGTTGCCTGCTGCTTCTAAATCGGAATAATTATGCAGTGCAACTTTGTTAATTGTAGAACCAGGAAAAAGTGAACCTACGCGAGCTGTAATACGGCCAAAAGCATTGGCATCGGAACAGTCGTTAATAAGGGAAATGACCATGAGTTTTTAAGCTGAGTTAAAAAACAATTATAGCTTAAGAGACTCTTATTCTGGCTCCTTTTTTTAGTACTAAGTTAATCCTTTGTAATTACTTCTTATATACAAATCTATTTCTTAGTTTTGTTCCGCTTGCATGCAATAAAAAATACAGTATTAGGTAGGCAATAATGGCCGAGATAACATTTGTAGATAGACCATATTGCAATGCAATATAAGTAAAGATACCTATTAGCGCTAAATAGTTTAATGGCCGGAATTTACTCTTTGTTTGTGCTAATTGCTTTTGTAATTCTTCTGGCACTGACAGAGGTTTTATTCGTTTGAGGGCTGAATACTCTAATAAAGCAATTACAATCGTAATTAGGTAATAGAATGTTAAGGCTAAAGCAAAGCCTGTTAAGCTAAGCTTGAAATAATAATACAAAAATAAACTTATTCCCAGCGTTAAGATACCGTCTGTAACACTAGATGTAATAAGGCTATATTTCTGTTCAATTAGGTTTAATTTGTATACAGCATGGTGCTCTTTACTAGGATCTACTTGTGCTAAAGACTTAACTACCTGCTTCTTAACAACCGTTTGAAAAATCAGAGAAAAGATTACCAATAAAATTATGCTTAGTACAAAATTTGCCGGATAACCACCTCCCAAAAATATATACGCAAATAATAGTAAATACACAGTAATTTTAATTAGTTCATAAACCATATTAATCTTTGGCACTATAGTTTCAATTCTTGAAATCTCCGGAGGAACTATTTGTGGCTGGTTAAGATTCATTTTTAGTTACTCAGTAATTAAAATCTTAGCCGACACAAACGTACTAGAAATATTTGTTCCCAAACCATCATTGGCTAGAATCTTGCTGTTCTTGTTAAACGCAATTGTGGTGCTTCCTGTAGTCTTTGGTACAAAAGTAATAGTTACAAAATGACCTTTCTCCGAGAAAAAACCAGGATTGGCAAGACCACCAATAACCCGAAGTTCTCCTTTAGTGTTATCGAATTTATTATGAGTGAAAATATTGGCAAAACTTTTGTCGGTAGAAATTTGCTTTACCTCTAGAACATCTTTGTCGTAATCTATCTGTGCAACTACCAGGTTAATTGGCTCGCTAACATTATGAATATCTACCCGAAACTTAAATGGTCTGTTTACTCTATAAACATTTTCTCCTGTAAGTAGGAAGGTAGCGCTGCGCTGATAAAACCCAATTTGCAGTTTCGGTAATACAATGGCTGTAGCTATACCTACCACTCCTAGAATATTTAAGACTATTAATGCCACAATAATTATTTTTCTACTCCTACTTTTGGGCTGCATTTTTACGTTTCTTTATTATTATGATAACTGCAATTAAGAAAGTAAGCAGAGCAATTGCAGTTTCAACAAGCACAGCTTTGCCAAGCAAAGTATCGAAGTTTAATAACTCAACTTTGGTGCGGTTGTCTGCTCCAATAATTAAACCCTCTTCTTCGCCTTCAACTTCAAAATTAGTAATCCCGCCTACATATGGTTTACCAATATTGGTGTAGTACAAAACGATAGATAGGTCGTACTCGTCTACTACGCCATCATTATTAATGTCATAGCGACTTTCTGTTGTAGACAAGTAGTTTTCTATAAAGCCAATTAAATATGCAGACAGCTCGGTTTCACTATCGATTGAATCAACAATAGAAATTTCGAACAGACATAGTTTTTTAAAAGTGTAAGGGCAAACTGTTTCTACCGCTTTAATAATTACAGTTGGTTTATTGGTTGGGCTGGCAGTAGGAGGTTCATAAATTGCTTCGTTCACAAAGAAATCTGCTTCTTCACTGTTAGGTGCGTTAATAGAAGGATCTAGTTGTACCTTGGCTTTTACTTGATGCGAGCCTTGTTGGAATAGATCAAAATTAAAGATCTTTTCAAAGCGTCCATTGTTACCAACAACAACAGTAGAGTTTAGGGTTTCTACTCCGCTAAATTCTATTTGAACGGTGCTGCCAGGAACACTAATTCCGGTAATTGTTAATAACTCATTGTCGTTAAGAATGCTTTTATCTACATAAAGAGTAGGCTCAAAATAATAGTTGCTAAACTCTATGGTTTGATACTGCAGTAACACAAAGTTCTGAGTATAAGTTCTAGAGTTATTACCGTCTAAATCTGTGTTATAGACAGAAATTTCATGTACTCCAACTGTTTCTGCAGTAAAGATTTTCTGAAAAAAGCCATCGCCACCAGCTAATGTAGTACCTTTTACTACATTATATTCCAGAAAAGTAACTGTACAGGCAGGACAGGTGTATCCACTATAAGAAATTGCAGTATTGGGAACAGTGGCAGAAAGGGTAATGCTTTGCGCAGCAATAAAACCTATTACGCTAAAGAAGAGGGCACAAACTGTTAGCGTTAATAGTAGTAACTTTTGCATGCATACTTTATTTATGAACCTTTTATTATTATCCTAACGGCTTTGTTGATTCTTTTGCGCAGTAAGATGTAGACCAATAATACTGCAAACGTAACTCCTACAATTTTAAAGGTCTTGTCTTGTTGTATGCTAAAGAAGCTAGTTTCTGCACGTTGATTTTTTGCTCCATTTTCATAGAAGATTGTAACTTCTGCCTTCATTGGTCCAAACTCTTCTAGCTGGAAATCGTTAGAAAAAATTCTTTCGTTGCCAGGTAAAATATTCTTTGGAGTAAGTTCAATAGTTTTTATCTTATTACCAAAGATATCGCGAATAACAATGCTACCAAAAGGTTTAAAATGCACAGTACCAGTATTCTTAACCAACAAGTCTAACTTCATATTAGGGTCCTTATAAGTCTCTTGTGCAGATGAAAACTTCTGAATTTGTGCTTCTTCATATACATCTCCTGGAACTTTAACAAGCATTAAGCTACCAATTTCTTGTAAAATCTTGGCACCATTTTCGTTAAAGCCAACCGCCTCTGTAGGAGAGAACACAACAGCACCATAATGACTACCAGGTTCTACGTCTTTAGGAACAGTTAGAGTAAATTCTATATTGGCACTTTTCTTGGCTTCTATTACAAAAGAAGTCTGCTTAATAGTAATCCAGTTCTTAATAGAGTAAGTAGCGTCTTCCTCTGAAAGCGAAACCTGACCATCTTGACCATATGCAACAAAGCTTTCTGCTTTAGCTTTTACTGTTAATTTTGTAGAAGATAAATTCTCTACTTTAATAACATTTGTAACAATATCGCCAGGGTTAGCAGTTAGTTCAAAAGAAGGAGGAGAAATAGATAAACCAGTTTGAGCCTGTTGAGCTTTTACATTAATAGGTGCAGGAAATACTAAAAATACCAGAAGTATTAAAGAGAATATTTTTAGATATTTGATTTTAAGCATGTAATTATTATATTGCTATTAGGTTAAGGCATTATCGCCTTAACCTAATATTTTTAGCAATTATTTTTATTAATAGGTTGGAGTTACAACCAACACAACTGTTGTTGAATAAGAACCCGGAGGAGTTAATGCTCCTATACCTGCTTGGTATCCAATTCTAGTTGTTTCAGAAGCTGGTCCTGCGTTATATGCTACTTCTAAAGGAGAAGTAGTAAACTTTGCCCAAGTATTTGATGTAAACCTACCTGCAGTACCAGTTCCAAGTGTAGTATCGTTTGTGGTGTAACCAAATTGTTCTGTTCCTGCAGCTGCAAATGATGCAGGCGCTGCGTTTGTTCCAGTAGTATCTGTCATGTTATGACTACCATTTGTAAGTGCAGCAGTATATTTAATTGTCACTGTGTAGCCACCAGCAGAGTTTGTACCAACTACTAAATCTTGTGCACCTATTTTGTTTGTACCTGTGCTAAGAGCTCCTAGAGGTACTGTTGAACTTGTGGTTGTAACGTTTGTTGTAGCACCATTTACAGTTTGGCCAGAAGCTACTGCAACTACTGTAAAACTAAGTGCAGAATCTATACTTGCTGTTACAGCTTGGCCATCTACAAAGATATAAGAGATAACTGCGCTGTCTACAGGAGTAGTTGCACAGTCTACGTTATTGTAGGTATTGAATTGTAAATAGTAGCCAACAGATGGTGTTGAGCCGTTAGTAATACCAGTTAAAACAACTGTTCTTCCAGTTGCAGAAGCAGGTGTTTCTCCTGTAGCGAATGTTATTGGCACTGCACCTGTAGTGTTATTAGGTGTTGCAGTCCATGACGCTGGCGTTGGCATATAGTTTGAAGTTCCACTAAGTGTTGCACCAGTTATTGTCATACCTGTTGGTTTGCTACCGCCTGTAGCTGCATCTTTAAATGCAACGTTAATACATTTAATAGCAGAAAGAGTAACACCAGAAAAGGTAATTGTATATGTTGTAGAAGCATTACTTGGGCGAGAGTCGCTAAGTAAAACAGAACCGCCTGTAAGTGCTGCTGCTTTAACTGGTTTTGGAAGACTAACTGCCATTCCAACTGTCACACTAGCTATTAAAGAGTAAGTTGCAAGTTTTTGAAAATTGATTTTCATAATGACAGTTAAAAGTAATATATGTCGAATACCTATCTATAAGTTATAGGTATTAGAAATAGCTGTCAATTATATTTTTACAGTTCTCTTTGTCTTACTCTAAGTTGGTTTTAGTGGTTGGTTTTGTTAGCACTTTCCATGCTTTTTTAAAACGATTTTTATGTTTAAACAAGAATACAGCAAAGACCAATCCTAGCAACGTAAAAATGATTGTTTGAATAGGTGGAATTACTATAAAAGTTGTACTGTCTATTTTAAGCGGAATATTGTTTGCACTATAAGTTACTACAGGTTGAGCGCTAAAAATACCTAAACCCAGATCTTTGTCTAGTTCAAATTCATAACTTTTCTTAATATACGGTAACGAAAGCGAGCTCTTTAGGTCTTGTACATATACTTCTTGGTTAGTTAAAACATCTTTATATTTAATTTTAATATTTGGTCTTAAATGAGTGTTGCCATTATTAAAAACAGCAATATTGCCTTTTATAGGATAAGAAATATTCACCTTGGGAAAATTGAACGCTTCAAAATTTATTTTTTCATCTATATCTCCTGGTACCTGAAAAAAGAAGATTACTGCTACTCTAGCAAAAATATATAACGAACCTTCAGATACAAGCTCCTGTGGAATAAGTGGTTGAAAGTATAGTGTAGAGTAATGCCCGCCAGGCGCAGAATCTTTGGGTACTTTTATATCTATTGTTATAGTTTTAATTGCCAGTGGCTGGATAATAAAATCTTTATCCTTATCTGCCAGGGTAATCCAGGTTGAGCTGTCATAAATTTCTTTTTTATCTGCTGGAATTTCTAGATTTTCTAACCTAGAAAAACTTTCTTTTACTGCCTTAATTGGTACTGGAAGGTTTGTATTATTAAACACGCTTACTTTAAGTTGTTTGCTTTCGCCAGCTTTTATTACAAGTTCTGAAATAACAGGGTCAACCGACAAAGCAGTTTTAGCTGTAACTTCTTCTGCAGCTGCCTCTTGAGCTAATAACCGCTGCGGTAGAGCGAAATTTACCACAAAGATAACTAGCAACAATATAAGTATATGAGTGGGTGTAGTGGCCATATTATTTAGTACTGAGGAATAATAGTATAAATAATACTTGTTGAATAAGGACCAGCCTTTTGAATGTTTGTTGTTTGCACTTTGTAAGTCATTGTAAACGTTTCTGCACTAATTGGAGACCCAGTAACTGTAGTAAGGTGATCTGCCACAATCTCTCCTGGTGCTGTGCTAGTAAATGGCGCATAGCAAGGGAAGCTACCACTACCCAAACAAGAACCAGAAGCTGGGAATTTTGCAGAACCTTGAATAGACGTGTCCGAGGAAGTATAACCAAAGCCATAATCTGAACCAGACCAGGCGCTAGGTGCTGCATAAGAGCCTGCAGAGAAATCTGGAATAGTATTGGTAGGAGCAGCTATTTGTTTTAAGACATCTGTTTTATATGCCCTTATTACATATCCGTTATAAGCATTTGTAGTAGTGGTTAATACAGTGTTTTCTGTGTCTGAATAAGAATTGCCTGTATTTAGGTTATTAAAATTTATGTTCGAGGAAGATAGGGTAAATGCCAATGAGGGTGCCACCAGTTGACCATTAGATGATACTACACTAGATACATTTGTGGCGTTATCCGTTGCACGCACATTAAAGAAATACATTACAGATGTTTGCAGTGTTAAGCCCGATGCCGTAACTGCAGTAGAAGTTGTGTTGTCTGTCCAGGTAACAATGTCTGTTCCTCCAGCTGTTGTTCCAATAGAATATTCATATTTGTTTAACCCAGACACTGTAAGAGTAAAACTATCCCAATTGGCAGAAATAGAAGACAAAGAGCCATTATTATATGAAATATCTGTAGCTAAGGTAGTGCCGTCATAAACACCACCACCAGATGGAGCGGTAGTGTCTATTCCAAAATCACGAGCAGATTCTAAATTTAGGTCATAAGAGACCCAAGTAGAATATGCCGAGGCAGCATCTTTAACTCTTGCTTGCCAATGATATTCTGTGGCGTCGGTAATACTACTAATAGTGACACTAACTGCAACAGGGCTGCCAGAATAGGCAACCCCAGTTCCACAAGAATCTTCTGTGTTTACAAAACTGTTACCAAGTGCAATTTTTTCTACGCATAATTGTAATGTGTCGGAAGAATCTGGATCGCTAACCGAAGCAGTAAATTTTATAGAGTTAGAGTTGTTCCAACCTCCTGTAGAAATAACTACATCACTTGTAGTTTTTTGGGCCAGAGAAGTTGCAGAGTTAGGACTAGCATTGCCGCCAAAGTTCCAGCAGGAGTCGTTGTTTCCGGAATTTGTAGAATTGGCTAACGTAACTGTGGCGGTTCCACTTTGACAACCAGAGTCTGTAACATTTGCATAACTTACAGAAGAAGGTTGAGCAGTATTGAAGTATGCCAACCACTTAGTGGCAGCTGTATCTGAACTAATTATGATTTCATTACCACCACCACTGGTGCCGGTAATTGTAAAAGTGCCTGCAAAGACAAAGATAGGCACACCAGCAGTTTGCTTTTGGAACTTTATTGTTTTGCCCGAGGTTGTAGAGGTAAAGTCATTAAATATTGTGGCCCCGGTAACAATAGATGTTCCAGTTGTATCTAAAATGACTTCTCCGGAATTATGAGTAAATGTACCTGCGTTCGTAAAGTTGCCGGCAATAGTAAAGTTTGCACTAGGAGGTGCTACGAATATAGAGCTTGCAGGAATTACCATATTGCCGTTGATATCTATGACTGGATTATTGGTATTTGCTGTTACTGTCATTGTTTGTGTGCCATCTCCGGGTGTAAATGTTCCACCAACAGTTATTGTCTGCGAAGAGCCAGTACCTAAGACATAATTTCCACCATTGGCAGAAGGATCTATTGTTAGGTTGTTATAAGATGCAGCTGCAATATTAACGTCTACACTACTTGGAGTGGTAATATCTAACTTGGGAGCCTTTGCAGGAGTACCGTCGTATCCGAAGTAATCTTGCCATTCTCCGGTAGTGGTGTCTTCATGAGTATCTACTAAAATTACAATAGAGTTTCCACTTACCCAACCAGAGCGATTTATAATTTCTTGAATAGTTGACGTTACGTCAATTGTATATTCTACGTTGGTGGTAGTGGTGCTTTGTGTCCACGCTGCGGAAGCTGTACTTCTTGCCCTTGAGGTAGAGTTAAGATCGCCAGCGGTAGTATTAAGTGCAGGTGCATCATCTACTGCCTGAGCAGAGACCCAGTACTTAACGACACGCCCAAGCGCTGCTGCGTCCCAACCATTCTGAATGGTCATTTTGTATGATGCTCCAGATACTGTTGCGCCTTGGGCAACTGTTACATTGGGAAACCTAGCTGCTATTGTCCACTCATCATTCGAGCCATGAGATCCTGGAGAAATGACGGTGTCGTTCGATACCACAACTCCATTATTTGTAGGGTTTTTTCCAGAATCAGTAGTAATACTTTCCATTCTGGTATCTCCTAAACTAGTAGCAACTTGTAAATTGATTGTCGAACTTCCACCACCTGTGCCATTATTGGTATATGTAACAGTAGAAGTATCTCCCGAGAAAGTTCCCTTCGTAGTAATTACGAAAGGTGTTCCACCACCTGCTAGTGTAAGTGTAAACGAAGAACCTGCTAACGTGTCGGAATTTGTAGAAGATGCATGACCAACTGTTAAAATATTATTTACGGTTGTATTGCCTCCAAGGGTATAAGTAACTGCAGTTAAGGCATCGGAAGTTGTGCCAACTCCTAGATTATAATAAGTAGCAGGGGTGACTGTAGAAGTTGTGCCTGTGTAATTAACTGTGCTGGTTCCAGTAGTTATTGCACCCTTGGCAGTAAGAGTTAAGGGTGTTCCAGACCCTGCAAGTGTAAGGATATATACACCTGTATCTAGTGTATCTGTATTAGTAGAAGATGCGTTTCCTACAGTTAGTGTGCCGTTTACAGTTACGTTGCCACCAATAGAATATGTTACTCCAGCTGCTACGTCGGAAGTTACTCCTAACCCAAGGTCGTGATAAGTTGTAGTCTTAATAGTTGTATTGGCTGCATTATTGTAGTTAACAGTATTTGTAGCAGTAGAGGCTCCAAGCGTGCCAGTTGTCATTATTGTGCCGGTTGTATTTATTGTGGCACCATTAGCATTTAAGAGGGTTGAATCGGAAGCAGCACCATTAATAGCTGTAGCAGCATTTACATTGATAGTAGCGTTATTTGTAACCGTAATAGATGCAGCCACTGCAACAGTTCCAGCAAAAGTAAGGGCAGAAGAGCCACTAATTGCCTGATTATTTGTATCGAAAGTATATATGCCATTTCCAGTAGAAAATGTAGTCCCGTTATGAGTTATTCCACCCCTGAAGGTTACTGCTGGGTTATTAGAGTTGTTATTCCAAGATCCACCAGAGTTTATGGTTACAAGTCCAATAAATAATTGCGTTCCAGTTGCAGAGTTGAATTGTAACGTTCCAGTAATAGAAGTCGTTCCTGTTTGAGTGTAATTAAATGCGCCAATTGCTAAAGTACTTCCAGTTCCAACGGTAGTATTACCTGTAACTGTCATTATCGATCCTGTTGTAAGAACTGCAGTTCCAGAAATTGCTAGGTTGTTACTAACAGTAATTGTTGAGGTGGTAGTTGCAGTTGCACTACCAGACATAGATAAGTCATTACTTATTGTAGTCAAACTTGTTAAAGTTTTTGCGCCACTCCCACTTAGAATTAAGTTCTGGTAACTAACAGCCTTTACAGTTTGTGCAGCACCATCGTACTCTATTGTATTTCCAGACCCCGAAACTGTAAGTGTGCCAGTTGCTAACATAGGGCCTGCCGTTCTAAAAATTTTACCTGCAGCATTTACTAAAGTAGAGCCAGATACAGAACCTGTAACTCCTCCTGTACCATCAACATTCACAGTAGTATTGTTTGTAACTGTAATTGCACCTGTAATAGCCATTGTACCTGCAAAAGATATAGCATTGGATCCTCCAATTGCCTGAGAATTTGTATTAAAGGTGTGAGTACCTGTACTACTGGTAAATGTTCCACTGTTATCTATTCCTCCCCTATAAGCAATTGCAGCTGCAGCACTCTCGTTCCAGGTGCCGCCAGAATTTATTGTTACTGCACCTATAAAAGTCTTTGTGCCTGTGGCAGAAGAAAATGCAAGGGTACCTGTTATGCTAGTTGCTCCATTAACTGTAAAATTGAATGCTCCAACAGTAAGTGTTGTGCCAGTTTCTACAGTGAGTGAACCTAAAGATAGTGCCAGTGCAGTTGTGGCAGTTGCAGTGCCAGACATAGTTAAGGTTCCATTTATAGTTGCCAAACTAGTAAGTGTCTTAATGCCAGAGCCAGATAATACCAAGTTACTGTATGTTGTAGCCTTTACAGTCTGAGCAGCACCATTATACTCCACAATATTTGTTGATGCTGTAGCAGTTAGTGTTCCAGTAGAAAGTATTGGACCAGCACTTTTTAAAGTAGCACCCGCTGCATTTACCCAAGTAGAGCCAGAAACAGAACCTGTCATACCACCACTGGCGCTTACCTCTACAGATGAGTTATTTGTAATTGTAATTGCACCAGTAATTGTTACTGTGCCAGGTAGCAAGAATAATGTACTACCATTTAATGCCTGAGAAGATGTTGTAAAGGTTATACCACCAGTACCCATAGAGAAGGTGGTTGAATTATTTGTAATCCCACCTCTAAAAGTAATATTTTCATTTCCTGTATTGGTTATTACAGAGCCAGAGTTTAAGGTTAATAAACCAACTAATGTTTTAGTACCAGTATTGTTCGAAAAGTTTAATGTGCTGCTTACAGTAGTAGTACCTGTAACAGTTGTTGTTACGCCTCCTATATCAAGTGTACCGGCTGTTAGAGTTAAATTTTGATTTATAGTGCTAGTTCCAGCTGTCATCTGGGCAGTTCCCGAAGATTTATTTATTGTCAAATGTCTATAAGTTGTATAAGCTCCAATTGTCTGAGTTCCAGTGCCGTTTAAATTCAGGAGTGTATTTGCAGCCATTGTCACAGTTCCACCAGCAGCAAAATTACCTCCTACATTAAAAGTTGCTGCACCTGTACTTGTAATCTGAGCTTGAGCAGCAGTTCCTGATGGAGTTATATTTCCACTTATATTAATAGTTCCAGTACTTACACTAAGAAGACATATACGACTAGCAGTTGCACTTCCAGGTAAAGCCACACTTGCTGCAGTCAAAGTACCAGCACCTACTGCAAGTGTTGTAGAGACAGTGGCAGTTGGAGAAACAAAAGTAATCGCGCCACTTAGTGTTAATGAGTTTGATCCACTAATAGTTACTCCGCTTGCAACTGCAGCGGCATTAAAATTTAAAATGCTTGAGGTTTCCGCTCCAGTTACAGTAACTGTAACTCCAGAAGAGATAGTTGCACTATCAGTACCAGAAGGATAATCAGTTCCTGCTGTACATGCTGCTGCACAGCCACCTCCCCATGTGGTACCAATATTCCAGTTTCCAGTGGCAGTGGCAGTAAAGGCTGCGTCGGATGCTATGTGCCAATATGCCTTTTCTTTAAATGCAACATCGTCATGCGAATCGCTTAATACTGCTTTACCAAGTGAATAGAATTCTGGTGAAACTTTTGGAGCTTGATACTCGTAAAAAACAGTACGCTCTTGTCCAGCAGGAATTGTAATTTGCCATTTTAGTTTTTGTTTTTTATTTATATTTACAACAGTATTTGCGTCTGTGTTTTCTATATCAAATGACGCTGGAAGGTTTTCTACAAGTTCACCACTAAACTCTTTTAGAGAACGTACTTTAAGAGTCATTCTGTAAGTAGACTTAAAAGGGTTAATTCTAGTGGCACTAATTCTCTCTATTGAGAAGTCATTTTTGGCATTTACTGTGAACTTATTAAAAATGCTAAAACCTGTGTCTAGGTTAATTAACTCGGCATTATATTTACCTTCTTTTGTAGGAATATATTTCGCAAAATAGTCTGGATTATTCGTAACATTGTTGCCCAAGCATGTAGTAGATTGCTGCAAACTGCCAGAGGCAGTAGAAAAACTTACCAGTTTAGAATCTGGAGTGGTAATTTCAAGCTTTAGGTTTGCCTTACAGATTGTATTACCAGTTTCGTTAAGAGCAGCCATTTGTAAGTAAGCTTCTTCTCCAACAGAATAGACAGTTTTATTTGAGTTTAATGCCAAAACTCCCCACTGGAAGTCTGTCTTTTTTACAAGTTTATTATCTTTATAAACTTCTAAAGTATATTTACCAGCTTTTAGACTCTCTGGTTTGTCGATTGTAATTTCGCTAACACTACCAGTCTTATTTTCATCACTTTCGTAATCTACCGCATTGCCATTGGCATCGATAATCTTTGTCTCTACATTATCTTTATTCGCAACAACTTCAATAGACACATCCAACTGATTCTGGGAAGAAACGGCAGCGTCTTCTAAAATAATTTGAGTTTTATCTACAGGCGTAATAATTGTTGGTCTTGGCAATTCAATTTGCTCTACAAGTGGTACCCCTACGGGCAAACTTTCTGGAGTATCTGTACCAAGAACCGCTGGAGTAGGGGTAGCAATAAGTTTAGAAATAGACAGGTCGTCTAGATTCCAAGCTTGCACTGGCAATAATAATTTTTCTGTAGAATTCTGAACGTTTTTTTGATGAGCAGAAAATATACCAATAAATACCGCTACTAGCAGTATTACAAAGGATATTATTATCTGTTTTCTGTACATAGATTTTGGGATATATTCTACTTAAGCTTACCCATTTTTGGGATAGATATCCAGTAAATTGTTTGCTCCAATTGCCTCTTCAATATTGGTGTATCCATCTTTTTCTAACAGCTCTACAAGACCACTATTTATCTCGCCAATAAGTTGCGGTCCCATAAAAATCATGCCGGTAATTAATTGAATTAAACTAGCACCAAGTTTAATTTTTTCATATGCATCTGCTGCACTAAAAACTCCACCAACTCCAATAATTACAAGGCTTTTGCCATACTTCTTATAAGTGTAACCAATTAGCTCATTACTAAGTTCTTTTGTTGGCTTGCCACTTATTCCACCCATAATATGTTCCGGAATTTGGTCCTTAATAAGTAAAGGGTCTCGCACCTTGGTAAGATTGCCAATAATTACACCAGTAATTTTGTACTTCACACAGACCTTTAGCAAAGAATCATACTCTTCGCTTGGCAAGTTAATAGGCATCTTTACAAACACTGGCTTAGTTATCTTTAATTGGGACAGCTTGCTTAATAGCTTTTCTAGTTTTTCTTGGGTAGTAAAAGGTTCTCCTCCAAAAGTATTGGGGCAAGAGATATTAATAGTGTAGTAATTTACTACCTTTTCCTGTTCTAGTATTTTTAAACATTCATAATAATCATTTATACCTTCCACTTCTGAAGAAGTTCTTAAAGAATTGGTTTTTGCTACCGAAATTCCCATAATATTCTTGCCATTAAACTTTTTAAAGCGCGGCAGTAAATTGCGCACACCTTCGTTCATTAAGCCGTAGTAAACAACAAGCCCTTTAGATTTCTTTAAGCGAAATAAGCGCGGCTTTTTATTGCCCTCATATGCTTCTAGAGTAATAGAGCCAATCTCGGCAAAGCCAAAACCAACGTCGGACAAGATATTGATAAGTTTGGCATTTTTATCGAATCCTGCCGATAGGCCAATTGGATTATTGAAAGTTAGCCCCGCAACTTTTTGCACAAGTTTAGGGCTGGTATAAGCAAATGTCTTGGCAGTTAGAAACCGAGTAAGCCCAGAGCGACTTAAAAAGTTGCCCATACTAGTCATGCCATCGTGCACATCTTCTGGGTCGAACTTAAAGAAGATTGGCTTTAGTAAGTTGCGATAAGAGGAACCAATCACAGAGTATTTGTTCATCTTAAATTCTAGCTCTTTATAGCAAGTAGGCTTAATCTTTTGTGCATTGTAGAATAGTGGAATGAAAGACGAAGGAACAATTCGCGACTACTTTAATGAGTTTGTTTATGGCTCTATTTTTCAAGATCTAGATTCTTGTATTAAAGCTCAGGCCAACTTTTTAGTGGCTTTGGGTTTAATGTCTTATACAGAATATTTAGGTGGCCTACTAACTGGCAACCTTGGTATAAAAAACCAAGTGGAAGTGAACTTTAACAAGGCACTAGAATACTTCGAGCATGCAGGAGACGGCAGCTATTATCTAAACTTTCATGTCTTAGACAAGAATACCAGCAGCAACTTAAATATTTATGAAATCTTCCGTAATGGATTGGTGCACGAATACTTTCCAAAAGGCAAAGAGCTTATTATTGTTTATAACGAACCAAGATTGCCATTACCAGCCGCAGACCAAGGAGTAGGGTGGATTAACCAAGACGGCCAACGCATATTAAGATTTCATTGCAACGCCTACTTTAGAGATTTAAAGCAGGCGTTCGACAAATACTTTCAGGAATTAATTGTTAAGAAAGACTCTGTATTATTGGCAAACTTCTACAAGTCTATTAACAACCTAGAAAAATATGATCTTCAGGAAATAACTAGCTAATTGCTTTCTTTACAAGCTCAATTATCTTTTTCTCTTCTTCTGCACCTATTTTGGTAATTGCAAAAGCAGTTGGCCACATGTTGCCTTGGTCTAGTTTGGCAGTATCGTTAAAGCCAAGAGTGCCGTAACGAGAATCGAATTTTCCAGCAAACTGGAAGAAGCAAACCACTTTGTCGTTTTTAGTGTATGCAGGAAAGCCGTACCAAGTTTTTGGCCAAAGCTCTGGGGCATGCTTGCTCATAATTTCATGAAGTTTTGTTGCAATTTCTTTATCTGCGCCTTTCATTTCTGCAATTGCATCTAGAAGGATTTTTTCTACAGCTTCGCGTTTCTTGCCTGCTTTTGACTCTGCCAAAAGCTCTTTCGCGCGATTCTTCATTGCCAATTGTTCTTCTTTAGAGAAACCCTCAAACTTTTTGTCTGCCATTTTATATTCGGCTTAAGTTAATAATTGAGTCTAAACTACCTTTGCTCTATAATCAAGTATCTTGAAAATCAAGACAAAATGAAAGCCGAAATTGATTTAAAACAAAAAACAATGAGTGCAGCAGCAGAGCAAGGAATGAATAACATCCTGTTTCGCAACGCCCTTAATAAGAAACTAAACTTAAACGCTACAGAAGGTCAGTGTTTAAGTTTGCTAGGAATTAAAGGTATTTCTTCGCCAACCGAATTGGCAAAGCAAACCGGCCTTACTACCGGAGCAACCACAACAATGCTAGATAGGTTAGAAAAGAGAGGATTCATAACCAGAAAAGCGAACCCTAACGATAGAAGAGGAACACTAATTGCAATTAACCCAGGGTTTGGCAAAGAAGCCGGCCAATATGTAATGGGGGTTCAAAAAGCACATAAAGAATTATTCGCAACCTACAGCGATAAGGAATTAGAAACAATAATCGATTTCCTAACCCGCTTTACCCAAAACGTAAAAACGGCGACAGAGGCGATTGAGAACCAATCCTAATTCTTGCGCGGAGGTAATTTCACTTTCTCGACAATATCATTAAAAATAACTGTGAAGCCTCTTGAAGTACGCTCCAGTTTTAATTCAGTTATATATCTATTGTCCAGCTGATCGAAGTAATAAATATAAGCCTTAACTCTACTGTAATCGTCGGTAGTTGCTTCTAAAAGTTTGTCGATTTTTATTAACCAAGGTTCTGCTTCCTCACCAGCACCTAAGTCTATTGTAGTAGATTGATTTGATTCTGTAAGAATTGTTTTGTTACCATGTGTTGTTTTTTCTAAAGAGATCACTATGTTTTTAGCCATGCCTCTACCAATATTTTTTAAATAAATACAATTCGCTAAGTAATTAAAGCCATCACCAGGTATAGAGTTAAAAGATATCATTCCTTTACCTACTACATAAGGGGTTTGCTCAATGTCGAGTTGTTTCTCTAGGCTTCTATTACTAGATCTGATCGCTAGGAATGCGATGATGACAGATGCTATAACCCCAAGGGTTTGAATAATTGACCATATTGTATTTGACATAAATATGTCTAAAAAGAATCCTAAGGTTTGTAAAAGAAAATGTATATTTGCGAAGAATAAGTGAGTAATGAAGTTCATCATACATTTTACCTTAAAGGGGTTATTTCTGAGATTGGTTTAAAGAAGTCATACTTTTTTACTTCACTCTGAACGACCCACAGCGAGTCATCGAGCGAGGACTAGTGAAGAGGGAACGTGAAAAAGTATGACCTTACTGGGAATCGAACCCAGATTGTGTGATTGAGAATCACATGTCCTAACCGTTAGACGATAAGGCCGTCTGAACACTATTAACACTAGGAAAGCGCGCTGTTTGACCAGCGCGCCAATCAAAAGCTAACCAATTCTTTCTGCAATAGTTTCTGCAGATTTAGTAGCAATGCCAGGAATCTGAGTATAGTCGTCTGAATATTTCTTTAAATCTGCAACAGTTTTTATTCCAGCCTTTTCTAGTGCGCTAGCAATTCTAGTTGGGAAGTCTAATGAAGATACTTCGTCGCTGTCCGAGGTCATCTTTTTTTCAGAATCTTCGGCTGTAGTGTCTGCATCTGCTTTTTCCTCAGCTTCATCTACTTCTTCTTTAGATGAGTCTTCAACTGGTCCGCCAGATTCTGTTTCGCCCATAATATCTATCTTCCAGCCAGTAAGTTTGGCAGCAAGACGAACGTTCTGGCCTTCTTTTCCAATGGCCAAAGAAAGTTGATCGTCTGGCACAATAACAGTAGCACCATTTTCTGCAGGGTGAGTTTTAACAGCCTTTACAGAAGCAGGGCTTAGGGCATTGGCAATAAATTTGCCAATTTCACCGTCCCACAAAATGATGTCAATTTTTTCTTCACGATTGTCGAAACGTAATTCGTTGGTTACAGCATTAATACGGATACCTTTTTGACCAACAAAGGAACCAATAGGGTCTATGCCGTCTACGTTAGATACTACTGCAACCTTTGTGCGAGAACCAGCTTCTCTAGCAATACTTTTAATCTCGATAGATTTAGAAAGCAATTCTGGAACTTCAAGCTCGAACAATGCCTTTAAGAAGCCATTGTCTGAACGAGAAACAATTAAGCTTTTGCCTTTTGGTGTTTCTTTAATTTCTTTTAACAAAACCTTATATCTAGAACCACTTCTGTAGAATTCTCCGGGAATTCTGTCTTCCTGAGGCATTAATGCAGTAGCGCGTCCTACTTCCCAAATAACTGTGTCTCCTTCTACACGCTGTACAACAGCGTATTCAACCTGGCCAATTTTATCTACGTAGGCTTTAAGTTGAGTTTCTCTCTCTGATTCTCTAATTTTTTGCAAAATAACCTGTTTAGCCGATTGAGCAGCCACACGACCAAAATCTCCGCTAGGAGTAATATCTTGTTCAATTGTGTCTCCTACCTTAACGTCTGGTACCAATTTCTTGGCATCTTTTACAGACATTTCTAGTTCTGCATTTTCTATTTTGTCTACAACTGTAAATCTCTGTACCACAGAAATTTGGCCAAGGTCGCCATTAATGTTTACAGAAATGTCTATCCCAGTGTCCTCGGGAAAGTTCTGTAAGAAACCTGTACGTATAGCATCGGATACTGCTACCAAAACTTCGTCGCTATCTATTCCTCTTTCGGCGGCAATTTGGTTAACAGCAGCAATAAAGTCTGTTTGAACTGCCATAATGATTAACGCTATCTGATAAAATTAACAAGTAAGCTAATTTTACCAGAAATCGTGGTTGCTTAATACTAGAAATACGCGGAATAACAATGATTCCGCCCAGTCGCCATCCTTCTTTTCGGATACTGCCCAGTCGCGACAGTCTACTATGGCTGTGGTAAAAAGTGAGCATAATCGCATAGAACGTGTTTTATTCTGGAACAGAGTAGACGGAGCGGTAAGACAATTGGAACGATTGGTGGCAGTAATGCCATATTGGCGCTCTACCCTACAGCCACTAAACGTAGTGGCTAGTACAATTTTGCCAATTATTACACTAGGAATCTGGATTATTAACTATTCTACGCTACCGGCACAGGTGCCATTTACGTTTAATCAGCTAGAGAAAATAAATCATCCTACAGATAAGATATTGCTGCCTTTAGCCTCTATATTCCTCATTTTGCTAAATTTGGTAATTCTAAGAGTAAACAGGAATGTGTTCGATTTTGACCGTATTTTGGCAAATTTGTTCGCAGCTACTCAGATTATTTGTAATATTTTGTACTTTATAGCGGTTGTACAACTGCTTAATCTAGCTCTAACCTAACTTTCGAATGACAGACTTCTTACCTTTAACCGCAATAATTGCCGAACTTCAAACGTTATGGAATCTTTATAACAGGTACATTTTGCTTATTGGTATTGGCGCTGCAGCTAGCTTTTTTCTTTCTCCTTTAAGTGCTGTAATTGCAAAGTGGGTAGGCGCAATAGATAAACCAGCATCGCAAAGAGATTATTCAGACCCAACCAGAGGTCGCAAAGTGCATTCTGTGGCTACTCCTTTACTAGGTGGTTTGGCTGTGTTTACGGCCGCAGGAATAGCTTTGTTTATTGCAGCGCAGACTGGAATATTTAATTACCCTCTACAAAGTGTTGTTCATATTATTCTGGCTATAGCAGTGCTAGTAATAGTGGCGTATGTAGATTGTATAAAAGAATTACCAGCAAAAACACAGTTTATTTTTCAGATTATTGCTGCAGGGTTGGTAACAATGGCAGGCATTCGCATAAATTTCATTGAAATTATGGGCATTTTTATTAACTTCAATTTATTCAACTTTACTTTGCAACTTGGGTCTATTGCTTTGCAATTCTCGCCTTTAGCAGATTTGGTAACAATTTTATGGTTAGTAGGAATTGTAAATGCAATTAACTGGATAGACGGCCTAGATGGTCTTTCTACTACAATTATGACAGTTTCTGTTTTTACAATGATGCTACTTGGGGTAAAGAATTCGGAATTTTTTGCAGCAGCTTTAGCTGCTAGCTTACTAGGAGGGTTAATTGGCTTCTTGCCATTTAACTTGCCACCAGCCAAGAGTTTTATAGGTACTATTGGTGTATTTGTAGGTGGTTTTGTGCTTGGTATTCTGGCAATAGTCTCTAATACTAAATTAACTACTTCAATTATTGTGTTGGCAGTGCCACTACTAGACATGATTTGGGTATTGTTGGGCAGGTTTAAACGTCACTATAAGGATTTAAATTCGCCACTAGATTTGCTAAAGATTAACGATAAAACTCATTTGCACCACAGGCTTATGTCTTTGGGTATTGGCAAGGCTCAGGTGCTGTGGATTGAATTCATTCTGGTGCTTATTTCTTCTGTTGTAGCCTATAGCTTGGCAGGTTTCCGCGACGAAACTATTGGTGCAATTATTGGTATTACAGTGGTATTAATAATCTTTACAATTATTACAGTGTTGCAAACAATTGCTTTAAGGAAAGCAAGAAAAGAACGAAGAGATAAAGACCAAGACGGACCAGATTCTTCTAGACAAGAACCAGAGCCTCATATAGAAATTAAAGTAAAAACCAGCACCCCAGAAGAGAAGTATGCCTACTAAAAGAGTTGTGCCAGACACTAACCGCGAAATCCCTGTTGGCACAATAGATGAAATGCTTTGGGTATTCTTGCATACAGGCAACCAAGACTATTTGCCAGATATTCCAGAAGATAAGCTTAACGAGGCAGTTCGCAACCACTTTGCTCTGGCAGATAATAATCTTAGGTTGGGCCTAATTTTGCTGGCAATTTACCAAGTATTGGTTTTTCTAACAGCTGCAGCCTTGCGTTATACAAGCGATTTTTCGCAAATTGGCATAATGTTTGTATTGGGTTTTGGCACTGCACTTCCGTTTGTAATTGGCAAAATTGCCTTAAGAAACAAAAGAGATAGCATTGCTGGTAGAGGCAGAATTTATAGGTGGCTATTCTTATATTTGTTGCTAGCTGTGGCAATAGATATTGTTTTGGCAATGGTGTTTAAATTATGGGGAATTTTAGGATTAAGCTTGTTTGTAGTTGTTCTTTATAAAGTTGAGCTTAATAAATTACATAAAATTTTTGAACGACTAGATAGCTCTGCTAAGATTGAAAATAAGTTACAGAAAAAATAATGAGCGCACAAGTAACCCATCCAGACGAGAATACAGAAATTGCTACTTTTTCAAAAAGTAAATACAGAGTAATAATGCGAAAAGATTTGTGCATTGGTGCGGCTTCTTGTGCAGCAATTGCAGGAAACACTTTCGAGATGAACGACAATAATATTGCCATTATTAAAGAAGGAGAATGGGACGAAGACGATTTAATCTTGGCCGCTGCTCAATCTTGCCCAGTGCTAGCAATAATTATTGAAGATATTCAAACCGGAGAACGCATTTTTCCTGTGGAATAAGTAAAATAAACTATGACCTACGATGAAGTAACAGATGCCTCTATTTGGAATGACTTGGTTGTTAGTGCCCTAGACTATACTTTTCTGCAAAGCTGGGAATTTGGCGAACTGCAAAAAGAACTTGGTCATAAAATATACCGTCTAAAGTTTAATGATGATAAAGGCCAGACTTTATTGTTGGCTTCATTCTTGGTAGTGGCTGCCAAACGCGGCACTATAATGCAGTTTAGACACGCTCCACTATTACTAACCTCGGAAGTTTCTTCTACCCAGTGGCAAGAGTTTTTAGTACAAATTCAGGAATTGGCAAAGCAAGAAGCTTGCGATTTAATTCGCATGCAGCCATTATTGTTGGCAGATGCAGAAAATGCTAAATCTGCAGCGTTTATAGATGCACTTAACTATGCAGAGTTTGCAGACGCTCCTATTCATAACATAGATGCTCAAAAGACTTTGGTACTAAACATAGACCGTTCAGATGAAGAACTTCTTACAAATATGCGCAAGCAAACACGTTATTACGTTAAGCGCGCAGAGAAAGACGGAATAGAAGTAGAGAAGTTTTCAGATGGCAAAAACTTAGTGCCAATTTCAGAGTTCTATAAGATTCATCACGATACAACAGTACGCCAGAAATTTACCTCATTTAGCGAAAGCTACTATAAGAAAGCTTACCTTGCCTACAATAGTTTGCAGGGGCATATAACCAATGCTGTGCGCAGCGAAGTTTACTTGGCCAAGTTTGAGGGTAAATATTTTGCCGGTGGTATTTTTGTCTTTTTTGGTAAGAAGGCATTTTATTCTGATGGAGGTTCATTAACTAGTTATTCAAAACTGCCAGGTTCATATTTATTGCAATGGAACGCAATTAAGCGTGCCAAAGAATTGGGTTGTGTTAGCTATAACTTCTGGGGTGGAGTAAGCCCAGACCAAGAAGACACAAAGTATCCTTGGTACGGCATAGACCTGTTTAAACGAGGTTTTGGAGGCGATAGAGTAGACTATATTCATGCTCAAGATAAAGGCTTAACCTGGAAATACTCTTTGCAGAAAATTTTGGAGACTATTGAACGCAAGCGACGCGGATATTAATACTATGGCAAAAAAAATACTTATTACAGGTGGTGGTTCTGGGGGGCATTTAAACACTGCAATTGGTGTAATTGAATATATTAAAAAGACAGACCCCGAACTATTTGCCAACTTGGTTTATGTTGGTGGCATTCGCGGAATGGTTGGAGATTCTACTCCTAGTCTAGAAAGTAGAAAGATTCCAGAATTAGGCATTCGCTTTATTGCTATTCGTTCTGGCAAGTTTCATCGTAAGTTAAGCTCTAGCTCATTACAGCTCTTTGGTGGAGTTTTAGGAGGTTTTAGCGATGCCATGAAAGTTCTTGGCCAAGAAAAACCAGATGTAGTTTTTTCTACCGGAGGTTACGTTACTGTGCCTTTGGTTATTGCTGCAGGTCTGCGCAAAATTCCTGTAGTAATTCACGAGCAAACTGTTGTGTCTGGCTTGGCAAACAGAATTAATGCTAAATTTGCGCGCAAAGTTCTACTTACTTTTAAATCTTCAAAAACAGAGTTTCCTGCCGAAAAAGTAAAGGTAGTTGGCAACCCTATTCGTGCTAGTAGATTTATTACTAAACTTCCAGCAGATTTGCCTGCAGAGTATGAAGAATTTTTAACACACCAAGCCAAAAAAGACAGAAAGCCATTTATATTTATTATGGGTGGTGGTTTAGGTTCGCATAAGTTAAATATGTGGGTCGCCGCCAATCTAAACATATTGGCAAAAGACTACAACGTTCTACTGCAAACTGGCGAGAATAAGCTTACAGATGACTTTACTCACTTAAGAGAACATGTTGCTTTGCTACCTAAAGAGCTGCAAGAGAATGTCTTTGTTACTCCTTGGTTTAAGGAAGAAATTGGCTTTATTTATCATCACGCAGATTTAGTAATTTGCAGACCAGGAGCAAACTCGGTACTAGAGTTGTTGGCTTTAAATAAACGAGCAATATTTGTACCAATTCCTTGGTCATCGCACGGAGAACAGCAGCTAAACGCTGAATATTTCTGCAATAACCAGACAGGAGCAATTGTTAACGAGGCAGATATAAATACAGAGTTAAACGAAAAGCTTATTACAGATATGTTGGCAAAGCCAACAAAGAATAGTGCAGAGTTGGTACCTACAGACGTAGAACCAATAATAGTTAAAGAACTATTAAAGTACTAATTTTAATTCCAGGTAATTTTTTAGACTAAAGCTTTATGGCTTTACTACTATTACGAAGTCTATATCTACTGGCTTCTTGAAAGTTGCTTTGGCTCCAGGAATTGCAGTAACTCCTAAAGTTTTCTCTATTAAGTCTTTGGTAAGTGGTTTCTTTCCATCCGATAAATCGTAAACATCGTAGGCAGCACCCTTTGTAATAATTCCAATGCTTGTGTTACTAATAAATGCTCCGGCAATCTTCATTGAGTTAAATTTCTCTAAGAATGCTAGGTTTTTCTTGGCAGATACACCTTTTGAAGTTGTGTAGATGTTGGTGGCGGCATTTTCTAAGAAGATTGGGTTACCAGCAACCATTTCTTTTAGGTAAGGCTTTAGTTTGCAGTATTCATCTTTAAGAGCCACACACTCTGGGTCGTTCCAGGCAACAGGAGATAAGTAGTAGCCAGCGCGGTTATGAGTTCCATTACCACTAAACGATGGTCTTGTCATAAAAGAGTTCATTCCAGCAAAGGCATCGTCTAAAACATACTTGTATTGTTTCTCTTTAGTAACTTTTTGGGCCAAGCTAAGAATTCCACGTACATCGTCTACAGAAAGCTCGCTAAATAAGGCGTTGTTCTTAAATACTTCATACAGAGAATAGAGTCTAAATGGATTAAGCATTGCTTCTGAAGAAAGCAGCTTTGCTTGAAGAGCTTCAATGACTTGTTGTTGTCTGCGAGCACGGTCGAAGTCGCTGGTAGCATGTCTAGACCTAGCATATTTTAATAACTGAGTAGAATTAATGAATTGGTTGCCTTTCGCAAAGTACACAGGTTCGAAACCTCCACCAACTTCGCGAGGATAGTATTCTTGCAGATTTTTCTCTACATCAATATAAAGACCTTTTTCGCCATTCTTATCTTCTCCAACAGCGTTAATAATGTCGCGGAAAGCTTTATAAGAAATAATTGAGAAGTAGTGATTCTCGAATCCTGTAACAGATGAAACATATTTTTCTAGATATGGAACTCCACCACCAGGGCATTTTCCGTCTTCTGCAAGTTTATAAACATGATTAATAGACCTGTAGCCACCAATCTTGCCGATATCAATACAACTATCTGTAGTAGTTGCACCAGTATCTCTAGGAATACTAAACATAGAGACAGATTCATTGTCATAGTTGTAAACAACTTGAATCATTGTATCTATATCTCTATCTTTTCCCTGAAAGGTATTGCCGTCAAAGATAAGTTCTCTGGAATCGATTCCAGCAATTAAAAACGCTGTGTAATTATCTGTACGTTTAAGCTTTGGTTCCCATAATGCATCGCTAGCTTTTACTGTGTATCCAAAAAATGTTGCTAGAGTTTCTTTTGTAGAGGTAGTTGCCGACTGATGAAGAAAGTATAAACCAGCGTTAAGAATTAACTGCAGGATTATGCAGACAACGAAAATAAAATTTAAGAGTTTTAATTTACGAGGCATTTACTATGTATAATCTGAATATGTCTTTAAAAATAACAAATTTACAAGTTGCATTAAGCGAGCAGTCTCAAAAAGAACCGAAAACTACTCAAGCTCATTCTATACTCTCAAATATCACTCTGGATGTACAGCCTGGTAAGGTTTGCGTAATAATAGGACCAAATGGCTCTGGTAAATCTTCCTTAGGCAAAGCGCTGCTTGGTCATCCGGACTACAAAGTGCTTTCTGGGCAAATTGAACTTGATGATGTTAACCTAACAGAATTAAGCCCAAATGAGAGAGCACAGACAGGCCTATTCTTGGCTGGTCAGTATCCTACAGAAATTCCCGGAGTAAATTTAAGCAGATTTCTACGCTTGGCCTATAACGCCAGACTGGCAGAAGATAAACAATTATCTATCTATACATTCAGAAAATTACTAAGAGAGAAGCTTGCACAAGTTGGTTTGCCAGAAAGTTTTATGGAGCGAAACCTTAATGAAGGTTTTTCTGGAGGAGAAAAAAAGAAATGTGAAATTTTGCAGTTACTTTTGTTTAGACCAAAGTATGCAATTTTAGACGAGACCGATTCGGGTTTGGATGTAGACGCAATAAATACTGTATTTAAATCTTTGGCCACTGCCAGAGAAGAAAACCCAGAGATGGGAATTATTCTTATTACTCATTACGCAAAAATTTTAGAATTCCTGCCCGCCGATAGTGTTTACGTTTTAAAAGCAGGAAAAATAGTTAAATCTGGTGGCAAAGACTTGGCTCACCAAATTCTTACAGAGGGCTATGCAGAATTTGCAGCAACAGAAAACTAATGCCGGCAATCTTAAAGCAGACGAAGCAAATATTGCTCGCTCTGTGAATGCAGATTACGACAAAAAATATGGTTTTTCGGACAATATTAAATCTGATCTTGATATTGGCACCGGAATAGATTTCGACAAAGTAGCCCAGATTTCTGCCTATAAAAACGAGCCAGATTGGATGCGCGATTTGCGTCTAAAAGCTTTTGAACATTTTCTTGAACGCCCAATGCCCACCTGGGGAGCAGATCTTTCTGAAATTGATTTCGAAAAAATTCATTATTTTGTGCGCGCCACTAAAGGTCGCGGCCAAGGCCGCGAATGGAGCGAAGTACCAGAAGAAATTAAAAACACTTTTGAAAAGTTGGGAATTCCTCAGGCTGAACGTAAGTTCTTGGCAGGTGTTGCTAGTCAGTACGAATCTGAGGTTGTTTATCAGAAGTTAAAGTCTGAATTTACAAAAATGGGTGTTGTGTTTTTAGACACAGATAGTGCGCTTCAACAGTACCCCCAGCTCTTTAAGAAATATTTTGGCAAAGTTATTCCACATACAGACAATAAATTTGCTGCACTTAACACAGCTGTCTGGTCCGGAGGATCATTTATTTATGTTCCAAAAGGCGTAAAAGTAAAAACTCCTTTGCAGGCATATTTTAGAATTAATTCTCAGAATATGGGTCAGTTCGAAAGAACACTTATTATTGTAGACGAAGGTGCAGAAATTAATTATATAGAGGGTTGCACGGCTCCAACCTATACCACCGATTCTTTGCATAGTGCAGTAGTAGAAATTGTGGTAGAGAAGGGCGCGCGCTGCAGATATACAACTATTCAGAACTGGTCTAGCAATGTTTATAACCTAGTTACAAAGCGCGCGCTGGCAAAAGAAGGCGCAGTTATGGAGTGGGTAGATTGTAACCTTGGTTCTAAAGTAACAATGAAATACCCTTCGGTTTACTTGGTAGGTAAACATGCTCACGGAGAAGTACTTTCTATTGCCTTGGCAGATAAAGGTCAGCACCAAGATGCAGGCGCAAAGATGATTCATGTAGCCCCTTATACTTCAAGTTTAATAATGTCTAAATCTATTTGTTTAAATGGTGGGCGCTCTTCTTATAGGGGAATGGTAAAAATTCCCAAGGGTAGCAAAGGCTGCAAAAGCAACGTAATGTGCGATGCTCTTATTTTAGATAGTGAATCTAGAACAGACACTTATCCTTACAACTATATAGACGAAGACGATGTAGAGCTTGGCCACGAGGCCACTGTTTCTAGATTAAACAGCGAACAAATGTTCTATCTTACTAGCAAGGGTTTGTCTGAAGAAACTGCATCTGCACTTATTGTTTCGGGGTTTGTAGAACCAATTGCCAAAGAATTGCCAATGGAATACGCTGCCGAGCTAAATGCTTTAATAGCAATGTCTATGGCCGGCAGCGTCGGCTAGAAGCCGCGTTAAATAGGCTAAGCGCCTAAAGAATATCTTGCAAGTAGCGAATTACAGCAGGTAAGAATACTATAATTGCTGCTACAACTACCAATCTTAAGGCATCGATAATATCTTTAACAGTATTCTCCGATAGCATCTTCTTTACAACAGGCAGTTTGGCTAAGCCATAGATATTTAACTGCACCTCTGCTTCATTATTATTTAAGCTACTTCCTCTTAATTGGAATACTGTAGCAATTAAGCAGCAGCCAAAGAATAAGTTCATCGGCATTAAAGGCAAGAGCAACATGCTAAACAATATATAGGCCAGCATAAACACTACCAAAGTATTTGTGTGGTTTTGTTTTCTTTTTATTAAGGTCGCAGCGTCTTTAACAATGTAGCCCAACACAAGTGCTCCAATAAGGGTACCAATAATTCCGTAACCAGTAACCAATGACATTGCAGTAGTAATGTTTGTTGTATAGCCAGTGCCAACCAAAGCATTGCTAAGGTTCCAGGTAGACATAGTAGCAGTGGCAATAGAATAAAGAACTCCAATGCTAAGAATTACTCCTCTGCCAGCTTCTGTTAATAACATGAACGCAATAATTGCTGCGAATGCTGCAATACAAATAATTCCTAAATTCCTCTGTTTTCTTACCCACAAGATTCCAAAGATAACGAAGGTAACAGCCAGTGCTAAAAGAGGTACAGGGTATTTAAGTAAGCCAAAAGACAAGTAGCCCAGAATTACTAAAGCAATTCCTGCCATTACTCTAATCTTTATGTTTTTTGCGAATAAAACAACATAACTAATTCCCATTAAAACAATTACATTGTTTAGTAAAATAGATTCGCTTAATATTCCTAGGTTAGAAGGGCTGTAAGTGCCAACCAGAAACTTTAATACTGTAAGAGCAAAATATACAATTGCTGCCCAGGCCAAATATTTCTTTGGAGATAAGTATAAAGAAGAAAGTTGATGAATGAAATAAATAGTAGCAATAGAAATGAGTGTCATGCCAATACCCCAGAAATAGACACCACCAAGATTTGTGTAGCTAGGTTTTCCTTGCAAAATTGTTAGCACTAAAATTGCAGTAGAAAGTAATAGGAAAGGTAAGTCGTACTTTACAGGAGGAAAAGCATTTAAACCAACAAATAACATCCGAATAAGCCTAATTGCAATGATAACAAGTAAGGCAGCAATCCAGTTGGTAGCGGTGATTATTGGCGAAGTCTCCCAGAAAATTACTACCGGCAGTGCCAGGAAGGCAATAAACTCTATATAGTTAAGCAGCACAAGCCATGGCTTGGTATAGCGTGGATCGAGTTTCGCTGGTAGACTAAAACTAGGTACTGTGAGACGAAACTGAGTGTTCGCTAAGCGCTTCATAGTATCGATGTGTCAAGATTATTTAACACAATGTACCATATGGATTTTCCCTCAATCAAATTTATTCCTGGAAAAGAAATAGCAAATACCAAGCTAGAGCAGCTAGAGCAAGATGTTAAGTCTTTGCAAACACCTCCAACATTGGCCATTGTGCAACTTGGCAGTAGGCAAGATTCAACACTATACGTAGATCTTAAGCAAAAGTGGGCTGCTATAGCAGGAATTCGTACCAAGAAAATTCAGCTAGAATCCTTTACCGGCAGTCACCAGGAATTAGATTATGTTAAAGAAGAGCTTATTCCAGAGCTAAATCGCAATTCTCATATTGATGGCATTATTATTCAGGCTCCTATTCCTGGCATTCCTCTTGGAGAAGCTATTAAGGTATTCAATACAATAGACCCTAGCAAAGATGTAGATGGTTTAACTGCTACGTCGTTGGGAAGATTGTTCCAAATTAAATCTTTTATAGAAATTCTAGATGGCGATTTTTTTGTAGCGGCTACTCCTATGGCGGCAATTTCTTGCCTTTCTTGGGTGGCCAACAGAAAGTTTACTTCAGATAGTATGAGTAAAGATCATACAGATAAGCTGCATAAGCTTTGTACAGGTAAAAAAGTACTAATAATTAATAGATCGAATATTGTTGGCAAACCTTTGTTAGCAATGTTACAAGCCCTAAACGCCACTGTTACTCTGGCACATTCTCAGACAGTAAATTTAAAGCATCTTATTGCCGACTACGATATAGTTTTTACAGCTACAGGAGTAAGAGATATGTGGCAAGTAAGCGATTTTAAACCTGGGCAAATTATTATTGATATTGGTATTAATAATAACGAGCCCGGAAAGAAAGTTGCTGGCGATGTAAATATTGAAAATCTGTCAGAGAACACAACCGAAGAACTAGAACCAATTTACCTTGCCGGAGTTCCTGGTGGAGTGGGCCCACTTACTATTGTAGAATTACTTACAAACACCTATTTAAGCCATTTAAGAACTCAAGAATAAGAGAATAAACGAATAATTATGGACCAAACCCTTAAAGACTTATTAACTGCAGAGGCAGATAGGCAAGAAACAACTTTTACACTAATTCCTTCCGAAAATTATACTTCTGCTTCTGTGCGCGAAGCGCTTAGCTCTGTGGCCACAAACAAGTATTCAGAAGGGTATCCGGGCAGGCGCTATTACAATGGCAATAAGTTTATAGATCAGATAGAAGATCTTGCAAGAGAGCGTACTAAGAAAGTATTTAAGGCACAGTTTGCCAATGTGCAACCTTATTCTGGTTCTCCTGCAAACTTGGCAGTTTACTTTTCCTTAGTGCAACCTGGCGATACTATTATGGGAATTGCCCTTAGTCATGGTGGCCATTTAACTCACGGTGCAGACGTTAGTCTAACCGGAAAATGGTTTAAATCTATAAAAATTGCTGTAGAAGAAGATGGCACCATAGATTACGCAAAAGTAAGAGCGCAGGCGCTAGAAGCAAAGCCAAAGCTTATTATTGCCGGAATTACAGCTTATCCTAGAGAAATTAATTACACCGAACTTAGCAAAATTGCTAAGGAAGTAGGAGCATACTTGGTAGCAGATATTTCTCACACAAATGGTTTGGTAATTGCGGGGCTACATAAGAACCCACTAGCAGAAGGTGCAGACATTATTACTTCTACAACTCATAAATTGTTGCGAGGGCCAAGAGGTGCAATTATTGTCACAAATAATTCAGAACTAGCGACAAAAATAGATAAAGCAATTATGCCAGGCCTACAAGGCGGACCTCATAATCATCAGACCGCAGCTATTGCAGTGGCAATGCTAGAGGCAGATAAGCCAACTTACAAAGAATATGTCCAGCAAGTTGCCAAGAATGCTCAGGAAATGGCCAAAGTATTTGTAGATGCCGGTATTACTTTAGTTTCCGGAGGTACAGACAATCATCTTCTACTGCTAGATTTACGTAACCTAAATATTTCTGGAAAAGAGGCTGCAGACTTGCTAGAAGAGGCCAATATTGTTGTAAACGCAAATAGTATACCCAACGATCCTAACCCGCCGCTACGGCCTTCTGGCATTCGTGTAGGCACACCTGCACTTACAACCAGAGGTTTAAAAGAAGCAGAGACAGTCATGCTGGCTGGTTGGATAGTAAAATTGCTAAAGAAAGAAGCAGTTGCGGCAGATGTAAAGGCAGAAGTTTTAAAGCTAGCAAAACAATTCCCTATACCTAGTAATTTCTAGGTATTAGCGGAAGAAGCAAGTTAATTCTAGTGGCGAAGAACCAGTTTCGGCGCTTTTGCTAAGGTCTGTGGGGCAGGCTCCATTTTCTCTTCTTATAACTTGTAAATTACCACCACCTGGGTATTTAACTTCGCTGTCTAGCCAATTGCTTGGCGGGTAACTGGGGCTGGTTAGTCGCCAAATTTGCACAATAATAATAAATATTGTGGTAATAAAAGTCATTCCAAAGAGTGTGGCTTTTAGTGAATTCCAGAATGGTTTTTTATTGTCTTTTTCTGTGCGTACTTCTTCCTCTTCGTAAGAATCGCTGCTTAAGCTAGCAGCCATAGGAATTAGGAACTGACCAATGCCCAGACCAAAGAAACCACCAGTTAAGGCGCGCATTAAATTGGTAGAAGTATAAAGTGGAGGTGAATTACCACCAATAATTACGCTAACTATAGATTGAATACCACCGTCTAGTGCAATAGGAATAATAAACGGAATAAGCTCATAGAACTTTAGACCTCGCATGCGCACAAACTTATAGAGAATGGCAATGAACAAGATTGCTCCCCAAATAGCCATATCTCTTGCGCACCATGCACACTGATGATCGTATACGTGTAATGACCGCCAATGAATTTGGTGGCACATAAAAGAGTAAATGAAGTAGATAATTTTGGCAGGAAGTTCCAAGCCAAGATGTAAGAATAGTGGTGCTAAAAAGGGTAAAACATTAATCACAACTAAAAATGCCAGCAAGCCATTAGAAAATGTAAGTTTTGATTTATGCTGGTGTGACTGCATCTACATAGAACTGTGGTTTAATTACGCCTCTAAACTCATTATAGCCCAGTGTACCAAAAATCACCTTTGCTGAATCTTCTTCTAAAAACTTTAAGTCTAGCCCGCGCTTACCATAGTTAAAAGCTAGAAATTCAAAGGGACTACTAGCAGCCTCTTTTAATAATAGTTTTAAGTGCACGCCTTCTTTTCCTAGTTTTTGTGCACCTATTCCTCCATTATAAGTAAGAGCTAACATTACACGTTCGTTTTCTTGACCAAATGGTGCTAGGTTGTCTAACTGAGCTAAGAGTGAAGGTGAAAGTTCGTTCAGAGTTACTGCTAAATGAGCAAAAATTGTCTGAGTTTGGTAATCTACCTCTGCCAAGTTATTGTCTGCATAAGCCAATATTTTCTCTGTAAAATTTGCAAATTGTTCTTCGCTAACTGTTAAACCTGCTGCTTGTGCATGACCACCATACTTAATTAATAGTGTGGAATGTTCATTTAAAGAGGCAGTAATATCGAACTTATTATGACTACGTGCCGAACCAACAAAATTTCCGGCTTCATTTTTTGTAAATACAATGTTTGCCAAGCTTTGCCACTCTAATAATTTACCAGAAATAAGGCCAACAATTCCTTCCGGTAAAGTATTAAATTTAGCCACCATAAAATGTTCACTGCGGAAAATTTCTACATCTTTGTGCTTTTCATCTAAGGCACTTGTTACAGCTGTAACTGCTTCTAAGGTAATGTCTTGTCGTGAAATATTTAGTTCATTAAGTTTTACAGCCAGTTCATAACCTGTGGTGGGGCTATCTGTACAAAGCAACTTTACAGCAGTAATAGCATGATCTATTCTGCCAGCGGCATTTAAGCGTGGCCCAAGCACAAAACCAACTTCATAAGTGCCAATTGGTTTGCTGCCCAAACCAGACACTTGAAGGAGGCTTTTTAGACCTTCAACTTTTGTTTGCATTAAAGCAGTTAAACCTTGTTTTACAACCCATCTATTAAAGCCACGCAATGGCATTACATCGCAAATAGTGGCAATTGCTACAAGTTCTAAATAATCATCATGAAGTTCAATTTTTAATAGTTCTTTAAGGCCTTGAATAGAAAGCCATACAACTGCAGTAGCGCAGATCTCCTTCGGACTTACCTTTGAGTCTGGGTGCATGGGATGCACAATTACAGCTAATTTTTCATATTCTACAATTCCTTTGGTAGGTAGCTGGTGATGATCTCCAATAATGACCTGTAACTGCGGGTACTTATCTTTTAATTCTTTAATGAGTGCTTCATCGCGTATACCGCAGTCTACAGCCCACAGAATAATTTCTTTATCTGCATTATCTGCAATAAGTTTTTCAATATTTTTAAGGTTCAGCCCGTAGCCATCTTTCTGGCGGCTGGGCACAAACGGCACGGCATCTAGTTTTAAGTCTCTATATAGAAACCTCCATAACAGACTTGTAGAGCACACTCCGTCTACATCGTAATCTCCATGCACAATTACTTTATATGCTTTCGGAGCAGCAAGTGCTGTTCGAAGAATTTCTGCAACTTTATTTAGACCAGGTAAATTTTCGTGCTGTTTATATAGTATGTTCGCATCAAATTCTGTAATTTCTCTGAATTCTTGAGCATTTTTTATGCCGCGACGTGCAAGAAGTTCTAAAAACTTATCTTCAAGCGTTTCTTTCTGTAAAAGTTTACGTAAAGACAGAAATAGGCTTTTCTCATCGGCCGTAAGGGCAGGGGGCAGCGAGTAGGCTTTCATAACGCTCTAATTTGCCAGTTTGGCTTCTACTAGTTTCTTAACATCTGCTGCATTGGCAGTACCTTTGCTAGCTTTCATAACTTGCCCTACAAAGTACATTGCAATATTTGGGTTCTTTGCAAATTTCTCTTTTGCTGCTGGGTCTGTTGCTATAGCTTGGTTAATAAGTTCGTCTAAATTCATTGAGCTATCTGCCAATAAACCTTGTTTAGTAAGGTAGTCATTTAGAGTTAATGCAGAAACACTAGAGTCTTTTATTAGAGCTATTGCAGCTTGCTTAAAGTTACTGCTAGTTAGCTTATTTGCTAAGCGTAGTTCCGAAAGTGAAATTAAAATTTCTTTATTAACTACTAAATCTGCCAAAGACTTTCCTTCTGTTACTGCTGTAGCAGAGATTTCGCCCATTAATAATTTGGCAATTTCACCTACAATTTCGTTGCTAAGCTTTTGTTCTGTATAGAAGTTTAAGAACTCTATTCTTTCTTCTTCAGAGACAATTCCTGCGGCTAGTTCATCGTTAATGCCAAGGGCTTTATATTCGGCAAGTAGTTCTTTTGGAAGTTTTGGAAGCCCGGCGCGAAGGCTAGAAATATATTCTTCAGAAAACGTAAGTGGTGGAATATCTGGTTCTGGGAAGTAGCGATAGTCTGCCGCATCTTCTTTAACACGCTGAGAATGTGTTTTTCCTGTCATATCTCTGGTGCCCCTTGTTTCTTGAACAGGAACTTCGCCCTTATCTAGAATTTCCGCTTGGCGGGTAATTTCGTATTCAGTTACTTTTTGTAATAAGGAAATAGAACCAATGTTTTTAACTTCTACTTTATATTTTGGCAAAGCAGTTTCGCCTGGCTTACGCAAACTAATGTTTAGTTCATATCGCATCTGGCCTTTCTCCATGTCTCCGTCGCTTACCTTAAGCAAACGTACAATTTGACGTAATCTCTTGGCAAATAAATCTATTTGCTCTCCAGATTTAAATTCTGGTTCTGTAACAACTTCAATAAGTGGTACCCCTGCTTTATTAAAGTCTAGGTATGTGTTGCCGTTTTCATGAATAGATTTACCAGTATCTTCTTCTAAATGAATTCTAGTAATATTTATTTTATTACTACCATCTGCATTAAGATCTAGGTAGCCTTTGTAACCCATAGGATGATCGTACTGAGAAATTTGATAACCTTTTGGCAAGTCTGGGTAGAAGTAATTTTTTCTATCGAACCATGTTTGCATATTTATGCTGCAATTCATTGCCAAACAAAGTTTTAAAGAAAGCTCTACAGCTTGCTTGTTTGGCACAGGCAAAGCACCAGGTAACCCAAGACTTACTGGGTCTACATTGCTATTCGCTTCTTTACCAAAATAGTCTGCGCTTACTCTCGAGAACATTTTACTTTTTGTCTTTGCCTGAATATGTATTTCTAGGCCAATTACAGGTTCGTATTTAGTGTTCATATTATTTTCTAGCTATTTTCTGTTCATAGGTAAGGGCATAATCTAGAACCAGTTGTTCGTTTCCTTGCTTGCCAATAAGTTGCACTCCAATTGGTAACCCAGAGTTATCTAGGCCGGCTGGCATAGAAATACAAGGCAAACCTGCCAATGCACTTGGCTCTGTAAGAATGTCTGCAAGTTCACCAAATAATGGATTATTCGCAGCTTCTCCAATTTTAGTGGCTACAGTTGGCATTGTAGGGCCAATAATTAAATCTACTTCTTTAAATGCTTTTGCAAAATCGTCAATAATTAAGCGACGTACTTTTAAAGCTTTTAGATAGTAGGCATCGAAATAGCCAGCAGAAAGGGCATAGCCACCAGTTAAAGAACGCTGCTTTGCCTCGTTACCAAAGCCTTGCTCGCGATTAGCACTTATCTGATCGAGAATATTATTGAACTGACTATCTGCCACCGTGCCGTAGCGAATGCCATCTATTCTTGCCAAGTTAGAAGAGACTTCCGACCTACAGATTATTGTATACACAGCCATTGCATATTTAGGGTCTAGTAATGAAATTTCTTTCACTTTGGCACCAAGTTTTTCGTACGCAGAAATTACTTCTTTTGTACGAGCTGCAACTTCAGGGTTAATTCTGGCATCTAAAAACACTGTAGGAACTCCAAGAGTTAAGCCAGCATCTGCTGCCTTTAAGTTAGCAGCGTAACTAGTTTTTTCTAGTGGTAGAGATGTTGCATCTTTGCTGTCGTGGCCAGCCATTGCATCTGTAACAATTGCACAGTCTAAAACAGAGTTTGCAAGCACTCCTGGGCGATCTAAAGAAGAGCCCATAGCTGCAAGTCCAAAACGACTGTTTCGGCCATAAGTAGGCACAAAGCCATAGACTCCGCACCAAGCTGCAGGACCACGAACAGAACCTGCAGTTTCGCTGCCAATTGCATAAGTAGACATATTTGCAGCAACGGCGGCGGCACTTCCACCAGAAGATCCTCCTGCAACATGATCTTTATTAAACGGGTTTTTAGTAACACCAAAGTCTGAGGTTTCGGTAGAAGATCCGTGAGCAAATGCATCTAAATTTGCTTTGCCAACAAAAACTGCATCTTCTGCCAATAAGCTTTCTACAACAGTGGCGTTATAAGGCGAAATATAGTCTTCTAAACTATGCGAACTGGCTGTGGTAATGGTATCTGTCCAATTAAAGTTGTCTTTAAGGGCCGATGGAATTCCCGCAAGAGCGGAAATTTCTTCTCCTGCAGCTATTTTTTTATCTACAACTTCTGCAGCTGCAAGAGCTTTTTCTGCTGTAAGATTAACAAAGGCATTTATTTCTGGTTCAAATTTGGCAATAGTTTCTAAATAACTTTTAGTAAGTTCTACTGCTGTAAACTTTTTGGTAACAAGACCTTCGTGTAATTCTGAAATTGTTTTGCTGGTTGTATCCATTACTGCACTCCTTTAACCACAAAATAATGTCCGTCGAAATTTTTTGTATTTTTGTAATTTTTCATATCTATTCCGGGTTCTGCAATATCTGCTGCCAAGACGTTTTGCTGGCCATGAGTCTGAAAAGCAGGCTCTACATTTGCTGTGTCTAACTCGTTTAAAACTTCTGCAGCATTAAGAACAGTATTTAGCTGCCCAGCAACTATATTTAACTCTTCCTTTTTTAAGCCAATACACATTAATTTGGCAAGTTTTTCTACTGTTTCGGTTGTAATTGTTGGGTGTGCCATATTCCTAATTTTAGCATGTAGTAAGTGTTTAAATTACCTGTCTTGCTATCTGCAGCAAAACTTTTAACAAGGTTAAGTTTTGAAGAATATACTAGTTCTAGGCGCTCTTCTGCTGTAAAGATTTTTACGTATCTTTCTCCTTCCCCCTTAAAATTGAGTATAAATTCTGTATCTGAAATTTCTCTGACAATTTTCTGAGAAAACTTTTCTAACAAGTTAGCTTCCCAAAGTGAATAGACCAAAACTCCGTCTGCATTTAAATGCTCTGCAAGCAGTTGCAATAACATTTTACAGTCTGCAAAAGTTGGCAAATGATGCATTACAGCAAAGACAGTAATTAGATCGTATTTATTATTTTGCAGTACACTTCTTAAATCTTCCTGATTTATTAAATCGATTTGTTTGAACTGAACTGAATTTTTTCCTGTCTCAGTTTTTGCAGCGAATTCAAGTAATTTTTCAGAGAAATCTAAGCCTGTATAGCTAAACTTTTCTAGCTCCTTTTGCAAAAATTGTAGGAAGCGTCCGTTACCACAACCAATATCTAAAATACTTGCAGGACTTGTGTGCAGAGATTTCATAACTTCCTGCCAGCCTAGCCATGGGTGTTGCCTAGAATTATTCCAGTCTTGGCTAAGAGAGTTGTAGAACTTACGATTTAGCTGGTTTAGGTCTGTCATTTAGAGATTCAAAAAATGGTTAACAGCCGCAGAAACATTTGTATAAGCGTCGCGGAAGTCGCTAGTAACCGGCTCCCATTTAAACTCTTTAATTCCTTTTCCCAAGCGCATATCTGCAGGTGGCAAAACGCGCACTAAATAGTGCAGCATAAATATATGCTCGGTTTCTTCGCCAAATTCGCGGCGAAGGTAGTAAATATATGGGTAAGGATCGATAATTTCTAGCTTAAGGCCAAGCTCTTCTTTTGCTTCGCGAACAACGCATTGTTCCATGCTCTCGCTAAATCGTGGTTTTCCACCTGGTATACTCCATAAGTCTGAGTTATCTGCTCGGTCTAGGAGTATTTTATTGTGTGCAAATATTACTCCACCAGCAGCCATTGTAATTTTTTGTTTTCCCTCACCAAAAACTGGTTTAGAAAAACCTAGGGGATAAGCATTAAATTCGGGTAAAATCTCTGCAGGCATAGTTATGAAAAATTATAAGTTCGAGCCAAAACAATATCAATCATTATTGCATAGCGCCTTGCTAGAATTACAGCAGGTACGACCAACTACGCCTCGTAAATACGCTTCAGTATTAAAGAATCATGCTAAACCAGAAGGTGGAATTTTTGCCAAAGACGAATTGGTGGCTGGTTACAACATGCTTGTTAAATCTGGTGAATTATTAGAAAACGAAGAACTGCTTAGCATTATTAAGCTTAAACCTACCCGCTCTATTTCTGGCGTAGTGCCAGTTACAGTTTTAACAAAACCTTTTCCTTGCCCAGGCAAATGTATTTTTTGCCCAAACGACATCCGTATGCCCAAAAGCTACCTAAGCGACGAACCCGGAGCACAAAGAGCAGAGAAAAATATGTTCGATCCTTATCTGCAAACATATAACAGGCTATTGGCGTTAAACGCTGGCGGCCACAAATTGGCAAAAATAGAATTAATAGTTTTAGGAGGAACTTGGTCTTTTTACCCAGAGAATTATCAGATTTGGTTTATAAAACGTTGTTTCGATGCCCTAAACGAGTTTGGTCAAAACGATAAAAGAGAAGAAATTACTACCGAAAATATTTACTTTGCCGAAGAAAAAATTGGTCCTCAGTTTAATGCCAAGGGCAAGCGCCGCAGTTACAACGAACTTGTCAGCGAAAAAGAGGTAAAAGCATATGGCATTCATAACCCCCAGAAAATTTCTCAGGTAGCTACCTGGAGTGAATTGCTCTCTGCACAAAAGCTAAATGAAACTGCAACTGCACGTTGTGTTGGATTAGTACTAGAAACGAGACCAGATTATATTTCCGAAGCCGAAATTATTCGGGTTAGAAAACTTGGCGCTACAAAAACACAGATTGGTTTTCAATCATTGCAAGATAACGTTTTGGAGCTTAACCATAGAGGTCACGATGTTGCTGCCACCGAAAAGTCTGTGGCGCTAGCACGTGCTGCTGGGTTCAAGATTCACGCGCACTGGATGCCAAATTTATATGGCAGTACGCCAGAACTAGACAAGCAAGATTATCTAAAATTATTTACTGCTCCTTTTCAGCCAGATGAATTAAAGATTTATCCTTGCTCGCTTATAGAAACAGCAGAACTAATGGACTACTATAAAAAAGGTCTGTGGAAGCCATATACAGAAGAAGAACTATTAGACGTGCTTTCATTCTGTTTAGAAAATACGCCTCGCCACGTGCGCTTAACAAGAGTTATTCGAGATATTCCTTCTACAGATATTGTAGTTGGCAACAAAAAGACAAACTTTAGAGAAATAGCAGAAAGACATTTAACAAAGAGAGAAGGGCTATTGCACGATATTCGGGCCAGAGAAGTGAAAGGCGATTCAATTGACCCTCTTAAGCTATCATTAAAAATTTCTGAATATAATGCTCATAGTTCGCTTGGCCTTACAAAGGAATTATTCTTGGAATATATTACTCCGGAAGATAAGATCTGTGGCTTTTTGCGCTTATCTTTACCAGTCAACAAAACAGCCAAGCACTTTATAGCAGAGTTACAAGATAGCGCAATGATTCGCGAGGTTCATGTTTATGGCGTTGCGCAACTGCTAGGAGTGGGTGGTAATAATAAAGGTTTTACTTCTCAGCATTTAGGTCTTGGCACAAAGCTTATTACTAAAGCAAAAGAGCTAGCAAAAGAGGCCGGATTTGAAAAACTGGCAGTAATTTCTGCAATTGGCACACGAGAATATTATCGCAAGCAGGGTTTTCTAGATGAAGAACTTTACCAAACAGTCCTAATATAAAACCTTAATAACTTTTCTGGCCCACTTGCTATTGCAGGCTGCTGCAGTAGTAATGAAAATAACTACGCCAATAAATATTTTGTAGGCTTCTAAAGTGTTTCTATCTAGTCTTAGGTTGGTAAAATTGGTAGCGATAACTGCTAAAGAAGTTGCTGTTGTAATTATTAGTAAGTTGCCAGTAAACCATGCTGCCCAAGTTTGGAAGCGCTCTAGTAAGCTTAAATGCGCATCTTGACCATCGTTTGTACCAATCTTCAAGATTTTTGCCCATGGAAATACAAGAAGTAAGAAGCCCATAATAAATGCTGTGCCTAAAACGTAAGGCAAGATTATAAGGTCAACTCCTGCTGGATTATAACTTTTAATTTTGTATTCGCTAGTATTTACAACTCCAGAAAGAGCTTTTATTTCTACAGACTTTTCTGCTGTTAGTTGTTCGCTAAGCTGTACGTCTAATACATTATCTTGTAAGCGATAAGGAGGATTGTTTCCGACAATTTTTAAAATTGTATCTGCATCAGACGGTTCTGCTGTTCGGTCAAACGAAACACTAAGTGCGCTGCTGCCACTAAAGGGTTGGTAAGATTTAGCCGAAAATTCATACAGACCAGCAAGTGCAAAAAACATTATTACCCAAGGAAGGAAAAATTTAAGAAATTTTTGAGGTGTAATTTTTCGTTTCATTATTTGTTAGTTTGAATGCGCTCGCGGATATAGCGGAACAAAGGAGTCATAATTAAGTTCGAGAATAGAAATGCCAATAATACTGCAGAAGCTGTGCTAATAAACCCTGTAATATTTACTGTAAGTTGTTGCAGTGCAATTCCAGCAGCAGCAAAACCAGTAAGAGTAAGCATTAAACGATAATTATTAAGCTTTAACGATTCTTTTACATTATTAATTTGCGGTGTCTTGTAGATATTGAAGATATAAATAATGCCTAAGATACTAGCAATTAAGCTACCGGCAATAAGCTGATAGTTTAATGGCAAGTTAAAAATCTTTAGTAAGGTTCCACCGGCAAAAATGCCCAATAAAATTTGACCAGCAATTAAGAATCCTAAAATTCCTTTACGCAAGATAACTAAGCCTATAAAAATAAACAGTATTCCTGCTAACGCAATTTTGGCAATGTCTAAATAGTCTGTTAAGACACCTTTAACAGTGGTTGGAGGGATAGATCCGCTAGGAAGAATTTCTACATTGTTCTCTGGATGAAGCAGTACGTCTCTAATATAGTTGCTTGCTAGGAAATCGTTTGGAACCAACGTGGCAAAAACAATTTGAGCATTAGACTGACTAGAGCTTAACTGGCTACGCTGACCAGCAATTGCTTGACCGCCTATTAATAAGTAAATCTGACTTTCTTGGCTAGTGTTAACGTCGCTTAGTGCTGTTGCTAACAACTGATTCTGCAAGCTATCTTTAAAGTCTAGAATTAGCCCGTAGCCACCTGTCTCTGAACCGTAAATAATCCTTGCACCTTCTAGGTCTTTAGCCGTAAGGGCAATTGGGGTAAATTGACCAGTAGATTCGTCGTTTGGGTCCGATTGATAGTAAGTAGCAAATTCTGTTTCTTGTCCTAGTTGTAAGAAGGTACTAAATGTAGAAAAGCGACTGTTGTCGCCAGGAATAGTAATTGCAATTTCTCTAGATAGTGCAGCTTCGCTGGCAGAGTCGCCAACTAGTGAGCGAATTTCAATTTCAAATTCATCTAGACCCATATTCTTAAGTCTTCTGCTTAGCTTGTTATAAAGCTGTTGGTCTGAATCTTCTGTTTCATTTGTAAAGACATAAGTGGTTTTGTCGTAAGCAACCAAGCTTGGTGTAAATGCAAACTGTTCAGCCGAAAATTGCGGTAAGAATGTGCTTGGTTCTAAACCCTTAAAAGCTACTGGAATGCCGTATCTAGCAAGGTTAATACTAGGAAATACTATTGCTGCTGTTAAAGCAAGAACTAACACTGCTAGAAAAAATCGAGAGAATTTAATAATTTTGCGCATACCACTAAGTATAGCAGTCTTCTTTGCCAGTCCTGGCTTATAAAAACTAGCCGAAAACAATTTTCGGGTTTGTTTAGGTTAAATATATCTAATATACTGTGACACAATGCTTTAGTTGGAATATAATTAAATAGTTTCTGGTGAGATTTGGTGAAGCTGCCCTTTTACAAATTAATCCATAAAGATGATGTTTACTGGAAATTACCTTCAGAAGCTCACTGCAAATAACCGTTTGGTTATTCCTGCACAGTTCCGCAAGGCATCGCCAAAGGAGTTCGATAAAGAGATTCTCTGGCTTTACCCAGCAACTGCCGGAATAATAGAGGTTTATACAGAAGAGTCTCTAGATAAGTTGCAACAAGAGTTTCTAAAGATCTCAAGATTTCATAAAGACTCTAAAGATTTGAAGAGATTGGTGTTTAGCAACCTGGAAGAGTGCGAATTCGATGATCAGTTCCGAATCTTACTAAGTTCAAGGCTACTTGCTCACTTAAAAGTGACCAAAGATCAGAAGAATAAAGAGCTAGTTTGGTTAGGAATTCTAGATTATATGGAAATTCAAACTGTAGAAAATTGGGAAGTCTGGCAACAGAGACAAGGTAAAGAATCTGAAAGTCTTTATGAACGTTTTGCTTTTATTTTTGATCAATCTAACAAATGAATATAAACCTACATAATCCGGTGCTTTTACAAGAAGTTTTAACTTTACTGCCAGCGGGCAAAGGTATAAAGCTTGTAGATGCAACTCTAGGTGGTGGCGGACACAGCGCAGCAATTATTAGAACCCTGGTAGAAAAACATACAAAGTTTTTACACTTTGCTTTCGACTTAGACCCACTTTCTTGGCCAAGATTTCAAATTGCGCTAGCAGAAGCAGGAGTTAAGTTTAAAGGTGTAGATACAACTTCGTTAGAAATTTTCGATGGTAATTCAAAAGTAGGCAAAGTAGTTTATAAAAGACAGAATTTTTCAGATCTAGTTAATAGCGAAGAGAAAGACTTCAATTTCATTCTTGCAGACTTAGGTCTTTCTCAGAATCAAATTAAAATTAACAACTCTGGTTTTACTCATTCCAAGACTCAGGGTTTAGACATGAGGTTAGATGCAAAGACACAGTCGGTAACTGCAGCAGATATTCTTAATAAATTGCACGTTAAAGGCTTGCAGAAATTACTACAAGAATATGCAGAAGTTTCAAATTGGCCAGGGTTATTAGAGAAAATCTTGGCATTTAGAGAGATAAAACAGTTTTCTACTACAGTAGATTTAAACTCGATCGTTTTTCCTGCAGAAAGAAATCAGGTTTACCAAGCACTAAGAATTGCAGTAAATAGCGAGTACGACAACTTACAAAGTTTAATTGCAGCAGCAGACTTAAAACTAGTAAGTGCAGGAAGATTGGCAATTATTACCTTCCATTCAGGAGAAGAGAAGCAAGTTACGAACGCACTAAAGCAAACTACCAAGAAATTGCATTTGGTAAAGGTATTAAAGCCAACTAGCAGAGAATTGAATTCTAATAATTCTTCAAGAAGCGCAAAGCTTTATAACATCGTCAAAGTGGATTAATTTGTAAAACGCTCACTATTTAATAGCGCATTTTATTTTAAAAGTTTGTTAAGTGACTGCCATGAAAGATATAACATCCACTCAAGTAATTATTAAGAAGCTAGTTTTAATTGTTTGTTTAACCATAGTAGCCTTCTTGGGCGTGCAATTTTTCATTCTAAGTACAGTAGGAACACTTGGCCCAAAGATTAGCAACACTCGCACCGATACAGAAGCTCTTAGACTAGATACCGAAATAAAGTTGGCTCAGATTCGCGATCATCAGACTCAATCTCAAATTCTGCTTAATGTAGGCAGCGACTTACAAATGGCAAAGGGCGATGTAGAGCGTTTAGAGCTACAAGATAACCCAGCATTAGTAGATGCTAATAATTCCTACGCACAGACACGTTAGCTTGGTATAGTTATTAAATGACCAGGCCACACAAAACATGGCGCTCGAAGCAAACCTCTAACGGAGATGCCACTGCTTTACATTTAGTAAGCCCGGCAAAGCTTCGTTTTGTTATTTCTCTTATTTGTTTATTCTTTGTGGCTATTGCACTGTTTTTGGTGCGCTGGCAACTTGTAGATTACGACCGCTTTGCCACTTTGGCAAAATCGCGCTTAAAGTCTAGTACGATTCCGGCGCTGCGCGGAGACATTCTGGCTAGAGATGGCTCTATTCTTTCTTATAGTGAACCAAGATTCGATATCTTTTTGTATCGCGACGATCGTAACGGTTTAGAAGCTGCCGAAAAGGCTGGTAGGCAAACCCGAGCAGAATTTATAGACAAAGTAGCAGAAATTTTGCAACTTACTCCAGATGAATTTTCAACCAAAATAGAAACAGGCTCAAAATGGATCAAAATTGCCGATCGGGTAACTTTAGACACAAGAGACAAGTTATTAAATGTACCTACAGATAAAGACCCAGAGATTAGTTTAGATGGTTTAACCGCTCAGACAACACAAGTAAGGGTTTACCCAGAGGGAAGACTTGCCAGCCATGTAATTGGCTATCTTGGTAAAGACGACTTAGGAAACTCTATTGGAAGTAATGGTTTAGAACAGTACTTCGATGGAATTCTTAAGCCTCAAGACGGCGTAACCAGTGTTCAGACAGATAGTAATCAGAAAATTATTGCCAAAGTAGATAACCTTGTAAAAGAGGCTCGTCGTGGCACTAGTCTTAAAACTACTATCGACAAAAATATTCAGCACAAAGCAGAAGTTGTCTTAAGGCAAGGCGTAGAGAAGTTTAACGCCAAAGCAGGAACTGTAATTATTATTGACCCACGCACTGGTGCAGTTGTTTCTATGGCCAATTACCCAGATTTCGACCCAGCAGATTATGGCAATGTAGAGAGTAATAAAATTTTACGCAACGCCGCAATTACAGACCCTTACGAAATTGGTTCTGTAGGTAAGATTTTTACAATGTCGGCAGCAGTAGACCAAGGAAAAGTTGGCCCAGATACTATAGTTATAAACGGCCATAAAGGCTGTATGAAAATTGTCGATGACCGTACTGTTTGTACAGACGATAAAAAGCCCCAAGGTCCACTTACAGCTACAGAGGCTATGATTAAGTCCGACAACTTGGGTTTATTTGCCACTGCAAACTTAATTGGCAGTGAAAAACTAGCTTCATATCTAGACTTATTTGGTATGGGAAAGCGCACCAATGTGCAACTTTCTGGCGAAGACTCTGGCTATATAAAACCAGGGTATCAGTGGAACGAAGCCGACTTGGCTGCATATTCTTATGGTCACTCGTATTTTCAAACTGCACTGCAAGCCATTATGGGAGTAGGAGCTTTAGCAAACGACGGTAAAATTATGGAGCCTATGATCGTTAGTGATTTAGTATACCCAGACGGAACAAGTAGAAGTTACAGTCCGCGTGTGGTTACAGAGGTCTTAAAAGAAAAAAGTGTAGAAGAGATGGGCGAAATTATGTATAAAGTATTTTTAAACAATATTAAAGGTACTCCTTATTCCAAACTTTCGCGCTATGACATTGGAATGAAGTCTGGAACTGCGTTAATTCCATTTAACTCTTTAGCAGAACCACAGAATATTGCAGGATATTCAGATGAAGTTAGTTCTACCTATGTTGGTTACGATGCCTCGGATAAAAATACTTTTGTTATGCTCGTTAACTTATCGGAACCACAAACTTCTCCATTTAAGCTTTCTTATTACAATGCCAGATTGGTGTGGCTAGATTTATTTATGCAAATTAAAGACGATCTAGGAGTGCCCGAAGTGTATGCTAATTAAACTAATTTTTAATTATTAAACATGTCGAAGTTAATTATTGAAGGCGGTAAACCACTTATAGGTGAGGTTGAACCAACATGTAACAAAAATTCTGTTTTAAAACTTATTGCGGCAAGTATTCTTTTTAATGGAGACTACGTTTTAACAAATGTGCACCCAATTACAGACATTACAGTAATGTTAGAAGTGCTGTCTTACCTTGGTGCCAAAGTAGACTACAACGCAGAACAAAAGCGAGTAGTCATTAACACAGATAATATTACCAACACAGATATTCCAAGACACTTAGCCAACAAAATTCGTGCAAGCGTTATGTTTATTGGCCCGTTGCTAGCCCGTTTTGGCAAAGTATCTGCAGTTTTTCCTGGCGGAGACAAAATTGGTCCACGCGAACTGAAGGCTCATTTTTCTGGATTCACTCAAATGGGAGCCATGTTAGAAGGAAATGAATGGGACAGCTTTACATTAAGCGGTAAGCTTCGTGGTGCAGAAATATGGTTATACGAGCCAAGTGTTACTGCTACAGAAAACGTTATTTTAGCCGCGGCTCTAATTGAAGGCACTACAATTATTAAAGGCGCGGCATGTGAACCTCATGTGCAAGAATTATGCCTATGGCTGGCAGAATGTGGTGTAGAAGTTAGTGGTGTTGGTTCATCTGTGCTACATATTACTGGCAGAAGCGAGTTATCTACTGGCGGTAAAGAGCATGCAGTCTGGCCAGACTATATAGATGTAGCAACAATGGGTGTGGCAGCTGCAATTACCAACGGAGCAATTACTATTAAGAATGTTCGAATTGAAGACTTAAAGACAATAGAGTTTTTCTATTCTCAACTAAATTTTACCTGGGAATATCGCGGCAACGACTTGTTCGTTAAAGGTGGTCAAGATTTAAAGGTGGTAGACCCGCTGTGGGCAAGAATTAAAGGATTTTATTCTCAGCCTTGGTATGGCTTTCCAACCGATTTAATGTCATTAACTATTGTCTTGGCTATGTACGCCAAGGGTTCTGTATTGTTCTTCGAAAAAATGTACCCTGGCCGCATGGCACTGGTAAGTTATTTTAACGCTGCTGGCGCAAATATTTTTGAAAGTGACCCACACCGCATTATGGTTAACGGGCCTACAATGCTTAAGGGCTTTAAGTATGTTGCTCCAGACCTAAGAGCCGGAATGGCATTTTTGTTGGCAGGTTTGGCTAGTAATGGAGTTTCTGAAGTGCAAGGTGCAGAACACATTGCCAGAGGTTACCCAGATGTAATTAGTAGATTCCAGAGATTAGGAGCAAGTATAACTGTTGCAGATTAAAACCAAAAGGAAATCATTGGAATTTCAGGTTTGTACAGTAATATAAGGACTAAAGATGCGAAAACTATTACAAAGACTGTTAAGAAAGCTTGCAGTGTGGGCATTACATAAAAACTCTACAGAGCTTGTAGTTTTTTATGGTTGGGATTGGGTAGAGCTTCTGCGAGAAGGCATGTACGAGGTTGTACACAGCTCTTTAAATGCCAGACGCAACACTAGGTGGTTAAAGTGGGATTTCGCACTGCCATTATTCTTACTTGGTTATCATTACGACCCTACAAGTTCCAAATTTCATATTTTGCTACTTGCATTTAAAGCATTCTTTAGGCTGTTATTTAGCAAGAAATACCCAGATATACTAATAGTTAGTATGGTAGCTGTAAAACCAGCAACAGCAGTTTTCTGGGCAGAAATTCTAAATGAAGCGAAGCGAATTCATGTTTATACTACACCTGTAAAAGAAACTCAGAAGGCGGCAGCCGAAGTTTTTGCTTCTACAATTAAAACTCATAAAGAATTAAAGTTCGATAATCCTAATCAAAGTCCTATAAAAACAGTAGGAGAAGTAATGGGAAACATCGTTGCAGATTTAGAAATTCCTGGTTTAAAGATTAACGAAGCCTTGTATAAGCTAGATTGGAAGAATATTTTGTTGTCTCGTGTAAAAAGTAACCTGCAGCGCAATGAATAAGCCACAATTCACCGAAATTTATCGGCAGCATAGGCAGCAGATTTTATTATATTTTCTAAAACGTTTAGGCCAGAAAGAAAACTCGGAAGATCTTACGGAAGAGGTGTTCGAAAGAGTTTATAAAAATCTTGGCGATTTTCAGTGGCAGGGAATTCCTATTATTGCCTGGATTTATAAAATCGCTGGTAATGTATTAATAGACTACTATCGAAAAAGTAAAAACCAAAGCCAAACAGTTACTGTAGAAGATAAAATCCTGCTAAATCTGCCGCAAGAAAATGAAAAAGACATGATTGCAGAAGTCTTGGCAGACGATGAGCAAAAGGAACTTTATTTAGCATTGGGGCAGCTTGAAGATACAGATCAGTATATAATTTACTATAAATACTTCGAGGAATTATCCTTGGAAGAAATTGCCACTCGCCTAAAAATGAGCCCTGGCAATGTTGGTATTCGAATACATAGATTAAAGAAAAAACTACTTTCAATTCTGGAACAGAAACAGATTTAGCAATTTATTATGGAAAAAATCGTTTACAAATTCATAAAAAGGCCTATTCAAGTTGTCAAAAATTTTTACCACTTACGCCAAGCAAAAATTGCCCAGCATAAGTATGGCAACCCAGAAAAATACCTAAAACTTCTGGCAGTGACTGGTACAGATGGTAAAACAACTACCACTGCAATTCTGCAGCATATTCTAAGTTTCGCTGGTTTTCGTACAGGTGTTATTTCTACCACTTCTGCCAAAATTGGTAACAAAGAAATAGAAACAGGTTTACACGTTACATCACCAGATCCTTGGGAGGTACCAAAATACCTTAAAGCTATGGTAAACGAGGTTTGCGAATTTGCTATTCTAGAGACAACTTCGCAAGGCTTAGACCAAAATCGCTTTGGAGATAGTAAATTTACAGGGGCAATTATTACCAATATTCGCGAAGACCACCTAGACTATCACTACGATTGGGAATCTTATGCTACGGCAAAGTTCAAGATTGCCAAAAAGCTTAAGCCTGGTGCTGTTTTAGTTTTAAACGAAGAAGACCAAAGATCTGCCGACTGGATCAAAAACCGATTGCCAAAGCTTAAAAATAATTTGCAAATTAAATGGTCTAGCTTAAAACTTGTAGACAAGTTGCAATTGCAGTTTATGCAAATTGGATTTAATTACAAAGGCGTAAAGTTTACAATTCCAACATTTGGGGCAATGTACAATGTTCTTAATATTTTGCAGGCTATACGTCTGTGTGAGCAATTTGTTGCTATAGATCAGATTGCCGAGGGCTTAAAGACATTTAAACTGCCTAGCGGACGTATGGAAGTTATGTCTGTAGACCCAGTTAAAATTGTAGTAGATTTTGCCCATACCCCAGCGGCTTTAGAACTATCTTTGCAGGCTCTTAAAAACGTTTTACCTGCCCAGGCAAAAATTATTACAGTATTTGGTTGTGCTGGCAAAAGAGATAAAGGTCGAAGACGAATGGGAGAAGTCTCTGCTCAATTTTCCGATTTAACAATCTTAACTGCAGAAGACCCAAGAGGAGAAACTGTAGCACAAATTAATAAAGAGATTCTTGCCATGGCTAGTACAGAGAACCCTTTAGTAATCTCTAAATTTCTTAGTCACGAAGACTACTCTTTAACCAATATTGGCGAAATTCAAGCTCAAATTACAGCTGCCAATAAAGAGTCTAGGCCTCCTTTTGTATTGTTCGATGAAAATGCTATTAGTTCTAGAAAAGATGCAATAGATCTGGCACTTAAGCTTGCTCGTCCTGGCGACTGTGTAATTATTACAGGTAAAGGCCATGAAAAGAGCCTGGCATTTGGCAGAGAAGAGAAGGAAGTTAGCTGGAGCGATCAGGTAGAAGTAAAACGCATTCTAAACAAGAAAAAGCGTTAAAATCGCACAATAATTTCAGAGAATTTTAAGAAGTTCGCAGTAACATTTTGTTATGAAGCGAATTTTTTTAATAATCTGTGTACTATTCTTTTCCGCACCCTTGCAAGCAGAGGGTCTGTTGCCAGCCCCTGTATTGCTTGAAAGAGCAGACTCATCTACCAAAGCTGGTTTTTACTTTAGGGTAGATTTTTCAGAAGTAGATTATTACCAGGTTAGTTATTGCCAGACTCTAGATAGCTTTTGTGAAGAATCTATCGAAACAAGGCACTTCACAGATACAGATATAAACTTTAGGCCAGAAGATCATTTCTTTAACTACCAAGAATGGTACTTACTAGAGGTTCGAAGTGTTGTTGGCAGCAGCAAGTCTTTGCCACTATATATACAATTTCAACATTTAGACCCAGACTATACTTTGCACAGTGCCTCTCTTGGTGGTGTTCGTAGCGCTGGTGTTAACAAGTATTTAGTTAGCAATGTTATGAATCCTGTTATAGAAATAAGGACAGATAGTGCAATAGCAACACTAAATTTTAAATTAGATAATCAGCACAAAACTCTAGCCGCGCAAGCGAATCAGGAAGTAGAGACAGATATTCTTACTTTTCCTTTATTCGAGGTGTTTCCAGAGCTAGTAGAAGCAACAACTAAAAAAGTAATATTACAGATATCTGCAAAAGATAACTCTAACTACCCAATGCTTAGTAGTGTGCCAGAAATTACTATAATGCTAGACAATATTCCACCACAGATTATTGCAGTTGGTCCTGCTGGTTAAGCATAGTACAGATTTTGCATTCTTCTTTACCACAACGGGTATTAAACTCTTGATTTTGAATTTTTGTCCAGATTGTTCCTAGCTGCTCTTTAACAAATGATGTATCTTCTCTGCTTGGCGTAGCTGTTAACTCTTTGGTTGCAGTTTTGGAGTCGTCTCCAAGGGCTAAATACATAATAGAGCCTTTAATCTGATTTCCAGAGAATAGCTTGCTGGCCTCTAGTAACAATGTATAGAAACAGAGCTGCAAGTAATGAGGATGCCATTCTATTAAGCTTTCTGAAGTATTGGTAAACGACCTTACCTGTTTTGGTTTACTTGTCTTAAAGTCTGTAATATGAATTTCGCCAACGCCAGACTGAGAAATTAAGTCTACAGTTCCGGTTAACGGAATTTCTTGCCCCGCAGATAATTGCACTATATTTGTTAGCTTATATTCCGAATGCAATATCTTTTCTGGAATAGCCAAGTGGGGGTAAATTTTCTCTAAAATCTTTGCAACGTCTTTTAAAATATCTTCACGCATTTGTGGTGTAACTTGTTGCCAGCGTAGGTATCCTTCGGCTTGCGCTACTAGCTTGCCCAAAGGTGTTAGTTCTTTCTTTTTGCCGTTTATGAAATAAAGGTGCAAAGCAGAATGTACTGCATTTCCTTTTACTGTAAAGAACGAAACAGGTTCTGGCAGCTTTAAAATATATTTATAGAAAAAGCGCAGTTCACATTCTAGGTAATCTTTTAGAGCACTATAAGAAAGATTTAAATTCTTTACCCGGTTAGTAATAATTTCACTATTGGCAAAGGCAGCTGGCATTGGTTGCATAAGCTTGGCTAAGTCGGGCTCTATGCTGCTTGCGGGAATATTCGTAAGTAAACGCATATCTACTTCGCCCAAGAACATGCTTGGGTTAGACTCCTTTTCTTTTTGTTCGGTGCCGTCTACATATTTTTGAGAGTAATTTAACGAGAGCACTCGTTTAGCACGGGTAAATGCCACATACAATAAACGTCTGTCTTCTGAATACTTATCTGCTTTAATTTGTGCTTTGTCTGGTAAACCTAAGTCATTAAAGTTTAGTAAAGATAACTGATTAGCAGACCGTTTATTGCCCCAATGGTTATCTACCAGCTTAAAAATAAATACATACTCGAACTCTAAGCCTTTGGCAGCATGAGCTGTTAATAACTGCACTGCGGCTGTATCTCCGCTTAATTTTGGTAAAGAAAGTTTAAGCTTGTTATCTGTTAGTAGTTGCAGATCCAAAATTAGCCTGCCAAGGTTATATTCTTGGCTTAATTTACTGCGCTTGGTAATAAAGTCTTGGAACTTCTTTAAACAGGCTAGCGCGTATGCGTCTTTGCTAAGGGCATATTTGTTAAGAATTCCTGTGCTTTGTAAGATCTCAAAATAGAGGTCTAATGTACTTAGCTCTAAAGCCTTTTCGGCCAAGCGTTTAAGCTCCTTTGCAGCTTCGCGAATTTCGAATCTAACTGTTTCGGCATTGCTATCTGCAAGAATAAACTCAATTAAACTTTGCTTTACTTCTTGCCTTACTGCAAACATTGCTAGCAACTTTTGAATCTCTAGTACATCTAGATTTAATGCTGTTAAGTGCAGTGCCTCGGCAATATTATCATTGGCAGGTAAATTATTTATTACCTTAAACAAAGTAATAAGTTGACGCACAATAGGTTCTGCCAAGAGACTGGCGTCGCTTTGAGACTGAAAGGGAATGCCTTCTTGAGCTAGGAGTTTTGCAAGATCTGCCACATCGGCATGATTATGATAAATTACTGCAATTTCGTAAGCAGGCACACCTTTGTCTAGTAAAGACTTTATTTCTTGCACCATGAATTCATTTTCACGCTGATTATCTAGAAAACTGCGCAGCTCTATTTGTGTATGTTCTACTTCGGTACCTGCACGTAATTTCTTTTCTATGTCTGGTAAAAAATTACTTATACGGTCTGGGTTATGAGTAATAAGGCTTTGCGCTAAATCTAGAATTTTTTGGCTAGAGCGATAGTTAAATTCTGTAGTAATAATTTCGGCATTGGGGTACATTGCCTTAAAATCTAGAACATTCTTAATATTTGCCCCTTGGAAGCTATATATAGACTGGTCTTCGTCTCCTACAGCAAAAATATTTGGGTTTTCATCATAAGAATTTAAGGAGGTTATTATCTTTAACTGAGCACCATTGGTATCTTGGTACTCGTCTACCAAATGAAATTGAAACCTTTCTTGTAAATCTGCTTTTAAGTCTTCATTCTGCAATGCAGAAATTACAAAGATAAGCATATCGTCGAAGTCGTACAAACCTTGTTCTTTTAATGCAGTTGTAAATAAGGCGTATATTTCTGCAAGCTCGGTATTTTTGTCGATAGTCTTTTTATAGGTCTTCCATTCTGTTTTTGGCTCGCCTTTTTTATTTATCTCAACATTTTGTTCAAAGTAAGCTCGGTGCTTTTCTACAATTGCAGCAAACTCTTCGGCAGTTAAGCCGGTTCTTTTTATTTGCGAAATTGCGCTACTAATATTTGGCAGCTGTTGAGCAGGGTTGGCAGAGTTACGCAGTAACTTAAAAGTGCCATCATTTAGTATTTCGTGCAAAATTGTAACCCTGGTAAGGTCATCTAACTGAGTAGCCTCGCGTGTAAAACTAAAATATTCCGGATACTCCTGAATAATTTGGTTAGCAAAACTATGAAATGTATGAATATTTAGCTGGTAAGCCTGGTTACCAATTAACTTAAACAGTCTGCGACGCATATTCTGGGCTGCATTATCTGTAAAAGTAAGCGCCAGAATATTATTAGGATTGGTATCTGTTTCTTTAAGGATATTGGCAATTCTTAATGCAATTACGTGCGTTTTGCCAGAGCCTGGGCCGGCTAACAAGAGCACAGGACCGTAGATTGTTTCTACTGCCTGTTTCTGGGCAGGATTAAGTTTGGCAATTTGTTGTGAAAAGTCTTGTTCCATAATCTATTTTAGCAGCGTTGTGAAACAAGACACTATCCGTTAAAATCGGGGCGCAATGGCAGATTTAAAAAGAGAAGAAAAAAACGAGGTAATTGTAATTGCAGGTGCAACTGGAACCGGTAAGACGGCTTACGCCTTGAAAAACTACTGTAATAGCAATAAGTATGAGCTTCTAAGCGGAGATTCCTTGCAAATCTATAAATACTTAGATATTGGCACCGCCAAAGGTAAGGTTATTAATAATAGTAATGGTTCTGTATCCTACACAGAAAACCCAGAATTACATATCTGGGGCATAAATTTACTAGAGCCTACAGAAATGTTTTCTGTAGCCAATTTTCAGACTTATGCCAGACAGAAGTTTACAGAAATCTTTGCAAGAGGAAAGACACCAGTGGTGGTTGGGGGTACTGGTTACTATTTAACAGCTTTAATAAATAATTATTCATTCGTTGCGCAAGATAACGATTTAAAAGTGCATTTGGCAAAATTAACCGTAACCGAATTGCAAGAGCAACTTCGCTCAAAGAAGTTCGATCTGAAATTATTAAATAACTCAGATCTAAATAACCCACGAAGATTGCAGAATCTCTTGGCACGAATAGACAGTCCTAATATAAATACAGAAAATCCTTACAATTATTCTGTAAAAGTGCTTAACGTAGAGACAGAAACTCATCGGGAATTATTAAAACAGCGCGTTCAAGAAATGCTTATTAATTGTTTTGTTGATGAAGTAGAAAGCTTGTGGCAAAAATATGGTAATAATTTAGCTTCACAAATAAAAACCGCTCCGGGCTATACCGAAATCTTAAAAGCATTGATAGACGGGGTAGATAAGCAGCTTATAAATTCTAAGGCAATGGCAGCAACAATTTTTCAAAGCCACTGGAAATTAGTAAAAAAACAAGCCACCTGGAATAAAAAATACCTCTAGTCAGTTTCAGAATTCCTTCAGAAAGTATTGAGTAAAATCTTTTCCCGAAATCTTTAGGTTTCTATCACTTTCCTTTCATTTTAAGCTTGCATTGCTTATTCCTAGTTGTTTTAATTAAAGTATGAAACGATTCGTCAACACCGCTGGGTCCAAGTACCTTATATTATCTATTGTCTTGCTATTAGTGGTTTTTCAGGCCGGAATGGCATGGGGAGGCGTATATTCACCTGGGCTTACTAGCTTGCTAAAAGAGACTAAAGACGAAGTTACAGCAGAAGCTGCAGGTGAATACGTAGACTGGACTCAGTTCCAACACGATGCTCAGCATTCGGGTAGAACAAGCGTAAGAGTTGCTCCTCCTGCTGCTAGCAATTATTACACTGCAAGATGGGTACGTATGGCAACCGGTACGTTGCGTACTAACTTTACATCTGGTAGCGGGTTAAGTGTTACAGATGGCCTAGGCGCATTTACTGCAGACTTAATGTTTGCCAATAGCGTACAACCAATTGTTGTTCAAGGAAAAATATATATTGGTGCTCTAAATGGCAAAGTATATTGTTATGACGCTTTAACTGGAGCTCAATGTTGGAGTTTTACAACAGGAGGCCCAATTGTGGCAACAGCTGCATATATTAATGGCGTGGTGGCCGTCGGTTCAATGGATGGAAAAGTTTACGGACTTAACCCTTCAACAGGAGCACAAACTTGGGTATTTACAACTGGTGCAGGAATTTCTGCTCATATAGCTGCTCAGAATAATAAATTTTATGTAGGTTCAAGAGATGGAAAAGTTTATGCAATCAACTCTGCAGCTGGAACACAAGCTTGGGTTGCAGAGTCTGCAGTACCAGGAGATACAGATAATCTTTATAAGAATATGCCTATTCTTGCTGCGCCTGCAGTTACTGCAGATGGCACTAAGGTCTTCTTTGTATCAGAAAATATGTATGCTTATATGGTAAGTGCAACAGATGGAACGCAGAGCTGGACTCCAAAGCATATGTATGGCCAATCTACAGCCTTTACAGTTCCAGTTATTTATAACGACACATTTATTATGGCTTATACCCAGAATACTTATTATGGAACAGAAGAAGATATAGATGGCATGGAATCGGTTCTAGAAGGAGTAAGACCTACCCATAACGCTTCGGACATAGATACTGTAGGAGAAAGAAATACATTAATTGCCAATGAAGCTACAGCATTTAGGAACTTCTTTGCCGCAGACTCTGGCTTATCTAACCCAAGACAACAAGTTTTACAAATGTATAACGTCAGTAATGGCAACTATCCATTTGCTAGCAGAGTACCAATGGGTAGAGTAACAGGAGAAAATAAAGGTCCTTTGCCTCCTGTTATAACTGCAGATGGTCCTCTTACATACTGGAGAAGCTCCTTTGCCACATTATTTAACGATGGGAGCACATTTGGTACTCAATATTGTCCAGATCTTAGTTTAATGGATACAAGCACAGGAGTTAGGAAACCAATTATGAGAAACTCCGGGGGTACAGTTTGTCCGGAAATTGATAACGGTTTTATGTTAACAATGGCCGACGACGTTCTTTACATGCAAAGTTCATTTAGAGGAGTTATCTCTATAGATATGGCTGTTACAAACGCAAGTCCTTATACAGTATCTGGAAATACTGAGAGGTTTTACCACTCCTTAGCAGATTATGACGGTGGTAACTTTAGAGGCTACCCTTACCGCCTAATTTTATACGGTAATGACGGTACAGGTGGAACCGATACCAGGAAAGAAACAGACTTAGGAAATAATAATATTTTTCACCCAGGTGTAGTTCCTGTTCAAGTTAATGGCACTAAAATGTTAATTATGAATCTTACAGAAGGGGCGTGCGGAGGCCAAAGTTGTATAAATAAAGTTAGAGTGTCGGGTCCTTTAACAGCAGTAGATGGACAATAAAATGAATATAAAACACTTTTTACAAAGACAAGTGGTGTTCATTAAGAATAATAAAAGAGAAAGCTTTTCACTTGCGGTTTCTCTAATCTTATTAGTGTCTATGGTTGCCTATGTTGCCAGAGGTGGTTTTGAAGCCAGAGCAGATGCAGCAGATTACACTTATCAGAAAATTGTCTATGCTGGCGCAGAAGATGCTTCTGGTGCAGCAGACTTAAGGACCAAGTTGCAAGTAGAAGCCAGAAAAGTAATAGACGCAGGTCATCTTAAGCCTTATAGGGCGCTAAACGGAGAAGTAAAGATTCACTACTTCTGGTATGAGCCTTATTCGTCGGTTTATACATTGGCACAGGCTTATAAATACTTGGGTGGCAGCTCTTCAGACCCAACATTACAAGCAGATGCTTTGGCTTATATGCAAAGCGAAATGAGTGCTTACCCATTATGGGGAAGTAACTTACCAGTTAATACAGGTGCAGATAGAGAGTCTGTAATTTATGGCTTGCCAGCAGATAAATCTGGTAGCTATGCAATTCCTAGCGATTATTCAAGCAGACCAAAGTTGTTTGCGTTATATGCTCTATGGCAATATGCAGACGCAACTGGCGATTGGTCGTACATTAATACGAACTGGAGCTCTATTGATGCTTTCTATCAATCTAGAAGAGGTGCAGAGACTGGAACTTACTATCAGGGTATAGCAGGTGCAATAGGTATGGCTCGTATGGCAAGAGAGACTTCTCGTACTAGTGCGGCCACTCAAGCTGCTGCAGACGCAGCTTCTGGTTACACTGCAGGTGAATCATTCCAAACTTTTGGTAGCAACGCAGAAACTGCTTTCGACTGGACAGGAGAAGGCGGAGGCTGGTCTGGCTGGGCAAGAAATCAAATGTATTTGGGTTTTATGTTCCGCGATTTGGCTCCAGAAATTACACGTTATATTAACGACAACCCAACATTTAAGAGTGCAGTATTAACAGGAAACCCTGGTTCTCCAACAGCAGAAATTAATCGCTACGCAATTACTATGGGAAAGAAAGTTTTCCCACTCTGGTATACAGCTAAATATCCAACATTTACGAGGTACTTCGGAGAAGCTAGTATTGCTCCAGTAGACGCCAAGAATATGATCTTTCCAATTGTTCGTCACTTAGAAGGTGCATCGTCTTCTACTTTACGTACCTATTTAGACGTACCAGAAACTTTAGGAGACTTCTACTATATGCAGAATCTTGTTTCTACAATAGACTCTTACGGAGTTGAATGTTATGAAGATTTAAGAACTGTAGGCAGTGAATGTGCTGGTGCTACTCCTCCTCCTGCAACTGCTACGCCTACTGCAAGTCCTACACCAACAGCAACACCTACACCAGGACCAACTGGTACACCAACTCCTACTCCAGGACCTGGCACACCTACTCCAACTCCTAGTCCTACACCTGTACCAGGAGGACCAAACTTATTGTTAAACGGAAACTTCGAAACAGGAAATAATAATAGTTGGTACGCTGTAGATTACACAAACTTAACTGTTACAACAGGCGCAGCTCGTTCTGGCACATATGGTTCGCATATGGTTAACGATGCTAGGTTAGAACAGGTTTTTGCTACAGAAATTGGCCATACATATAATGTTTCTGGTTACATTAGAGTGAACACAGTTGTAACACCATCAACCTTTGGAGGAATGAGAATTTGGGTTGTAAACTCTGGATTTACTCAAAAAGGTGTAAGTACATCTTTAACGTCTGTTGCAGACTGGGTATATCTAAGCTTTAGTTTTGTAGCAGATACAACTACTAGTAGGTTCTATTTTGATAACTTTTCCAATGGCCAATATATAGCAGACGGAGACGACTTTAGTGTAGTAGACGCTGCTTCTGCAACTGCAACGCCAACTGCTACACCCACAGCAACTCCAACCCCAGGACCAACCGGCACACCTACCGCAACTCCAACTGCTAGTCCTACACCAACAGCCACTCCTGCAGGAACTCCTACCCCAACCCCTTCGGTTGCAGCTAGAATTACTGGCGTATCTGCACCTGGCTCTGTTGGAAGATACGATAAATACGAGATTAGCTTTAATATCGATAGCACCTCGGCAACAAACTTATACATGCCTTATGAGACAACAACTCCAGCAGGTTTAACTGCAGGACAAGGTATTACTGTAGATGCAGAATTCTCGCAAGACAACTTTGCAACTGTAATTACACAGCCAGCATTTGTTTATCAGAATTACTCGAATATAGCTGTGTCTAGTTACGACATTACAACTCCTGTAGGAAATAAGACCTGGAAGGCAAGATTTGCACCACAGGCAACAGGTAGTTGGAAGTACCGTATTAAGGCTGTAGATGCATTGGGTACATCATATTCAACTGCTAATACGTTTACAGTAAATAGTTCTAGCAATAAAGGTTTCATTCAACCATCTACAAACGACAACAGATACTTCGAATTCTCTAACGGTGAATTATTCTACCCACTTGGTATGAATACATCTTTTGGTAGAGCAAACCCTATTACTTACGGAGAAAATTTCATAAACGAATTAAGCACCAATGGTTGGAATTTAGCTCGTATCTGGATTAGTGGTGGTGTATGGGGAACAGTATGGAATCCATGGGAAAGCTTTACAGCAGCCGATGACGGTTACTTAAAGGTCTTACCTATAAGCTATACCGAGCGCGATACAGGTGGTGAAGTTTCTTATCAACTTACACAAACCGACCCTTGTATCTTAATGGGTTGGAACAATGGTTTTGCAGATGTAAAACCTAGCACCAATTACAGACTTACAGTTAAAGCTAAACTAGTAGGCATTACAGGATCTGGAACTTATGGATTGGCTGTAAAACACGGAGGCTGGTTATCTGGAGTTTGTCAGAATTCTGGTGGTGCTCCTTACCTATTAAATCCTGTTCACACGGCATCTGGTGGCTTTCAAACATTTACCGCAGATTTTACAACGAGTGCAGGTGAATATGACCTACAAAAGCTTTATGTAGCTCTAGATAACACTACCGGTGGTTCTGCATATATCTCTGAAATCTCTATTAAAGAAAATCTTGGTGGAGGAACTTTCGGAGCAGAAACATTAGACGGAGCTAATCCTAACAGACATCTTGTATATAGCGATAAATACGCTTGGGAAAGGGATCAAATCTTCGATGAGGCAGCTGCCAATGGTGTTTATCTTAAAGTTGTGGTTTCAGAGAAGGCCGACTCTGTAATTGGTCGTATTAATTCTTCTGGAACATTTGATAGTAGTAGAAATGAAACAAACTTCTACACTACAGGTGCTAACCAGAAAGTACGTAAGTTACATGAATACTATTGGAGATACTTAGTTGCAAGATGGGGTTATAGCACTGCAATTCAGTCTTGGGAACTAGTAAATGAAGGAGATCCCTTTAATGGAGATCATTACAATCTTGCTAAAGCATTGGGAGATTATATGAACAATAATAATCCTTCAAGACAAATGGCTAGTACTTCATTCTGGCATTCTCAGCCACACATGCAGTTCTGGAATAACTCGACATATGATAATTCAATCGATTACGCAGATGTACATGCATATGTTAATACTGGTTTATTCAATGATGGCAGGGAATGGTCAATTGCGAACGGCTTAAATTTAGATGCTACTACTGCACATACTGGTAGTAGGTCGGTAAGGTTTACTTCCTCTACCAGCAACCAAGCACTTAGAGCAACAAGAGACTTGCACGGACAAGGAACCTGGACAGTTCGCTACTGGGAAAAGACAACTGGAGCTACAGAAAGCAGTAGCTTTAACAATTGTTACACCTCGTTAAGTTGGTATATGGAAAACCCTAATGGATCAAGTGACAGTCAATTTGCTCCAGAAGGCTGGGATGACGACCGTTACCGTTGTGGACCACAAACCCCACTTGCAAGTACTCACGATTGGACCTTGCATACTGGTAGTTTTGAAATTCCAGACCAATATTCTAGAAAAATGACATTTACCCTAGAAAATAACCTTACAGGTGGTACTGCCTGGGCAGACGACATTCAGATTATTTCTCCAAGTGGAGTTGTATTAGATATCTGGGATAAAGGAACATTCGAAAAAGATCCAAGAGACTTACAGAAAGACTCTGTTGCTTATTCAGAAACCTACTCTAGAGTATTTGGTGGTAATCAGCCTGCAGGTCCAGATAAACCTTTTATGCGTGGAGAATCTGGAATTACAACTCTTGTTCGTAATACACCAGAAGACCCTCAACTAGCAGCAGATACTAGTGGTGTATGGTTACATAAATTTAACTGGGCACAAATTAACTCTGGTGGTTTAGCAGAAATGTACTGGTGGAACGACCAGATTATTGCTAACGATTTATTCGACAAAATGAAGCCATACTCAGACTTTATGCAAGGTATTCCTCTTAACAATGGTTATTATCAGGATGTAAATGCCACTGTTACTGGAAGCGCCAACCTAAGAGTTCTGGGTCAGAAGGACTTGGCAAATAACAAGGCTCACTTATGGATTGATAACGCAGGCAATACCTGGTGGAATACTGTAAATAGTGTTGCTGCAGGATCTGTAACCGGAAGTGTTGTTATTCCTGGCTTCTTGAACGGCAACTATAATGTTATTCGTTACAACACAGACACAGGTGCAGTAATTGGTACAACTCCTACAGTTGTAAGTTCAAACCAGGTATCTTTAACTGTTACTAGCTTAACAACAGATACTGCCTATAAGATTGAATGTACAGACTGTGCAATGGTAAGTCCTAGCCCAACACCTACACCAACTCCAATACCTACCGCTACACCTAGCCCTGCACCAACAAATACCCCAACACCAGCTGCAACAGCTTCTCCAACCCCAACCCCAGCTCCTACTGGCGGCCCAACACCTAGTCCAACTCCACCGGCACCTACTGCAAGTCCTACACCTACACCAGCACCAACGGCTACTCCTACACCTACTGTTGCACCTACAAATACGCCAACACCAACTGCAACACCTACTGTTACCCCAGCACCAACAGCTAGTCCTACACCAGCACCAGCTCCAACTGCTACTCCTACACCTACACCAACAGCTACACCCGTAGGAGCAACTGCAACACCTAGCCCAACATCTACTCCTGTAGGAGCAACAAATACACCAGTGCCAACAGCTAGTCCAACCCCAGCAGGAGCAACCGCAACTCCGGTTGCAACCGGCACAACACCTACTTTGCCAGTTAGACCAACAAATCGACCAGTAATTGTATTGCCATCTGCAATTGCATCAATTATTAACAGGATTTCTCCTACAAATAGGCCAATTATAGGCAAAGGCTTATTGGCACTTGCAAGAAGATTAAACCTTGTTAGCGGAGAGCTTGAACCTGTAGATAAGGGTTCTGCCAAGACTTACGATGTTTCTGTAGAAAAACTGGAAAGTAATGCAGACATTGAAATTACTCTTAGCTACAAAGATTTGGCTATTAAGAGAGTAGTAGTAAGCGATGGAATAATTGCTGTAAAAGGTCCAATTATTCAAAACGGAACTATTTTCTACCGTGGTCGTGTTACAGAAGATGCTTCTAAGAACTTAATGGTAATGACTGTAGAGACAGAAGCAACAGGCCAAGTAGCTGGCGTACTTTCTGCAGAAGGAGATCTTATCCGTGCAGATGGTTCTAGAGAAAAGATTATTAGTACTTCAGAGCAAGTAGAATCTTCTGCTAGCCTAATAACAGTTCCAATGGCAATTGGAATTGTAACAGCAGTAGGCGCCGTATACGGAGCAGGCATGTACATTGTCTATAGAAGAAAGTACAGCCTAGGTCTTGGTGCTAAGAAGACAAACACCTTCGGAGCATAGGCTCCGGGGGTGGTGTGCCTAGATTCTTTAGAGCTATAGTGGCGGGCAACAATATGTTGCCCGTTCTTTTGGGCATCGTTAGCTTTTCGATGGTTGGCATTCAGCCCGCCGCTGCGCAGAACACTGTTGTTGTTCCGCCCGTTGCCCCAGCAAAGGTTGGTGACGTGCCGAGCACGCCAGTCACAACGCAGCTAAAGTCTTTCGGTTTGCTGCCGCTCGAGTCGTCCACAATTGGTGGCCAGAGCACGTATTCGCAAACTGCGTCGTTCTCGCCCTCACAATCGGCGGCTTCTGTGCAATCTGCGCAGGGTTTGACTGACGAGTATGGGCGGATGATATTGGGGTACACTGGCGCAGTGTCAAATCGCCAGGGTGCTCTAAGCGCTCAAGACAGCCCTGTTCAGGGTTGCCTTGAGATTTGGGTTGCGGGTAACCCCCAATACCCAGGCGACAAGTTTCGAATCACAAACAACTGCGGTGGGGAGGTAATCCTGAAGGATATCCTCACAATCTGCCAAGATGATAATCATCAAGATGCCAACTGGGACAAATCCTGGTGCGAGCAAAACTTGCAGCATTATCCTAATGTTGTTTTGCAAGATGGCGAAGCTTTTACTTTCTCACTTCCCCGTGGGGGATGCGCCCGCTGGCAGTTCGATTGGACTGTCGTGTACAAGGGCGTAGAGTATAAACTCGGCTGGGTTTTTGAACCCATTTGTATGTCAACAATTCCTTTGCCCCCGGTAACGGTGGTAGCTTGGATGAGCTGCGCAGACAAAGAGAAGGGCGTTTTCGAAATGATGGCGACCTATCCGGCCGGTTATACGGCCACATTCCAAACTGAAATTAGCTGGAACGGTGCGTTGAGTACCACGTTCAGCGTTATGTTGGAGGATAGCAACTATCGCTACAATTATGGTTACGTCGCTTTTTACCCGACCGCTGGTCTGCTGGCACTTTGCAGCCCGACAGGCGGTTGGGCAATGTTGATGATTATGAAGGCTGGCGAAGTGCCTGTTATCCAGCCCACTGATCTGATCGTCGAATCGGTCGGTTCGTGCCTAGGTGTGCCGCAAGGCCTCCTGCAGACAATTACTACCACAGTGACAAGCCTGCAAGGCGTTGCGCTGGGAGTGGTGTTGACCGCAACCTCTAACGAGGGATGGGGCGCAAATCAGCAACTTGGAAATATTCAACCCGGTCAGAGTGCCGTCGTTACGATGACGCGCATCATTACCGAGCTGACTATTCCCAGTGTTCGCATTGAGGTGGGTTCGCTTTCACGGGAACTCACCCCTGCGAACAATGTTGCCTGGGCTCAGCCCCTTGGCTGCAGCCCACAACCTGTCTCGATGATGGACATGACCGCTTCGGCGGTACCGACCGGCACGAAAGTGTCTTGGTCGACTGGTGTCGAATTAGACACCTTTATGTTCGTCGTTTGGGAAGAGGATGCCACTGGCACGCTTTCACGAGTTGGGTCAATTGGCGCCAAGGGTCCAAACTCATTCTACGAGTTGATTGACGCCTCGCCGGCTAAAAAGTACTTGATCGAGGTTATCGGGCTAACCCCAGAAATGCCCTCAGAATGGTACGATGTGCCCTAATTAACAGCAAGGAATCCCTGTGCGCAGCCTAGCCGCGCACAGGGTTCAAAATGTCTAAAAATACAAACTTCGTATTGTCATGACATTTAAGGTGTTAAGCATAGTCTTAACGGTTTAAATGTCAGTTTCTACTTCCGCCTAGCTTGCGCACAACGGAATCAATCCCCAACTGCTTCTTTTTGTGTTGTATAATCCTGTGACCGCTTTTTAAGCGATAGCTTTTACTATGTTAGCAACCTTAAGGAGGTTGAAATGAATAAGATTCTCAAGATCTTTCCGTTAGCGATACTGCTGTTTGTTTCATGTTTTAGTCAGCAGAAAGTGCAAGCGCAGAATAATCCGTACACGTGTTCCAAGCAATTGGGTAGGGTTCAGCTTTTCATTTTGCGCGACGATCACGGTGACGGTCTAAATTTGCAGGTTAATTACTTTAACCATGATGCAAATGGCGTGCCGATTACCATTACTGGTACTTGGTACATTGTAGACGACATTGAAAATACTCATCCGGTTAGCTTTACTTTGGTAAGCGATTCTAATAATGCGGCTACACGCAACATTATGGTTTTGCCGCCAGAGGCGCTAACTATGGATCTGTATGTGAACACTGAAGATTGCCATCTACTGGTAGACATTCCAGCCGTCATTCCTGTTCTTGGTGGGCGGGTTTGGTATGACTTGAACAGTGACAAAACCAATAACCCCAGTGAGTCTGGAATTGCTGGTGTGGCCGTAAGCCTTACCGAAGTAGATGGTGGCGATGTCGTTACCACAGTAACCGACATTAATGGTTATTATGGCTTTTTGGTTACAGCAGGAATTAGCTACGTAGTAGACATCTCTATTCCGCAATACTACGATGGCGTTTCTAGTAGTGGTGTAATTGTTGCCAAAGCAATGCGCGACAAGACAGTTTCCTTTGGGATGTATGGCGCGCCAACCTTTGAGTTTGTACTGACGCAAATACGACCTGTTAGCGAAGTGTTACACATTGGCGACGCGGTAACTTACATCCTAACGATTACTAACACCAGCCCGTTGATAGTGCCTTTAATTGAAACAATTACAGAAGGACCTTACTATACCTCTGGAACTTGGCCATTAGAGGCATCGGCACTAGTTACACCAGACATACAGTTTCTTCGCGGAATGCAGACTGGTCCTTCTGGCACTATAAAATTTGCCTATCAGGAACCATTTGCCAGCAAAGATACATTCAAGGTGTACTTTGGCGCTAAGTCCTATTCCTGGGCTGTAAATTCTGGGCCTGGTCATGTCATGACCGAGGTTAGCCAAGGAGTAATTCCCAACGTTCGCGACGAAGCTATTATTGGCAGCGAAATTCAGTTTTATGTGGCGCAAACAGGTCAGTGGGAGCGATTCTACAGCAAGAATCGTGTTGAATGGCGCAAATATTGGTTGCCAATGGCAATCAACTAACATGTCACGATTCAAATGTAGTGGTTCGTTTCCTCCTTCCATTTTTAAAGATGATGTGGAATATAAGTATAAAGAGCTTATTGGAGACGATCTAGCAAGGTATTGTGTAGAATTTTCCACTTCTTATGAGGATGACAGTATTGAGGTGTCGTTAAACGATGCCGAAGGAATGGAACCATAAGAAAATCAAAATTCTAAACTGGAGGCAATAAGATGATCGCAGAATGGAATGAGGAGCCTCAACCTTCCTCCTCATTTCCTCCTATGTTAATGAACCAAGGAGTAACGTATAAATTTGTGCAAGTGAACCCTGAAACAACTGGAGATGAGCTCACTGCATTTTATATACCGAACTCTGTCATATTTGTTGATCTTGGCAAAAGCACAAATATGTTAGAACTATTACTAGCAAGGGCATGGGACCTAGTCCCGTTAGAGTGGATTGAATATTAGGCTTTTGCCTGACAAGTGAATAGCCCCCGATTTTACTCGGGGGCCCTTTTTTTTCCTTTATGGGAGGCTAACTAAAGAGAGGGACGATGTATTTTAGTAACTGTATTGTTGCAAAATTATTTGCTGCCAGGACAATTACTGTTAAAAGAATTTGTGGAAAGCGAATGAGCATTGGTGGCAGACCCTTTTTGACATTGGAATAAAGAGCTGGGTTGTCTGTCATTTCTGCAAAGAGAATGCCAGATACTGCAAATCCAAAAATTGCCTGATAAATTGGAATAAGATTTTGGAAAGCCAAAACGGAGCTTACAAGTATCAGCAAAAAGAAAAATACCAAGGTACCTGTGTTATTTTTTCGCTCTTGCTTTAAATTTACCTCCGTTTTTGTTGGGCGGCAAAAAAGTAGCAAAGAAAAGAAAAATACCAACCCCATAATGCTACCCAAGAGAACAATCAAAAAGTAACGTAACCAAGCCGGAATGCGATTAACATATTCGAAAAAACACATAGTTCATCTCCTTGTAAAACGTGCTTCCCAGGCAGGACAAGATATTATAAGGGTAAATATGTAGAAGCCAAAGGAGAAATATTTAAAATCTGCCGCGGGAGAGACTCGAACTCTCAAGGATTGCTCCACTAGTTCCTAAGACTAGCGCGTATACCAATTCCGCCACCGCGGCACACAAGATTCACCAGAGATTATAACGTAGCTAGACGTTCAAATCCAGCGTAGAAATGGCTTTCGTAGAAATTCTTTCTTGCTCGCCAAACTTGGTAAGAACTTCTGAAACTTCTGCCATAACTTCGCACTGAAAGGTTTGCTCGTCTATTTGCTCAATTATTTCTGGGTATTTCTCGGAAAGCTTGTCTACAATATATTTATTTCGTTTATAGAGCTGTTTATAATTTGAGGTAATTTCGGCTAAAACTACATCGTTAATATACTCTAGTTTTCTATTGGCCAGAATACTTATTTCGTGTAATACGCTTTCGTTTCCAACTAGTCTAGCCTTGTGATAAAGATATGAATCTTTCACAATTCTATGCAATGGTAACAGACTAAATTTTGCCAACAGCTTATATCTTAAACCAGTACGCACTTTTCTAATTTCGTATTCTAGGTCTAGCTTATCCAAGCTAGCAAAGTTTACTTTTTTGTCTTCTGCAAGATCGTCAATAATATTTTCTATTGAATCTACCAAGGCTGCATAAATACGATCGGAAATAACTTCTTTATTATAAAGATCTGTATATTTTGCGTGCTCTACTTGTAAGTAATAGCGCTTTAGAATAACTTTTGCTTCTTCGTTATAATTCTTGGCAATTTTGCTTGTCATCCACTCTTGCAGTTGGTCTACAACTGTATTGTAGGCATTATTTATTTTGGTAATATGTTTGTCGTAGGTTTTTTGACCAATTTCACAAAGATCTAATAAGTCTTTTACCTGATGCCTTAGTTTTTCTAGAATAAGAACCTCTACCAATTTAATTTCTATTTCATCTGTTTTATTTACAATATCTAGTTTTAAAACATGAATGAGCTTCTTAATAGAAATTGTATTAATAATTAACGTAAAGAGAATAGCTCCTAATACCAAGTTCAGAAACAGTTCTCTGTAAAGAAAGTCTTGAGGTAAAGACAAAATTACTACTAAAGGTAAAACTCCACGTAAGCCTCCCCAGTTTGCAACATGCATCCAGCTTAATGGAATACGCTTTTTTGCAGTTGTGAACAGGTTGTAGCCACCGGCAACTAAATATACAGAGATTGCGCGTCCCAATAACAATAGACCTGTTGCAGCCAATATAATGGGTAAATCTGCAATCATTGCTGCTAGGTTAATTTCGTAGCCAATTAACAAAAAGATTATCGAGGTACTTGTAAAGACTAGGAAATCCCATAACATATGCATTTTTTCCTGGGCTTGAGGTGAAATCTTAGTACGGCCGTAGTTGCCCATTACTAAACCTGCTGCCAATACCGCAATAATGCCAGAAGCCTTAAAAAAGTGATCGGTAATAATCAGTGCTACATTTGCCAATACAATTGTAAGGATAATCTCAATAGAGCTAATATTTTTAATTAGCGAAATCATCTGCGCAAAAATAAAGCCGAAGATTGCTCCAATTAAAATACCTCCAAAGAAAACATAAATAAAGTTGGCAAAACCTGTGGCGGCTATATCTGTACTAAGTGTTGCGGCGCCTGTGCCAATAAAGCCCAGAATAATTCTAAAGGCAATTACAGAAGTACCATCGTTTAAGAAGCTTTCTGCATCTACCAATAGCTGTAGGCGCTTGTTTATTCCTACTTGCTTAAAGATTGTTAACACAGCAATTGGGTCTGTAGAAGAAATTACGCAGGCATAAAGTAGTGCATGCAAGAACTCAATTCCAAAAATAAGGTTTAAAGGTAAGGCAATTACTAGTGCACAGATTATTAAGCCCACTGTAGATAGCAAAAAGGCAGGTGTAAGTATCTTCCGAAAGTCTCTTAATTTGAAGTTAAACGCAGACTCAAACAGCAGTATTGGCAAAAATACATATAGCACTGTGCCAGGTGTAAGTCTTACTTCCTCTAAAAATGGTATGTGCAAGAAAGATAAAGCAATACCGGCCACTAGTAAAAACACTGTGTAAGGAACAACTTTTATTTTTAAAGCAGCCAGGTACAAGCTTGCTGCAGCTAGAAGAACAATACATAGACCCAAAATAATTTGTAAGACAATTTCGCTAGATTCCATAATGAGAGTTTTATTAAAGGTATGTCGCATTAAACCTCTAAATGTTTTTAGCGTCAAGAGAAATTTGTAAAACTTAAAAGACTACTTATTTAAGAGAAATTTCAGGTTGTTGCAGCAGAATTAATTATGTTGAATGTTTTTCTAATTATTAAGTTCGTATCTGCTGCGCCACTAGTTGCTAAAAGGCTTGCAGGATGAGACAATTCTGTATTATGGAACAACCAGATTTACTCAACAAAATTGTCAATTTAAGCAAACGCAGAGGCTTTATTTTTCCTAGCTCGGAAATATACGGTGGTATGGCAAATACATACGACTTCGGACCATACGGTACAACATTAAAAGAAAACATTCGCCAGTTATGGTGGAAACAATTTATTAGTGGCCGCGAAGATATGTTTGGAATAGACAGCAGCATAATTATTAATCCTAAAGTGTGGGAGGCTTCTGGTCATGTGGCCAATTTTGGAGACATTATGCTAGAAGATAAAGTAACAAAAAAACGTTACCGCGGAGACCACATTATTGAAGAATATTTTGCAGCAAAGGGCCAAGATATAAAAGTAGATGGAAAGTCTGCAGCAGAACTGCAAGAAATTATCGATAAAGAAGGAATTAAAAGTGTAGATGGCAATGAATTTTTACCTGCCAGAAAATTTAATCAGTTGTTCGAAACTGAAGTTGGAATTATAGAGGGTGGCAAAAACAAAGCCTACCTTAGAGGAGAAATTGCTCAGGGATTATTCATAAACTTTAAAAATATTCTAGATTCATTGCACCCTAAATTGCCATTTGGTATTGGTCAGGCAGGAAAAGCTTTCCGCAATGAAATTACCAAAGGTCAATTTACTCATCGCACGTTAGAGTTCGATTTAATGGAGTTTGAATATTTCTTCGACCCAGAAGTACAAGATTGGAACGAGTTGTTTGAAACTTGGAAGACCGAAATGTGGAAGTTTTCTCAGACTATTGGTTTAGATCTAGAAAAACTACGTTGGCGCCCACACGAATCTTTCGAACTTTCGCATTATTCAAAACGTACTGAAGATTTAGAATATAAGTATCCTCAAGGATTTAAAGAAATGTTTGGTTGTGCTTATCGCACAGATTTCGACCTTTCAAACCATGAAAAGGCCACTGGCCAAGATCTTAAGTATACCTACCCAGACGGCAAGAAGCTTGTGCCTCATGTTATAGAGCCAACTTTTGGTCTTTCAAGATTGGTTACTATTATCTTGCTAGATGCTTATAAAGAAGAAGAGGTTAAAGGCGAAATTCGTACAGTGCTTAAATTCTCTCCAAAGATTGCACCTGTTAAAGTTGCAGTTTTGCCTTTAGTAAAGAAAGAGGGCCTTTCTGAAATTGCAGAAACACTTTACAAAGAACTTAAGGAAAATTATGCTGCAGATTTCGATATTAGCGGCTCTATTGGTAAGCGCTACCGTCGTCAGGATGAAATTGGAACACCGTTATGTGTAACAGTAGACTTCCAGACAAAGGAAGATAACACAGTTACTGTGCGCTACAGAGACTCTATGCAGCAAGAGCGCATTGCTTTAAGCGATGTAGCAGCAAAGGTTGCAGAGTTACTGAAGTAAACTTAGAATAGACTAAATATGTTGAATATCAATTGGCAATTAATTATTGTTGTCCTCTTAGGGGTTTTCTTCCTAGGAATGCTTCTGTATTTTCTTGTTACTAAAGCCAAAGGCGGATCTCGCCCAGAATGGCAGCACAAAGTTTTGGCCAAGATGTCTGCTGTAAACCCAAGTATAATGCAGCCACAGTTATATCTTATAGAAGCAGATAAATTACTAGAGTTCACATTGCAGAATCATTTTAAAATGCCCGCCCAAAGCTTGGGAAATATTCTGAAGTTAAAGTCAAAAAGCTTTGCTAAATATGACTTAGACCGTATTTGGAATGCTCATAAAACACGTAACCTCTTGGTGCACGATCTTAATGCCAAGGCTAGTCCTGTAGAATTGCAGCATCATGGTAAAGTATTACTTGGAGTAATAACCAAGTTAATTGGTTAATTTAGTCATTTATTTTAGTAGAAAATACTATGCAAGCACCATATTCAGAAGCAGATCTTAAAGAAAAGTTAAAACATTTCCCAGCCTGGACTTTAGACGAAGATACAAATAAACTAACCTCTGGTTTCGAGTTTGAAGACTTTAATCAGGCAATTGAGTTTGTAGACCTAGTTGCCACAGTTGCAGAACAAGTTAAGCATCACCCAGACATTTTTGTTTACGATTTTAAATTTGTATCGTTACTAACAAGCACACACGATGCCGAAGGAGTTACAGACATAGACTTTGAATTCATTCAGAAGCTAGAAGACAGTATTAACGAAAGCGACGAGGAATAATATTATTCGTGCAATAAAAAAGGGAGGCATTTAGCCTCCCTTTTTTGTTCTCTACAACTATTTCTTATCGATGACTTCGCCTTCGGCAGCAGCATCGTCCTTTTTGTCTGTAGCTTCTGGTTCTTCGCCTTCTGCTTTAGGAGTTGTGCCATCTGCTGCATTGGCAGTTTCGTACATTGCTTTACCTTTTTCTAGCATAGCTTTGCTAAGCTCTTCAGTCTTGGTCTTTACCAACTCTTGGTCGAAATCGTCTTTAGCAATTAAGTCTTTTAATTCTTTAGCTTGTTCTGTTAGAGACTGCATGTCGTCTACAGAAACTTTGTCTTTGTATTCGTCTGCAAATTTCTCTACCTGGAAGGTAAGACTATCTGCATTGTTTTTAACTTCTACACGGTCTCTTTTCTCTTTATCGCTGCTGGCATTGGCTTCTGCCTCTTTTACCAATCTGTTTACTTCGTCGTCGCTTAACTGAGTAGAAGCTGTAATGGTAACTGTTTGTTGTTTGCCAGATGCCTTGTCTACAGCCGATACGCTAAGAATTCCGTTGGCATCTATCTTAAACTTAACCTCTACCTGAGGAATACCTCTAGGTGCAGGTGGAATACCATCTAGAATAAACTTTGCCAGTGTTTTGTTATCTGCTGCCATTTCACGTTCACCTTGCAGAACATGAATTTCTACAGCTGTCTGACTATCTGCAGCAGTAGAGAAAACCTGAGATTTTTCTGTAGGAATTGTAGTGTTGCGCTCTATAAGAGGTGTGCGAACTCCGCCCATGGTTTCTATACCAAGAGTTAATGGAGTTACATCTAACAAAGTTACGTCTTTTACGCTGCTATCTCCAGCTAGAACTGCACCTTGTAAGGCTGCTCCTATAGCAACAACTTCGTCTGGGTTTACACCTTCGTGTGGTTTCTTGCCGAAGAAATCTTCAACCTTTTTCTTAACAATAGGCATTCTTGTCATACCACCAACCAAAACAATATCGTCTATGTCTTTTCCAGCTAAACCAGCGTCTGCCATAGCCTTACGCACAGGAGGGAAGGTTGCTTCTACAAGATCGCTAACTAACTTTTCAAGATCTCCTCTGGTCATTGTGTAGCGTAAATGCTTAGGACCAGATGCGTCTGCTGTAATGTAAGGCAGGTTAATTTCTGTGCTTTCGCTACTAGAAAGAGTAATCTTTGCACGTTCTGCTGCTTCTTTAATACGTTGTAATGCCGCTACGTCTTTACGTAAATCTAGGTTTTGCTCACCTTTAAATTTATCTATTACCCAGTCTATAATTTTATTGTCAAAATCGTCTCCACCCAAGTGAGTGTTGCCGTTGGTAGAAAGAACTTCAAATACACCTTCACCAATTTCTAGGATAGAAATATCGAATGTTCCACCACCCAAGTCGTAAACAGCAATCTTCTTGTCGTGCACTTGGTCTAAACCGTATGCCAAAGCTGCTGCTGTAGGCTCGTTAATAATTCTTTTTACATCTAACCCTGCAATTTTACCTGCGTTTTTTGTTGCTTGGCGCTGAGAATCGTCAAAATAGGCAGGAACTGTAATTACAGCTTCGGTAACTGGCTCGCCCAAGAACTTTTCTGCGTCTGCCTTTAATTTAGCCAAAACTTTGGCAGAAATTGCTTCTGGAGCCAACCATTCGCCACCAAAGTTAACATCTACTCCACCTTTTTCAGACTTGCGAACATCGAAAGGGAAGTTTTTAATTTCATTGGCAACATCTTCGTAACGTCTGCCAATAAGTCTTTTAATTGAATAAAAAGTATTCTTAGGGTTAGTAACCATTTGGTTCTTGGCAGTAACACCAGCCAAAACCTCGCCGTTATTTTCCATAGATACAGCTACTACCGAAGGGGTTGTTCTACCACCCTCTGTATTTGCAATAATTTCCGGCTTACCAGACACGACATAGGCAATAGCCGAGTTTGTAGTTCCTAAGTCGATTCCAACTATTTTTCCCATTTTATATAAATCTAAAAAATATTATTAAAAGTAATTTAAACTAATTATTTATTAATTTTGCCAACAATTACGCGAGCATGGCGCACCATCATGTCTTTATTGGCATAACGGTAACCTTTTTGAGCAACGTGAACTACAGTATCTTGCAGTTTTTCATCTTCAACGGCCGTAGTACCAAGACCTTCCATTAACTTTGGGTCGAATTTGTCGCCCACGTTAACTACTATTTCTTCAATACCATAGTCGCGTAGAATTCCTTTAGTTTTATCTAATACAGGCTTAAAAGCATCTATCCGATCTTCTTTGCCAGGCTGCTCTAGATCTTGAACCATACGCTCAAAATCGTCTATTACATCGGCAATTGCCCGAAGGATAGAAAGGTTTGAAAGTGTGATCAAATCATGCCGCTCTTTTTCCATTCTTTTTCTGTAGTTATCAAGATCTGCTAAACCCATAAGTTTAGACTCTTTCTCTGCTGCTACTGCAGCCTCTAATTCTGCAATCTTTGCTTCGAATGCAGAATGATCTTGCTCTGCATGACTTTTTTCGTGTTCGTGTTTGCTCATATACTATTTAAAAATCTTAATATTATTTAATCTGCCAAATTTAGTTAACCTACCAACCAGCAATTGCATCTTCTACGCTGCGCACAACGTATTTAATTGCAGGAATAACTCTGGCGTAGTTCATTCTGTTTGGACCAACCACCGCAATGTAACCAGCTTCTCCTCCGTGTAAACGAATTTGAGCAAAAGCCACTGCTGTATCTGTAAACAAGTCTATACCAGCTTCATCGTCTATTAATACACGAACATCGCCAGTTGGGGCGTATTTGTTAAACAAATCTGCCAGAATATTATAATCGTCCATTATATTTAAGATCTTCCTTAGATGGATTGGATCTCTAAATTCGGGCATGTCTATAAAGTTCGAAAGGCCAGCTATAAAACGTTTGCCGTTTAGTACTGCCACAGTAGTGTTTAATGTGATGTGATTTAATGCCAACACTGCTTCATTAAGCAACTTGTCTACATTAAAACGTGTTTGAAAAATTCTTTCGCTAGCTTCTGCAGTACTAACAGAGTCTAGATCCTCGAATTCTCCCATCATTTCTTCTAAGAACATTCTTAGGGCGCGAGAAGTTGGCTTTCTTCCAGCAGAGGCATGATCTTTACCCAACAAGCCAAGCTCGCTAAGTTCTGCCATTTCATTGCGAATAGTGGCAGGCGAAACATCTATGCCATACTTTTCTGCCAAGTTAAGAGAACCTACTGCCTGAGCAGTATCTATAAACTCTTGAATAATTGCTCTTAATAGCACTCTTTGTCTGGCAGTCAACATATCTCGATGCTAAGAATTAATAAACATTTATAGCACTTAGCAGAAAGGGTAGTCAAGTGCTATTCTTCGTAGAATTTCTCGAGAATATTTAGGCGGCGAATGCCTGTGTTGTCTAAGTCGTTTGTAAGCTGCTGTTTAAGATAGTTGTAGTCTGTGCCAGGTGTTATTTCAAAATGTTGTAAATGTAAAGCTGCGTGAGGGTTTGTAATAATAATTTCATGAACTCCGGGTCCTTCTTCTGTGCCGTATTCGCGGTGCGAGTCTATATATTCTAGTTTCATAGGCAGTCCAGTGCTCGCATTAATTTCTACCTTGGTAATTATTACCACATGATAAGAATTATCTTGTTTTCCTACCCCACGAATTAAGTCTCCTGGGCGCACTTCTGCTAAGGAAATTTGGCTACAATTTTGCAAAGAAGTCATGTCGTTGGCATTTAAGCCTTCTGCAGGGCGTAACGCTCTACCTACAACAGCTCGCAAAGAATGATTACCATATTTTAGTTTTCTAAATAAATTTCCAAGTCTATGTCTGTACATAAAGTTTGCCAAAGCATGGTAAACAATGCCCGAGCAATCTATACCTATGCCAACATGCTTCATAAACTTAAAAAGTTCGTCTGCTTTTGTTTCTTTAAGATTTATTCCCTTCGAGTAAGCCCAGACCTTGGTTTCTTGCACTATTTCTTCTGGTGTTCCTTTTCCTACCAATGCACGCAGCTCTTTGCGGAACTTGGGGTTAATGTAGTAGGGTACAGGAACATCTTTTTCGCCAATTTGTACATGCAAGTATCCATGAAGCACGTCTAATACTGTGCTATCTAGTTCATAATAGTTTTTGGAATCGGTTTTATGATGATGATTAATTTGTGTTTTCATTACCTAACATTGTAGAGATTATTGCTAATAAATCTAAGGGCAAAGGTAAAATTTGTAACTCCCTAATTTCTTGACCAGAAAGGTGATTATATTGGCAGAAGCCAAAATCTGCCTGTACACGGGCTATTTCTGCGTTATGTTCTAAGTGTAAACCAGGATTTTTAACAGTAAGTAGGGCGCCAACAGCGGTTTGGTCGTTAAAATAATTTGCCGCTTTCTGCAAAATCATTGGCCTATCGTGTTCCGAATCTAAAAATATTACGTTGTCTATTTTTCCTTCTTTAATAAGTTGTTCGGCAGTGGTGTCTGCTTGTTGACGGTAAAATCCGTTAATAACTTCTTTGTCTAGCGGAAGAGTTAAGCCCGATTGGTTTTTTACTCTTAATAATAGTTGAGCAGCAGAATAGCTACTTAGGTTTTTTAGCGAATATTGCTGGGCGCTAAAACCTAGGGCTAATTGTAAATCTAAAAACTCTGCTAAATGCAGCATTGAAAGCGATACTTCGTTGGCATAGCTTTGCAATCTACTTAAAAACGACACCGAAGCAACTTGCCTAGGGTTTAGCTCTATTAAGTACAACTTATTGTCTGTAGCCGAATAAATAAGATCTAAACCAAATAGACCGCGGAATTTGCAGTCTTTGGCAAGAATTTTACCAACTTCTTCTGTAAGAGTTATTACTTCTCTTTGAATTTCTGGAGGTACTAAATTGCTTGTAATTGCCCAGTCGTTACCCACTGTTGCGGCAGCCATACCTGTTAAAGCAGGAATGCCAGTAAATTGATAAGATAGCCCAGCAGTATAGGTTTGGCCTCTGTATAAGCAAGAATTAACTGTAAGAGGGTAGCCATCTACCTTTTTACTTACTTTGCATTGCCTTTGAGGAAACTCTTTTTGCAGTTTTGTAAGCGCATCTTCATCTGCTGCTTTATCTTGCGCAGGAAAAATGTAAGTACTATTGCCAGTGTGCCCAAAAGGTAATTGCACCACAAAACCAGCAAACTCTGATACTAAATCCTGATAATTTAGTGAACTAAGCGGTGCAACTTTGCTAGGTGGCACATACTTCTTTAACTCTTCTGAATTTGAAAACATTTGCAGTTGAGTTAACTTGTTTTCTAACGTGCGAGTAAGGGTAGTACTATTATTAAGAATTTTAACTTCTTTGTCTATATATGTGTCTGCTGTGGGCTTAAAGAATTGCAGATAGGCTTTGCCTTTAGTGGCTAAAAACTCAGTGAATTCAGAAGTATTTAATATTCCAGCAGTACCATTAGTACTATGAATATATTTACCTATAGAACGCGAGGCCAACTCATCTAAAAGAGAATCTTTAGTATTGCTTACAACAGAATAATTTTCTAGGAAATCTATTAAGCCCAAAGCTCTTTCTGCTTCTGGGGCAACAAAAACCAAAGAAGAGTCTTTAAGGGCACTAGAAATTTGTGCAGCAACTTCTGCGGAGGTCATTTACTTATTGCTCTTGCCAATTTCGTAACGATAAAACTTATGACCTTTAAGCTCTATCATGTCTGTAGGTTCCCAGCCTTTAACTCGGAAACTATGAGTTACGACCCTTGCACCTTTTTCTAGTTCTTTTTCTAATTTGATTTTTAACTTGGCAATATCGCTAGGAAGTAAGTACATAAAAACAACATCATATTCTCCAAGATTTTCTTGCCAATAAGATTTGTTTTTAAACTCTACATCGCCATTGGCAGATAATATTTCTATTACGCGAGCAAAGACGTTTAAGAAAGGATTAATTTCAATACCAACTGCTTTTTCGCAAACTCTAGATGCTGCTAAAACTAAACGGCCATCGCCAGAGCCAAGGTCTACAATCTTGTCTGTTCGTTTTAGGTTAGAAACTTCTAACATGCTTAAAACTTCTTCTGGTTTACTTGGTTTATAGGGTGCACTAAAAATTGGGCCCACTACAAAGTAAATAAGAACACCAGAAATTAACATCAAACACATGATGTTAATAAAGATTTCCATATAAATTGAGATGTTCATTTAGTTGCCGGATATAACAAGTAATGGTTTAGCAAAATTGTAGCCTTTTTCGTATAGCTTGTATAATCCTGCCAAACTTAGGGCTGTGTTTGCTGTAAACTCTTCGTGCATTGGGTTGGCAATTAAGCGCTGGTTATTTATTTCGGCTGCGGCAAGGTCTATTAAACTATTGTCTACAACAACACCATTACCTTTTGTTTGTGATACTTTTTCTAAAACCTGGTTTTTTAGTGCCGCAATTTTATCTGCAACTGCATTTGCCAAGGTAGATTCTTCGTAATTAAAATCTGCATCGTAAGCTTTGGCAATACTATTAATGTGGCTTGTTTGCACAATACAAACTGGCAGATCAAATTTTTGCTCTATTAAGTAGTCGCAGATGCCAATTGTGCTAAGTCCAGAAGAACAACAGATAATTACCACATCAGTTTCTGGAATTTGCTCTTTTGTTACAGCAATTTCTTTGCCCAGAGCATGATAATACCTAGACCATTCGGGGTGTGCACTTGGCCGCAATAAATATACAGAGTCGTTTTGCTGACTATAGTTTAGTGAATCTTTTCGTGGCTGCTTACTTTCTTTAAGAATGACTTTTCCTCCTGAAGTTATTGCTAACTTATGAAGTGCGCTAGACTTGGTGGCAGGTAAATTGCTAGCAGTAAAAATTATTATTTCTCTTTTTAGGGCACCTGTACTTACAGCTTGTGCCAAAGATATTGCTAAGTTTCCGGATGAAGAAACTGCAATAGTCTTTTCGGGCAAAGAGTTGAGCTCGGGCAAAATGCCATCTATAAGATAATCTTTATGAGATCCGCTCCGACTTAAGTCTGCTCTTAGAAAGGTTACAGGTAGGGCTGTTTCTTTAACTTTAACTTCTCGTTCCTCGTAGCTTGCCATAATTTACCCGTAAAAATATTGATTAAAATACGTTACAATCCATATCAGATAAGATTCTAATAAAATCTTAACATTCTGATTAAAATTTACTTAATGCTTATAACGAACCATGGAACAAATAGTTACAGTAGGAAAAAAGTTTAACTGTGTAGAGTGCAATAACGAAGTAGTTGTTAAAGAAGGCATGAAAGTTGGAGATTTCTTTGAGTGCGAATTCTGTGGCTTACAATATGAAATTATTACTGTAAGCGAAGCCGGCGAATACGGCATGAAAGTTGTAGAAGAAGAGAAGTAGTGAAAATTGTTTTAATCTCTACTACTGAAGAGTTACAAACTCACGCGCCAGAGCAACTGGCCACCTTAAAGTCTTTGGGCGCAGGTATTTACGAAAAGACAGACGCTACCTTTAGCAATATTGCAGAATTCTCTGGCGCGGAACAAGTTGTCTTGTTGTTCAACGAATTTTCTGTTGAAGGAGGTTACGACTCTCTTAATATATTCCTGCGTTCAAACAGCAATATTAAATATATCTTTACTCCATTTTCTAGATTTAATGTAGATTTAGAATTAATCAAAGAAAAGGGAATTACTTTTCAAGGCAACGCAGGAGCAAATAAAACAGCCGTAGCTCAGTTCGCCCTTAGCTTGTATTTGCAGCTTCTTACCAAACAGCCAATTCTAGGCAAGCTAAACAGCGTGCCTGTTGGAGATATTCTTGGCCAGGAAATTACCTCACTTTCTGCTGGTATTATTGGCTTTGGCAATGTAGGGCAAAAATTGGGTGCCATGTTGGCAGCTTTGGGTGTAAAGGTTAAATTTTACAATCGTTCACAAAAAAACGTTGACTATGCAGAACAAGCTTCTTTAAACGAGGTTCTAAAACAAGACAGCTTGTTTATAACAATTGCTGGCAACGAAGAAACTAAATCGCTATTTACTGAAGAGTTTTATAGTTCTCTTAAAGATAAGTATTTGGTTGATGTTGGTGCTAGCGATAATCTTTACGACAAGAATATAGTTGTTGCGCTGTGCGAAGCAAACCAATTAAAAGGTTACGCACTCGAAGTGCAAGCTAAAGTAGAGAATATAGATTCTGCAAGTGGTAATTTCGTTAAGACTCCTCATATGGCCTGGGCAACAGAAGAGGCAGAGCAGAATACCTACAGAACCTGGCTACAAAACGCTTTAGACATTAAGTACACAGATAATTCTATTGAGTAATTGCAAAAGTAGAGATTACTTTGTCGCAAGTTGCTAAATCTCCTTTGCAGGTGAGAAGTAAGAGTGTTTTTCCACCATTTGTTACGTAGCCATAACCACAAGGAGATTCAATAGTGACTTCTTTTGAAGCCTGGAAACCATAGCTCGAACAATCACTTGCAACATCGTCTACATAAAAGTATGTTCCAGTAGGTACCTCAACGTCTCCACTTGTAGTCCTGCCTAAATTGGGAATAGAGGGGTTAGACATTGCTACATAATCTGTATAAGCATAAGAAGCAGTTGCGTCTGGAGCAATAGATGCTGCAAGGTCAATTGTTGAATTTTTAAAAGTTAAACTGTAACCATCACTTGTTGCAATTCCACTACTGCTATCTGCGCAATTGCTGCAGTATGGTAGAAGGCCTGTAAGTATTAATGCAGGGTCGCTACCAGGAGAAACGGCTAATGATTGTTTGAAGGCTTTTGTAGTTGCAGAAGCAACAGGAGTAGTTGCTGGTGCCAAAGTAGCATTGGCCTGTGTTGTAGCAGGAATAGATTCCGGAGTTGCCTGAGCACTTGCAGTGGGTTGCACATTATTAGCGCTATTACTATTAATTAGACTGTAAGCCAAAACTACAGTAATTAAGGTAACTATTACTAATGCTGTAGCAAGGAGAACAAACACTTTTCTAGTACGATCCTTTTTTACGACATGAGTAGAAGGCAAAGTATTACTTGAAGTTGCTAAATGATCTTGTTCGTTTAAAATTTCTGGGTTGTCCATACTAGAAGTATTTACATTATATAAGTACTTCTAGTACAGCATTTCACCCAATTAGTGTCAATTTCGAACGTGCACAACTTTTGTGGCAGTTAACGTTTTTGCTGAAGCATCGTATACACCTGCAAAGTAGCCTTTATCTCCTACCTGCAAATCTGTTGTTTTTACTTCGTGCTTATTTTTGCCAAACCCTTTGAACAGTTTGGTGGCAGAATCTATAGAAATTACCACCCTGCCTCGGTGTCTAGAAGCCACAGTAATATGATTCTTGGCAACTTTTACTATTTTTCCATGTACTAAACTATCTTTTTGCTGAGTACTTGCAGCATGAATTCCGTCTACATTATTAAAAAGTGGAACAGCACCAGCACCACTAAAGATAACTGCTAAACTGGCCCCAACAACTACAACTTTATACTTATAGATCTTCATTTTAAGTAGGCAATTTTAAAAGTTAACTAGGCTCTATAATTTTATTCTGTGGGGAGTTACACTATTCCAATAATTGTTGATGATAGAATAAAAAGAAATTATGCTGTTTAACCCTCAAAAAGGCGAGCTACTATTAGAGTTTGTAAGAACAAACTTTAAGCTACGCTATAGAAATTCAATATTAGGTTTTGTGTGGGTACTATTAAAACCACTATTAACATTTGTGGTTTTGTACTTTGTTTTTATCAACTTTAATAGAGGGGTAAAAATAGAGAATTATGCGTTATATCTATTAATAGGTATCACAATGTTTAACTTTTTCTCGGAGTGTTTAACTTTTGGAATGACATCGCTATTCGAGAAAGCTCATATTATCCTAAAAGTAAACTTTGACAGAACATTGGCAGTGCTAAGTTCAATGATTCAAGCAGGAGTAAACTTTGCGTTAAATCTAGTTGTTTTGGTGGTGTTCTTTGTAATAAGTCCTGTTCATATTGAGCCTATTAATGTGCTTTATTTTGTATTTATTGCCATAGTGCTATTTGTATTTATGAGTGGCCTGGCATTCTTTACTTCGGTAATTTTCTTGCAGCTGCGAGACCTAGAAAACTTGGTCCCAATTTTCCTACAACTGTTTTTCTATGCCACACCAGTGTTTTATTCCATCGAAATTTTGCCACAAAGATTGCAAGAGATTTTAAAGTTCAATCCAATGTATATTCTTATTCAGACTGCGCGAGAATCTATTGTGGCAGGAAAGATAGAGAACTTTACAGAAGTAATAATAGTGGGAATAATTAGTATCTTCTTATTCTTATTAGGAAGATTATTCTTTAATGCCAGAGTTAAAAAAGTAGCAGAATATTTCTAATGCAAATAATAAACCACCCAGAAATAAAAGGTGAATCTAAAAAAGCAGATCGTGTAGAGCGCTTGCCTATCAAAGAAAAAATTCCAGCAATTATTGTTGATCATGTTTCTAAGACCTTTAGAATTCCTCATAACCCAAGAAATACAATCAAAGACAGATTTATTAGTCTGTTTCAGAAAAGTACTACTGAGAACTTTAAGGCCTTAGATAATATTGATTTCACAGTTAATAAAGGAGAATTCGTTGGCATTATTGGGCGTAATGGTAGTGGTAAAAGCACATTGCTTAAAATCATTGCAGGCATTTACACACCAGACATAGGCACAGTTACTACCAAAGGTAAGGTTGTACCTTTCCTAGAGCTAGGAGTAGGTTTTAACGCTGAATTAACAGGTAGAGAGAATGTGTTCCTAAACGGAGCAATTTTGGGAATGAAAAGATCGTTCTTAGTGAAAAAATACCAGGAAATAGTAGATTTTGCAGAGCTAGAAGGTTTTATGGATTTACAAATTAAAAAGTATTCTAGCGGAATGATGGTGCGCTTGGCTTTTTCTATTGCAATTCAAACTAGCGCAGATATTTTTATCTTAGACGAAGTATTGGCAGTAGGAGACGCAGGTTTTCAGAAAAAAAGTAGCGATAAAATTATGGAGCTGCGAGCCAATGGTGCCACTGTATTATTTGTAACCCATGGAATGGGAGATATTCGTAGACTATGCGATAGAGCAATCTTAATAGAAAATCATGTAGTAAAGCAAATAGGAGATCCAGATGAAGTAGCAGATACTTACGAAGCAATGTTTAAGTAACGCGATGCCCGAAGTAAGCGTAGTAATGCCGGTTTACAATGGAGAAAAATATTTACAATTGGCTTTAGATAGTCTTTTTAGCCAAGATTTTACAGACTTCCAAATTATTGCAGTAGACGATGGTTCTACAGACAATACCGCCAAAATTTTGGCAGATAATGCCAAAAAAGATAAGAGATTAAAAGTTGTAACTGTTAGTCCCAATAAAGGTTTACCAAACGCTTTAAACACTGGCCTAGAAAATGCCACCGGAAAATATGTAGCAAGAATGGATTGCGATGATATTTCTTTGCCCAAGCGCTTTAGTACCCAAGTAAAGTTTTTAGAAGCTCACCAGGAAATTGACCTAGTGGCTGCCTTTATTGAAATGTTTAGAGATAACGAGATTCTTGGTGTTCATATTGTGCCAACAGACCCAGAAGTAATTAAAGCCGCAATGTTATTTACCAACCCGGTAGCACATCCAACGGTTATGATTCGTAAGGAGTTTTTAGATAAGCACAACTTAAAGTATGCCAATCAGAATGTAGAAGACTACGAATTTTGGAACAGAATTAGCAATCTTGGTAGAATAGCAAATATTCCAGAGCCACTAGTAAAATATCGCATTCATACAAGCCAGTTTTCTAGCACTCACAATGTTAAGCAAGAAGCTGCAGACCTTGCAATTAAACAGTCTATTACTAAAAGACTGGGGTTTGAATTCTCTGAAGATCAGTGGCAGTTATTTAGACGAATCTTTACTTATGGCGATGTTTATAATGAATTAGGCAAGGTAAGACAGTTTAAAGATATTCTAAACGCTATCTGGGAAGGCAATCTTCAGAATGGCTGGGTTAAGCCTGCTGCATTGCAAACCTATTGTGCACCATTTTGGTTTAAGCAATTAAGAATGAATATTCCTGGGGGCTTGGGAACACTTAAATTGCAATGGCAAAATAAGATGTTTAGGTCATACTTAAGTAAGGAGTCTTTAAGCATATACAAGCAGCTCGTTAAACAAACATGCAAAAATCTTCTGCGAAGAAACTAAAAGTATTACATCTAGTTGAGTATTACCACCCGTCTGTTGGCGGAATGCAGGAAGTAGTAAAACGTATCTCTGAAGGTCTAATAAAACAAGGCCACGATGTAACAGTTGCCACTTCTAGAATTGCTGGTCAGCAAGAAGAATTTAATGGGGTTAAAATTGTTGGCTTCAATATTAGCGGCAAACTTAGTACCAGCTTAAAGGGAGATGTAGAGGGCTACTTAAAGTTTTTAAAGGAAGAAGAGTTCGATGTAATTGGTGTATTTGCTTCTCAGCAATGGACTGCAGATTTGTTTTTTGAAGTTGCCAAAGACATTAAAGCCAAAAAAGTGTTTGTTCCCACTGGCTTTTCGGGGCTTTATGACAATACGTTTAAAGAATATTTTAATAGAATGCGTTTTTGGTTAAAAGATTTTGATGTAAATGTATTTCTTTCAGATAACTACAGAGATATAAATTTTTCCAGAGAACTTGGTTTAAAGAACTCTGTGTTAATTCCGAACGGAGCTAGTGCCCACGAGTTTAATAAAGAAACAGATATAAATATTTGTAAATTATACGGATTGGAAGAAGATAATTATCTACTTTTTCATGTGGGGTCTTTTACAGGCCATAAGGGCCAGCCCGAAGCAATAAAAATCTTTTTTGAATCTGGAATTAGCAATGCCACACTTTTGTTTCATGGAAATGTTACTTCCGAGTCTGTATATAAAGAGACTTTAAACTTAATAGAAGAGTTTAAACAAAAGCCAGAGTTTGAGAAAAGAAACTTAAAAATTATTGTTAAGAATGCAGATAGGTTAGAAACTGTTGCAGCATTTAAACAGAGTGATTTATTTATTTTTCCTTCAAATATTGAGTGTTCTCCAATTGTTTTATTTGAAGCTGCTGCTGCAGGATTACCCTTCCTTGCTACTCCTGCAGGAAATACTGTAGAGATATCTACTTGGTTAAACGGTGGTTTTATTATGCCCTCTGGTCAAGATCCGGACACTGGTTTGTATCATCCAGAAATTGCTAAAAGTGCGGCAATGCTAAATAACCTTCATAGTCGCAAAGATCTAAAAGAGATTGTTGGCAAACAAATGCAGTCTAACTGGGCAAAAGACTTCACTTGGGAGAAAATTATTTCCTTATATGACAAGCTTTATACCGACCTTACTGCCGGTAAATATTTAGAGCTAGGTCATGAGCTAAAACAATCTAGGAAAATTGAAAAAAAATATAGTTTAGGTATTTTTGTTGCACAAGATACTACTCCAAAACAACTAGACATTACTTTAAGAGCAATTGCAAACCAAACTATTCTTCCTCAAGAAATAGTTATTAGTGCAGAAAAACAGGGTTTAATTTCTTTAGATGAATTGCCAAAAAACATAAGGAGTATTTCGGTTATTAATACTCAGTTAGATCGCACAAGTGACTCATTGTTTGTAGAAATTAGCCGTCAAATTAATAATGACTACTTTGCCTGGATTCATGCCGGAGATAGTTTTGACCCAGAGCATTTTGAATTATTATTAAGATCTTATTCAGATTCTGCTTACGACAATTTGGCTGTGGTATACGTGCGCAGTTTGAATCATGCTCGCAAAGATATGTTATTGCAACCAGTTCGTCATTTTCCTTTTTTAACTGGCATTGTTTATGACCATTTGCAATCGTCGAATAAGGTTTGTTGTGGTCTAGGCGGCTGTTTAATTAAAACTTCAGCACTAATTAGCGTTTTAGAATCGTTGCCAACAGAACCTGGGAATATGCTTGAATGGCAAGTTTTTATAGCTCTATCGAAGTCTTACGATTTTACATATGTTTATAAAGATACTTTTGTACCTGCAAATAAGGATTTTAAGCTCTCTAGTAAAGATTACCAGGGTATGTGGCACTTTTTGGCGAAGTGGCCAGATACTGCCATTGGTACCAATATTATCTTTGCACAAGTAAATCAGGCTTTAGATGGTGAAAAGCCAGCGATTGAAGCTTTAAAGGCATTAGAGACGCTAGATATGAAAGAACGCACAAATATTTTGGCAGGTACTAAGGGAAGCTTAAAACTATATATTCTTAAACGCTATTTGTTTAAATTGCCAAGTAGGTTAGTTAAGTTTGCCAAAAGGTTGGCCAAAATAGTTATTAAACCATTACTGCTTTTAATAAAGTTATAAACAATACATTTGCATGAGCATAGAAAAAAAACTTATTTCTGTAATTATGCCTGTTTATAATAGTGAGAAGTACTTACAGGAATCTATAGAAAGTATTCTAGGGCAATCTTATAGCAATTTTGAGCTATTACTTATAAACGATGCCTCTACAGATAGTTCACTTGCAATAATGCAAGATTATGCTGCAAGAGATAAGCGTATAACTATTCTAAACAACGAATTTGCCAAAGGAGTATCTGGTGGTCTAAACACTGGTCTAAAACACGCAAAAGCACACTTAATTGCCCGTATAGATGCAGACGATATTTGCTTGCCAAATAGATTCGCTATACAACTAGAATATCTAGAAGCTCACCCAGAAATTTTCTTATTAGGCACAGCTTTCGAACGGTTTCGCGACAACAAAACCATAGACACAATTCGTTATACCAAGAATCCAATTATTATTGGTTTAAAAGTAATTCACGAAAGCAGTTTTTGCCACCCTAGTGTGATGTATCGCAAGGAAATATTTACCAAAACTGGTAATTATCCAAAGGTGCCAGCAGAAGATTTTCACTTATTTAGCGATGTTACTAAATATTTTAGAACTACAAATTTGGGCACAGTTCTTCTTCGCTATAGAATTCATGAAAAAAACACTACTTCTTTAGAGCTACCCGAAATCATTAAGGGAATTAAAGAAAAATTCATAATGAACTATCACTATTATGTAGAAGCAGAAACAAAGTATGGAGCTATGGCAGAGATGTACTATGACTTTTGTCATCATCAAAAGTTATCTTGGAAGAAAAGCCTAATTGTTATGAAAATTGGCCTAAGTATTATTAATAAAATTAGAGCAGATTATGGCTATAGCCTGCTTTCGGCAACCTTTATTGAAAGTTTGTTTGCAGTGAAGTTTCAGGTTTTGCAAATTCTAATTACAAGTATTTTAAGAGTAGTAAAAAAATAAACATGAAAGCAATTGTTACAGTTGTTATTCCAATGTATGGCAAAGGTCAACTTACATATATAGCTTTGCATAGTGTAGAGAATCAAACATATAAGAACATAGAAATTATTCTTGTAGACGATGAATCTTCAGACCAGGCTACAAAAGAGGTTATTGGCGACCTAATAAAAAATAATTACACTGTTTTGCAACCAAAACACTCTGGTTTAGCTGGTTGTAGAAATTTTGGGCTAAAGGCATCAAAAGGAGAATTCATTTTATTCTTAGACGCCGACGACTTCATAGAGCCCACATGTGTTGAAGAAATGGTTAGCAATGCAGAAGAGAATAATAGTGATGTTGTTTATAGCGACTACACTGTTATTCATAGTGCAGAAGTAAAACACTACATAAAAACAGAGGCATTTTCCTTAGAAAAAGAACTGGTTGCAAATATGTTTGTTGCAACTGCATTAATTAGAAAAACAGCTTTAGACAAACTCATTAAAAAGCGTGGTATTGCTTACGACGAAAAAATGACCAAAGGCTATGAAGATTGGGAATTATGGATTTCTTTAGCAGAAATGGGTTGTAAGTTTACAAACATAAACAAGTCACTTTTTAATTACGTAATGGCAAATAGTAGTTTGGTTTTTACTGCCAATAAGTATCAGAAAGAAGTAATGACTTATATTTTCAATAAACATAAAGAACTATTTCAGAACATGCAGTTAGAATCTTTATTAAGGATTCAGTCAGATTATTCAAAAGCTCTTGGCAGTAGTAAAGAAAATGAAATAAAACTAAATAATTTAGTAAATTCTACCAACAGTTCGTCTTGGTTAATTAAGCGGTTAATTTTAAATCTAATGGGCAAAAAACTTACACAGAAGTAATGAAATCTATCTTAGGTCTAATTGTTAACTACAACGGTGGTAACCTGCTTAAAACAACGTTAACAGAGTTATTTGCCACTACAGAAGAGTTAGTAATGTCTGGCAAACTAAAGCTAGATATTACCCTGTTAGATAATGCTTCTACAGATAATTCTATAGAGATGGTACAAAAAGATTTTCCTAAAATAAAAGTTATATTAAATGGTGAAAATTTGGGGTTTGGCAAGGCTTTGAATGTAGGGCTTCGCCCATTGTTAAATTCAAATTCAACCTATGATTATGTTTTGCTGTTTAATCCAGATCTTTCTTTTCAAAAAGGCTGGCTAGAAGAGTTATTAAAAACTTTTCAAACAAAGGAAAAAGAAAAGGTGGCTGCAGTTGCCCCACTCATTTTGTACCAAGATAAATTTTGGCAGCTAAAGTTAGAGGTAGATAATCCAGTATTGTTTGTAAATTTTCCAGACTACAGAATGCCATCTCCTGTTACAGGAAACATTACTGGCAAATATCAAAAGGCAGAAGAAAAAACTTTGTTTGGTAAGCAATTCCACCAATTTAAAGATTCAGAATTATTGTTGAATGTAGCAGAGACTTTTAAAGATAACTTACAACTTACTGTTTACGACGAAACTTTAGCAGGTTATAAATTGCAACTGCCTGGCTTAACATTTAGTAGTCCTAAATGGCTGGCAAAGATAAAAAAGGTGTTATTCAAACTAAACCCTAGGTTGCTCAACCTAAAAATTAAAACTATAAATTACAAACTGCCAGAAAAGATTACCGCCAAAGAACCAGAAGACGTAGTTAATTCATTTGGTTCGTATTTCAAGAAAAACGCACAATTGCCAGATAATAAGTACTTTGGTTTTAGAAAAGAAGATGCCATTAAGGCAATGGGTACAAATAATCTGCAAGAAGTACAAATGTTCCACGGTGCTTGTGTACTTATTAATACCAAAGCCCTAAAAGAAAGTGGAATATTCGATGAAAAATTCTTTATGTTCTACGAAGAATCGGATCTTTCTTTAAGAATGGTTCAAAAAGGCTGGAAAATTTTCGCAAACGCAAGGTCTATTGTGCACCATTATGAACGTGGTTCTAAATCGGCAAAAATAGTGCAATGGCTGCAAGAAAGTCAGGTAAAATTTGTTAGAAAATGGCAAGGCAGTAGTTTGCTAGAATCTAGGTAACTATTATGGATTTAAATACAAATACTCTATTAGCACTAGCATCTTTAGCAACAATGTTGCTTGGTTTTATTTCCTTTCTTGTGCGTCTTGTAGAAAGCCTGCAACTATTACAGCAGAAAGATTATCTAGAAGTTCGTGTCTTGGCAGAACCCAAAAATAAGAACTTAGACACAATTGGAGCTTTATTCCTTTGGGCTGCAGTAGGTTGGCAATCGTACCTAATGTTGCGACTATTTGAAGTAAGCAGTGGGTTAATTACAATTGCATGGGTAGTTACATTATTACTAACAATTGTAGGTGTATTGTTATTAGTAATTAGGTTCTTAAAAAGGCAATTTAGAAGACCACAATTTACTCTGCGCATTTTGCTAATTGGAATGGTTACTTGGTTAATAGTCTTTATACTTTCATTATTTATATTTGCGCCAACAACTGCAGCTTTAGTTTCTGCTGCGCTGCCAATTTACTTTGTACTAGCCGCTAATTGGTTAGTTAAAAGAGTAGTATTTATTTTTCATCGCATTAAGCTAAGGCAAGCAGCTTTATTGGTTGGCTCATTACCTAAAATGCAAGTAATCGGAATTACTGGAAGTTACGGTAAAAGCGCCACTAAATATTTTTTAAATGCTATTTTAAGCGAAAAATATAAAGTATTTAGTACACCAGGCAGTATAAATACAGATATAGGCATTGCCAGTTATTTATTAGCGCATTTTAAGCGTAAGGAAAATTATGACTTTCTAATTTTAGAGATGGATACCTATGTTGTGGGCACCTTGGCTAGAATTGTGAAGTTTTTCCCACTAGATTTTGCAATAGTAACAGGCATTAACGAACAGCACTTAGAAACGTTTGGTGGCAAGGTAGAAAATACCATCCTAGGAAATTACCAAATGTTACCTGGCTTAAAAAATAAAAATAATACTGTGGTATTTAGTGCAGAAAGCGATCTTACTGCAGAGGTTGCGCATAAGTTCTTGGTAGAGAATAAACCAGATGCCACAAATGTATTCTTAGTTGCTCGCGAAGACAGAATAACCAAGACAGCAAAGGAGTTGAACCTTAATTATAGTTCTATTAATTTAGATTTAATCTCTGCTGTTACTCCGGTTAACAAAGCAGAAAGCGCCAGTATTAAGTACACATGGAATAAAGAACAAATTCAGCTTCCTGTGTTGGGTGAATTTAATGCAGTAAATTACTCTCTGGCTGCTCGCTTGGCTACTTCACTAGGATTAGATTCTAAAGATATTAAAGCAGCGGCAGCAAAAGTTGTACTTAAGGATCAGACCCTAAAAATTTACTCTCAGAAAAAGTTAGAGCTAATAGACGATTCATTTAGTGCCAATCCTGCCAGTGTATTTGGAAATTTAGACCTCATTACTTCGCGACAAAAAGATTTACCAGCGAAAACTCTAATTGTGTTTCCTGGTTTAGTAGATTTAAGTGTTGCTAGCGAAAAGATTCATCGTGAACTTGGTGAACAACTAGCAAAGCACGACCTTACAGTATTAATGACAAACTCTGAATATGGTGTAATTGTGCAAAAGTCTTTTGTTTCTAATAAGCCCAAAGCTACTTTAGAAATAATTACAGAGCCAGCAATACAGAAACACTTTATAAAGAATTTCACAGAAGGTTCAGAAAGCAAGCGTATTATAATAATAGGGCGTATTAATAGCACACTTTATAAATATATATTGTCTCTAGTAAAGGCAAATACAAAATAATGACAAGTTTAGAGTTTAAAGAAAAGATTCCTTCTTTTGTATGGACAGCCGCAAAAGAACTAAAAGAGCATGGCTTTAAAGCATACTTAGTAGGCGGCTCTGTAAGAGATTTATATTTAGGCAGAGTTCCTTTTGACTATGACATTGCTACAGACGCCTACCCAGAACAAGTTGCCAAAATCTTCGCGAAATCTATTCCTACAGGTGCAAAATTCGGAACGATGGTAGTTGTGCTACCAGATGAAAATGGCGAAAATTTCGATTTAGAAATTACAACTTTTCGTAGCGAGGCAGACTATTTTGGCGGTCGTTGGCCTGCAAAAGTGGAATTTACTAAAACCATTGAAGAAGACCTTGAACGCAGAGACTTTACAGTAAATGCAATGGCACTAAATCTTAATTCAGATAGTTTAGACCTTATAGACCCTTTTGGTGGTCAGGTAGATTTAGCAGCAAAAGTAATGCGTGCGGTAGGAGACCCTTTAGCAAGATTTGAAGAAGACGGCCTAAGGGCAATGCGAGCTTGTAGACTGGCATCTAATTTGGGCTTTACTATAGATGCCCAGACATTTGCTGCAATTCCAACTACCCTTACAATTTTGGCACAGGTTTCTGTAGAGCGTATACGCGATGAGTTCATGAAGTTAATCCTAAAATCTCCTATGCCCTCTATGGGCATAGAGCATTTGCGTAAAAGCGGAATTTTAGCTGTAATAATGCCTGAATTGTTAGAGGGTATAGATGTTGTGCAACCACAATTTCATACAGACGATGTCTATAGTCACTCCTTAAAAGCCTTAGACATTGCAGAAGACAGAATAAAGCTTGCAGCTTTATTACATGATATTGGTAAGCCTAGAACAAAAACAGAAGACGACAAAGGCGTACATTTCTATGGGCACGATGTAGTTGGCACAGAAATGACAAAAGAAATCATGCAAAGACTAAAGTTCTCTAACGCCGAAATAGAACATACAACAACTTTGGTGCGTTGGCATATGTTCTATTATCCAAATGCAGATTGGCGAAAACAAAAATCATTAACACCTGTAGAAGAAACCAGCCCAGGAGAATTTATACTTACAATAATGCGTCATTCGCAAAATGAACTTGCTCTTAAAGATGAAATTTATGGTCAGTCTACAGATAGCCTTACACCACAAGGAGTTGCAATTGCCAATGAAGCAATAATAAGACTAAAGCAAGATATACCTGCATTAGATGCGGTTGTTGCCTCTGCTTTACCAAGGGCAAAAGAAACTGCTGAAATTATGGCACAAGGTTACGGCCTTAATTACACCTTCGACAGTAGGTTTAATGAAAGATTTTTAGGTGCACTTCAGGGTTATACCTGGCCACAATTTGCCCAAGAGTTCCCTGAACTAGCTGCAATGGGTACGCATAAACCATTAATTATGGAAGTTGTTCCCGGCGGAGAAACAATGTCATCTTTAGTTAGTAGGGTAAAAGTTGGTTTATTTAACTTAGCAAAACATAACTGGGGTAAGCATGTTTTACTTGTTAGTCATTTAGGAGCAATTCAAATTCTAAAAAATATATTTAGGGAGGTTAACCCAGAAGAAGCACTGCCAGTAAAAGATTTAGATTTCTGCGAGTACTTTACTGTAAAACTAAATATTAAACAGATAGATCCACAATTTTTGTCTGATTCTGAGCTAGAAATTTTGCGCCAAGAGCAAGTTGCCGAACAAGACAATGCTGGTGGCTGGAGCGACGCCGCAGTTCGCAGATTTATTCGTAATGTGGGCGGAGAAGACGTAGTAGACGATCTTATGCGCTTGCGTATTGCAGATGCTTCTGCAAATTCTAAAGCAGCTTTTAATCCATTAGAAATTAGCGTTTTGTCTGAACGCATTGCCAAAGTGCGCTCTCAAGAAATGGCATTAAAGGTTAAAGACCTTAAAATTAATGGAGAAGACCTAAAAGCAGTAGGAGTAGAACCTGGCAAAGAAATGGGCAGCCTCCTAAACTATTTACTAGAGCTGGTTATAGAAGAACCGCTTTGGAACACAAACGAAAAACTACTAGAACTAAGTCGTGCGTATCTAGCAGAAAATCTAAACAGTAGGGCATAATAGAGGGTATCTTCTGCCGAGGTAGCTCAATTTGGTAGAGCGACGGTATCGTAAACCGTAGGTTATGGGTTCGATTCCCATCCTTGGCTTTCTTTCTCACATTTTCACTCACGGCTTCGGCTTTGATGCAAAGCCTGCAGATGTTCGTTCAAAAGATTAGAAAGAAAGCTTTAAAGATAACACAGAAACAAGATCAAGGCTTCGCCCTAGAAGGGCTGTAAGTGAAGGGTTAATGAACGAAGTGAATTTACCTGAACTATACCCTCTGGGTGCAGATATTCGCTCAAAAGATGCAAAAAGAAAGCTCCGTAGAAACAGTTATAAAATGATCCCACTGTCCTCGCTACGCTGCGGAACGTTCGTTCGTATTTTTTTCAAAGCTCTTCAGAACTATTTCAGAAAACCTTGTTATACTAGGTTATTAACCTTAGAAATCTTCCGAAGTGATTGCAGTTAAATTAATGGGCGGTTTGGGTAATCAGCTATTTCAATATGCTGTTGGTAGGCATCTGGCAATTAAGAACGGCACTCAGCTAGTATTCGATACTACTGCATATATTGAAGATGTAAAAAGAGTTTATAGTTTAGGTAATTTTAAAATTGTGGGCGATGTTTCTACTGTAGATTTTGCGAAAGCGACAATGCCGTTAAGTTTTAAGGATAAGCTTTTTTACAAAGGTCCAAAGCTTACAACTTTTAATGAAAAGTATTTTCAGTTTGACCCAGAAGTCTTGCAACATAAAGATAATCAATATCTAAATGGCTACTGGCAAAGCTATAAATATTTTGACGATATTCGTCCTCAAATTTTAGAAGAGTTTGCCTTAAAAGAAGCCTTAAGCCCAGAAGACGAAGCTTTGCGCCAAGAGATTGCCAATTGTAATTCTGTTTGCTTACACGTGCGCAGAGGCGATTATGTAGCAAGCAGTGTTACCAACCAATACCACGGAACTTGTTCTCCAGAATACTATACAAAAGGTGTAGAAATTATTAAAAGTAAGTTTAAAGATCCTCACTTTTATGTATTTTCCGACGACATTGCTTGGGCAACAGAGAATATTATTCCAGACAAAGAGGTAAAGTATGTAGATCATGGGGCTGCCAAAGACTTGTAGATTTTACTTTAATGCATACTTGTAAGCACTTTATTACCGCCAATAGTAGTTTTAGTTGGTGGGCTGCTTGGTTAGCAAATAATGAGGGTAAGACTGTAATAACACCAGAGAAGTGGTTTAACGATTCTCCTAACGATACAAAAGATTTACGACCAGAAAACTGGCTTAAGATTTAACTTAAGCCAGTGTCTTTTTAATAGTTATAAGCTTGGTTAGCTTCGTTTTCTAAGTCTGCCTTTACCATTTCCTCAATGAGGCTTTGAAAGGTATATTTTGGCTTCCAGTTTAAAACTGTTTTCCCTTTTGTTGGGTCTCCTAATAAAAGTTCTACCTCGGCTGGTCTAAAGTAGTCTGGGTTTACTGCAACAATAACTTTGCCTGTTGCTTTATCGATTCCTTTTTCCTTTACACCGCTACCTTGCCATTCAATTTCTATGCCCGCAGTTTTGGCGGCAACTTCTACACATTCGCGCACTGTGTGCATTTCTCCGGTGGCAACAACATAATCATCGCCTTTTTCTTGTTGTAGCATTAACCACATTGCTTCTACATAATCTTTTGCATGGCCCCAGTCGCGTTTAGAATCTAGGTTTCCAAGATATAAGCATTCTTCTTTGCCAAGTTTAATTCTGGCAATTGTGCGAGTAATTTTTCTGGTCACGAATGTGCGGCCACGGCGAGGCGACTCGTGGTTAAACAAAATTCCATTGCTAGTGTGCAGGTTGTAGCTTTCACGATAATTTACAGTAATCCAAAAGCCATAAACTTTGGCTACTCCATAAGGAGAACGAGGATGGAATGGAGTCATTTCCGTTTGGGGAGTTTCTCTTACTTTTCCAAACATTTCACTACTAGAGGCCTGATAGAACTTTGTTTTAGGAGAGAAGTTACGAATGGCTTCTAAGAAGCCAAGCACACCAAGTGCATCAACTTCGGCTGTATATTCTGGGATATCAAAGCTAACACGCACATGACTTTGCGCTCCAAGGTTATAAGCTTCATCTGGTTGAATTTTTGCAACCAATTTATCTAGAGTTGAAGAATCGCTTAGATCTCCATAGTAAAGAATAAGGTTTTTGTTCTTATGTTCTTTCTTCTGCTCGTCTTCTAAAGAACTATCACTTTTAATTAACTCTTTTGGAAACTGGTGGCCCTTTTCTAGAATAATTTCTGCTTCACGTTTTCCTCCAAATAAATGAGCAATTCTGCCTACATTAAAGTTAGAGCTACGCCTTACAATTGCATGAACTTGGTAACCTTTTTCTAATAATAATTCTGCTAAATAACTTCCGTCTTGTCCTGTAATACCGGTAATTAATGCTTTTTTCATGTTGATTTATGCTGAATTTAATGAATTAGAATAGAAGTCGATAAATGTATAATAACTGTAGAGAAGATAAATTAGCAAACCACAATAATGGATAAAAACTCAAAAATATACGTTACTGGTCATTCTGGTTTAGTTGGTGTAGCACTTTTAAATCAGCTAAAAGCAGACGGCTATACGAACATTATTACTGCTAGTCATTCAGATGTAGACTTATTAGACGCTGCGCAAGTGAATAAGTATTTTGCAGATAATAAACCAGAATATGTTTTTCATTTGGCGGCCAAAGTTGGGGGCATTTTAGGCAATAAAACCTACCCCGCAGATTTTATGTACGAAAACTTGGCCATTAATACCAATGTTTTGCACGCAGCTCACGAAAATAAAGTTATAAAGCTATTAAATTTTGGCAGTATTTGTATTTACCCAGTAGCTGCTCCTATTCCAGTTAAAGAAGAATATCTTTTAACAGGTCCACTTGAATACTCTAACGAAGGCTATGCAATGGTTAAGATTGCCAGTTTAATGTTGGCTAAAAAGTATAAAGAACAGTATCAAGACAATTTTATTTCTGTAATGCCTGCAAATATTTATGGCATTAACGATAACTTTCACCCAATTAATTCTCATGTGGCGCCAGCGCTAATTCGCAAGTTTGTAGCAGCTGTAGACAGCGGTGCAGAAGAGGTAGTTTTGTGGGGCACCGGCAAGCCAACTAGAGACTTTATCTTTAGTGAAGATTTAGCAGAAGGCTTGGTGTTTATTATGAATAATTATGACGGTTTAGAGCATTTAAACATTGGTCCTGGCTATGAAACATCTATTAAAGAGCTGGCAGAATTAATTGCAGAAATTACAGGTTTTAAAGGTAAACTTGTGCACGATACAACAAAACCAGATGGCACTCCGCGAAGATATTTAGATGTGCAAAAGCTAGAAACCCTTGGCTGGAAGTCTAAAGTAAGTTTAAGAGAAGGCTTAACAAAGACAATCGCTTGGTACCAAGAGAATAAGAATAACGTTAGAGAAAAGTAAGCTGTAAACTAGCATTGCTGCTTCGTTGTTGGGTTAAAGCAGGAAATGTACAATTATTTGGTATAATATGGCCTTAGTTTTTAGCATTTAGGAAATATGTCAAAACTAGACTATACAGAACTACTTGCGAATAAAGATCGTCCAACTAGAGTTATTTACATCTCTAGTTATATTCCACGCAAATGTGGAATCGCCACTTTTACCAAGGACCTTACTACGGCTATTAACAATTTGAACCCAACAGCGTTGGCGGAAATTGCAGCAGTAACAGACCCAGATCAGTCTTATGATTATCCATGGGAAGTAAAAACTCATATTGACCAGCTTACAGCAGAAGATTATCTTACTGTGGCGAACTATATTAACCAGTCTTCTGCAGATGTAGTAAACCTACAGCACGAATTTGGTCTATACGGTGGCACAGGAGGAGATTACATACTGCCAATGATCGACACCATAGAAAAACCAATAGTAACTTGTTTCCACAGTATTTTGCCAAACCCAGATCCTCATCAGCTTTATATTATGAAGCGTATTATAGATAAATCTGCTGTTGTAGTGGCAATGAGCGAACTTAGCAGAAAAGTATTAATAGATATTTATGAATGTGAGCCATCTAAAGCTGTGGTTATTTTTCATGGTGTGCCAGACTTCACTTTCGAAAAGCCAGATGCAGCAAAGCGTAGATTGGGTTACGGAGAAAATAAAATATTGTTAATGACTGGTTTGTTGGGCCCGGGCAAAGGAACAGAATACGTAATAGATGCAATGCCAAAAATTATTAAAGACTACCCGGAAACAAAATTTGTTGTTGTTGGTCAGACTCACCCAAATCTAATTAAAGAGCAAGGCGAGCAATATCGTGACAGCCTAATTGCTCGTGCCAAAAAATTAAAAGTCTTAAAGAATGTTGAATTTGTAAATAAGTACGTTAGTCTTGATGAACTAATGGAATACTATCGCGCAGCAGATATTTACCTTACACCGCATTTAGATCCTCAGCAGCCAACTTCTGGTACTTTGGCTTATGCTTTGGGTGCAGGTAAAGTTTGTATTTCTACACCCTATAACTACGCCAAACAAGTACTAAAGGATAACGTAGGAATTATGGTAGATTTTAAGAACGGTGAAGAAATTGCAGATGCCACAGTAAGTGTATTTGGAGATAGTGAGAAGTTTCAGGGATACCGCAGCAGAGCATACGGCATTGGTAAAAGAATGCAATGGCCTCGCGTTGCCCAAAATTACCTAACCTTATTTCGTTCTGTTAGTGAACACTCTAGAGCAAACCAAGATTAAACCAACTCTTAGTTATTTAAATAGGCTTACCGACAATTTTGGAACATGGCAACATGCTACAGAACACGATATTCTAGTTGAAGAAGGCTACGCACTAGACGATTCTGCCCGAGCATTAATAGTTTTTCTGCAGTACGGCAATAAAGAAAAGGCACTTGTGTGCTTAAACTACTTACGAGAGTCTTTAAAAGACGGTCAATTTGTAGGCTTCTTTTCTCCAGATAAAAAAGTATTGGTTTACCCAAGTTCTAGAGACGCTCATGCGTTGGGAATTTGGGCAATTGCACATGCTCATAAAGCAAAGCTAAATGAGGAATTAACCACTCAAATGTTAAAAGAGCTAGAAAATAGTTGGGATGACAGCTATTTGCGCACAAGTGCTTACAACCTTTTGGCAGCAGCGCAGCTAGAAGATACCGCCAGAATTACAAAATTCAAAAAGATTATTCTCGATAGTTTTAATCACGATTGGGAATGGTTCGAAGAACGCCTTATTTATGCCAATGCTATTTTCTTATATTCATTATTAATGTCTGGCGAAGATACAAATTCAGATGTTATTCAGAAATCTTTAAGAACATTAGAAAAGTTTACTCATATTGGAGCTTTTCCAGCACCAGTAGGAAATAGACTATGGCAAGAGCTTAATGACGAGCGTCGCGACATTTATGGTCAGCAACCAATAGATGCAGGTTTTACAGTCTTAATGTATGCCAAATTATTCGAACTAACCAAAGATAATTCCTACCGAGAAAAAGCTCAAAAATGGATGTCTTGGTTCTATGGCAATAACATTTGGCAACAAAGCCTAGTGCGCGAAAGCGACTCTTCTTGCGGAGACGGTCTAGACGTTCACGGAGTTAACCAGCATAGAGGTTCGGAATCTACAATTATCTATCTCTGGGCAGCAAAGGTGTTTACCGATATACTTTAGGTATATGTACAACATTGGTCAGGGTCGCATTGAAAAGATAGATTACGATTCTAGTTGCTGGGTATACAATCCTACCCACGGATTTATGTACGAAGGAAAAAAAACTTTAGCTGCTAGAGTAGAGCCTCGCAATAATCCTTTCGATTCTAAAGTAAAATTTTTTCAACAAGACAATGATGCTGTTTGGCGTGTAAACGAGCAACTACCTACTTTCAAGATGGAAGATCCGTTTATAAGCGTGTTTAACGGCGAATACCTGCTTGGTGGCGTGGAAGTAGATAGTATAGACAATGACATTCTTACGGGCTATCGTACTGTATTTTATTCTGGTCGTACACTAAACGACCTACACAAGGTTGCGCATGGACCAGAAAGTATGAAAGACATTCGTTTACTTCCCTTAGAAAATGGCAAAACTGCGGTTTTTGCTAGGCCAAAGCCATTTAACTCTCAAACAGCTTTAGAAAATGGCAGAATTGCCTTTGCAGAAGTTACAAATCTAGACGAATTGCTATTAAAGATTCCAGAAGCTGTTGTCCTGCCAAACCTCTATACAGAGATGCAGTGGGGCGGCAGTAACCAGGTATTACGTTTGCAAAATGGCAATGTTGCTGTTTTGGCTCACGAAGCATATTTCGATGAAAAGGGCAGAAACTATGACACTACTATCTTTGAATTCGACATGAAAACCAAACAGGCAATTTCTGAAAATGTTTTAGTACAGCGCGATGTTTTTCCTATGACAGAGGCCAAAACAGAAGAGCTCTTCCCAGTAGTGTTCCCAGGAGGAATTGCGCCTACAAGCGATACAGAAATCTTCACACTATACGCAGGAATTAGCGATGCAGCAATTGGCACTATCGACTTTCGGTGGCCTCTACAATCGCTGCCTGTTCTAAGCCTTTACTAGCTTCAATTTTTCGGTTTTCTAGCTTAGGAAAAATGCCACTTTTGTGAGATAGTATCCTTTGCTTTTGATAATAACAAGCAATATTAATGCTATATTAAATTATAGAAATTATGTATCTTTCTCATAACATTGTAAAAGAATTAGTAACTTTAGAAACTTCGCTTTCTCGCTTACTAGAAAGTTCAGTAACTATAGATGAAGATAATCAACTTATTGTTGAGGATTTAACTTCTCTGGCCCAAGAATATGGCCTCTCTATTACACCAAAAGACGCAAGAAGAATAATTAGCAAAACCTCTGGGCAAACTGCAATTAGCGAAGACGAACCTCGTAGCAATTCTAATGAAGATACTTTGCTAGAGAATTTTGTAGTGGCGGCACAATATGCCAATACCATTAAGCATAATCGCAACACTTATATTAATAATCACACTCTTCTAGAACTGCTTACTATTCTAGGAAAATCTTTGCAGTTAGGCGAAGACCAGCGTTTCCGCAATTTAAACGAGTTTCCTAACGATAGAGACGAGTTTTTAGGTTTGTTTCAAAGTACCAAATACCATACTGCAGAACCAGAAGCTGCTACAGAGTTATTATTGCAAGAATTTGCTGGTGGCAATGAGCAGCGCTTTTACAAACTTTCTCAGTTAGCATTCGAGCTATTGCTTTTGCAGCCTATGGTAAATGGCAACAGACTTGTCATTTCCTTACTACTAGAAATTCTTCTTGGCAGAATGCTAGAGGGAGTAGATTTAAAGATCTCTTTTGTCTCGTTCTTTACTGAATATAAGGAAAAGCTTAAGAAGCTAAAACTTATTACAGAGCTTCCTAGCAAGGAAGTATACTGGCACGAGGTTTTTATAGATTATATTGGTGTAAAAATGGCAAAGTTTGTTGAAGAAGCCTTGGCAAAAAACCCTGCAGTAAAAGATGAGAATAAGAAGTTATTTATAGACTTAAACAAGCGCCAATTACGCATTTTAAAGTACCTGCAGACTATTCCTGTTGTGCGCCGCGAGGATTACGTACAAATGCTAAATATTTCTACTATGACTGCCTATAGAGATTTAAATCAATTAGTAAGAGCAAAGCTAATTAAAACAGCAGGCACAGGACGTGGCACAAAGTATATGTTAATGAATCGCTAGACTATTGGTGTGACAAAAAAAAGCTTGCAGATGCAAGCCTTTTTAGTAGTTAATTATATTTGCTAATTCGATAAGCTGCGAAGAACATCGTCTGCAGGAGTTGAACCCATGTCTGTAATTTTTGCAGTTAAATTGGCATTTACTAACCTATTAATTGTTGCTTCTGCACTTGCTTTCTTATCTGCTGGCATATCGAGTAATAATTGTGCAAAGTAGGTGTTGATATCCTCAGAAAGATATTTCATAAATACTGTACCAAAATTTGCTGGTTTAATTTCTCCTACGTATGCAATTGCAGAATCAAAATCTGTTGTTGCTAAACGTTTTTCAAGCTCTGCTTTTTGGTCAGGGTTTAATGTTTCATTTAGAGCATTATCTAAAGCGTAGTGAAAAAAACTAAAACTAATTTCATCTATCTCTTCTGTAGGGCATCCTAATTCTTGAAGTAAAGCTTTAATTTCTGTTCTTAGTGTAACTAGTTCTTCCATTATGCGGCCTTTGTTGTAGTTTTAGGTTTATCTGTTAATATTTTTGCCAGTAAGCCGATACCAAGTCCTCCAATGATTGGTTTTACTGCTGTACCAGTTGTAGTTAATGCAGCAGCTCCTCCTAAGAAGTCCGGAAGAGCAACAGTACCTGGAGTGAACATCTTAAAGACTTCTCCAATTAGACTAGAGAATACTCCTATCCCAGCCGGAGAAAACAAAAATGCAGCAGTAGCCGCTGCACCAAGACCTAAAATTAAAGGTGCACGTTGTCCTTCCCTACCGAAAATACCCTTACCTATTTTTTCACCCAATGATTCTGTTTCTGCCATATTTAAAACTATACCAGTAACTTTTTAATTTTTAAAGCTGTATTCCTGTTGCGTACAACTTCTTCCAGCTGTTCCAAGGAGGCGGAACGAATTTTGTCTACCGAACCGAACGCAGTTATTAAGCGATCTTTCATTACTTTGCCAACTCCTGGTACTAAGTCAAGCTCGGAATACATCATTCCTTTAGAGCGCAGAAGCCTGTGGTAGCCAAGGCCAAAGCGGTGCGATTCGTCTCGCAATTGTTGCAAAATCTTTAGTGCTTGCGAACGTTTACTTAGCTTAATAACCTTAAACTCTAAAATTGCTTCAGGTTTTTCTGGGTTAATAATTGGCACAATAATTTCTTCAAATTTTTTAGCCAACCCAACCATAGGAATACTACGAATAGTCTCGTTCTGATGTACCTGAGCCGCAAGTATTTTCCAGACAGCGCTTACCTGGCCTTTGCCACCGTCTATTACAAGTAGCTGTGGATATTCATTCATACTTTCATCTACCTTAACTTCGACTTCTTCGCTTCCTTCGTTAAGATATTTTAGCCGGCGACCTACCATTTCTTGCAACATAGCAAAGTCATCTGGAGAATCTTTGGTTTTGATTTTGAATTTTCTATAAAGTTTTGGGTTTGGTAAGCCGGCGACACTAACCACCATTGCTCCTACAGCATTTGTACCTTGAATATTAGATATGTCGTAACACTCTATGCGAAACTTCTGTAAGAGTTCGGCATCTCTATAGTCATAGTTTAGAGCTAACTTCTGAATAAGTTCTGAAACTCCCTCTATTCTGTTTTGTTGTTTTAATTTTTCAAAGTCGAATTCGTCGGTCTCGGCTTTAATTCTGTTACGAGCAGTTAAAAATTCTAAATCTTTAAGATTGTCTCGAAGCCGTCCGGCGGCTTCATAATCTCGCTGTTCGGCAGCAACTTGCATTCGTTTCTTTAAATCAGACTTAATATCTGTATTTTCTGAACGCAAGAAACGCTTTAAAGAATTAATTTCTCCTCGATAACTTTCCTTTTGAACACGACCAGTGCAGGGGGCAGAGCACATGCCCAAATGGTAATACAGGCAGGGTTTTTTGTCGGAAGAATGAATAGTGCCGTTTGGTTTTTCCTCAATTATTCTAGTGCAAGATCTGTAAGTAAGTACTTTGCGCAACTGTTTTAATAAACGACGAATAGGTCCGCTGGCAGGGTAGGGGCCGAAGTAATCTGCACCATCATCGGTTTTTTTTCGGACAACTTGCACAATAGGAAAGTCTATATTTGAAAAAACCTTGATCCACAAATAGTTTTTGTCATCTGTAAGCATGACATTAAACTTTGGGTCATACTTTTTAATGAGGTTGGCTTCAAGAATTAAAGCCTCAACTTCGTTGTCTACAGTATGGTACTCTACGGTTTGAGCTGCCTCCACCATATTCTGCAGTCTTGGGTCTAAGCGGCGAAAGTTTAAGAAATAGGATCTAGAGCGGTTAAACAGATTTACCGCCTTGCCAATGTAAATATAGTTATTATCTAGCCCTTTAAAAATATAAACGCCCGGTCTTTTGGGCGCATCTTCTAGCATTAGTTTTAAGGCTGGGGGTATGTTCGTGTACATTAGTGTAATTTTAGCGCAGAAAGTCTGTTAAGATAATTGTACCTAACATCTTTTCACCCCGAATATGGCAATTAGGAGTCTAAACCCAGCCACTGGCAAGTTAAATAAAGAATTTACAGAATTATCAGATTCCGAAATTTCTGCAAAAATTACTACTGCAGATAAGCAATTTTCTAGCTGGAAAAACACAGAAATTTCAGATCGAACAGAATTGCTTGCAAAACTTGGCGAAGTTCTAGCAAAAAATAAAGAACAATATGTAAAGTTTATGAGTATAGAAATGGGTAAAACCGTAATGGAAGGTCGCTCGGAAATAGATAAATGTATTATGGGTGTTAAATACTATGCAGAGCACATTGCAGAAATGATTGCTCCGCAAGAAGTAGCCACAGAATTTACAAAATCTTATATTCGCTTTGACCCTCTAGGAGTGCTTTTGGCAGTTATGCCCTGGAACTTTCCTTTCTGGCAGGTATTACGTTTTGCAGTACCTGTTATATCGGCAGGAAATGTAGTTTTACTAAAGCACGCTTCGAATGTTCCTCAATGTGCACTAGCAATAGAACAAGCTTTTACAGAGGCAGGTTACCCAGAAGGAGTATTTCAGACACTATTAATAGGTAGCAGCAAGGTAGAGCAAGTAGTTGCAGACCCACGTGTTCAAGGTGGTTCCTTAACTGGTAGCAGCTATGCAGGAGCTCAATTTGCAGGCAATGCAGCCAAGCATTTAAAGAAAACTCTATTAGAGTTGGGTGGTAGCGACCCTTTCATTGTAAATTCAGACGCAGATATTACTAAAGCTGCTTTGGCAGCAGCATCTTCTAGGCTAAGAAATGTTGGTCAGTCTTGCAATTCTGCCAAAAGATTTTTAGTGCATAAAGATATTGCCGCTCAATTTGTTAAAGAATTCAAAGAAGTCTTTGCCAAACAAATTGTAGGCGACCCAATGTCCGATGCCACAAACCTGGGTAGTATGGTTAGTGCAGAAGCTACAGCAGAAGTGCAGAATCAGTTCGCTAAATCTGTAGAAATGGGTGCCAAAGTAGAGTTCCAAGCAGAACTAAAACTAGGCAATGAACTAGATGCCAAGGCGTTTTGTGCCCCAGCAATTCTTACTAACGTAACAGCAGATATGCCAGTATGGAACGAAGAAGTATTTGGTCCTGTTGCACCAGTAATGCAATTTTCGACAATAGAAGAGGCAATTAAAATTGCCAACGACAGTGAATATGGTCTAGGCGCTAGTGTCTGGATGGCAGATACAACAATGGCAGAAGAAGTTGCCAAGCAGTTAAACACAGGTAACGTATTTATAAATAAAATGGTTTCGTCCGACCCAAGGTTGCCATTTGGAGGCATAAAAAATTCTGGCTATGGCCGAGAGCTAGGAGACTTTGTAGTAAAGGAATTTGTAAACATTAAAACAGTAGTAGTTGTTTAAACTACTTCCGAAGAAAGGGCTCTGCGATAAGAGTCCTTTTCTTTGTCGTGCATAAAAATACGTCCGCAATTGCAGGTAACCTGTTCTGCAGTATCGGAAACAGCAACTATAGAATTTTGTATACTTAAGGGTTGCAGACATCCGGGGCAAATATGTCTGGCCAGTAAAGTTCCTTGAAGGGGAGCGATTAACTTTTTAATTTTGCCTTGCTTTATTCTCATTCTTAATATGATTATACTGTTAACATGTCCGAATTGTTTTCTCTTTTAACTGTAATCTTGGCAGCCGTTGTTGTTAGTTTCGCGTTAGCAGTTCCAATTATAGATATTCTCTACAAATTAAAAATTGTCAGAGGGTTAGATGTAGATTTTTCCGCAGTAATAGACTCTCGCAAAAGCAAAGCTGGCACTCCGGTTATGGGGGGCTTAATTATTGTATTCAGTTTTATAATCCTTAACTTGGCCTTTAACTTTAATAGCGCCACCAAAATTCCTCTAATTGTGTTCTTTGTCTCGGCCCTTTTAGGAGGACTAGACGATGTCTTAAATATTTATGGAATTGCCCGAAAGGTAAGGCCACTAAATAGAATTAACAAGCTAATTCAGGTGCATTCAAGCAAATTTGAACGCCTAAAGTTAATCATTACTTATCCTTGGCAACTATATAAGAATTTCTTCTATATGCTGGGCTCTAACCCTGGTAAAGGATTGTTTCCTCACGAAAAGATTTTAATTAATACTTTGGCTGGTTTAGCTGTAGCAATTTGGACATTTAAGTTTGCAGGCTGGGTTAACCCAGGTACATTATTCTTTCCATTAGGATTAAGCATAGATATTGGCTGGGCTATTATTCCGGTGGCTATTTTAACGGTGCTTGTTGTTACCAATGCAGTGAATATAGCAGACGGGCTAGACGGACTGTCTGCAGGCATGTTGTTGCCCGCTTTTTTAAGCTTTATGGCAATTGCTTACCTAAAACAAGACTGGCCAATTGTGTATATGTGCGGAATTGCTATTGGAGGAATTATTGCCTACCTGTACTTTAATATTCCACCTGCACGCGTGCAGATGGGAGACGTAGGTTCCTTAAGCTTGGGAACACTTCTGGCGGTTGTAGCTTTGCAGTTGCGATTGCCATTTTTACTATTAATTATTGGTTTACCGTTTATCTTAGAATTTGGCTCTTCTTTATTACAAGGCGTTTCGCGCAGAGTGTTAGGTAAGCGCATCTTGCTTATGGCTCCGCTTCATCATCATCTAGAACTAAAAGGCTGGAAGGAAGAAAAAGTGGTAATGCGTTTCTGGCTCTTCTCGGTCATTTGCGCCATACTAGGAATCTGGGTATATTTATTATATTAGTTTATCTTTCCACGAATTATTATGTTAGTAGACCGCTTTAAAGATTATTTGGACCAAGCTGATGTTGTAAAAGTATTGAATGCCGATTTAAAAGACGCTACCAAAGGCCACGAACTTACTCCAGAATTGGATATTATTCAGAAACAAGCAAAAGAAATTAAAGGTAAATTAGACAACGTAACCGAAATTGCACTTATTAAAGAAAAGCGCGATGGTGCGCGCGAACGTCTAGACTTGCTTAAAGAAATCTTATTTACCGAAATGAGTGAAGCAGGACAAAACGAAGTAGAGTTTGAAGGAAAGAAAGTAAAGATTGTTTCTACAGTAAAGTTCGAGAAGAAATAGCGTCAACTTTTGCCCAACTCAACGGCTTCGCTTCGCTGCAGATGTTTCTTTGGTCTAAAAGTTACCGCTCTCAAAATCACTTAAAAGAGGACTTATGTCCTCTTTTCGTGTATTTAATGATTATAATTAACCCCAGAATATTTTGGGTATGTTTTGACATCCACCTTTTTCTTGTTATATTCATTGGGCTACTTACATAAGTAGAAATCTTTAACACTATTAAGTGTTGTTGTCCTTGCCTTGTGCAAGGAAATGGAGAAATGATGCGAAAAGTTTTGCCTTTTGTAGTTCTAGTAGTGGCAATTTTAGTTGGCTGCCTGCAGAGTTTGCAATCTGTTCAGGCAAGCCCAGCAATGGTTGCAACTCGAACGCCTATTCCAACAAAGACTGTTACTCCTGTGCCGCCACCACCCACAGTTGCTAAACAGGGTGTCTGGGTTTATCCGGGCGAGCCGGCATGTGACGCAGCAGAAGATCTTCGTGATTATAAGTTCTACTCAGTAAATTCGGAGTACCTAACAGTACGCGCCGGATTGCTGGTTGTTCTTACAGAACAAGAAGCAGGTTGCAACGGCTATTCCCCAGACAATGCTGCAGCTGTAAAGGCAGCTTCGACCGAACAGTATGTCACCATTTCTGGGGCATACGATGAGTTCGTGGACATCCTACACAAAGATGAGTCTAGAACTCAATTTGTTACAGCAGTTACAAGCTTTATTGGTCAAATCGGTTTTACTGGCGCAGATCTCGATTTTGAAGGTTTCGCACAGTGGACTCCCAAGGATTACACACAATACAAGAAATTGCTTGTGGAACTTGGAACATCGTTGCATACTCAAGGCAAGAAGCTTCAAGTTGATTTGCCGGCAATTGCGGGGAAACCCTTTCAGGCTCAGTATCAGCTTAAGTACGAGGACTTGAATGGATTGCCAATCGACCAGTACACAATAATGGCTTATGACTACCACTTTGACTACGGAGCTGGAACTCCTATTCAGCCAATTTGGTGGGTGGAAAATGTGATTGATTGGGCACAGAGCAAGTTTGATGACGATTCCAAGATTTCAATTGGAGTTCCATTATACGGCTACTACGGAAAGTGCGGTGACTGGCAAGGTCTTACAAACACGACCTACGATTACCTCGCCGAGGCGTATGATTTTGCGACAAAAATGCCGCAGCGCGACGCCCTTTCTCAAGAGTTAATGGGAAAGCGAGGCAACATTTGCTTCGCAGTCTCAGACTCAGTTGCTATCGCAGCCAAGGTAGACGCAATTCAAGCCAAGGGAATTCCACATGTATCCTTCTGGCACTTAGGCGGAAACAATGTATTTAGTGATCAGCCGAAACAGTAACAACAACTAGTAGTACCCAAAAAAGGGAGGGCTCTAATTTATTATTTAAATTAGAGCCCTCCCACAAAATCTCTGTTAATAATTATTTATCTAATGAAGTAGTGTCAAAAAAGTGTGGCGAATTTCTAAATGCTTTAGGAATTTGCTTAAAAGTAATAAAAGAAATAGATTCTAAAATCTGCTCGTTTGGCATTTTGTATGTACTTTCGTAAATACCGTCTACTGCATGAGTAATTTTGTCTTTCCAGTTTAGACCAAGTTCTTTAACTATTTCTTGTAGCTCTTCTTCAGTTTCACTTTCAATCTCTAAGAATGGAGCTAATGCAGGGAATTCATCCATTACAATTTCACTATCCTTATACTTCCAAGTAGTTCTATAAGCTTCTTGATAACAAGATTCTACCAATCCGGTACCTGTTAAAAACTCTCTGGCTTCTTCGAAGTCTGGCACAATTAACATATGTTCTTTTTGGTCGGTAACCTTACCTTTTGCTCCTGCCATTTGCTTTAAGCTCATAGTAATCTTATCGCCCTCGTCGCGAATGCGCACGTAAGTTGTTTTAATCTGAGGATTCTTGCGTTTATCGTAAAGAACACGCTTCATTAAAGTACGACCCTGAACCTGCTTTGCCTTTAGTTTAGTTAGCTTTTGTAACAATTCACCGGGCACAATTGGGCTAAATTTTGCTTCAATTTCGGTTTTCATGTACCTCATTTTACCATTCCCACGCAAGTAGTTATAATTTTACATGCAACCTACACTAGAAATTCAATTACAACTTCTTGAAGAGTTAAAAGCTGCTGCAATTGCAGATAAAATCGAGAAATTGGTAGTTGGGGCAATTATCCTACAAGACAACAAAGTTCTAGTTATAAGGCGCGTAGCTGGCGATTTTATGGGTGGTTTAGTAGAGTTTCCTAGCGGAAAGCTAGAACCAGAAGAAGATGTCGTTTCTGGTCTTGTGCGCGAAACTTTAGAAGAAACCTCGTTAAACATCACAACTATTAAAGAATATAAAGGTTCGTTCGATTACACTTCTGGAATGGGCAAGAAATCTAGGCAGCTTAACTTTCTTGTAGAGGCAGAGCAGGGCACTGTAAAAGTAAACCCAAAAGAGCACAATACCTACTTCTGGGTTCATCCAAATGACGAAGAGTTTGAGACACTTAATATATCGCAAAATACAAAAACACTCATTAAAGCTTGCTTCAGGATATAATGTGCCCATGAATACAACAACATTTACTTGGCACAATCACAAAAGACCAAATTTACCAGTACATCAGGTTTACGGTTTCTGTTTTACTACCGGCAATAATGTCTTAATGGTGCGCGACAAAGGCGAGAAGAGACTTTCTTTGGTAGGTGGTCGTCTAGAAGAAGGTGAAACTGCGGAACAAGCAATGATTCGCGAAGCAAAAGAAGAAGCAAATATTGAATTGGTAGACGTAAAACTTTTGGGCTATTTAGAAGTTGAAGTAAAAAACGAAAATGGTTTTGTAGCTCATCATATGCAGGCAAGATTTGTGGCAAAAGTGAAAAATCCGGTTGATATCAAAGCTAGTAATGAAATTGAAGAGACAAAGGAAGTCGATCAATCGGAGCTTATAAACTACATCGGTTGGTTAAAGTACGACACTGGCAGAGAAATATACGCCGATATGCTTACAGCAAGAAGTTAAACACTTTCTGCCGCTTTTAGAAAATCTGTAAATTTAAAACCATTGCGATGGTGCTCGTAACCAATCTGGTATGTTGGTCGTGCTAAATAGTTAAAGTTTGTGGGAAAATCCCGATAAATTTCTCTGCTAAATAGCAACTCAAAATAGTTTGCTTGGCGTTTTTGCATGCGCAGATAAAAGCCTATTTGCCCTGCATGTGCTTCAAGTAGTGCAATTTTCAAATCCTTTTCCTGGTCTGTTAACTCAATTTGATAGTCAGGATTTCTGTCTGGTAAAAATTCTAGTCCATAACGCTCCATATTTCTAAAGTGATAATCTGGAAAGACAATCTGATCTGTAGTTGAATGTTCTATCGCCTTACTCGCCAAGAAATTACTCGCATCGTGGCCTTCGTGGCCGCCATCAAAATCGAGTGTTAAAAGGCAATCTGGTTGCGTTTCATTAACAATATCTTTTAGATTATCTAAGGTTTGTGGGAATGATTGCAGTAGTTTTTCTTCAGGTACATTTAGTGTATGAAACTGTTCTGGTGCTAAACCAATTGCATCTAGCGAACGCTTCATTTCGGAAGCTCTTAAATCTGCGTTTTGGCCAGCACTGCCATTGGTAATTAAGACAACACTTAGCCCTTTGCCTTGCTGCAAAATTCTAGCAAGCAAAGCAGCGCAATTTACTTCGTCATCTGGATGAGGAATTACTAACAAATAGCTCTGATAGTCTAAAAGATCTTTACTCATGCAAAAATTATAACGTAATAACTTAGCCCCTGCTTAAATAGAGAGCTTAAGACCATCAACGGTTGGGTAATGAGTTTTTACTTGAGTAGATTCCTGAATAAAATCTGCAATTTCTTTTGCCCAGTTTAAATCTAATTCCGCAACTGGGTTGCAGTGCGCAATAATTACTTCGCTTATTCCATTATCTTTAATAAGGTCGATTGCATCATATACGCATAAATGCGTAGTAGAATTTGCCCTGTAAAACAAAGATTCTACATTTATTATTAAAGTGTCAGAGTTTTTAATTGCAGCGCGAATCCAGTCATTCTTCTGTAATATTTCTACTGCTCCAGCCGGAACTGGTTGGCCAATTTCATAAACATCGCTTTCAATTCTAACTTTCTTGGCATAGCCTGTGTCGGAAATATAAGTTAAAACCTTATTGTTGTAATGCAATTTAAAGCCATAACATTCTGCGCCATGATCTAATGCAATTGGTTCAAGAAGATAATCTCCATGGGTAAGTTTTAATTGTGTATCTTTCTTAAAGATTGTAGAAAAGTGACTATTTTTCCAGCCCGTGTAATGCGCTGTGCTGCCAGCGTGGTAAGCACTAATTTCTTTTTCTGCAAATACACTTTCCGGAGCAATTATCTCTGTATTTTGTTGTGCTCGAATAAGCCAGTCGGAAACAGAATTGGCGCCACTAACATGATCTAAATGAGCATGCGAAACAAACATAGTATTAATTTCTGCAATATTAAGTTGCGAAATTGCTAGTCTATACAAAATGTCTACTCCAGGATCTACCAGCATTACCATATTGGGCAGGTAGACAATAAACCCGTTGTAAAGCCACGGCAAACCTCTACGCAATTGCAGGTTATCTTTTGGGATATGATTTACAGGAAAAATAATTTTAGATTCGCTATTAGTACTTTGCGCTTGTTGTTCCAGTTGCAGTTTCATTTCAGCTCTTAACTTCGTGCGCTCGTTATCTAGTTTTAGCAATTCTATTAAATTCATGATTCTAATTTTTGTGCAATTAATTGTCTGTATTCGCCATCTACAATGTCGCTTAAGGCTAAACGTGGTAATGATAGTAAGCCTTGTAGAGTGTGAGCAGAGGTAGATTTATTTTTTATAATCATCCTAGTTAAATATTCATAATTTGGTAACCGTGCCTGATTTTCAGCAAAGACAGAAATTGCACTTGCCGGTAAGTGATCACTGCAAAGCAAACTCGCCAAAATATTCCAGTCTAAACTATCTTTTTCTTGAGCTGCAAATCTGGATAATGAACTGGAATCAGCAAGATTATTGGCTTTCCAAATATAGGCCAACTTTACGAAATGGTCGGCTTGAACATAGTTTTTTTGATCTACTACGGAAAGTGCATCTTTACTATTTGCTTCATTAAATTGTTCTGCCCATTCCGCACCTTTTTCTATCGCTAAATCTTGCACAGTATGCGTAAATAGCAGATTGCGATTTCTGTAAACAATTTGCCTTTGCGAATTGTAAAAATCGATAGTCTGATTCGGTTCCGTAAGGCCATGGCTTAGAAAGTATGCAGGGTAATTTTGGAGGAGTTGTATACTGGTCGGTAAGTTCATAAAAGCTTTGCCTTGCTGAGGTGTGCCTTTGCCAAGCTCAAGCGCAGCGTGCTTTACAAAACCTACATGTTCTACAGCAGACCAGAGTTGCTGCACTTCATTCTCAGGTAAAAATCCTTCCACTCCAAGGAAATTAATAGCGTCATAAATTTGAGGAGTATTAGTTTCTGCTCCGATTCTGGCCGCCAAGCCTTGTTGATAGTCGTAAAACCAATCAAAATAGATAAAGTCTCTAGTACCTCCTGGTGAATATTTTAAATTCACTCCCATGGAATCGTCTTTTTTGCTATATCTATAATCAAAGAAATAGCGTTGAAAGATAAGTTTGTGCTGCAAAGCTTGCCTATTTAAAAATCCTTCTTTAATTTCTAGATTATCGTAGTCTTTGCCAATTGCTTGGTCACCAGCTACAAAAGTTGCGTCTGCATAGTCACTTTCGGGCGAACCTATTACTGCATTATTTTTAGCTACGGCAAGGTTTTCCCATGGCGGAATATCAATTTTGTCGTAAGGCAATGCCTGTAGCCTTTTTATGACGTCTGCGCGGAGGCCGGAATCTGCTTGAGTTGCTGTAGAAGTAAATAAAATATCGACATCAGATTGGGGGCACATTTCGGCCCGATTGGGAGACCCAAAAGCAAATAACCCCATTCCTTCTAAAGTTTCTGGCTCTAGCTCATAAGACAGATCTTCCCAGACCTCCGCGATATTTCTTTTAAAGCCTTCGGTTGTATTGCTCATTACAGAGAATGAGTCTCCAGTTAATTCTAAGGTAGACATTAGTGATAAAGGTTTAAGTAGTCCTGATAAATAGAGCGTTGCAGTAGCTGAAGTTTTTCTAACTCATAATTCTTGCTAATAAATGTTTCTTTAATAATCTTTTTTGTACTATTTGAAAAATAATTCTTATATTCCATTAATTTGGCAGTGTCTTCATAGCGGTGCGTGTTAATTTCCGAGAAAGAAATATCTTCTTTTAGGAGCAAAATATCTGTAATTATTCTGATTAAATATTTCTTGTATTCATCTACTAACAATTGCTTGTTTGGTTCTTTTAGTGACCAATTGTCTAACCTCCAGAAATACTCTTGAATTTGAAAGAGCACAGATTTAATAATTGATTCACTATTTAGGCCAATTAGTTTTCTTTGAAAGATGTTATGACCCAGTAAAGTAATTGCCTGCGAGAAATTTAAGATGTAAAACAAACCGTGGTTTCCTAACTGATAATTGCTCCAACCACGAGTTTCTAAATCGGCTAAATATTGAAATGTTAAATCAATATTCACGGTAAAATCTTTTGTTAAGCGTTTTAGTTTTTTGTAATCTCCTGTTTGGAAGCTATCTAGCATAAGATAAAAGTCATAATCGCTAGATTTTCTTTCGCTACGGTTAAATGCATTAGAGCCATAGAATAATAAGCAAACGACTCTTTCTATTCCAAAAATTTTAGTGACTAGCTGTGCAAAATCGCTTTCCATAATAATTTTCTGAACTCTTTGAGTCTTGCACCCAAATTTTTCTATTAACCTCTTAATAGAAAAGTTTTACTTAAACTAAGAGTTCTACTGCTAAATTAAAGTGCAGAGTCAAGATTAAATCCCAAAGCAATGATAAGATCCTGAATACTCATTTCTTCACCTTCTATTTCACAAAAAGTGCCTTGTTCGTTGTTTTGTAAAAATATTTTAGTTTTAGATAAGTCAGTATAAGTTGCAGGTTGAGTTTGTTTGAAACCTAAGTTAATTAATTTCTTCTGTATTGTTGTGATTGCCGAAACATCTTTCACCAGAAATTTATACGTGATATTTTTCATGATTTAACCCCACCTTCTATAGAGCAATCTTCTATTAAATATATATTCAGTTATATAACAAGCACGTGGGTTTAGTAAAGAGTAAAATAAGAAATTAAATTAAATCAGCAAAAAGATGATAGAAGTAGAATTAAAATTCTCTTTATTATAAAATTTTGAAGATCTTACAGCACAATTAGTAAGTAGAGGTTTTGTGGAAACGCAAAATCGTATGCTTGAAGTAACTACGATGTATGATAATCTTGATAAGTTTTTACGGAATAAAGATGCTCGACTTAGAGTTCGAATCATAGGAGATATTTGTGAATTTTCTTACAAACAACCGCTACCAGCTGAGACAACTAAAAGTACTATTAAACATGAGATAGAACATGAGGTAATAGTTTCAAGTGCTGCAATTTTAGAGAGTATTTTGGAAGAGTTAAATTTCCAGTAAGTAAGTAGTTACGAGCGTTATCGCACTATCTTTAATAAAGATGGAGTAAAAGTAACTTTTGACGAATTCCCTTTTGCAAATTTCATAGAAATTGAAGACGATGAGAAAACTATTATTAAATTCGCACAGGAATTGGGTTTTCAGTTAGAAGAAAATATTGTTTTACCATGCGACACATTATTTAGCCAATGGCGTAAGGAAAGAGGATTACTACCAATAGAATTTATGAAATTTGAAAATTTTGATCTTTAACTAAAGTTTTTTTAGAAGTCTAATATCTTCGCTTGAACTTGAATAATCCGTAGGTACCTCAATAATAGTAATGCCTTTTGCTGCTATAGCTGTGTTAAGTGCGGTGTAAAGTTGAGTACTATTTGTAGGCTTACTATATTTGCAACCATAACTTTCGGCGTGCAGCTTAAAGTCTGGGTTAGTAAAGTTTAAGCCAAAGCGTGGGTAATGATAATGATCTTGCTCCCACTTAATCATTCCATAGCCGTTGTCGTTTAGCAGTAATACCACCATATCTAAACCAAGACGCACAGCAGTTTCTAGCTCCTGCGAATTCATCATTAAACCACCGTCTCCTGTAACAACTATTACATCTTTGTCTGGCTGCACAAGTTTGACGGCAATTCCCACTGGCAAACCTGCTCCCATAGTGGCCAAGGCGTTATCTAATAGCACACTATTTGGCACCAATGCAGGTAGATTGCGAGATAACCACAATTTATACATTCCATTATCTAAAGAGAAAACTGTGTTGGCAGAACGAACCTCGCGCAGCACTTTAACTATTTCTTGAGGCTTTAATTGCTTGGTAGTTTTCGACCACATCTTGGCCGTTTCGTTATTACGCTTTGTTTCTCTGGCTAAGAGGCGCTCTGCTTCTTCATAAACGTCTTTTAAGTTCCACTTAGGAAGTTCTGCTTGCTTAAGAACTTCTAGCATTTGCCAAATTGCATTGGCAATATCTCCTACAACTTCTAGTTGCGGAAAATATAGATCGTCTAATTTTGCAGGGTAAAAATGTAAATGAATAACTTTTCTAGTTTGCTCGCGGCGCATAATAAACGGCGGCTTTTCGTAGACATCGTGGCCTACGTTAATAATCAGATCGGCCTCGTCTATTAAGTGGTGCACACCATCGTCTGCAGACAAGGCAGTTGTGCCCAAGTATTGCGTAAGAGTTTCATTAATTACTCCCTTGCCCATTTGGGTTGTTACAAATGGAATCTTTGTAAAGTTAACAAACTCTGTAAGCATGTTAGATGTAAGTTTGCGGTTGGCACCGGCTCCAATTACTAACATTGGCTTCTGGGCCTTCTTTAAGAGCTCTAGAGCTAGATTTATTGCCTTAACCTCTGCTACTGGCCTACGCACTTTGGTAACTTCTAATGGCTGACTTGTTGTTACGTCGCGGGCTACATCTTGGGGTAGTTCTAACAGCACTGGTCCAGGTCTTTCTTCGCTGGCAATCTTAAAAGATTCGCGAACAGTAGTAGGAATTAAATCTCCATGGGTAATTTGCTTACTTAGCTTGGTAACAGGGCGCATTAAACTAACAATATCTATAATTTGAAAAGCTCCTTGTTTGCTAAAGCGAATTGGCTTCTGGCCAGTAAGCATTATCATTGGCATACCACCCAAAAAAGCATACGCAGCAGCAGTTACAAAGTTGGTGGCGCCAGGACCAAGAGTGCTTAAACAAACACCTGGCTTTCCTGTTAAACGCCCATAGGCAGCAGCCATAAAGCCAGCAGCTTGTTCATGGCGGCAGACAACAAATTGAATAGTTTTACTAGTACGAAGTGCTTCTAAAAAATCTAGATTTTCTTCTCCAGGCAAGCCAAAAATATATTCCACACCTTCGGCTTCTAGACACTTTACAAAAAGTTCTGCGGCAGTCATATCTATTTATTATAAATACAACTGCTTCTCTTTAAGAAATTTATAAGCTGTTAATGTGTTGCTAGTACTTAGGTAATTTCTGCTAAACAACTCTTGGGCAAGGCCTTTGCCAATATAGCGAATATGCCAGGCTTCGTAGTTATAGCCAGTAATACCTTCTTTACCTTTAGGATAGGAAATTACAAAGCCATATTTATGAGCATTTTGTTCAATAAAAGCATAAAGCTTCTGATTCGAAACCTGATTAAACGCAGTGCAACCATTACAGTTTACGTCGGCCGTTGTTCCTAGTTGATGTTCCGATTGTCCAGGTCTAGCAGAATAATTGTTAGCAGCAACTTCGGCATCGGCTCGCGACTTTCCTCTGCTCATTTCGCCTTTAACCCAACTTTCGAACACTGTAGATTGTGTAGAATATGACCTGTATGAAGAAGTTACATAAGGCTTTAAGCCTAATGCAGTTGCAGCATTAAATAATTCCGTAAGCGCGGCTTTTGTTTCTGGTGTTACAGATCCTCCGCCAGGTAGGCCAGTAGATACAACGCTTGGGGTGTAGTTAGAGTCTAAATGCACTGTTTTATCTAGTGGCACGAACATACAATTGCCGCAGGAAATAAGTGGAGTTTGTTGCGAAGTAGCCACAATTGCCTTTAATTTATCTGCAATCATTTTCTCGCCAAGACTTTCGGCTTCATCTATAGCAGTAGAGGTTCTAGGAATATCTCCGGCAACCTCTGTTGGCGCAGGGGTGTTATCTATTAAACTAAAAGATTCTGGCGTAGTAACTTCTCCTTTATCTGAGCCAAGATTTAGACCCATAGCATCGGACCATATTGCGTAACTTCCCCAGCCAGTAACAGCTATTGCAATAACAATTAAACTTATAAAAATAAGCTTAGAAGTTTTGGGGAGTTTGGCTTTTAATTTTCTAATTTTTTGCACTTTGGAATTAGGCATCTAGCCTAAATTTAACATATTTAAAGGTATACTTATTTATGGCTCTAACGCCCATGCAACTACAATATCAAGAGTTTAAAGCGAAATACCCAGATGCAATTGTACTATTTAGACTTGGCGATTTCTACGAAACTTTTAACGAAGACGCTATTACCTGCTCAAAAGTTCTGGGGCTAACACTAACTGCCAGAGGAAAAGATGAAAGAAGACAGCCAATGGCCGGAGTTCCTTATCATGCAATTCAGAACTATTTAAGAAAGTTAATAGATAATGGTTATAAGGTAGTTTTGATAGAACAGAAAGGAGAGGCTGTACCTGGCAAACTGGTAGAGCGTCGCGTTCTAGACATCATTTCGCCTAGTGTTGTTGTAGAAGAAAGTTTAACTAACGGAGACCTTGGTAACTATATGGCTGTGGTGGCGAAAGTTCCAGGAGCTATCGGAAATTATTACTGCTGCTTGGTAGACGTTGGTAGTCAGTCTTGCTTGTTCTACAAAGACTTAACTAATATTGGGGCAATTCAAGAACTATTATTAAAATACTCTGCCAAAGAACTTGCTGCAGATGAAGAAACAAATACAAGATTGCGTGCCTCTGGCTTGCTAGGAAACCTTAGTAGCTTAAAGATTGTGCGCACTGTGCCAAATGTAGATTTTAATTTGGATGTTGCCAACAGCGAGCTTACAACCGCATTTGGCTTAAACTCATTTAAAAGGTGGGGCTTAGCTAGTAGCGATTTTGCAATTGCTTTGTTGAATGCCACTAGGCGTTATATCTTAGAAAATTATCAAAAGGAATTACCACTGTTTAACTTGCAGATAGTAAATGCTAACGAGCAAATTCTTATTCCGCACAACGTCTATAAAGCTTTAGAGATCTTTAGCGACGGCAATGGAAATGTTCAAAACTCATTATTTAATTTCTTTAAAAAGACAGCTACCAGACAAGGTTTAAGACAATTACAAGATTGGTTTATTAACCTGCCTTGTAAGGTCGAAGACGTAGAGGAGCGTCATGAAGTAATAGCTTGGTTTCTAGAAGATAAGCAGCGTTCAGAAGCAGTGCTTAGCGCATTAAGTGGGGTAACAGACATAGAAAGACAACTTACAAAACTTAAATATGGCCGCTTGCGTCCTCAAGACACGATTGCGCTTGGTCAAAGTATTGCTAGCTTAATGCAACTGCAAGCAGCACTAAACGTTCAAAATGCTCCAGCAGTAATTCAAGAGTTATTAAGCTTTGAATTTGGCGAATTAGAGACATTGGCAAAAACAATTGTTGCCGCTATAAACCCAGAGTCAAACGATTTGTCTGTGCCAGGCTTTATTAATCCAACCTATACGTCCGAGCTAGAGCAGCTTGTACTAGAAGCAACACAAGGTACAAAGTTCTTGCGCGAAATGGAAGCGAAAGAAATTTCTACTACCGGAATTCCTACTCTAAAAGTGCGTTATAACAGCGTGTTTGGCTATTATATAGAAGTAAGCGCAGCACAATCTAGCAAAGTGCCGGCTCATTACGTACGCAAGCAAACGTTGGTAAATGCAGAACGCTATATTACCCAAGAGCTCAAAGAGTGGGAAGAGCGTCATTTGAAAATTCAGGATATTCGCTTGGCACTAGAACAGAAGCTATATAAAGAAATTTGTGCGCAGGTAACAGCCCAAGAAAACAGTTTGCAGCAGCTAAGTTTGTTGGCAGCAAAACTAGATGTGCTAAATGCCTTTTCTGTAGTAGCAAAAGAGAATGGGTTTGTTGCTCCGCAGTTCTCGCGTGGCGATAGTGTGAAAATAACTGCTGTGTCGCACCCAATATTGGCGGCAAAGTTAAAAGAGAAGTATGTACCCAATTCGGTAGAGTTTAATAGTAAGTCGAAGGTTCATATTCTAACTGGGCCAAATATGGCTGGTAAATCTACTTATATTCGTTCAATTGCAATTTGTCAGTTTATGGCTCAGATAGGAAGTTTTGTTCCAGCAGAAAAGGCTGAACTGCGCTTTGTAGACGGCATTTTTACCAGAGTAGGTGCCGCAGATAACCTAAGCGCCAATGAATCTACCTTTATGGTGGAAATGTTAGAAATGGCTTATATTTTGCAGCATGCCACTGCCAATTCTTTAATAGTTTTAGACGAAGTTGGTCGTGGCACAAGTACCTACGACGGTGTGGCTTTGGCTTGGGCGTTACTTGAACATATTGCCAGTGTTACAGGTGCATTTTGTTTATTTGCAACGCATTACCACGAAATTACAGACTTGGCGGGCAAGCTAGATAACGTAAAAAATTACTATGTAGAAGTTATCGCTAAAGAAAAGTTGTATTTTACTCATTTGGTTAAACCTGGTTTTGTAAAAAAGTCTTTTGGTGTGCAAGTGGCTCAGATGGCAGGAATAGCACCAGAAATTATAGAGCGTGCAGAGGCAATTCAGCATACTTTGCAGTCGGAAAACGACATGCAAAAAGTAAGCAAGAGCGGCAAAGAAGTTATTAAAATCCCTACAGAACAGGGCAAAGAGAAACAAAAGAGTATTAATCAGCTAAGCCTGATAAAATAGCACATGCAAATAGACTATGTAACTGGGGTTCCGGCACCGCTGTGGAAGGCCTACGTTACATTTGGCGCTAAAGAAGAAAGCAAAAGTAAGCTCTATTTTTTGCGTTGGAATGGCGATTTAAAGAAATATTCAGATACTTTAGAAGACTTACTAGAATATACCCAAGCAGGAACTGTAACCGCTTTGGCAGCAGCCAATTACAATCGAGTAAACTCTGTTCAAGAGCAAGGTGAATTTTCTCTAAAAGGCGATGTAATTGTTGTTTGGCCACTTGGTTTTACCGACCCTGTGCGTTTAAGCTACTTCGATAATTTACTAGAAACAGTTCATACTTTTGATCTGTTAACTGGCAGAAGACTTCATGCAATTAAGCAATTGCCAATTGGTGACCTAAACCGTCTGGCCTCTAAACAAGACTGGGATAACATAGCAATGATTTGGAATGGTGGAGACTTTAGCGACACTATGCTTGTTAACTTAACAGTCTCTGACGAAAAGCCAAATGTAGAAGTTAAGCATTTCGATTTTCTTGCTATTCAACTATTCTTTCGAAACTTTAACTTGTTGCAAACAGAGATAACACGCTTTGATGAGCTTGGTTACCACGTTGTAATAAATACACAGCATAAACAAGAGCTTCCAGAAGAATTACAACATTTTTGTCGTACTAAACTACCCGCCAATTTACCTTTAATAGACGAAGAATTAGGCAGTTATGGCTTTAGTAGTGCACAGTACAAGCTTTTGTATATTACCGACCGCGAAATTTTCGGCACAATCTTTGTAACTCCTTCGGCTAGAAAAAGATTAAAGAGTAGCGAGGCTCAAAAGCTTTTGTCTCAACTAGAAGGTGAAATTGAAGTTGGCGATTTTATCGTTCACGAAGACTACGGTGTTGGAATATATAAAGGGTTCACTATAGAAGATGGCAGCGACTACCTTAAACTTGCTTATGCTAGCGACGACGAACTTTTTGTTCCACTAGAGCAAATCTATAAACTTACTAAATATCTTGGAGACGGCAACCCAGAAGTTACTCGCTTGGGAAGATCCGACTGGGAAACTATAAAACGTGCGGTTAAAGCTCAGGTGGCAATTGCTGCAAAGGATTTGGCCAGACATTATGCACAAGCAGAATTGGCCACTGCAATGCCAGTAGAAAAAGAAGACAGCCCAGGTTACAGAGAATTTATAGACGCTTTCGCCTTCGAGCCAACAACCGACCAATTAAAGTCAGAAAAAGAAATTATTGCAGATCTTTCTAAAAAACGCCCAATGACTCGTCTGTTAATAGGAGATGTTGGCTATGGCAAAACAGAAATTATTATGCGCGCGGCTTATAAAATAGCCGAGGCTGGTGGTCAAGTTGTAATACTTTGTCCTACAACTGTTTTGGCGTTACAGCATTACAAAACTTTTACAGAAAGATTTAAGAACACTCCGTTTAATGTGCAAGTTTTAAGCCGTCACAATATTGCCAGCAAAAATAAAGGAATAATGGGGCAAATAAAAGAAGGTAAGTGGGACATTATTATTGGCACTCATAGACTTTTAAGCGCCGATTTAGAACCAAAGAAGCTGGGGCTGCTTGTAATAGACGAAGAGCAGCGTTTTGGTGTAAAACAGAAAGAGAAAATCCGCAAACTAGAATTTGGAGTTCACAATCTTTATGTTTCTGCTACTCCAATTCCTAGAACACTTTCTATGGCATTGGCAGGAATTGAGGATATTTCATTTATTCAAACTCCACCGCCAGGCAGAAAAGCTGTCACAGTTGATGTTTCGGAGTTCGATTGGAACAAAGTGGTGGTGGCAATTCAGAACGAACTAAATAGAAAAGGACAAATATTCTTTATTCACAATAGAATAGATTCAATTCTTTCTATTGCCACACAGTTGCAGCAGTATATTCCAGGCATTCGCTTGGCAATTGCTCATGGTCAAATGAGTGCAGTAAAGATGGATACTATAATTGCAGATTTCTACGAGCAAAAATACGATTTATTGTTGGCAACAACAATTTTAGAAAATGGCATTGATATGCCGCTTGTAAACACGCTGATAGTAGACCACTCAGAAAGACTAGGTCTTGCACAAATGTATCAGTTAAGAGGTCGCGTTGGCAGATCTTCTAAGCAAGCTTACTCGTACTTCTATTACCACGGTCGTTCTATGCAAGCTCAGAAGGAAATCGAGATGGCTCATCCTATAGAGAAAGAAAAACTAAAACCTGCAAAGTATTTAGAAAGATTGGAAACAATTTTATCTGCTCAAGAACTTGGTTCTGGTTTTAAAGTTGCTTCTAGAGATTTAGAAATTCGTGGAGCAGGCAATTTACTTGGTGCAGAGCAACACGGCAATATTAAAAAAGTTGGTTACGGTTTATACATGCAAATGTTGGCCGAAGAAATAGAAAAGATAAAAGGCTAGAATAAGGCTATGGCAAAAGATTTAATCATTATTGGAGGTGGAGCAGCTGGAATGATGGCTGCTATTACCGCCAAGAAAACTAACCCCGCGTTAAAAGTAACTATTTTAGACCGCACTTTCGCATTAGGTAGAAAGATATTAGTCTGTGGAGCAGGCCGCTGTAATGTTACTAATTTGAATTTAGATAAAAGTGTTGCAGATCATTATTACGGCGCAGAATCAGACTTTATTTCAGAAATATTTAAGCAGTTTGGCTACAAAGACATAACTGCATTTTTTGACGATTTGGGAATTCCACTTTATGTAGAGCGTAAGAGTGAAATTGGCAAATTGTTTCCAATTACCGACCAAGCAAAGACAGTAACAGCACTTTTAGAAGACGAGCTAATTCGCCTAAATATTGCTGTGCAATTAAATACAGAAGTTGCAAAAGTTGAAAAACGAGGCGAGCGCTTTGTTCTAGAGCTATGGCCTGTAGCAAAGTCTGGTCAACGCGAGAACTTTGGTAAAGAAGAGATAAGTAGTGACTTGTTAGTGTTAAGTGCTGGCGGCAAAACATATCCTGCATTGGGCAGCAATGGCAGTGGTTACGCTCTTGCAGAAAAACTTGGTCACAGAATTATTACCGCAGTTCCTTCTGCTTTGCCACTAGAAGCAAGTAGTAGTTTAATTCATGAACTACAGGGTGTAAAGCTAGACGCCGAAGTAACTTCTATTATTGGTGGCCAGGTTGTTAAAACTCGTACAGACGAAGTTTTATTTACTACCTACGGGATATCCGGTCCTGCAATTTTAAACATTAGTAGAGAAGTGTCTATTCGCCTAAATAGAGACCAGCGCCAAGACGTTGTAGTGCGATTAAATTTGCTTCCAGGGCAAAACTTCGAGCAAGTTCGTGAAACACTAGAAGCCCGTTGGCAAAAAAGACCAACTCAGTATGTAGAAAAAAGCTTGTATGGTTTATTGCCCAATAAAGTTGCCACTGCAATTCTAAAAGTTGCTGGCATTCCAAATAACAAAAAAGTAAACGATCTAAACGCAGCAGATCAAAAGAAACTAATAACCACATTACAAAGTCATGAAATTATCATTAAGGCAACACGTGGCTGGAACGAAGCCGAATTTACTGCTGGTGGAGTAGATACAAAACAAGTAAAAACTGGTACTTTAGAATCTAAGCTGGTACCGGGCTTATATTTATGCGGTGAAATTTTAAATGTAGATGGCGATGTAGGCGGTTTTAACCTTTCCTGGGCTTGGAGTTCGGGCCATGTTGCAGGAAAGCTACTATAAGAGAGAGAATAGAGTACGATGCAGAAAACTTTTAAGGTAAACCTTCACACTCATTCAACCGCCAGCGAAGATGGCGTAAATACCGATAAAGATTTTATAGAGGCAATGAAAGCCGGAAAGCTAGATCAGATTGCTATTACCGACCACGACGAAATTTACTTTGCCCTAAAAATTCATGATTTACTTGGTCCAGATAAAATTATTGTTGGCCAAGAAGTTACCACGGGTACAAAAAATGATGTTATTGGCTTGTTTCTAAAGAAGTTTGTACCAAAAGGTCTTTCTATAGAAAGAACAGCAGAACTCATTAAGAATCAGGGTGGACTTGTTTATATTCCTCATCCTTACGACCCTTCTACTGGAATTGGCGAAGACGCTGTTCGTAAACTACACCGTTTGCATTTGGTAGATATTATTGAAGGTTTTAACGGTTGGAGCAACGGCTCTATTGCCAATAGAAAAATGACAAAACAGTTAAATGTTAAGGCTATTGCCTTGGCAGGCGAGCTTGGCTTACCTTGGGCCGCAGGAGCAGACGCTCATACAAAAGCAGAACTTGGTACTACTTATGTAGAACTAAACGCACCCTTTACCAAAGAAAACTTTAAAGAAGTATTTAAGGCTGGAAACTATAAGAACAACTTGGTATACAACCAAATTACACTAGAAGCATCTAAAGCTTTCCTAAAGGGATTAAAAAGCAAAATACTTACCGGCGGCAGACTGAAGTAATTTCTTTAGCTATTTCTTCTGTATCAAGATTGCCATCAATAATCATATCAACCAAACCTTCTTGACCAATAATGTCTAGTTCTTCCAATTGATCTTTAAACCACATAGATGCATCTTCGTAACCTTCTTCAAGCATTCTATTCTTATTCCGACCTAATAATTGCTCAAGCGTGAGCTTTAAAAGCACAACTTTAAATCCACTTTGCTTTGCCTGTTTAACAAGTTCTATTGGAATATCCTTCATAAAAAAAATTATATTTTCGCGGCTAATAACTTCTGCTGTTATCTGAGGAATTAATTTATTATATTCTTCGTCTGTCGGCCAAGTATTATTATTTGCTTTCATGATTTCTTCATCAATTTCTACTACAACTAAATCTGAGTTTTTGCGCAAATAACGCATTAAGGTAGATTTACCACCAGCAGAAGGAGCAAGTACAAGTAGTTTATAGCTCATTACAAATTAACAGTTAATGCTTTAGCAATCTCAATCTGAAGATTTATGACAGCCTTAATGTTTTCTGCAGAAAACTTTCTAACAAAACCCAAGATACCTAATCTGTATGTCGCTGATGTAATTGTATTCTCAAGAATTTCTAAGGTATCCATAGTAGCAAGCATTTTGTCTAGAAATTCATTATTTTTACAATAATTACTTACATCTTCTAAATGGACAGGATTGCAATATACCCAGTAATTGTAAAGTTTTACAGGGTTATAAATACCTTGGGTTAATTGATAGTTGTTGGTTTTGAACCATGCATTGGAAGAGAGTGAATGATCTGTTAACTTACTCCTGCTTTTGCTTATCAAACACTGAATTCTTGGTTTGTTCTGCAATTGAATGGAATATAAATGAACACTGGGAGTATATTCAGAAGATATTTCTGAATTTACTTTTAGATTAATTTTATAATCACCATATAGACCATATGCTTCAAATAAACCATTACCGTATCGCCCCTTCAGATCTAAATTATTTGCCAAAGCAAAATTTTCTAAATCGTTTTTGCCGTCAGCATGACCAAGGAAATAGCGAGTAAATGCATTCAACTTTTCTTCATGATGCAGTTCTCGAGAAACTATCCTAGAAGTACCAATTATATTGATTGTGAAAAGAATAAGGGGTACTACTACAAATAACAAAGTAAGTATGTTTTGTGAAGAGATATCTACTGTGCTAAGCGCAACTATGAATAATAAGAAACTACATACACCTAACAGTGAATCCCAAACTATATAGTTAAGATTTTTTGTTTGCAGCAAGACAAGAGACACAATCTGCAATAGAACTAACAGACCGATAGAAATATTAAAACCATCAAAAATAATAAAAGTGATAAATACAAGCAGTAAGGTAATAGAACAAATATGTCTAACAATAACTGCAGTATTGTTTTCGGTTGTGTTTTCCATTTACAAATTATATTAGCGCTTTTCGCATTACATTTGGCAGTTGCTCTAATTTGCTACTATAGCTAGATCTCCACTCCTCAAAAATTTGTTCCGGACTCACAAATAATCCCTTTGCTATTAGTGAAGCTTTTATTGGCGCTTTTGGATCTTGATGGTTTTGAATTAATAAATCGAATTGGTGTCCATACTTTGTAAGCACTTCGGGCGTAGCGACAGAGTGATCGAACAGAGTAGAAAATTTAGAATTTTCTAAGTGGTTAGCAACTTTCTGTAATGTATCTGTAACAGTCATTTCCGAATTATCTATTACTAAATCGTAGTGCTCTTTTAGTTGAGTCTGACTAAAAATATCGAAGCTAAAATCTGTTAACCAACGTTGCCTTAAAATATTATCGCGCTCGGCCAATGTCTCTAAACGACCATCTACAGTTGCTCGTTTGGCGCGAATTTCGGGGCTAGCAACCACCATAATTTTGAACGCGTGTTCGCCAGGAGCAAGAAAGCCTGCAGTTTTTCCTTCATACATATAACCAGTTTCTGCACCTAGTTTTTGCTTAATATAAGCTTCCCAGAAGGTGTCCCAGGCTTGACCATATTCTTTTTCCCAAGTATGAAAGGCATCTGTCTTGGGGTCGTAGCCAGCAAGTTCTGCCCAACGCTTTAAAACTCCTCCGGCATAAATATATTTAAGGTTGTATACATCTGCCAAAATTTGGGCAAGAGTAGTGCCTCCACTGCCGGGTAAGCCGGAAACAAAAATATTAAAGGCGGTGGTTGTCATAATCAAACTAATTGGGAATTAAGTTTAGGTATTGCAGTAGCATTTCTTTGGATTTTAACTGTTTACTGGTGGTAAGTTCAATCCATTGGCACAATAAAGATAAAGCACGTTTAATTGCATACGGTGGAAGGTCTAATTTGCTTGCTGTAACCAAGTCGCCAGAGGTTACTGCAAACTGCCAAGCTTTAATAATAGTAACAAAAGTTTGTTGATTTTCTCCATTCTCACTATTTAACGAGTTCTGGTCTTGCTCGCTGTCGTATAGCTGGTCGTCTGTCTGCCAATTTTCTTGGGCATGTATTTTTTTTGAACCAACTTGCATAAACCCTGGTTGAGAAAGCGCAGGAAAAATTTGCTGAGCTGGGTCTAGTTTTTCTTGAGTGTGTACATCGTAGGAAATATCTCCTAAAAAACCAAGTGAAACTAAAATCATGGGCAAAAGCAAGCATAAGTTTTTAGCAGCTTCTTTGGGATCTAGTTGCTGTACTTGTTGAATTAAAGCGTAAAATTCTGGTTGTTCATCTGCTTCTGGCAACATATGCAATAACACCTCTGCCAATAAAAACGCCTCGCTATAGCCATGGCTTTGGTCTTTAAGTCCTAAGCAAGTACTTTTTAACTCGCATTGCGCCGCCGTTGGTAAATTTGTTGCTTTATTGCCTGGCAAAGAAACTTCTAACTCATTTAATAGTTCTACAATTTGGCGGCGACTACTTTTACTGCCATACAAACCTTTAAAATAGGCTGCTTGAATTCCATGCTCTTTAGTAAATAAACGCACAACAGCATCTGTCTCTTTAGTCTTGGTAATTTGCAATACAAAACCTGTAATGAATTTGCTCATTGGCGAATTTTTTCTATGTAACTGGTAGTAGAAGAGAATTTCTCGTCGCGGTCTACAGTTAAAAGTTTGGCCTCAATATCTTTTGCAACTCGTTGCCAGTTATATTCCCAATTAGTCTGTGCTGCTTGCAAAGTGCCTGCTACCAAAAATTCTGGTTCTAGTTCGTAGCAAAGTTTATATGTTTCTTCTAAGGGTGAGTAAACGCAAACAAAATCTACTGGCCTTAAATTAGCCAGCAACCCTAAGCGCTCTACTAAAGGATAAACCGGTCTGCCAGCACCTTTGATTCTGGCAATATCTTCATCTGAATGAGTAATAACCAGAAGTTTCGCGTCAGCTGGTAATTGTTTTTTTGCTTCTGCCAGAAAATGCACATGGCCTCTGTGCAAAAGGTCAAAACAGCCAGAAGTTATAGCTAGTGGAAAAACGCGAGAGACGCGCTTGAATTCCTCAAGCACGTCTCTGTTGTTTAGATCAATAATCATTCACTTATTTTACACCCGAAGTTATTACTAAGAACACCCTGTGGTAGAACCACAATCTGGACACTTATAACAAGAACCGTTCTTCATAGTAATAGCACCACACTCTGCACACATAGGAGCAGAAGAGTTATTCATACCATTAGCCAATTGCTGCTGAGACTTCTGGAATGCTGCAAGAGAATCTGCTGTTGGCGTGCTGCCAGTGGCTGCTTTTACACCTTTGGCAATAGATTCTGGAGCATCGCTGCGGTAGGTGCCTTCCATTTTCTCTGTTTGCATTACCAATACTTGGCTATTTGTATCTTTGCTAGAGAATTTAATGACACTATCATCGCTAGAAGCAAATTCTGGTAAATGCAATTTGGTGTTCGATCCTTGAATAGAATATGCCTTATCTACCAACTCTGCATTGTGATACTGCTTTGCCTTTTCTCTTGGTAAGAACTTTAAACCTAACCATCTGCCAATATAGTCAATAATAGACTTCGCCAATGGAATTTCTGCATTATTGCTTATACCATTTGGTTCGAAACGTACGTTCACAAACGTATTAATAAGTGTTTCTAAAGGCACTCCGTACTGTAAGTTTAGAGATAGAGAAACTGCCAAAGCGTTAACAATTCCAGACAGAGTAGAGCCTTCTTTGCTCATTGTCATAAAGATTTCTCCTGGAGTTCCGTCTTCGAATAGACCAACAGTAACATATCCTTCGTGTCCACCAACCACAAACTTATGTGTAATGCTATTTCTTTCGCTAGGAAGACGACGACGTAATGGGCGATTTGACTCTATTTGCATTGCTTTCTGTACCTTCTCTATAGAAAATTCATCAACTGCATCTTCAGAGAAGTTAAATAACTTTGCGTAAACGCTGTCGCTAGAGCCAACAGAGCTTAAAGGCTGACTTAACTTACTGCCGTCTCTGTAAAGAGCGGTGGCCTTTAACATTAACTGCCAGCTGTCGATATATGCTTTTTCTACGTCGGAAATAGTTGCTTCTTCTGGCAAGTTAATAGTCTTGCTAATAGCTCCGGAAAGGAACGGTTGAGCTGCTGCCATTTGGCGTAAGTGGCCAAGGTAATGAATATATCTTGTACCTTTGGTGCCACACTTATTAGCACAGTCGAATACTGCGTAGTGTTCCTGTTTTAAATAAGGAGCGCCTTCTACTGTCATTGTTCCACACGCAAATTCGCTGGCTGCTTCAATTTGATCTTCGCTAAAGCCCATTTCGGCAAGTAGGTCAAAATCGCTGTCTTTTAGTTTGTCTGCAGAAATTCCCAATGTCTTAGTAATGAACTCTTCACCAATAGTCCACTTGCTAAAAGCATATTTAAGCTCGATTACAGATGGTAATACGGCCTCGATTGCTGCAAGTTGCTCTTCGGCAAAACCTTTCTTCTTTAAAGAATCTGTATTGATATAAGGTGCTCCTTCTAGAGTCTTGGCACCAACTACATAATCTATAATTCCTCTAATCTGATCGCTAGGGTAGCCAAGTTTCTTTAAAGCAGGTTCTAACGATTGATTAACAATCTTAAAGTAACCACCACCAACAAGCTTCTTAAACTTTACAAGAGCAAAGTCTGGCTCAATTCCGGTGGTATCGCAGTCCATCAACAAACCTGTTGTGCCAGTAGGAGCAATACATGTAACCTGAGCGTTCCTGTAGCCGTATTCTTCTCCTAAGAAAAGAGCGTAATCCCAGGCTTCGCGAGCTGCGCGAGTCATATATGGCTCTACTAAGTCGCTTTGGAACTTGAAAGGCTTTATTGTTAAACCCTCATATTCACTATTGTCTGCACTATATGCTGCACGACGGTGGTTACGAATTACGCGCAAGAAGTCTTTTTTGTTGCCAGGGTACATATTGAAAGTACCCAAGTTTGCTGCCATTTCTGCAGAAGTAGCATAGGCTTCTCCTCCCATAATTGCATTAATTGCTGCTGTAACTGCAAAACCTGTTTCGCTGTCATAAGGTAGACCCATTTGCATAAGCAATACACCCAAGTTTGCGTAACCAAGACCCAATGTACGGTAGTTGTATGTACCAACTGCCATTGTGTCGCTAGGCAACTGAGACATTAATACAGAAATCTCTAAGATAATTGTGCTTAAGCGTACGCAGTGAGCAAAGCCTTTAATATCGAATACTCCAGTCTCGCTGTCGTAGAACTTAATTAGATTAATCTGATAAAGATTACAAGCAGTCTCGTCTAAGAACATATATTCCGAACAAGGGTTGCTAGCTACAATTGGACCATCTGCAGGACAAGTGTGCCATTCGTTTACAGTGTCGTGAAACTGTAGTCCTGGGTCGGCAGATGCCCATGCTGCGTAGTTAATTTTGTCCCAAATATCGCGAGCCTTAAGGGTTTTTCGAGCTTTGCCGTCTGTGCGGTTATATAGTTGCCAGTCTGCGTTATTCTGCACTGCTTCGATATATTCGTTGGTAACACGAACAGTATTATTCGAGTTCTGACCACTAACAGTAGAGTAAGCCTCTGAACGGAAGTCTACATCGTATTTCTCGAAGTTAAAGTCCTTGGATTTCATGCCATTCTCGGAAAGCATTAACACACGTTTAATATAGTTAAGAGGAACGAATAAATCTTTAGCCTCTTTAATAATCTTTTTTAATTCTGGATTCTTTTCTGGGTCTATGCCATTTGCCTCTGCAGACTCCATTACCTTTTTTAAGTACTTGTAAGCAATCTGAGAACCAGTGACAAGATCTACTACTTTTTGTTCTTCACGAACCTTCCAGTCAATAAAAGTTTCAATTTCTGGGTGGTCTACATTTAGGACAACCATTTTGGCAGCTCTACGAGTAGTTCCGCCAGATTGAATTGCACCAGCACCAGCATCGAAAACCTTTAGGAAGCTCATTAAACCAGACGATGATCCGCCGCCAGCCAAAGACTCTCCTTTGCCACGAACAGCAGAGAAGTTTGTACCTGTGCCAGAACCATATTTAAATAATCTAGCTTCGCGAGTAAGTACATCGAACAAGCCACCTTCGCCCACCAAATCGTCTTTTACAGACTGAATAAAACAGGCATGTGGTTGAGGATGAGAATATGCATCTGGAGATTTCTTTAAAGTTCCAGTATCTGGGTCTACATAGTAATGACCCTGAGCACCACCGTTAATGCCATATGCCCAATGTAAACCTGTGTTAAACCACTGAGGGCTATTTGGCACAGCTGTCTGGTCCATTAACATATATTTAACTTCTGCTTCGAAGTTCTCTGCATCTTCTGCTGTTTCGAAGTAGTTATACTTTTCTCCCCAGTGTCTCCAGGTTCCTGCCAAACGATGCATTGCTTGTTTTGAGCTTGTCTCTGCACCAAAAGTTGGGTTGCCATCTTTATCTAAAACTGGCTTGCCGGCTTCGTCTAACTGTGGAACACCTTTTTTACGGAGGTACTTTTGGGCCAAAATATCTGTGGCTACCTGAGACCAGGTTGAAGGAACTTCTACATTCTTCATTTCGAACACTGTTGTGCCATCTGGATTTACAATTTTGGAGGTTCTTTTTTCAAAAGTAATTCCAGAGTAAACATCTTGGTTGGCTTTTGTATAGTATCTGCCAATCTTTAAACCCTTTTTACCAATATTAGTTTTTTGGCGAGATAGCAGATCCATTTGAGTAATTGTATTTGTTGATTGTTCGGACATAGAGTTGTGAGTAAGTTTTGATTCCGAGCTATTTCCAACAGAATTCTGTGTAGAATTGCTAGGAATAGACGAAGAGGAGGACATTTTAGAGGCACTCATCATAGACATTGTGAGCAGTTTAATTAAAGTTAAGTATTTAAATTTGTTAACTCTGTTTGAATTTCTGTGACGTTATCGAAGTCGCGGTAAACAATTGCATAAAGCATATATGCTACCTTGTCTAACTCTTTTAGCCAGTTCAGAACTTTTTCACCAATCTGTTTTGAATCTACAATAGAGATTTGGCTTTTACTTAGTTCCATTTCTACCTGGTCTAAAAACTTGTCGACAGCTTCTTCGTTAATTGGTCTTTTACGTAAACCTTTAAGTAAAGAGTTTTTCAATTTATCGCGATTAAATTCCTCTAACTTGCCAGATTTTTTTCGTACTAAGACAGTATTGTTCTCTAGAGCCTCATAGGTCGTAAACCTAAACGAACAATTCAGACATTCGCGACGCCTTCTAATGGACATATTGTTTCTTGAGTTACGTTTATCTACTACTTTCGATAAACCGCTGTGACATTTTGGACAAATCATCGCTACAATCTATTGTGTTATTTATAAGGTAACAACAATAGGTTGGGGGTGTCAACCGAAAAAGAGAAGTTTTACAGTGGAAGTTTGGAATCAAAAAGAAGGACAAACGGAATTACAAAACACCACTAAAAATATACCAAGGATTGAATTAATAAGACAAGACGTTTTCGGTATATCCCTTTTGGAATAGATCGCAAACTGTTGGCATAATTGCCATAGTATCTTTTACAAGACCAGAAGTACCACGTCTTTCGGCAACTCTTAACAAAGCCTCTTTAAGAGGGTGCAAGTAGATAACATCGTTTAGACTATATTCAAGCATATTGTCCGACCAGGTTTCTGGTTCGCTATCCCACTGTGAAGTAGTTAGCTTCGGATCTTTTGTAAACTTTGGATCTATAAGTTGTGAAATAAGATCATTCATTCCCCAAGCTCCTGTATTTGTCTGCACAATTTTTCCGGCAACTTTAGTATCGAATAATTTTCCTTGGAACTTTTTGCCCAATGCTTTTTGTAATCTTGGCATATCGGAAGTAGAAACGTGCATTAATACTTCTATATCTTCACGATCTAATATTGGAGCTAACTTTTCTAGTAACTCATTGTATTCTGCAGACATTTTTCCTGCACGAAGAGTTTCGTATACCCAGATAGTTTCTATTGCAAGCTTTTCTGGCATATCGGCAATAGGCGAAGCAATTTGAATGCAACAAAGCTGATCTATAAGCGGATTAAAACTTAAATACTCGGTATCTATAGCAACCCATGGCACAGAGCTGTAATCTACAGTTGGCGTAGCAGTTACAACCAATTCTTGAGTAACAAACTCGTCTGGTTTATATGGATTTCGAATTTTAAATTTTCTACTAAATAGCATTTTTTTATTCTCGATTATTACTTATTTACCTTCTCCTGCTGTAATTGTAGCCAATTCTTTAGTTTTTGTCGCGTGCTAGCCTCTAGTTTCGTATGTTTTAGTAGCTTTAACGGCACCCATTCATATCTGCCTTTTAGACCAGAAGTAAGTGTATAAGCTTTGGGAACATTAAAAATATAGGTTAAGGGAAAAACTTTGTGAGGCAGTTCCCAGCTTTCTGGCAGAATACCAACGCATTTAATAAGATTGGGTTCCTCGTCTGTAAAAGATTCTGTAAGCCAGCGTTTTATGTCTAATGCCAGATCTGCGTTAGACTGTAAACTTAGCTCTGGTAAAGATACTTCGAAGACTTGCTTTACTGCGGGCTTGCCTTTAGCAGTAGGTCTTCTAGGCGCAAGAGGTGAACCTTTTAATAATATCTTTTGGTCTTTAGAAACAACTATAGCCCAAACTTTAACTTCCATATACAATTAAGCATAAACGGATGAACACTTGGACACAAGACCAAAATTGGTGGCATTTTACAGGTATTGGTGGAATAACCACTGGCCAACTAGCAGTAGCACTTGCCAAGAACGGTGCTAAAGTTACTGGCAGCGACGAAGGTCTATACGAGCCAATGAAAAGTTATTTGGCAACTTGCCCTGAAATAAAATTATCTAATGAGTATTCTTTCAAGAATCTCATTAAATCAACTTACACTGGCAAAGAAGAAGATAAATATATAATTCCTGGTCATATTGTGGCGCTAGGATCTTTGCCTTCTCAGAATAAAGAATTGCTTTTTGCAAAAATTAGAGAAATTCCAGTTAAACATTATGCAGAAGTTTTAACAGAACTTGTTGTGGTGCCAAATAGTTCTATTGTTGTAGCTGGAAGTTTTGCCAAAAGTACAGTTACTGGCTTGTTAGGTACAATTTTCAAAACTGCCAACACAGAAATAAGCTATATGTGCGGAGCAATGCTTGCACAAGGCCAGGCTAGTATGGAAAACGGCATTGTTTTAAAAACAGCTAGCAGCAAATATTCTGTAATTGAAGGCGATGAGTATTTATCTGCAAACTGGGATAAACAATCGAAATTCTTCTACTATTGTTCCACCTATTTATTAATTACAGGGTATGCATATGATCATACGGACTTGTTTACAACTCCAGAAGCTTACTTTGAGAACTTTAAAAAGTTAATTGAGCAACTTCCACAAAGTGGGATGTTAATTTACAACACAAAGTTCCCAGACCTAGTTGAGTTGGCAAAATTTGCACCCTGCCAGACATATGGTTACTTGGCACAAGATTTACCGGCAGATTTAGAGCACAATCTAATTGGAGCATTTAATCTAGAAAACCTTGCGGCAGCCTTCACAACAGCTAAGCTAATAGGGGTAAGCGAAGAAACTATTCGCCAAGGAATAAAAAACTTTAAAGGAGTAAAACGTAGACTAGAAACTGTAATTTCTAAAGAACTTGCAGGTGGAAAAAGGCTTACAGTAATAAGCGATTTTGGCAGTACAAGTGGCAAGGCTTTAGCGGCAATAGAAGCAATTTCTAGTAAATACCCAACTAGCGATCTTTACTGTATTTTCGAACCAAATCTTGGAAATCGCACAGCAACAGCCTACAAGCTTTTTGCCGATCAAGCAGTTTCTATTTGGGGAAGATGTAAAGTGTTATTTTTACCAGAATTCAAGCAGATTCCTAGCTCAGAAATTCTTGGTAGAGATGAGTTAGCAACTAGTGTTACTGTTCAATTAGGAGAAACTACAAAAGTAAACTCGCTAAAGGATGCTTCAGAAATTGCTGAAGTATTACAAACCGAAATTACCCAGAGTAATAACCCAGAAATTGTAGTAGCAATTTTATGTAGTGGAGAAGCCGAAAATTATATCTCCGCCTTAAATACATTGAATTAAAAGGAAATACTATGCCATCAATGCTTACAATGGCCGAACTGCTTAAAGAAAGAGTTAAATCTGTTAATTTAACTCCAGAAAAACAAGAAAACTATATTAGCCAAGAGTTTCAAGATTATGGTTATCGTTTAGCATTGCGCTTAAACGACTTACCAAAAAAAGCAATTTATATTCGTTTTGCAAAAGAAGTTCCACGGGCACTACTAGAAGATGCTGCAGCTTTTGCAAGCACATATTCTACTGCTAGAGTTCCTGGAAAAGTTTTTTTGTGGAAGTTAAAAGGACTAATGCAAGAATATAAAGAGAAGCACCCAGAGTTTCGCATGGCTCCAATTCCCCGAAAAAAACGTGCTGCAAAAGTTAAAAAGGAAAAGGAGTTAAAAGGTATGGCCAAAGTAGAAAAAGCACCAAAGGTTATAAAGCAGCGTATAGTTAGGAAGCAGCCAGCTAGAACGTCAAAAGAAATTAAAGCTGTTACAATACCTCAACTAAATTTGTTTTAGCCGTTCGCACAGAAAATGCTTTCAATTATTATTACAGCCTGGAAAGAGCCTTTAACAATTGGGAAGGCCATTCGCTGCCTGTTGAAAACCGATTATTCGGGTCTTGGTGAGCACGATTTAGACAAAGACTGGGAATTTATACTAATTGCTCCAGATACAGAAACTCACGAGGCAGCTTTAAAGGCACTAGAAGAGTTAAAGATTCCTGCTAGCAAATTCAAATTACTACGAGACGACCAAAAAGGTAAGCCAGCAGCTTTAAATATTTGTTTTAAAGAAGCAAAAGGCGAATACTTACTACTAACCGATGGCGATGTAGAGTTTAGCCGCAATGCGGTTGGCTCTATTGTTGGTAAGGCTCAGAAAAACCCAGAAATGTGGGGAATTTCTGCTCAGCCAATTGCTAAAGATCCCAAAACAACAATGTTAAATTATTGGGGCGCTTTATTAGCCGCAGCAGCAAATCATAAACGTAAAATAGACTTAGAAGGCAATCGTAGCGGGCTTTCTGCTAGGCTTATTCCGCAACGTAAGTTCTTTCCGCTAAGTGGTTATGGCATGCTTATTCGTAATATGAATTACGAAATTCCAGAGGATTGCTTAATTGATGACGCATATTTATCCTATAGGATATATAATGAAGGCCACAAGTTGGGTTATGCAGAGCAAGCAACTGTAAAAGTAAAGTATCCAACAACATTGGCAGATTACTTTAAACAGAAAAAACGTTCTACAGGAGGATACGTACAGCTTTGGAAGTACGGTGTAGTAAACATCGAAACCCAATCGCGCAGTTTTAGCAGAGAATTAGAATATTTCTGGTTCCCTGTGCGTTACGCTAGGAACTTTAAAGAGCTATGTTGGTCTTTAATGCTTTACCCAGTGCGTGCATGGTTATGGGTGCTCATTTACTGGGAGCGCAAAGTATTAAATAAAGATTTTTCAACAACATGGGTTCGGATCGAAAGCACAAAATAACAAGACCAGGCAAAGATAGCTTTAAGTTTGAACGTAAAGGCGCGCCTGCTCGTCCAAAATTTGGAGTACGTCCTAACCATAATGGCCCAAGATCTGCTTATGTGCAGAGAGAAAAAGCACCAAGACAAAATAGTAGGGAAGATTTTAGGGAACAAAGAAGCGAGCAAAGAGATCCTAAAGATACTTCTTGGCAGCCTGTAGCAAATTGGTATAAGAACTTGGCTAGCGAAGATAAGTCTTATCAACAAGAACTTATTTACCCAAAAAGTTTAGAACTAGTACAGAAACACTTTAAACAAGGCAGTTCTATTATTGATATTGCCTGTGGCAGTGGAGAATTTACAACACTATTAGATAAGACTGGTTTTAAATCTACTGGTGCAGATAAATCGGCTACCTTAGTAAAATACGCTCAACAGTACCATTCAAATATAAAATTCTTTGTTGCAGACATGTTAAGCATGCCAGTACCAGAAGAACTTTATGACGGAGCAACCTCTATTATGGCTCTGCAAAATGTTAAAGAGCTTTCAAAGGCAATTACAAATGCTGCTAGACAGTTAAAAGACCAAGGAACTTTCATTTTTGTCATTTTGCACCCTTGCTTTAGAATCCCTCGCCAATCTGGTTGGGGAACAGACGAACAACGAAAGTTACAATTCCGCAGAGTAGATATGTATAAGAGCGAACTAGCAATTCCAATTAAACTTCACCCTCATTTCGAGCACAAATCTAGTCATTCTAACGAAAAGGAAAGCGTAACCTGGACATATCATCATCCACTAGAAAAATACTTCTCGGTTTTGGCTGCCAATAAATTTGCAGTTACAGGCTTAGAAGAGTGGTATTCTGCCAAAAATTCTGCTCCAGGAAAAAATGCTGCTGCAGAAAACAGAGCTAGAAGCGAATTTCCTATGTTTATGGCGGTTTCTTGTAAGCTTACAAAGTAGAATTCTGTTAAAATTACAGCATGGAGAACCAATCGCGCTCGGACTTACTGGGTCAACGCCAGGAACGTCTGCAAAATTTACAGGCAATTATTAAGCTAGGAATAAACCCTTACCCTGCTAGATCAAAGCGTAATGCTTTGGTTGTAGATGTATTACAAGGTTTAAAAGACTCAACTTCTCAAGCTAAAGTTGTAGTAGCTGGCCGTTTATTAAACAAGCGCGAGCATGGTAAATTGGCTTTCTGGGACCTAGAAGACACTTCAGGAAAAATTCAAATTTATCTAAAAGAAGATTCGGTAGTTAAAGAAGATGGTAGTTTTTCTTTTGAAGAGTTATCTTTAATAGATTCTGGCGATTTTATAGAAATTTCCGGAGAGCCTACAGTTACACAAAGAGGAGAGCCTTCTGTTCTTGCTCATAGCGTGCGTATTCTTGCCAAAACATTGCGCCCACTTCCAAACGGAGAATTAGACAAAGAAGACAAATTCCGACACCGCTATCTAGACCTAACTTTACACCCAGAGCAAAGAGCTTTATTTGTACGCAAAGCAGCATTCTGGCAAAAAACCAGGCAGTTCTTGGTAGAGCGTGGTTTTATGGAAGTAGAAACACCTGTTTTAGAGCATAAAACTGGTGGAGCCGATGCCAGACCATTCGAGACTTTTCATAATGAATTACAACAAAAGTTTTATTTGCGTATTTCTTCAGAACTATTTCAGAAGAGGTTGATTGGCGGAGGATTCGAAAAAGTCTTTACTCTAGGACCAAACTTTAGGAACGAAGGTTTAAGCGACGAACACTTGCAAGAATATTACCAAGTTGAATGGTACTGGGCATATGCCGACTATCAGAAGAACATGGAACTTGTAAAAGAAATGTTCCGTTACATTGCCCAAGAAGTATACAAAAAGACAGAATTTACTACTCGTGGCCACACTTTTGATCTAATGAAAGATTGGCAAGTTGTAGATTACCCGGCAGTAATTAAAGAGCGTTATGACGTAGATATTTTTACCAGCACAGACGAAGAGCTAGAAGCTGCTTTAGTAAAAGCAGGTATTACTTTGCCAGGCGTAATAAACCGCAACAGAGTAATAGATAACCTGTGGAAGCTAATTAGAAAGACAATGTCTGGGCCTGCTTTCTTGGTAAACGAGCCTAAATTTATGTCTCCTTTAGCAAAATCTAAAGAAGATAATTTAGAGTTAACAGAGCGTTTTCACGTTATTCTAGCTGGCAGCGAGCTTGGCAACGGCTATTCCGAAATTAACGACCCGCAAGAGCAGTTAGCAAGATTCTTAGATCAAGAGAAATTGCGCGAAACAGGAGACGACGAAGCTCAGATGCTAGACATAGACTATATAGAGATGTTGGAATATGGCATGCCACCAACCTCTGGATACGGCCAGAGCGAGCGTGTTTTCTGGTTCCTAGAAAACGTTACTGGCAGAGAAGGAACATTATTTCCTCAACTACGCGCTCAAATAGACAATATAACCAAAAAGATTTATGGCGATGTTTTACGAGAAGAAGCACCAGTATTAACACAGACAACAACTACTTCTGTTATTGCTACACCTGCATCTGGCACACCATTAGAATTAGTGCCAGGAAAAACAGGTGAACCAACTCTAGAAGAAGCTAAAGAACTACTAGAGAAAAACGTAACAGACCCTTACCAAAAATTGCATTCCGAAATGGTTTCTTATTGTATGGAAGAATATGCAGATATTTTAAGGGCAAAATATCCAGAAAAAACAGACAACTTTGACCCAGAACTATGGGCAATTACTGGCCTTATTCACGACTGGGATTTTACTAAAGACCCAGCCGGCCACCCTGTCAATAATGTGCAGAAGTTAACATCTATGGGTTACAACAAAGATGTTACAGACGCAATTCTTGGCCATGCTGTGTACTTAAATGTTCCTAGGCAAACTACAATGGCCAAGGCACTTTTTGCCATAGACGAAATGACAGGTCTAATGTTTGCATATTGCAAAATGAAGGGCAGTTACGCCGGCATGGAAGTAAAGAGCGTAATGAAAAAATTTAAGGACAAAGGCTTTGCCGCTAAACTAGACCGCAACGATATCCAGACCGGTGTAGATGAGCTAGGAATTTCTCTAGAAGAGCATATTCAAAATCTCATTAACATTTTGGCTAATAGCAAGTTCGAACCCAAATAGTTTTAGAACTCTTCAGATTCAAAGTCTTCAGAATTAGCGTCCTTATTTAGGGCACTATTTTTTGATTCGGCTAAGTGCTTTAAGTAATCTGCGGTAATTGTAATTTTGCCTTTTAATTCTCCAGATTTAGACTGGTAGGCAGAAACACCTGGTTCGCCAATTACGGTAAGAAGTTCGCCCTTCTGCAGTTTTTTTGCAGAACTTATAGTGCTTTTACTAAAACAAAGCACATCATAAAAAGATGCCACACTTCCTAAATCTTTACCTCTAAAAGAATTTACCCCCACCGAAAATACTAGAAACTCTTTGCCATTCTTGGCAGTTTTGCTTACTGCCTCTGCTGTTGCATGGCCAGTAATAATTAAAGTTTGTTGGTTCATCTCTGAACTGTAATAAGTTAACTTATACAGCTTAGAATTTAATTCTGAAATTACCGTGAAATTTATACGGTTTTATTCTGGAATGGCGGCTAGAGAAGCTTTTACAACCTCTATATCTTCGGAAGAAGAATGCCAGGAATTATCTTGCCAATATTCTACACCTGCAAATTGCAGCTTATAGACGTCTTTTCTACGAGTTAAACCACCAAGGTAAATATACTCTTTACCCAGCAACTGAGCCCACAAAATGGCTTGTAACATGATAAACATGCCTCTATTTGTAATGTCTGCAGATAGATCGTAGAAAGGGTAGCAATAATGTAAAAGTAGAGGGTTTTCGTAACAGATTGCATAACCAGTAGAATTAAAATCTAGTAGCAAATTGAAATGATAATTTGTCTTTAATAATTCGCGCAACTTGTTTGCAGAAAAATCTACCGCCTGAAATTTGTTGTGATAAAAGTCTACTGCAAGCTTCTGAATTTTCCATGACTCAAATTCCACAGAAAAGGGTAGTTTATGTAAAACAATGTTTGTTTCATATTTCTTTAAGACTCTTCGGTTTTCGCTAGATGGCACAAACTTGCTTAAATCTATTCGCAAAGAGCAAGTCTGGTAGAGGTAACCGGCAGACTTTCTGCCGAATAAAAAACCTTGTGAATATTTTTCGCTAATTAAATCTGTATTTGCAAAATCTGCAACAATTTCTTCGTTCTGCATTACACAAACAAGTTTTTAAGCAATAAAAACGTAAGTATAAGGACTCCAATACCAATTGCCACTATACCAATTGGAATATCTGTAGTATCTATGAAATTTGAAAATGTCTGCACAATTTCAGGTTGATTTGCGTTTGTGGTGTTCGGCAAATTTGGTACCTGAAAATCGAAAGCAGCACTTTCTGCCAACAGTCTTGTGTTTGGGTAGCCAGCATTAACTGTCCAGTCGGACAAAAAATCGAAGTAAGAGCTTACATTTACTACATAACCAGTATTACCTGGGTCGCAGCGCAATTCGTCTAAGTAGGGGTCTATTAGGCCACCAGAAAGAATTCCTACCACTTCGCTACTACCTCTGTTTTTAAAGAATGGGCCACCGCTGTCTCCAAAACACATTCCAACAGAACCATCAAAATCTATTAAAAAGTTTTTGCTAATGTCTCTTGTACAACCTTCCCCTGCCTTTTTCATAAACATGTCCGATGCTGCTGCTCCAGAAACACCAGCACCATAGGCCACAATGCTTGTATCGCAGTTCTCTTCTACTACTCCCAACGTAGCGTAGCTATGTAGATCTATTGCATATTCAAGCTTGGCAATTGCCAAATCTGGACCTTGATTGTTATTAATATTAAAGTTACTTGGAAATTTAGCACTTACAATTCTAATTTGATTTGGGCCGTTAACAGAAAAGTCGCCTAATCCAAATCTAAAACCATTGCCAGAACCTGTAGCTAAACAGTGACCAGCGGTAATAATAGTTGTACGGTCTAGCATTGTACCTGCACACACATGGTTTTGATCGGAAACAATATAGCCTACAAAAGGATAACCAGTTTCTTGCCTGCCCCGAACTAAAGCGTCTCCTGTTTGAGGAGCAGTAGAGAAAGTAGAGTATAGGCGCCAAAACACAAAAAGACTGGCAATTAAGCCAATGCAAAAGAAAAGAATAACTGCTATTCTAGGTTTAGTTGACCGCATAACCTATGTTACTAAATTTCCTGCAATGGAGGTAAATCCTGAAGCACAAAAACTTATTGTCTGTTTAGACCTAGACGACACCCTTATAGACGATAACTACAAATTCGAGCTTACTTTCTGCGACTGTATAAAAACAATCTTGGAAGCATTCGAAACAAGGCCTCCTCAAATAGACGACGTTCTGCAAAGAGCACGCGAATTAGACAACTATAAGCTAGAAAACTGGGAACCAAAACAGGCATATTCTCCTGCTAGATTGCACGCCACCTGGATAGAAACATATGAATCTTTGGCACTAGACCAAGGGGTAGTAGTTAAAGACTATGTAAAAATGATTTTACAAGGTCTGGTTCAGAAGAACTTCGATCCACCTTACTATATTATTCCTGGCAGTGTAGAAGCATTGCGCGAGCTTCGCGACGAACACTATCCATTACATTTAATTACTACTGGTTCTCCTACGGTGCAGTTAAAAAAGCTTCAGAGTACTGGCCTTAGTAAATTCTTTAATGAAGTGCATATTCTAGATACTTTCGATAAAAGCGAAAAGCTACAAGAATTAAAATATAAATATAGCAAGAAAAGGGTAGTGATGATTGGCAATTCTATGCGCAGCGACATTAACCCAGCATTAAAAGTTGGAGTAGATGCAATTTATATTCCTCGGGGCAGCTGGCATAAATTCTTGGCAGAACCTCTAAACCCAAATTTCAAAAAGATAGATAGTATTTCAAAGCTGCAAACTCCTTTAAGAGAGATTGCAGCTTATTAAGTTAGTCTAATTGCACAGACACAATTGTAAGCGAGGCAGCTCCATTATTTTGCTACATCTGCGCCAATGTTTACTAAAACTTCTTTCTTTTGCTCGTCTGTATTTAAGAAGATTGCTACAGAATTTTCACCCTTGGTGAAGAATAAAGCCTTCAAAGTACTACTTACCTGAGTATCGAGAATCCAACCATTAGCTTGCATTTCTGTTTTATACCAAGTTGTAACTTCAGATTCTGCAGTGTTTTTTACTTGCATAGTAGTTGTATAACTGGTCTTATCTGCCGAAGGGATAGTTACGGAGGTAATAATCTTGGCACCAGGATAAATTGAGACATCCGTTGGAAAACCACTTGGCAATTGACCATCTCCATTTAAATTAAAGTCTACTTTATTGCCACTTGAGTCTTTGTTAAGCTCATTCTCAATAGCCTTTTCCATGCTTTCTTGCATCATCCCCTGAAAAGGAGTGTCTTTTGTATATTGATCTAAAAAGGTATTAGATGCTGCACCACCAATACGTACAAATACGTAACCACCAACGCAGCACAAACAACAAAGAGCAATAATTACAAGAATAACTATTACAACTGTATTAGACTTTTTCTTTTCGCCAGCTTGTGCAACATCTGCTTGCTTGTTAACTAAAGTTTTTTCTTCTGTAGGCATAAAACTAATAATGAGTTTAGATAACCTATTATGTGAGGTTTCTGGTTACACTGCAACAGCCCAGCCGTTTGCTAAGTTATAATGAAATGTCTACTTAGTTAGATGCTTCATGTGAAGCTCACTAGAGGAGATGTAAAGGAGAATAATGTCTAATTTTGTTGTAATTGCTATAACTGCGTTTTTTGAGCTTGTTTTGTTATCGATTCCCTACACAATTGGCGACCTGTTTACGAAGCAGGCACATAAGCAACTTTGGTGCATTCTTCTGCAAGTGTTTCTAACAACTATTTTAGTAGTTGCACTTGTAGTTACCGGAGATCTGCGTGAACCTCAACTTTACTTTCAGTTGGTAGGTGTCTTATTTGGCATAATTGTCTATCTTCGCTTGCCAAAGTTGGGTAATCCGCCACATCCTGGTGTTTAAAAAAAAGGGGCGCACCGAAAGTGCGCCCCCTAAAAATCTTTCAATACTACAAACTATTAACTTGCTCTCTTAGCTTTTTCTAACAACTCTAAAGCATCCTTAAACTTTAAGTTTGCAGTAATTTCACCTGCATTTACGAAGATAATTTCGTCTGCAGATTTAATAGTGTTAAGTCTATGTGCAATTACAATTTTGGTTGTATTTGCAGGTAAACTTTCTAGAATTTCATATAGCAATTGCTCTGTAATTGTATCTATATTGGCAGTAGCCTCGTCTAAGATAATAATTGCTGGTTTACGCAATAATACGCGCAAGAATGCTGCCAATTGCTTCTGACCAAAACTTAAGGTTTCTGTAATGCCTTTTAAGTTTGTGTCTAATCCTTGTGGGAATCTGTTTAAGATTTTAGTAAGCCCTAAATCGGCAATAATTTTAGTAAGTTCTTCATTGCTAATTCCTTGCAATTCGCGGTTTCCCATAATTACATTTTCTGCCAAAGTACCACTAAACAAAATTGGGTCTTGCATAATGAATCCAACCTTTTCGGCAATCATTGCAGGGGTAAAGGTGCGAATGTCTTGGCCGTCTAGAATAACTTTGCCGCTTGTTGGGTCGTATAAACGAACTAATAGAGAGGCTAGCGTGCTTTTTCCTCCACCAGTAGGGCCAACAATTGCATATGTCTTGCCAACATTTAACTTTAAGTTAAGGTGGTTAAGAATGTGCTGATCTTTAGTATAGCCAAAGTTTACATCGTTTAATTCGAAGGCGAATTTATCTACCTGAGAAGTCTTATCTGCAGAAGCAGGTGTTGGCATAATTTCTAGGTTAGTCTTTAATGCTAAAATTTCTTGAATTCTGCTCCAGGCGGCTAAACCACTTTGAATATTTGCCCAAACACTAGAAATTGTTCTTAACGGTTGGTAGAAGTTATTTAAAGCAGCCAAGTAGGTAATTACCAAACCTAAGCCTTGTTGGCCAGAAGTAACCATATAGAGACCAACACCTAAAGTTGCGAATGTACCAACATAACTAAATAAATCGTAAACAGGATTTAATAATCCGTTACTAATAGCCGCACTTGTAGATGCTTTATAAGATTTTTCTGCAAAGCCGTTAAATTGCTCCTTAAAGTAACCGCGTCTATCGAATGTAACCAAGACTTTAAAGTTACTTAATAACTCCTGAATTTCTCCGGACAAATTTCCTGTTGCCTCTAAACTACGTTTATTTAATTTGGCAAGAATTGGCCCCAAAGCTGCGGTAAGCACAAGTAGAAGCACACCACTAGAAATTGGAATTATGCTTAACTCTGCATTCTTGGCAATCATTAGAATAATAATTCCAATTAGCGTAAAGAAACTTGCTGCAAAACGTACTAAAACTCCGCTAAATAACTGGTTAATATTGTCTGTGTCGTTGTTTAAACGAGAAATAATATCTCCTGCTTTATTAGAGTTAAAGAAGGCTACAGGAAGCTCCTGCAACTTTAAAAACAGTTGTTCGCGCAATCTAAATAGAGCAATCTGACCAAGCTTACCAAGCAAACGAATTTGACCATAGCCAGTAAAGAAAATAATGATGTAACAAACTACAAGTTGAATAACCACTAGATAAAGACCTTCACCGTCGCGTTTTAAAATGTACTTATCTACAACGTCGCCTAGATAAACAAAGGTAAATACAGTGGCAACAGAGTTTAACAAGATAATAACTGCCAATATCAAAACAGACTTGCCTTGATCGTGCAGCAACTTGGCCATCTTTTTTAAAGTTGAGCCAATTCTGTCTACTTTAACTTCTTTAACAGTAGATTCGGTTGTAAGGTGGTAATTGTATTCTTTCATTATTCGTTTGCACTCTGTTGTGATTTATCTATTTGAGCATACTCAATGCTCTTGGCCATAAGCTCCTTATGAGTTCCTTTGGCCAGTAGTTCGCCTTCCATTAATAAAAGGATCTGATCGAAATCTTTTACACTAGCTGTTTTTTGAGTTACCAAAATAAGAGTTAGCTCTGGATATTCTTTTTGAATATTGGCAAAGATCTTTTTCTCGGTAGCAATATCTACTCTGGCGGTAAAGTCGTCTAATAATAATATCTTTGGGTTAGCAGCTAAAGCTCGTGCCAAAGTTACTCTTTGTTTCTGACCACCAGACAAAGTACTTCCGCGTTCAGAAACAATAGTATCTAGGCCTTCTGGTAGCTTGGCAACAAAACCGTCTAGATCTGAAACTCTTAATGCTTTATCTATTTGTTCTGGGGTAGTTTTTTCGTCGAAACGAATGTTTTCGCGAATAGAAGTATTAAACATAATACTGTCTTGAAAAACAATGGCTAATTGCTTATACAAGCTTGCGGGCGAGTAATCTGCCAAGTCCTTATCTGCAATTGTAATCTTTCCTGTGGTAGGAGACACTAACCCAGATAATAAGTAGAGTAGTTGACTCTTACCAGAGGCAGTAGGGCCTAAAATACCTATACGGCTGCCTGGTTTAATATCAAAAGAAATATCTTTTAAGACATCTTTCTCACCAATCTTTAAACTAACATCTACAATTTCAATTTTTGCATTTGGCAGTTCTGTAATTGTTCCAGCGGGCATTAACACAGGTGCAACCAATACTTGGTTAATACGTCCAAA